>SMUY01017060.1_pt1 | contig 13184 bp, 16 predicted proteins | sample 2456441 | NCBI WGS metagenome assembly SMUY01 (sample SAMN11095931, study PRJNA526329) | marine sediment metagenome | biome: Marine sediment; feature: Surficial sediment; material: Deep marine sediment; isolation source: Hadal surficial sediment | place: Pacific Ocean | collected 2014-11 | depth...
CATTTCCGTTTTGATTGCTTTGATTCCAGCCAGCTTCACGGTATTTACTAAATTGCGGCCGGGCTTGGAATCTTCAGGCAAAAACAGTTTTGAGTTTTCTGGCCCGTACCTGATTGCCTTTTCCCAGAAACTCCAACTGATCGAAAATGTAGCTGGAAATGTTATTTGTTATATTCATTATAACGCGAAACTCGGTCGCAACCGTCATTAAGGAAGTCGTCCTTAAGGCCTCCTTCTTTAACAGCCGAATCCCGGTTTTGTAAAATTTTCTGCTAGGTTCCCTAGTCCAAAAACTGAAACTTATTCCCACTTTTTTAATATGTTACCTCAGCCAATAAAGTCTACTAAAAATGTCTGTTTGGTAAAAATCCATTAACTGATTCAATATAAATAAGTTGTACAGTGAATAGGGTGAGCGGAAGTTTGGATATCGTATTTTTTAATCGGAATATGGATAGTTAGGGTGTTGGAGTCCAGAGGGTTATAAGGAAGAGCGTGGTGGGTCAGGGTGGGTAAAGCGCGGTTTGGAGTTTCGACTTTTATGCAGGGCGTGTTCAGCTTTCTTAAATTCTTGATTTTTTAGGTGCTGATAATGGGAGCCGGGTGGGGCTCTTGGCATGAGCGCGAGCGCTGAGAATCAGCGTTTCAATAATTTAGGGTTTTAAAATGGATTGGGTCTGGTTTTGATAAGATTCGGCGATACGGGCCGTTGTCTACATCGGCGGCAGTCACCTTATCCCAGGCTTGGTGGAATTGGAGTTGAATCTACCCTTGTCAGCCAGAAAAAAACTTTTGGTCATTCACAACCCCAAGGCCGGGGCGCGGCGGAATATTTTTAATGCCACGTTGAGTCGCTTGCGCGACCTGGGGGTTGCCGTTGCAGTCCGGGACACCACCGGACCGGGAAGCGCCCGCGACCTGGCGCGGTCCGCCACCGAGACCGGCGGCTATGACGCCGTCATCGCCGCCGGTGGCGACGGCACCGTCAACGAAACGGTAAACGGGTTGTCCGGCCATCCCATTCCTTGCGGCATCATCCCGATCGGCACCGCCAACGTGCTGGCCCTCGAAATAGGATTAGCGCAGGATGCGGAAACCGTTGCCCGCACCCTGGTCGAAGGCCCGGTCCGAGCCATCGTGCCGGGAGTGATCAACGGCAGGTTGTTCCTGTTGATGGTGGGGGCCGGGTGGGACGGGCGGTTGGTGGCTCACACCACGACCCGGCTCAAACGGCTTTTTGGCAAATTTGCTTTTCTGGGGCACGCACTCCAATTACTTTGGCAAAACCGCGTGCCGCGATTGCGCGTGGTGGCGGAGGGCACCCGTCACCCCGCAAGTTGGGTCATCGTCAGCAATGTGGCCCGCTATGCGGGTTCGTTCCTGCTGGCACCCGAGGAACGCCTGGAGCGGGCGGGATTCACGCTGGTGCTGTTCAACCGCCAGACACGCCTCGGATTTCTGCGCGATCTGGTGTCACTCGCGCTTGGCAAAATCGAACGTGCCGATTCTATCCAATCCATGAGGGTTGCAGAGGTTGTTATCGAGGGAGACCCCTCCGAACCGGTGCAGGCGGACGGTGATTTTGTGGGGTACCTTCCGGCCAGGATCACATTGGCGAACCATTCGCTGAATCTGATCGTGCCCGCCAACCGTTGCGCGCCGACTGGCATGCGGCCCTTGGGAATCCAGCGTCACGTGTGATATCCCCCATTAACTTCATGCCTCGAAGGGGTACGGGCCGGTTGCTATTGCCGGGTTTTTGAGTGATATTGAAGTTGTAACGGCCGGAGCGGCTTATGGAGGGTGGGGCCGCAGATTAAAGTTCAATTTTTTCAAAAGGAGGATTCATGGTCAAAGTATTTTTATGTTTGGTGTTGATGATTGGCCTGGCATCGTGTTCCACCATTAAGGAGAGATTCGGAACCGCCGTAGAGACCCCGCAATTGAACGCTGACCGTGGTCACTGCCGGGATGTGTCCGAAAAGGCCGTGGCTGAATCCACAAAGAATATTATTAAGAAATCAGACGAGAAAAGGAATGCGTACAAAGCCTGCATGAAGAGTAAGGGCTACGATCGTCACGGCCGGCCCATCGCGAAATAGGTTGGATGGGTTCGTTCACCTGGCCTCGGATGGCAAGCCCGCCTGCGATGAACGGAGTGGCACGGGAGTCAGCTTTTTTCCTGATGGGATTCAAGATCGAAGGTGGTGTCGCTGGTCCAGGTGAGGGTCATGTGTCCGGGGATGCGGGTGGCCTTGTCGAGCCGGGCGGTGCGCAGTTGTTCACAGGTGAAGCTGGAACCACGCAGGTCGGCGCCGCCAAGTTGCGCCCCGGTGAAATTGGCCACTTTGACGGAGCTTCCAGCAAGGTTGGCTCCCGTCAGATCGGCTCCGGCGAAATCTGCGGCCATCATATTGGCTTCGCTCAGGTCAGCGCCGATCAGTTTGGATTCCCGAAAATTGGCGGCGACCAGGTCCGCGCCCCGCAAATTAGTTCCTTTGAGGTCGCAATTGTCCAGGTCGGCCCCATTCAAATTCATATTGCTTAAGTCTTTGCCGGCCAGAGAATCTTTGGCGGCTTCAACTTCCCTGCGTTGAAGTTTTCGGTCTTCCAACATCGGGCATAATCCTGTTGAGAAATGATCCGCGCAGTGTAAACCAAAATGGACGCATCATAATAACACTACTTTTAAGGGTTTTTTACCAATGGTTTCCTCTCCACCGAGGTTGGGATGAAATGTTTTAAGAAAGAAATCCTGGTCTTTACAAGGCACAACGGATGAATCCTGCTTGCTCGCGGCTTTTTATTTTTGGAATGGGTTATTGTGCTATGGCCCTGGCCCGGATTCTTAAGGAGGACTCCTGCGAAATAGCCGGGACTTGCCGTGAGCCTGAACAGAGGGAAGCTTTGTGCCGGGCAGGTTATGCGGTCCATCTTTTTCAAGACGGCTCCTCTGAGAGTGAAGTGCGGGCAGGCTTGGCGCGCGCCGAGAATGTTTTGATTACGATTCCCCCGCTGGCTACGGGCGGCGACCTGGTGTGGGAGGCGTTTCAGGATGATATTTTGCATCATCCCCGTCTGCGTTGGCTGGGTTATCTTTCCACCACCGGAGTGTATGGCAACCACGATGGCGGTTGGGTGGATGAAGACTCGGAATTGAAACCGATAGCGGAACATCATCGGCGGCGCTGGCAGGCTGAAACCCGGTGGCGCCATGCCTTCCAGAGTCATGGCGTGCCGGTACACGTTTTCCGGCTGGCGGGGGTCTATGGTCCGGGGCGCAACCCACTGCACAAAGTAATCGCCGGGCAGGCCAGGCGGATTGAAAAACCCGGCCTGGTGTTTGGCCGTGTGCATGTGGAGGATGTTGCGGAGGTCCTCAAGGCTTCCATGGCGCGACCTCATCCCGGAATTATTTACAATGTTTGTGACGATTTGCCCGCGCCGCCGGCGGAGGTCACCGAGTTCGCCTGCGGTTTGTTGCACCGGCCTCTGCCGCCGCTGGTGCCGTTCGAGCAATCGCATCTTTCGGAAATGGGGCGGAGCTTTTACCTCAACAACCGGCGCGTCAGCAACCGGCGCATTAAAGAAAAACTAAAAGTTAAACTGCATTACCCAAATTACAAGGATGGCTTGCGGGCATTGTTGAAAAGTATTCCGGAAGAATTGAAAAAGCACTGATGAGCACGGATTCAAATGGTCCCTCCCCTTTTCAAGGGGAGGCGGGGAGGGGTTGAAGATAACCACCCCCTGGCCCCTCCTTGAAAATACGGGGCTATTTATTGTCATCCTGAGCGCAACGAAGGAACTCAGTTGCCTTTTACCTCCTTGCAGGAGGGAAAATATTGTCGTCGGCGACTTGCCGGTTCCCCTTCTTGAAGGGGCCCGTGGAGAGAATATGGAAGATTGGCCTTATCGGGTGGTGGCGTTTGCCGGTTTTTTCATTATCGCGGGAATTGCCTGGGCCGTGGGAAGCCGGGCGCGGCTCAACGGTAAAACCCTGTGGGGCAGTCTGGTCCTGATCTGGCTGATGGGCGGATTGACTTTTTGGCTTCCCTGGTCGCGTGCTGGAATGCAATGGCTCAACGATGTTCTCGTCGCTCTTTTGTCGGCGTCGCAGAAGGGCAATGTGTTTTTGTTCGGCCCTTTGGCCTTGGGACCGGGTCAGGCGTTGCCGGATGGCACCGCATCGGTGGGGTTCGTTTTGGCCATGCAGATCCTGCCGGCGGTGATTTTCTTTTCGGCTTTGGTCGCGGGGTTGTACCATCTCGGCATCATGCAATGGGTGGTGCGCGGCTTTGCCCGGATTTTTTACCGGGTCATGGGTTTGTCGGGCGCCGAAGCCCTGTCGGCCTCTGCCAATATTTTTGTGGGAGTGGAGTCGGGCCTCACCATCCAACCCTACCTGCAGGCCATGACCCGTTCCGAGTTGTTGACGCTGTTGACTTGCATGATGGCCACCGTGGCCAGCACCGTGTTGGCGATTTATGTGATCGCGTTGGCGGATGTGTTTCCGCAAATCGCCGGACATCTGGTTTCGGCCTCCATCATCTCCATACCTTGCGCTATTTTGATTAGCAAGTTGTCCCTGCCCGAGGATCAGACTCCTGAAACCGCGGGCCAGCTTCCGGAAGATAGGGAGCAACCGGCATCGCGGGAGGCCCATCACCCGAACCCAGCCACGCCGCCGTCGAATTTAATGATGGCGTTGATTGAAGGCGGCGGCCAGGGTGTTAAAATGGCGGTGAGCATCGCCACCCTGCTCATTGTGGTTCTGGGATTGGAGGCGGTGGCGGATTTGTTATTGGCGCAATTCCCACAGGTCCTGGGAGCGCCGTTATCCATCACGCGTTTAATGGGCTGGCTCACCTGGCCCTTTGTGATTCTGTTGGGGCTGAGACCGGAAGAGTGGCAGTTGGCTTCGGAAATCCTGGGGTCCCGATTCGTGGAGACCGAAGTGGCGGCGTATTTCACCTTGGCTCATGCGCAGGCGATGACACCCCCGGCATTTTCCTTGCGGTCCTTGACGGCGTTGACTTATGCGTTGTGCGGGTTTGTGCATTTGGCCAGCATGGGGATTTTTGTCGGCGGGTTGGCGGCGTTGATTCCAACACGCGTTCGTGATTTATCGTCTTTAGGGTTGCGGGCTTTGTGGACGTCGTTTCTGGCGACCCTGTTGACGGGTTGTGTGGCGAGTGTCCTGGCCTGAGTTTTCAGGGGGCGGGAGTTGAAAAAAAAGCAGACCCCAAGTGCCAGAAAAACGACAGAGCGATGATCGCCACCGCAATGAGGGCCACCCGCACCGAATTTTTTTCCTGCCTTTTCTTTTTCTCTGAAATTTCGGGTTCCAATTCCGACATGACACTCTTGGGAAAGGTTTTATAAATCTCCCAATTCATCTTCCTCAAACAGTTCCTGCATGGTGTGGGTATCGTTTTCTTCCGTCAGCCGCTGGTCCGCCCGGTCAATGAACTCGTTCACCGTTTTCAAATTTTCCTGGGAAATTTTGCATAAAACCAGGCGTTGCATGAGCGTTTCTTTTTCAAAATGCTGGAGCAGTTTGCCGAAACTCCCCATCAAAAATGAGGAATACAGAGTGTTGACTCCGGAAAAGTCCAATTCCACCGACTGCCCAGCCTTTACTTCAGGATAAAGCAGTTGATACAGTGTGTCGCCTTCGCCTAATGCCGTACAATTGGGGCCGATCAATTCAGCCAAGTGAATTCTCATGCAAAAAGCTCCTCCCTATCCAGCTATGGCAAACAAGCCACCAGCGCTGGCATTATTCCGGTTTATGGCTCTAAATCCAATAAAAAATTCAGGATTTTTAAAAAAGCTGTTTATTATTAAAAATGGCGGGACGGGATTACAGAAGGTGGTGTCCCACCCGCAGGAAATTCTGGTTTGATCCAGACTTCTTATCAGGGGGCGCATGAAATTCATTGAGTGGCTGTTGCTGGCAATTATCGCGGGACTTTCCGTGTCGGCGGTTGCGAATCCGGCGTCCTCTTTCGCTTCGTCCACCGCACTCCGTTACGTTCCTCTGGGCGATTCCTACACACGCGGCAAAGGGGTGCCGCAGGAAGACACCTGGCCCATGTTGCTCACCCGGCACTTGCAGGCGGAAGGCATCGATATTGAGCTGAGTGTCAACCCGGCACAAAATGGCGCGACCCTCAAAAAAGTTCTGGATGAACAGGTCCCCATACTTTTAAAAAAGCGGGCCACCTTGGTGACCGTGCTCATCGGCGTCAACGATTGGGTGCGGGGTACAGGAAGCCGACGGTTTACCCAACGGCTGAAACGCTTGCTGTCCACTCTGCTCGATTTTCTGCCCGCCCGCGAACGGTTGCTTTTGATCACGCTCCCGGATTTTTCCTGCTCTCCGCTGGGAAAAACTTTTGGCTATGGGAAAAGCGCCCCCAATGGTTTGACTCGTTTTAACAATATTATCAAGCGGCAGGCGCAGGAGAAGGGCTTGTGGGTGGTGGATCTGTTTCCGCTGTCGAGAGAGATATGCCAGGACCCGGGAATGTTCACCCAGGATGAGTTGCACCCATCGAGAAAACAATACGTCGAATGGGAAAAACTGATTTATCCAATAATGCGGAAAATGTTGAGTGCCGAAAAAGTGAGCGAAGAGCCTTAACTCGCGAGGCAGGTGACTTTTTCGGGAATGCGAAAAATAAAAGTGGCCCCAGATTGCTTGGTGCTTTGTGCCGTGATGGTCCCCCCGTGCCGTTCCACGATCTTTTTGCAGATGGCCAAGCCCATTCCAGAGCCATCTTTTTCGCTCCGCCCACTCAGACGCTCGAAAGGCCTGAAGATCCGGTCCGCCTGCTTTTGATCAAACCCAATGCCCTCATCCATGACCCAAAATTCCCAAAAACCGTCTTCACGATGACGGCTGGTGATGGAAATTCTAGGAGGCGTATTCTTTTTATTAAATTGAATGGCATTGAGAATCAGATTTTTGAATAATTGTCTCATTTGCGTTTCATCCGCCGGCAACGTGGGGAGGTCCCCCAGAAGGATATGGGCGCCGGATCTTTTGATTCGGCTTTCCAGGTCCGTCATCACCTGGTTCACCACTTTATCCAGAGACGCGGGCTTGATGTCTCCGCCTTTGGTGGTGACTTTAGACAATTGCACCAGAGAATTGATTAATTTTTGCATTCTTATCGAAGCTTTTTCCATCACCTTGAGATAGTCTTCAGCCCGGCGGTCCAGTTTCGGTCCATAATTGGTGCGCAACCGTTCCCCGAAAGTGACGAGCTTCCGCAAGGGTTCCCGTAAATCATGCGAAGCCACAAAAGTGAAGTCTTTCAACTCTTGGATATTATTTTTAAGCTCAACCGTCATGTGTTCCAGCGCCGAAGTACGGTCTCTAACTTCTTTTTCCAGATTTTTATTTTGATCGTTCAAGCACTGATACAGCTCGCCATTTTCCATCGCGTTGGCGGTGTTGTGTAAAATAATGGACACCAGCGCCGACCAGTCTGAAGGGATGTAGCGGAGAGGTTTGGCCAATCGTCCTATCATCATGCCTTTGATTTTGAACCGGGTCGCGAGTGGATGGAGTACAATTTTTTCCCGGATCACCTCTCCGTCAACCAAAATTGCCCGGTTTTGTTTCAGGGCCCAGGCGAAATTTCCTTTTTCAATCTGATGGTCCAGTTCCAATTGCAGGAGGCCCTGGTCTTCCAGCGGGTTTGCCTGGGCCAGGTTGAACGTGTGATCGGATTCGTTGACCAGAAAAAAGGCGGTCGATTTGAAATGAATTATCCGGTCGAGATAACACCGGGTCATATCGAGCAGGTGATCGAAATCGATGGTTTTGGGTACGCCCTGATGAATGTCGCCCATGGACGCGGCCAGATCCAGCACCGAGTAATACCAGCGGTTTTCTTTTTCAAGAAACTCCACCCGTGTTCTCAGTTTGTTGATATCGTTTTCACTCCAAATGCTTGACTTGTCCATAGAATTATCTTCCCGCTAAAACGATCTCAATGTTTTCGCTGTATTGAGTCTCAATTTGATTCCAAATGCTTTCCAGTACACTTGGGTTGAGACCCACATGGTCCCAGGATTTTACGTCCAGGGGAGGAACGAAGGGATCTCCGCTGGACCCCAACTCCATGGCCTTGGAAAAAATGTCGGCAAGATTGACGATGGCTGATTCCACAGGATAGCGCCGGGCTTTCGACGGTTGGTGGTGGCAGGCGATGATCTCCTCATAACTGAGTGGGAGTTTCCAGGCCTTGGCCAGGGAAGCTCCCACCTCAGCATGATTGAAACCTAAAACCTTTTGCTCCATGTCGACCATCAGTCCGCCTTCTTCCTGATGACGGTCGATAATTTCCCGAGCCTGGTCCGGTAAATTTTCCATGATGATCAACCGGCCAACATCGTGCAGAATCCCGCAAAGGTAAAATCGTTCGGGGTTGGTTTCCTGCCCATGGATGGCCAAAATGCGTGCGGTGACAGCGCAACCCAAACTGTGCCGCCAAAACCTGTTCATATTGACCAAATCCTCAGGCACTCCCTGGAAGGTGGTCAAGATGGTGGTGGCCAGTGCTAAATCGTGCAGTTGCTGGGTGCCGATAATGGAAATGGCGTGCGTGACCGTTTCCACATTGGATGGAAAACTGTAAAATGAGCTGTTCACAACTCTCAGAATTCTCGCGGCCAGGGCGGTGTCCATGCTGATGACCTTGGCAATGTCCGAGAAACTGCTTGTGGGATCGTTCAACATCTCACTCAGCATTATAAAAATTTCGGGCAGAGAAGAGGTTTTGGTGGAGCCGGTGATTAAATCCTTGGGGCTAATGGCCATGGACTGCCTCTTTGTCATTATCATTGAAGGCTTTCTTAAAAAATATTATGCCGGGAAAATTTCCCACAAAGTAACTTTTTTGCGTTTATTCAATAGAACTGGTTTTTTGTTTAACTTTTTTCATGGTGCACAACCGCTTCAGCTCCATAACTATAGGATGGCTCGCATTGGAATGCCGGAACAGTGCCGCGCTTGCCGCCTCGGCCTCCTGCAAGAGTTGGGGATCGATCGGCGGTTCCTCTTCCTGACACGAAACCCCTTCCTTATGCTCCTGAACAAATGTTTCTGTGATTCCCCAAGCTTTGAAGTTCTTGATTTCCTTGTCTTTTAGACTTTTACCGGATTTTAACAGAAGGACTCCAGAAAAGTTGGTGACATCCCTGGATAAAACCATACCGGGCTTCAGTTGATTCAATTTGAGACTTAACATAGCAAATACTCGCGAACGGGGGCGCAATGAGCCGCATTCAGGTCCAGTATGCATGAAGCAACCATTTGAAACTTATGAAGTAATGTTAAAAATAGCTGTCAGATGGGTGTTTGCGACAAATTCCAGCCCCTCTGTATTAAATTGTACGGATAAAAATAGTATCAGGCAAAACCCCTTTTAAATCAATGCTATTAGTGAAAAATATGGAACGGGTTGGGAGCCGGGCCGATAAACTGTTTCAAATAAAGGGATTTCCAGTTAAATTTCTTATCATTTTTAGACTTAAATTATTGATTAAAAAGCATTAGTTTTATTATTTTTATCCAAAAGGTTATACGGTGATGGTTTCATAGCGGATGGAGGGGCTATAAAATAGCCCGTGGAATAGGGCGGGACAATGGTTACAATGAAGCGGAGTTTATGAGTTTAATCCAAGTTTCATACAGGAGTGATTTCAACTATGACCATAAGTGAATTCTTAAAATTATTGCGATCCGTGTGGTTTCCGGTGGGCGCTTTCACAGTGCTTTTTCATCTGGCCTTTGGGGCGACGGGCTGGGCGTCCGCCAACCTGTTAAATGTAATGAACGTCTCCGCGACTTTTGGGACAGCGTCCTCCCAGCATTTAATGTCTGTCGGGCCCGGCGAGGGTCCGCATTTCCATCCCGTGGAGTTGGACCGGATGTCCCGTATTCCGGAGGTGGCCAAAGATGCGAGTGAAGTTCCGCAGATACCGGTTCGCAAAACTCCATCCCGGATTCAGTATCACCTGAAAGTGCAGGAAGTGATCGCCACCCTGGCCGACGGCACCGAATATCTGTATTGGACTTTTGACCGTACCGTACCCGGTCCCATGCTGAGGGCGCGCGTGGGGGACACGATTGAGTTGACCTTGGAAAATCATCGGACCAGCACGCATGATCATTCCATTGATTTGCATGCCGTCACTGGGCCGGGCGGGGGCGGGGCATTGACTGCTGTGAAACCGGGTGAAAAGAAAACCATGGTTTTTAAGGCGTTGCACGCGGGTGTGTTCATTTATCATTGCGCCACTCCCAATGTGCCCACGCATATTACCAACGGACTTTACGGATTGATCGTGATCGATCCGGAAGAAGGGTGGCCGGCGGTGGACCGTGAGTTTTACGTGGTGCAGGGTGAGGTGTACACCCAGGGCGGTGTCGGGCAAAAAGGATTTCAACCCTTTGCCCCGGATAAAATGATGGCGGAAAACCCGGTGTACATTGTTTTAAATGGGCGGGTGAAAGCGCTGACCGGTGAACGCGCTCTGCAAGCCAGGCAAGGCGAGACCATCCGGATTTTCTTTGGCAACGCCGGGGTGTCGCGCATAGCCAGCTTCCATATCATTGGAGAAATTTTTGATAAAGTGTACCCCGAAGCCGCCCTCAATCGGGTGAACACTTCCGTGCAAACCACTTTAGTTCCCGCCGGCGGCGCCACGGTAGTGGAATTAAAACTTGAAAACTCAGGGGACTATATTTTGCTGGACCACGCCATCTCCAGAATAGATCGTGGCGCGTATGGTGTGCTGAGCGTATCGGGCGATCCGGTTCCGGAGTTGCTCTCCGGGAAGAAGGGCTCTGGAAAATAAGAGTGGTTTCTATTAAAGGGTCTGCAATATTTTCAGGTTTATGAGGTCAAACCCGGCGGGGTGGATTTCTTCTTTTTTTTATGTGCTTTCTTTGATTTTTTAACCGCCAGATTTGCGCCGATTTCATTGAGGATGGCCCGCGCGGTATCAATGTCCGTGAAAAACCGGGACTTCTTGGCCGAGACAGTCACTTGGGTTTGGAGGCCCACCTTCTCCAGGATGATGGTCACCTTGGTGCCTCCCGAAGAGACGAAAATTTCTTTAATTTTCTTGTCTTCCTTGATGCCTTTGATCTTTAATTTTCTTGCCTTCAGGACTTTCCGCACCGCCCGGTCGGTTTTACTCATGGAGGCCTTGAACACCTTGTCCAATTCGTGTCCGCCAGTGGTGTCACTGCGGTCACTGGAGGCCCCAAAGGTGGTCAGACACCCCGAAAGCGGGATGCAAAGGATTGCAACTAATAGGAAAGGCCATCGCTTCATAAACAGGTCCGGTAAAATTATCCTGGAAAGATTACCTTTTCAGGATAAGGCTATTGGCAGTCAAATGTTAACGATATTTTTAATTATGAAGGTATGGGTTGGGTTTTCAAGGGAAATCGCAGGGATAGAAGGTTAATAATTAAATGGGTGGATTGGAATAATGTGCCACGCTCTTGGGAAATGGCTGAGTCTCATTGATTTTCCAGCTAAAGCGGTTTAGGTTAAACGAATCCTCTCACATTTGGGTGAATTATGCTCCTGGCAATTGATATAGGAAATACCAACATTGTTTTTGGTTTGTTTGCCGAAAGCCGGATGCTGACCCATTGGCGCATCCGCACCGAACGCCACCGGACGACCGATGAATACTGGGTGTTGGTCAATGAATTCATCAGCCTGAATAAAGCGACCACGGGGAGCATCAAGGATATTGTGATCTCTTGCGTGGTGCCGCCGCTGGTGCCGGTGTTTGAGGAACTGGCGCAAAAGTATTTCAAATCCGAACCTTTGTTTGTCGGTCCGGGGATCAAAACCGGTATCTCGATTTTGTATAAGAACCCGGCGGAAGTGGGAGCCGATCGCATCGCCAACGCGGTGGCCGGGTTTGAAAAATATGGAGGGCCACTCATCATCGTGGATTTTGGCACGGCCACCACCTTCGATGCGGTTTCCGAAAAAGGCGAATACATGGGCGGGGCGATTTTCCCTGGCGTCCAGATTTCACTGGAAGCGCTGTACCAAAGCACGGCCAAACTGCCGCCCGTGGATTTGGTAGTGCCGGAACGGGTGATTGGCAAAACCACGGTGGAAAGCATTCAAGCGGGAGCGGTGTTTGGCTTTGTCGGCATGATCGACAGCATTGTTTCCCGTATGCAGGAAGAGATCGGCAAACCCGCGCAAGTGATCGGCACCGGCGGTTTGTTGAATGTCCTCATTCAGGAAGTCCGGTCCATCCAGACCATCGATCCTTTTTTAACGTTGGAAGGTTTGAAAATTTTATACGATAGAAACCGGCCAGCGTGACGCTGGACCCAGATAGCGGACGCAGGTTATTGTCGCCAGACGTTGTTGAGCGCCAGCCGGAGTTTGATCCATTGCCGCCGAGCGTTGTCCGGCCGATCCACTTGCAAAGCCGAAGGGGACAACAAAAAAACCGACTTCTCCGACAAGGAGGAGGGGCCTGATTTACCCAGGGAGAGGAGGCACCCCAGGAAAATAAAAAGTCGGAAAAGCCGGTCTCAACTGAATTGCATAAAACAGTTATTTCGTTTTTGAAAATTGATTCACTTTCTGAATGAAAAGACGAATCAAACCGCCATTTTCATTCATGTCGGACACCTGGTAACCATTGGCCTCCGCCCCGCGTTGAAAGGCCTCGGTGAAATCTCTTTTTTTATCCAGAATGATTTCCAAAATTCCGTTGGCTTTGACACCTTCCAGAGCTTTTGATGCCTTGGTGTAGGCATGGAAGAATGACATGCCACGAATATCCAGCGTCTTGAACACGGTCATCTGATTTCCCCCAAAACGACGATAAATAGAATTGAATCCAAAAAAACCTGCGCTTGCTAGCTACGGCTAATATATAACTCGAAGATTAAAGCCACGTTAAAGGATGATTAATTTTTTTTAATTTAACTGGGTCAATATTAACTTATTGAAAAAATTGATTTATTTTATTTTGAGTGGTCGTTGAAGTCAGCCGGTTGCCGCAGACAGCCGACTTTGCCGGTTCCTTTGGAAGCTCTTGACCGGGAACCGGGAAGGCTTTGAAACAGGTGACTCAGGTGGGCCCGGAGTGCGGGTTATCATTGATAATAACCG
>SMUY01049612.1_pt1 | contig 13180 bp, 10 predicted proteins | sample 2456441 | NCBI WGS metagenome assembly SMUY01 (sample SAMN11095931, study PRJNA526329) | marine sediment metagenome | biome: Marine sediment; feature: Surficial sediment; material: Deep marine sediment; isolation source: Hadal surficial sediment | place: Pacific Ocean | collected 2014-11 | depth...
ACTTCCTTAATATGCTGAACCTTGACAGGCTTGCATCTAAAAAAGTTTCAAAAACTGAAGCGGTACAGTCCGTTCTTGCAGAAAGGCTTGATGACGACAACATCCATATTGGCCCCAGCGATTATGTGCCTTGGCAAAAAGACAATAAGATTTGTTTCCTTAGAATCGAAGGAAAACTCTTTGGCGATGTGCCTATGAACTTAGAATTACGGTTGTCTGTTGAAGATTCTCCGAATTCGGGAGGAGTATCCATTGACGCAATTAGATTCTGCAAGCTTGCTCTTGAAAGAGGCCAGGGGGGTATTCTTCACGGCCCATCAGCCTTTCTTATGAAGCATCCGCCAAAACAATTTACAGATGATGAGGCATATAAGTTGACGGAGGAATTCATTAGTAGTAAATATAATACACCCCTCAAAATCTCATCTGAGTTGGCCTCAGGAATAATTGAGAACTAAAAATGTAATGAAATGCTTAATCATTGCAGCAGGCAAGGGAAGCAGATTATCTAACAGGGGGAAATCAAAGCCCCTTGTTCCGCTTTTGGGGTTGCCTCTCATTGAACGTACAATACTAACTGCAAGAGAATGCGGCATTAATGACTTTTTCGTTGTAACAGGTTATGAAGGGGAGAAAGTAAGGCATTATCTCGATAAGTTAGGCCAGAGAACAAATACCAATATCACTAATGTTATCAATGAAGAATGGGAAAAGGGTAATGGTATTTCCGTGCTCAAGGCAAGGGGCTTGATCAAAGAGCCATTTATTCTGTTGATGGCAGACCATCTTTTTGACTATTCCATTTTGGAAGGCCTGAAAAAAGAACAAATTTCTGAGGATGAAATCATCCTTGCTGTTGATCGCAATATTGAATCAAACAGATTGGTTGATATTGATGATGTTACAAAAGTTCTTATAGAAGATAATAAGATAACAGCTATTGGGAAAAACATCAGCAATTATAACGCTTACGATACAGGAATTTTTCTTTGTTCTCCTGTTCTTTTTCATGCTATTGAAGATAGTTTTTTATCCACTGGCGACAGCACTCTATCAGGAGGGATAAGGCTGCTTTCCGGTAACGGAAATGCCAAAATATTTGATGTCCAAGATAGTTACTGGATTGATGTGGATGATGAGCAGGCATTTAACAAAGCTGAGAACTTGCTCATTCGTAATTTGAAAAAGGCTTCTGACGGTCCCGTTTCAAGATATTTAAACAGACCTCTGTCTATACGATTAACAAGATTGCTGTTAAACACAAAAATCGCACCCAATCATATTTCAATATTTGCCTTTATACTAGGGACATTGGGTGCAGGATTTTTCTTTTTAGGAGGGTATCTTAATTTAATTATAGGTGGAATTCTGGCTCAAATCGCATCTGTTGTTGATGGATGTGATGGCGAAATAGCCAGATTGAAGTTTAAAGCTTCTGAGTTTGGCGGATGGTTTGATGCTGTTTTGGATCGTTATGGAGATGCTTTTCTTCTGTTTGGGTTGACGTACCATGTTTATTGGATTGATGGCAGGTTCCTGTATATTATCATAGGATTTTTGGCAATTATCGGAACATTTATGAACAGTTATACAGCCGATAAATATGATGGATTGATGCTGAAAAAACTCAAGCCAGGAATGCACTATTTCAGGATTGGACGTGACGTTAGAACATTCATCATACTTCTTGGAGCGCTAGTAAATCAACCACTTTCAATCCTTATTTTAATTGCTTTCATAACAAATGCAGAAAATGTGAGGAGGGTATTAATTTTATATAAGAATGGATAAGATTAATTTAGTAAAACGAAAAATAGAAGGGGTGATTATAGGATCGTCTGTTCCTGAAGATCCCATCCATTCAATAAATACGTTGGAATGGTTGCTGAAACAAATGCCAGATGCAGGCGAGAGTCTAAAAATAGCTGCTTTAGGACATGATATTGAAAGAGCTATTGAGAAGCGAAAAGTGAGACGACAGGATTACAAAGATTACAATGCGTTTAAAGATGCCCATGCCTTAAATAGTGCAAACATCCTTGCTGAAATTATGCAAGCTTGCAATATTGATAAAAAAATGATTGATGAGGTGTTTTTTTTGGTACGGTATCATGAAACCGGAGGTACAGATCAGGTCGATATTCTGAAGGATGCGGATAGTATTTCGTATTTTGATGTAAATCTGCCCCTCTATTTTATGCGCAATAATCTAAAAGAGACAATAAGACGGTGCTTGTGGGGATACAAAAGATTATCGGATCAAGGGAAAAAGATTGTTGCAGAATTGAATTATCAAAATAAGGAAATTGAGTCCCTTTTGAAGGTTTGTATTAATGAATGTGAACAAACAATATTAAAGTAATCCTATGGCACATTCAGAAAAAATGACTCAAAAATCAGACTATCAGCTTAAATGGATTTTAGCCAACAAACTCACGTACTCTGAAAATCAAATAAAGGCTGCTTTTGAAGAATTAAGAAGAAGGGAAGAAGTAAATTTAAAAGTGGAAGATATCAAGAATAACTTTAAAAAGTTGTGGGATAGTATTTATCGGTTTTTTAAATAAATATGCTTGCAAGTTGTATATGTAAGTCTAAGAAAACAGGTACCATTCTTTTAAAATACTATTTTATTACTAGATTAAAATAAATGCTTCTTGAAACTATATCGATTAAACTAAGATCTAGTTGCAGTTTGGCATTAACTATTGATGTTCTGTACGCATATACGTCCGTAAAAGTAAAAAACACTTTATAAAACGTTGGTTATAAGGTGTTTATAAATTATAAAGTGGAGCCGCGGGGATTCGAACCCCGGTCCAGTGAAGGTAATATACGGATCTTCTTCATGCTTAGTGGTACTTGGTTTTTCGAATAGTGCCAGGTGTACCACCACCAAACACTATCTTAGTTGCTTAAATCTCGTTCCGGATGCGCAGCCTTACCGAAACCAGTATCTGTTATCTGACACCGCTGATTCCTTGCCCACAGTACCAAGGCGGGGAGCGATGATGGCTGGTACCAATCTTATTGGTTACCTAAAGCTAGTCCGATATTTAAATCAGACTAAGCAGCCATAGCGTAAGAATAATCTTCGCCAATCATGTGTTAGGACTATCTTTTAAGGCTCTCACCCCATGAGCCTGCATGCTTACATACGTATTTACGCCTCCTGTCAAATCCAGTCGGCCCCATGTTTTCCTGCCAGCCGCGAGGCAGGCAAAGAACGAACTACAAATATAGCCCTTTTGAAGCTGATTCTGCTTTTAAATGCACAAAAACCATACGAGACGGTGATTTAATGACATAAAGACAGCTGAGGGATTAGAAATTACAAAGTAGTAATTACGAATTTGTTTTACGTTAAGATTCAAACTGTCTGATTCTCAAATTGAGACTAATAGTAGTTAATAGTGCATTTGAACTATTCACCGCATATTATGCGTCAAATATCTTGTGGAACGATAATTATTTATTATATTTACTGCATAATATGCGGTGAATAATGTACATCTACCAACATAAAGATTGGCCTCAATTTACCTGGAAAGCTGGAGCAATTTTAAACCTGTTAGCAGATGTTAGAAATCTTCAAGGCAAACTACTGGGCTTCATGCAAAGTCTGGACTTTGAGTTAAACAGTGAGGCCGTGTTGGAAATTATTACTTTAGATATACGTTCTTCCAGCGCGATTGAAGGTGTTCATTTGAATAAGCATCAGGTTAGGTCATCGGTAGCCCGGAAATTGGGCCTGAGTTTAAAGACCGGGATCTACACCGGTAGAGAGGTAGAGGGCGTTGTTGAGATGATGATGGATGCCTCTCAAAATTATTTCGACTCTTTAACAGCAGAAAGATTGTGTTTCTGGCATGCAACTATGTTCCCATCAGGCAGAAGTGGAATGATCGCGATTACTGTGGGTGATTGGAGGGCCGGAAGTAAAGGACCCATGCAGGTAGTCTCCGGTCCGATTGGCAAAGAAGAAATTCATTTTGAAGCTCCGGAAGCCCGGTTTGTGGATACTGAAATGTGTCAGTTTATGGAATGGTTTAATAGTCCATCTGACCTCGATTCAGTGCTGAAAGCTGCTTTAACTCACCTTTGGTTCATTACCATCCATCCATTTGAAGACGGTAACGGAAGAATTGCCCGAGCACTCACTGAAATGCAACTGGCAAGATCTGACAAAAGTACCGAAAGGTTTTACAGCATGTCAGCACAAATTTTAAAGGACTGCAGTTCCTACTATGCTATTCTGGAGAAAACCCAGAAGGAAAACATGGACATTACAGAATGGATTATATGGTTCCTTGAGTGTTTGAAGAAAGCCATTTTGGCTTCGGAAGATGTATTGTCCAATGTTATTACCAAAGCCAAATTTTGGCAATACCATAGAAAAACTATGTTGAATAATCGCCAAAGAAAAATTCTTAACCTGCTGTTAACTGATTTCAAAGGTAAATTGTCCACCTCTAAATGGGCAAAAATTTGCAAATGCTCTACTGATACCGCGCTTCGGGACATTCAGGACCTGATCATCAAGAAAATACTGGTACGAGAAGCAGCGGGAGGGAGAAGTACGGCCTATCGATTGACGATTGGCAACTGACGATGTTTAAAATTTTGTGCGAATCAGCGATATTTGGAGGAGCCACGAAACAAACCAAAAAAAGTCCCGCCTCTGGCGGGACCTTAATCGTTAATTCTTAATTGTTAATTCTCTGCCGTTGACTCCTGACTCCACGGCGGCGTAATACCATTGGTTCTGGCATAGGCTATCAACTGCCCCAAGTGCTCATTGCAGTGTGATTGTGCAATAAGAATGGCGGACATGGTAGTGTATTCTCCGGGAAATGGGAATTCTAACTTATCGGCCAACGCATCGTCACTTACTCCTTTGATGGTCTCTACAATAAAATCAGTGGATTGTTTTAAGGCCGCGGTTAGATCGGCTTTGGTTTTGAGGTCCTGCTCCAGAGTCTCCATATTTACTCCATCAGGGACGGTCCCTCCCAGTTTGGTGCCAAAGAAATAATTGGTGGATATAATATGAACAATTACCCCGGAGACCGATCTCACGCCGTCTTCCGGTGCCCAGCTGTATTTATCCTCAGGGATGGCCTCTGCCAATTCCATTAAATGGCCGGAAGCAAAAGTGATCATGTTGGTAGTTTCTGTTTGCACCTGGTTTTGTGCAAAAGTGGTAGTGCTAACGAAAAGTGCACAGATTAATAAGACTTTTTTCATGTGTTTAGTGATTTGATGGTTTCATATGAAGGAACGGAATTAATCAAAGATGGTTGCATCTCATTCTTTACTACAAATTTATGGATGAAAAGGGTTCAAAATAATGTATTTTTGCCGAAAATTCAACTATGGGAAAAGCGAATAATTCAATCATCATTTTAGCAGTAGCTATTCTGTTAACCAATTGTTCCAGTATCAAGGTCATCGACGCCTGGAAGGGAGATAATGTAAATACCATTAAGGATCAAAATATTTTGGTAATTGCCCGGGCTGAAAATCAACTGACCAGGGTATCTTTTGAAGATGAAATTGCCGATCAGATAAGGTCAAATGGAATGAAGGCTACGGAAAGCTACAAACAGTTTCCTAATCTAAAGCCCGATGATAAACTTTCAGAGGAGGAGGTCAAGGAAATTGTATCGCTTTTAAAAAGTAAAGGATACAACGGTGTGGTAGTGAGCGTACTAAAAGATTTACAGGAAACCACCCGGGTCACTGAAGAAGGAGGGTATTATACAGGTGGCTATACCGGTGGACCTTATTATTCCTATTATCCCGGATATTATGGAGGGTTTTATGGCTATTACGGAAACGCCATGTCCTACTCTACCTATGGAAATTATGTCCCCAGTACCCTGACTACCCAAACCTCAAAAACCTATATTTTAGAAACCGTAGTCTATAATCTGGATCAACCTGATGATAAACAATTAGTAGCAGTAGTGACTTCAAAAGTTGATAACCCACAGAGCGTGACTACTACTGCCAAACAATACGCAAAAGCAATTGCAAAAAGCTTAAAAAAGAAGTAAGGCAGAATGCCTTGAGGCTGCTCATTTCTCAATCACAATGCCATCAAATTGATTCAATTCTTCTACTTCGAAGCTTAGGAAACCATCGGCCCAAAAATACTCAAGGGATTGCTCATTGACCATTGAAAAAACTCTGGATGGTTTAAAATCAGAGCTAATTTTAAATTTAAGGTCAAAGACCGGTAAGGGCCGGAAGTATGTGTTTCTACTAAACCCGGTAATATTAACCAAATGCAGGATCATACCATCAGGCTCTTGCTGTGTCAGGTTATCGGGAAAATTGGTAATATAATTTTGTAAAATGACCTCTATCCGCTGGTGTGCATTGGTTTGAACCAACTGTTCCACTTGAGGATAGGCATAGGAGATGGCATCCAGCAGCACGTTTTTATGCTGCTCGTAACCGTACAGATAATAAAGTTTCCCCAGGTTCATTGGCAATAAGATGGCCTTTCCATGCCCATGTTTCTTTACTCCCATACCAAAATAGCCAGTGGGTTCATGCCCTCCTATGTTCTCCGGGGGACCTGGTCGACCCGGAGTCAATATGGGAAGGTAAGCGGTATCTGACTTTGAAAAATTGTACAGTCCCAGATTATATTTAAAGAACAGTAAGCTCTGGTCCTTAAATCGTGAAAATACATTTTTGTCTTGGGGGTTCAGGTAGTATCCGCTGCCGTCGTGATCCAGCTGATCAATGGTGGCGCCAAAAAAGTCCTCCATTATTTCAGGATGTTTTGCAAAAGAGCGATTGGTGGCAATAACGTGAATGCCGGATTCTAAGACCTTCTTTACTACCTCCAAGGCAGACGAATCAAATTCGATTATCTCTGGAACAAGAATCAGCTTGTGACTCAGCACTTGGTCTCTAAGCTGACCTATCTGGCTGACTTCAATGATGTTATGTTGAATATGCGCTTCCTTAAGCATCAATTGAATCCCACGATATTCCAACATTGGCTCTCCTCCTGGCCAGTATCCGGGTGATATTACCAATACCTCTGCTGGAGATGTATATCTGCCAAAATATCCTTCAAACTTCTTATGGTGTCCGTAAATCTGGTGTATAACATGGAAGTTGCGTGCATCTTCATAGTCTTGAAAATCTCCCATAAGGCTAATATCCAGACCGGATCCGTTGGCAATATTTTCGTACAGCCGGATGGCCACCTCCTCTGGTTCTACTGCATTGTATCTGGATTGAAAAGAGATCTGCTGTATACTGGCGTTGCTGATGATGTGATTGGGATAGGAGTGACTGGCGTTATTTACATTATCCGAAGCGGAGTAAGGCCAATGTGGCAGTCCCCGGGTCTGCGATTCATGTCTGATGATGTCAACGTTGGCAGCCATATAAGTACAAATGGCTATCTGATCGCTCTTGGACCTAACCAGCTTTCGTAACCTTTTCATTAAATCATCGGTGGTATGTTTTTTAAAGGCCTGGTATTTTCTGAAAACCGGGTCATTTTCGTCTTCAATCAATGGTAGGTCCAGCCCACCGCTAAACTCCGCAAAGCGTTGCCGATCAAATTTATTTTGATCAATACCATGATAAATACCCAAATAAGCATTCCTTGTTTGATAGCCGGGCATATTAATAAACAGCCCGTCAATTGGATAATTGTCAATTACTTCTTCAACAATATCAAAGAGTACTTGCTGTTCATAGGGAGCATTGATGGAAACCACATACATGTCATCATTGATAATGCGGTCCCCTTTTGGAGAGATATAAAACCAATCCGGGTGGGCTTCGAATATGGAACGATGTGCCCTGCTAAAATCAAACCGCACTATTACTCGAATGTCTCTTTCATGGCATTGAGTAATTACATCCTTTAGCATTTCCTCCTGCATAAATGGATTGATGTACTGGTTTTTGAGTTTAGTGGGGTAGAAAGCCATGATTCCTCCGGCGTTAATGATCAGTGTATTTGCGGAGAAATACTCCAGATCCTCAATTAGTGAATCCACATTCAAGCTAGCTTCATAGGCTGGAAGATTGGTTTGAATTAGGCGAAGGTTATTGTGTTTCCACCAGGCAATGGAATCAGGCCATGGATCTTGGGAGGGCTGTACAAAAGACAGGGTCTGGTTATCATCAACACAACTGCAAAGTATAATAAGGCATACAGCCATTAACGTGGGTGGTAGTTTTTTTAAGGACATTTTTCCGCTGGGCTTTTTAATTAGTTGTATTTACACTTTATCAAATGACTATAAGATGATACACTCTTACCCCTAAAGTAGTAAAATATCGCTGTTTACACATCTCTATGGTACAAAGATCATTCAGCTGGGATACAGTATTTTGTTTGAGAATTAATCTATTAATCTTGGATTAGGATATTATTAGGTTGAATTTCACGACTTCAGTTGGGGAAACAATAAGGCATGGCAGATAAAAAGGATTTAGATTTCACCTACACTACTATTGACGAAATATTCCGTTTAAGTATCGGAGAAACCGGTGACTTTAGTGGAGCAAAATATGATGGTGATTTTTCCATGACCCTGGAAGCGGCTCAAAGGGCCAAGCACAAGTTTATTGCAGACAGTCTGAATATCAAAGAAGGAACCAAAGTACTGGATATGGCTTGTGGCTGGGCGCCATTTTCCAAATATATTGTGGAAGAAAGAGGAGCTACCAGCATTGGTCTAACGCTGTCGGAGGGTCAGGCTGAAGCCTGTCAGAAAAATGGATTCAACGTACAGGTGAAAGATTGTCGTTACGTCAAACCTGAGGATTTTGGGAACTTTGATGCTATTACCTGTATTGGCGGCTTAGAGCACTTTTGTTCCGTTGAAGAGTACCTGGACGGTAAGCAGGAACAGATCTATAACGATTTTTTTAAAACATTGTACGACCTGTTGCCTACAGGAGGAAGGTTCTATATGCAAACCATGACTTTTAGCAAAAACATGGTGGACTACCAGGAGCTGGACGTAAACGCCGAAAAAGGATCCGCCGCGCATGTTTGCGCACTAATGGCCAAGGAATTTCCTGGATCGTGGCTTCCTTATGGCCCGGAGATGGTAATAAAAAACGCAGAGCCTAATTTTAAACTGATCTCACAAAGTAGTGGAAGACTCGACTATATCGAGACCATAGGTCAATGGAGAAAGAAGTTCAGGAAATTCAATTTGAAAAAGTATGGGTTGTACTTATCCCTGGCCTTAAGGTATATAACAGATCCGCCGTTCAGGCATCAAGTAGAGGTATTCAAAGTAAGTCCCAACCGGGTGTGTTTCGAAAAGGAGATCATGGACCACTTTAGATTGGTATTTGAGAAAGTCTAATTCAATTGCAAATTAACGGATTACCAATTGATGGTTGATATTTGTGATTTATTTGATGCTTGGTTTTTGAAATTTAAGATTTGCCTATGGCCCTTAGGCCAAAACATCACGGACCACTCGCCCATGTACATCTGTCAACCGATATCGCCGTCCCTGATGTTTGAAAGTAAATAACTCATGGTCAATACCCAGGAGATGCATTATGGTGGCTTGAAAATCGTGCACATGTACTGGGTTTTCGACAGGGTTAAAACCAAAATCATCAGAAGCCCCAAAGGATAAACCCGGCTTTACTCCAGCGCCGGCCATCCATATGGTAAATACATAGGGATGATGGTCGCGGCCCCAGTTTTTAAAATCTTCAATTTTACCCTGAAGGAATGGTGTCCTCCCAAATTCTCCACCCCAAATTACCAGTGTGTCATCCAGCATGCCCCTTTGTTTGAGGTCTTTGATCAAAGCGGCACTGGGAGCATCGGTGTCCTGGCACTGTACTTTTAACTGATAGTTCAAATTTCTATGTTGGTCCCAGCCTGCATGCATACATTGAACAAAACGCACCCCTCTTTCAGCCAGCCTTCTGGCCATCAGGCAATTGTAGGCGAAACTCCCTTTGCGATGCACATCCGGTCCATACATATCCAGTATATGCTGGGGTTCAGAAGAAAAGTCAGTGAGCTCCGGGACACTCATTTGCATTTTATAAGCCATTTCGTATTGGGCAATTCGGGTGGCAATCTCAGGATCTCCATATTCCTGAAGGTTGATCTCATTTAATGCTTCAATATCACCAAGAATGTCCAGGCGCATTTGCCGGCTCACTCCCTGAGGATTTTTCAAATAGAGCACCGGATCGCCGCCACCTCTGAATTTTACTCCCTGAAATTGAGTGGGCAGAAATCCACTGCCCCAATAATAGTCGTAAAAAATCTGACCGCAGCTGGCTTCTTTGTCCCGGGAAGTCATGGCCACAAATGCCGGCAGATCTTCCGAAGTACTTCCCAGCCCATAGGTCAGCCATGATCCCATACTGGGCCGTCCCGGTTGTTCGGATCCTGTGAGGATGAAGGTGATGGCAGGGGCATGGTTGACAGATTCAGTGTACATTGACTTGATAAAACACAGGTCATCTGCGATTTTGGCAGTTTCGGGCATTAAATCTGAGACCCAGGCACCACTCTTCCCATGTTGGGCAAATTCACCAATTCCGGAGATCAAAGGGCGGTTCAATTGCTTGCCGGTCATGGTGGAGAAACGTTTTCCTGCTACCAGCTCTTCGGGGATTTGAGTCCCATGCCATTTTTGAAGCATAGGCTTGTAATCAAAGAGATCAACATGTGAAGGTGCACCATTCTGAAACAGGTAAATCACCCGTTTGGCCTTGGGTGCAAAGTGGGGCAGGCCTGAGTTTAGGTAGGCTGGGGGTCCAGAGGCACCCTGAGCTTTTGCGGAAAATACTCCTGGATTTAACAATGAACCCAGTGCTGCAATACCAATACCCTGGGCCATCTTACCGAAGAAATTTCTTCTGTTCATGGATGCCTGGAAATGTTGGATTGGATGCATGGCTTACAAACGTGAGTTAGTCATTATTGTCTGGTCAGGGTTTCATCTAAATTCAACAAAAGTGAACACAAGGCTGTATAAGCAGCGTGATCCGTAGTATTTAGGGCCAGGTCTACCGGGTGCTCCCCAATACTGATTATCTTTTTGGCTTCAGCAATGGATCCGGAGTATTCGATTCGTAATTTTTGTAACCGCTGTTCCAGGATATTAAATTCATGCACATGGGGTCTTCTGGAGGTAGCCAGTTCAAAGGCCATGGTCAATCGGGCCTTATCGCCATTTTCTGCATTTAAAACCCGTGACGCCATTACCCGGGCTGCTTCCATAAAAGTGATATCGTTTAGGGTGGTCAATGCGTGTAACGGCGTATTGGTCCGGGATGCTTTCACCGTGCATATTTGCCTGCTGGCGTTGTCGAACAAGATGGTAGGTCCCACAATACGCCTCCAAAAGGTATAAAGCGTCCTTCGATACAGGGCATCACCATGATCCTGATAGTATTTGATCTTGCCAAAAGTGGCTTCCTCCCAGACACCTGAAGGCTGATAGGGATTGACCGATGGGCCCCCAATTGAATCTACCATTAATCCGCTGATCCGGAGGGCCTGGTCTCTCAACATCCATGAAGGCCATCTCATTCTGGTGGCTCTGGCGAAATACTTGTTTTCAGGGTCTGCCTCAAGCAATGCTGCAGTGACCTTTGAAGACTGTTTATAGGTCGCACTCATTACAATCTTCTTAAAAAAGGCCTTTAAGTCCCAGCCGCTTTCCATGAAGTCTACTGCCAACCAATCCAATAAACCCGGATGTGTGGGCAATGCTCCCTGCACCCCAAAATCTTCAATGGTCTTTACCATTCCATTGCCAAAAAAATTCTGCCAATACCTGTTAATAGTGACCCTGGCGGTTAGCGGGTGCTCCCTGGATACCAGCCATCGGGCCAATGCAAGTCTGTCATTGGTTACATTTTCAGGAAGGTCGGGCAATACCTCAGGAACGTTCCTGGTTACCTGTTCCATGGGTTTGTTGTAGGCACCGCGTTCCAACACGTAGGTAGCTCTTGGATGTTCAAGCTGGTCCATTACCATGACCTGTAGGTTTTCCGAGGACTGTTGGTCGCGATTATTCTTGGCATCTTTTAGGTCCTTTAATAAGGTTGCATACTCTGGGTCTCGTTCCTGATAATAATTCTGAAGCAGCCCAATGTAATATGGGTTTCGTTGGTTAGGGGTATAGCCCAGGGCATAAAGATTGTCTCCATCCAGGTCGGCTGCTGCTGCCGATTCGGAAGCCGGCAGATCTTCACTTCGAGGAAACTTATGCAGCTCTTTATCAGCCACTTTAGTGGATATTTCATCCACGTATTTTTGCAATTTGGCCACCTTTTCTATTTTTTCCGGTGGACTGAGGTCCAATATGGGAGCTACTTGCCCATGATAGCCAATACCCTCTTCACTGGTCTGATTGAAATAGTCATAGAACTGATAGTACTCTTTTTGAGAAATAGCGTCGAACTTATGGTCGTGACAACGACTGCAGCCCACGGTAAGCCCCAGCCAGGTGGTGCTCATGGTCTCCAACCGGTCGAATACATTTTCAACCCTGGTTTCCTCCGGGATCCTTCCTCCCTCTCCATTGTACATATGATTGCGGTTGAAAGCCGTGGCCAGGATATGGTCAGTAGCAGCGTTCGGAAACAGGTCCCCTGCCAATTGCTGAACTGTAAATTGATCGTAAGGCATGTTTTGGTTGAAGGCATTGATCACCCAGTCCCGCCAGGGCCACATATTTCTTGTAGGATCACCCTGAAATCCATTGGTGTCTGCATACCGGGCTACATCCAGCCACTCCCAGCACCAGCGTTCTCCATATTTTGGAGAGGCCAATAGACGGTCTACTAACTGTTCGTAGGCGTTTGCCGATTGATCTTCTTCAAACCGTTGTATCTCCTCCAAACTGGGAGGAAGTCCGGTTAGATCGAAACTCAATCTCCTGATCAGTACCCGTTTTTCTGCTTTATCAGATGGTGACAAACCCATGGGCTCCAATCTGTGCAGTACAAAATGGTCAATTTCATTTTCAGGCCAATCGCTATTCTGAACCTTGGGTAGGAGAGCTTTTATAGGAGGGATAAATGCCCAGTGTTTTTTCCACTCGGCCCCCTGACGCACCCATTTTACCAAAATTGCTTTTTCAGGGGCTGTAAGCGATAATTTTGATTCAGGCGGAGGCATCATCATTTCCGGGTCTTC
>SMUY01030778.1_pt1 | contig 13179 bp, 12 predicted proteins | sample 2456441 | NCBI WGS metagenome assembly SMUY01 (sample SAMN11095931, study PRJNA526329) | marine sediment metagenome | biome: Marine sediment; feature: Surficial sediment; material: Deep marine sediment; isolation source: Hadal surficial sediment | place: Pacific Ocean | collected 2014-11 | depth...
CGCTCGAGGAATGCGGCAAAGTCCGTGTAGCCCTGGTAGGTGCGGTGCGGGAAGATCGCCCACGCCCCGGGGGAGAAGAAGTGCATCGTCTGCGAGAAGAGATAGTTCAAGGGTCGCGACATCTCCAGCCCGATCAGCCCGGGCGTGGTGAGATGGCGCCGGGCCACCTGCCGGCAGATATAGTCGACCGCGGCCTGCTGCTCGGGAGTGGGCTCGGCCACCCCGGGGGGATCGATCGCAAATGCGTGCTTCAACCCTCGCACGGCGGCCCTCCCGGTGCCAGGCGGGCCCGGATTTGCCCGATCACCGCCTCGCGGTCGCGGCCGAAGAGCAGGTGCATGCCCCGATAGGCGTCCAGCCGCGACCGGCGTGAGCGGGTGGAGAGATAGCCGCCGTGGCGATCAAACACGAAGCGGCGAAGGTCCTCCCATCGGTACCGCAGGGTGCGGAGCGGGTACTTCGCGGTGATGCCGCTTTCGTCGATGGTGAACCGGCTGGGGAAGAAGAAGCGGTTGAGCCCCACCAGCAGCAAGACGACAGCCAGCGCCGCCCAGGCCCAGCTCGCGACGGACGCCCAGACCGCCCCGGCCACCGCGAGGATGATCAGCGAGGTCGCCACCGCCGCGCCACGCCGCTCGCGGGCCGGGTGGACCTGCCATGAAAAATCTGGCCTCGAGTGATCCGTCATCGCGAAAACCCACCTGCTGGCCCCCGAACCGGGTAGCTTAGCCGATCAGCGGAGGCTGACAAAGCACGATCGGCTGGCGGCCGATTCCCGAGATCCGCCGATCCGGGGCAGGACCTTCGTCGCAGATGCCGCCGTCGACCCGGAGCCCAGCCCCGGGCAACCGGACGCCCACAGGTTCGCTAGACTGCCCGGTTGCCGGCTGGTCGGCACAGAGCAGGCAATCCATGGTGAACAAGGTCCGGAATACGGCGGCGGAGGCGCTGGAGGGTCTTGCCGTCGACGGGATGATCGTGGCGGTGGGCGGCTTCGGTCTCTGCGGGATCCCCGAGCAGCTCATCATCGCCTTGCGGGAGAGCGGCGTACGCGACCTCGTCGCCGTCTCCAACAATGCCGGGGTCGACGACTGGGGGCTGGGGCTCCTCCTCCAGACGCGGCAGATCAGGAAGATGATCAGCTCCTACGTCGGCGAGAACGCCGAGTTCGAGCGGCAGTTCATCGCCAAGGAGCTGGAGGTGGAGTTCTGCCCGCAGGGCACGCTCGCGGAGCGTCTGCGGGCCGGCGGGGCGGGCATCCCCGGCTTCTACACCCGATCCGGGGTGGGCACCATGGTGGCCGAGGGCAAGGAGCAGAAGGATTTCGACGGGGAGACCTACGTCCTGGAGCGGGGGATCGTGGCCGACCTCTCGCTGGTGAAGGCCTACCGGGCCGACCGCGCAGGCAACCTCGTCTATCGCAAGACCGCCCGGAACTTCAACCCCATGATCGCTGCCTGCGGCAAGATCACCGTGGCCGAGGTCGAGCAGATCGTGCCCATCGGCGACCTGGACCCCGACCAGATCGACACCCCCGGCATCTACGTCGACCGGCTGGTGGAGACCGTCGCCGAGAAGCGGATCGAGCAGCAGACGGTCACCCCGCGGCCGCATGGCTGACGCCCGCAGCCGGATCCGGGGCGCCGGGCCGCGCGGGCCCTTCCATGCACTACTGCGGGGTTGGGGTTCGGAAAGAGGGGGGAGGGCCGGCAACCGACGTTCCTTGCACGTGGCATCTTCGCAAACCAGCTCGACCAGGGTGCCGATCAATCCGAACCCTGACCCTGAACCCCGGACCCCCAGTTGTCCAGAATCAACGGGCTATCCGGTGCTGGAGTGCTAGGATTTCGAGCGGCGGGCGGCGCCGGCCCCGGGCACCTCGGCAGGGGCATTTGTCGTAATCTCCTGCCATAATTCGCCGCATCGTTCGTTTAGCGGCAGGCGGCAACCGGACCCGGGGGTGACGGCCCGGCCCCCAGGCGGACCAGTAAGGAGAGAACTCTTTATGAACATCGTGCATCCCTGCCCCCGTCAGCGAGGAAAGACGATCGTCGGCACCGCCCTGGCGGCCGTCGTGGGCTTCACGGCCCCGGCCGTCGGCCAGTTCGGGGAGGCGGCGGGGTTTGCCGATTCCATGCAGCCGGACCTGTTCAGCCGCGACCTCGTCGTGTTCTCGGAGGTCCTCGAGCTCGACGAGTCCCAGCGCCTGATCGTCGAGGCGCTCTTCACGGACCATCAAGAGGACTTCCAGCTCGGGCTCGAGAACATGCGCAACCGGTTCGACGAGATGCGCGATGATTTCACAGGCAACGACGTCAAGCGGATCATGACGCTCGTCTTCCTCCCGTTCCAGGAGTGGCGCGGCGAGAAGGAGATCCTTCGCCAGGAGTTCATGGAGAACGTCAAGGTCGTGCTCACCGAGGAGCAGCTCGAGCGGTGGCCCTCGCTCGAGCGCCGCCTCCTCCGCGAGAAGAGCCTCGGCAAGGGCCGGCTCTCGGGTGAGCGGGTCAACCTGCTTCACGTGGTGCGCGATCTGCACCTCGACCCGCCGCTGCTCGAGCACCTGCAGCCACTGCTGCTCGAGTACGAGCTGGTTCTCGACCAGGCGCTGCGGCGCCGCAACGAGCTCCTGGCGAACTCGCAGGAATCGATCATCCGGGCCTTGCGGGAGCAGGACGGGGCCCTCGGGGTCAAGGTGGTCGGCCAGCAGATCGAGACCCGAATCGCGGTTCGCGACACGAACGATCGGTACATCGAGCTCATCACGGCGGCGCTGCCCGAGACGCTCGGGCTGCAGTTTCGAGCGATGGCCCGCGAACGGGCCTATCCCCGCGTCTTCCGGCCCACCATCGAGCAGCGGATCTTCAAGGCCGCCGAAGCGCTGAAGGAACTGGAGCCCGACGTGCTGACGGCCGTCCAGGAGCTTCACCAGACCTACCTCGGCGAGTTGGGGATCATCAACGAGGAACTGCTTCGCCAGCTTCGAAAGACGGAGCCCCAGCTCGCCCTGGACCGAGCCGAGGCCTTCGCAACGCGCCTTCGCGGCGAAGCGACGCCGAAGAAGAAGGCAGGCCGCTCGACCCGCTTGGACTTGGTGTGGCGTCGCGACCTCGGCCACCGCTACACCGCGCTGCTGGACGACATCCTGACGCCGGAGCAGGCCGCCTCGCTGCCGGGGGGGAGGCGGGTCACCAAGTACACGAGAAAAAAGACCGATGAGGCCATGAGGAAGAAGGTGGCGGACCAGCTACGCGGCCTGGGCGCCGCCCCGTCGCTCGAGGAGCCGATCGGAGAATCCGAAGGTGAGCCGAAGGCCAGGAAGAAGAAGAGGGGGAAGAGGTCCAGGGGCGATTGAATCCCCGAAGGCCTGGCCGCCATGACCGATCGCATCGGACCGACCCACACCGAGCTCACCGACGGTTCGCGTCTTGACGGGGACGGGCTCGGCGATCGCCACACCGGATCCGCCGATGGGGCCGCGGCCCGGGAACGGTGCCGGATGCTCGGCATCGACTGGGTGGAGCAGGCCCCCGCCGCCGCTCCCGACGCGGTAGCCCTGATCACCGCTGAGGTCGCCGTCCGCTTGCGGGTGGTGCCGCTGCGCATCGAGCAGCGCCGGCTCGTGGTGGCCATGGTCGATCCGCTGGACATCGCCGCGGCTGACGAGGTGGCCACCCTTTGCGGCTTTCCCGTGACCCGCGTGGGGGTGGAGTCGAAGGCCTTCTCGGACCTGATGCGCGAGCAGTACGGCACCACCGCGGCCCGCATGGCCGAGCGCCTCGCGGGGGAGGCAGCCGACTCCGCGGTCGACCTCGATCAGAACCTCGAGGCCATCGAGGCCGACGACGTCCACCGCATGGCCGAGCAGCCCACGTTGATCAACCTGGTCAACCTGGTGCTGCTGGAGGCGATCCAGTCGCGCTCCTCCGACGTGCACATCGAGCCCTTCGAGAACGAGCTGAAGGTCAAGTACCGCATCGACGGCATGCTCGTCGAGCAGCCGCCGCCGCCCAAGCACTTGCAGCCGGCGCTGATCGGGCGGATCAAGATCATGTCCGGCATGAACATCGCCGAGCGCTACATCCCCCAGGACGGTCACATCACGCTGCGGTTCGAGGGACGCAAGGTGGACATCCGCGTGTCCACGGTCCCGACCCTCTACGGCGAGTCGGTGGTCATGCGAATCCTCGACAAGAGCGCCTTGCGGCTCGACTTCGAGTCGCTCGGCATGCCGGAGTCGATGCGGAACATCATGGATCGGCTGATCGGCAAACCGCACGGGCTGGTGCTGGTCACCGGCCCCACCGGCTCCGGCAAGACGACCACGCTCTACGCCGCCCTCGCCAAGCTCTACGACCCCTCCAAGAAGATCATCACCATCGAGGATCCCGTCGAGTACGAGCTGAGCGGCATCAACCAGATTCCGGTCAACCCCAAGCGGGGCCTCGACTTCGCCACCGGCCTGCGGCACATCCTCCGGCAGGACCCCGACGTCATCTTCGTGGGCGAGATCCGCGATTCGGAGACGGCGAACATCGCCATCCGGGCCGCCATGACCGGACACCTGATCTTCTCCACCGTCCACACCAACGATGCCGTCAGCTCCATCGGGCGGCTGATCGACATGGGGGCCGAGCCCTACCTGGTCGCCTCGGTGATCGAGGGCGTGCTGGCCCAGCGGCTCGGCCGGCGGGTCTGCCCCGACTGCGCCGAGCCGAGACCGATGCCCGAGGACCTCAGCCACCGTCTATCGGCCGCGGAGCTGGCCCTGTTCAAGGGCCGGGTCTGGCGGGGCGCCGGCTGCGACCGGTGCAACCAGTCGGGTTACTTCGGGCGGTTGGGCTGCTTCGAGCTTCTCCAGATCACCCCCCGGCTGCGCCAGGCGATCTCGGACAACCGGCCCGCGACCGAGCTCGCGGGCCTGGTCGACGAAGCCTATGTGACCATGCGGCAGGACGGCCTGAAGAAGGCCGCCGAGGGGCTCACCACCATCGAAGAAGTGCTACGGGCAACGCAAGACACGGATGAATCCGTCGTTTGACCCCCGATGCCCGACTTCCGCTACGAGAGCCTGACCCGCAGCGGTGATGCCCGCAGCGGGGTGGTCGCAGCCGTGGATCCGTCCGAGGCGATCCGTCTGCTCTCGGCCCGTGGGGAGACGGCCACCGTCGTGGAGCCCGCCACCGCCGCCGCGCCCGGCTCCCGACTCCCCCGAGCCGCGGCCACCGAGGTCAAGTGGGGGCGGGTCGAGACGTGGCTCGGCAGCCGCCTGATGGGGCGGGCGACCCGGCCCGTACCCGGCAGGGCGGAGCTGGGCACGCTCGTGCGAGAGCTGGCCACGGCCCTCGAGGCCGGGCTGCCGCTCATGCTGGCCCTCAAGACCATTCGTCGCCAGGCCTCCGGCAAGGCGATGCCGGTCATCCTCGACCACCTCATCGAGCGGGTGGAGGCGGGCGACCCGCTGTACCGGGCCGCCGCCGAATACGGCCCGCCCTTCGACGATCTCGTGATCGGCATGCTGCGGGCCGCCGATGCGTCGGGGAAGATGAGCGACGTCCTGCACCAGCTCGCCGACCTGATCGACCGATCGGTCGAGCTGCGCCAGGAGGTCCTGGGGGCCACCTTCTACCCGATGATCGTCGCTGGTCTGATGGTGGTGAGCGTGATCATCCTCGTGACGGTCCTCGTCCCGCGGCTGATCGGGCCAATGGCGGGCGACGCAAACTTCCACATGCCCTGGCCGACCATGACGGTCCTCGCCGTGGCCAACTTCCTCCAGGCCTACTGGTATGTCTGCCTGCTCGTGGTGGCCGGCCTCTGGCTGGGCACCCGCCTCTGGTTGAGCCACCCGGCCAACCGGTTCCGGTTCGATCGGCTCAAGCTGCGGGCGCCGCTCCTGGGCCGCCTGCTCCGCGACGTGGCCGTGGCCCGGTTCACCCGCACGCTGGGCACGCTGGTGGCCGCGGGGCTGCCGATCCTCGATGCCCTGCGCATCACGCGGGACACCCTCGGCAACGCGGCGCTGTCGCGGGCCATCGAGGAGGTCGAGGAGCAGGTCACCGCCGGCCGCTCGCTGGCGGATCCGCTCGATCGCAGCGGCCTCTTCCCGCCGCTGCTCATCCAGGTGGTCAACCTCGGCGAGCGGTCGGGGCGGCTGGAGAACATGCTCCTGCACGCGGCCAACGCGTTCGACCGGCAGGTGAACGGCTCGATCAACCTCTTTACGAAGGCGCTCCCGCCGCTGCTGCTCATCGTGATGGCTTCCGTGGGCGCCTTTATCCTGGCGGCGATCCTGCTGCCAGTGCTGGAACTACAGTCGCTCGTGGGCTGACGGCCGAGCCGGTCGCTTCACCCGCAAGCTCACAATCGAATCGGAGACGTACGCATGATTAGTCTCATAACCGAATCTCGACGCCGGCCGGCCCGACGCCTGCAGCGCCGCGCGTTCACCCTGCTCGAGATCATCGTGGTGGTGACCATCATCGCCCTGCTGGCCACTATGGTCGCCCCCCGCGTGTTGAAGTGGGTGGGGAAGGCCAACGTGAACGTGGCCCAGGCCGAAGTGGCCAAGCTGGCCGAGACCGTGCGCCTGTACCTGCTCGACAACAACCTCAGCCGGCCCAAACAGGATATGGAGCTCAGCGTCCTGCTCGAGGGCGACGACCCCTACCTCGAAAAGGAGGATTACCTGCTCGACCCCTGGAAGCGCCCCTATGAGCTGGTCGTGCCCGGCGAGGTGAACATCTCCTTCGACATCGTCTCCCTCGGCGAGGACGGCGAGTTGGGGACGGACGACGACATCACAAATTGAAGCGGAGACCAAGCAATGCTACGCAGGATTCCACAACCTCGTCGCGGCTTCACCCTGCTGGAACTGCTGGTGGTCTTGGTGATCCTGGCGCTTCTCTTCAGCATGATCGTCCCCCGCTTCGCCGGAACGGAGCGACGGGCGCTGCAGCTGGCATCCGACCAGGTTGCGGACCTGCTCACGATGTACGCCCACCGGGCCACGCTGGGCCAGAAGCCGGTCGGCGTCGGGTACGATCCCGAGCGCCGCGCGATCATGCTGCTGGTCATCGACATCGACCTCGATCGGCCCGATGAGCCCGCCGACTGGCAGGTGGACCGCCTGGTGACGCCGGTCAAGCTGCCGTCGACGGTGGATCTCCTCGACGCCCGCGCGGACGGGGAGCCGGTGGACCTGGCCCTCTGGCCCATCGCCAACCGTCCCGGGAAGGACCGGCCGACCATCGAGATCACCCTCGGGGGACGGGACGGTGAGACCACGGTGGTGCTCGCGCCGTACGCCCTCGCCCCGCGGCAGATCGACCCGGACGAGGTCGGGCCGGCCGTCCGCATGCCCATCGACCTCGATGCCGCCGGCCGGCACCGGGAGGAGTGGTAGGGATGAAGCGACGAAGGGGAAACCGTCACGGTCTCCGCCGGCGGGGGTTCGCGCTTCTCGACGTGATCGTCGGGGGAGTCATGCTCGGGATCGGGCTGTCGGTCGTGCTTTCGGTGACGAGCCGCTCGCTCGCGACCCAGTCGGACGGCGAGAAACGGCTGGTGGCCTCGTGGCTGGCGGACGGGCTGCTGGCCATGGTGCTCGTCGAAGGCCCGGTCGAGTATCCGAAGCACTACCACCCGAGCGGCGAGTTCGCCCCGCCCTTCGACGGCTTCGAGTTCGAGATCGACATCGAGGACATCGGGCCGAGCGAGCCGTTCCGGGTGACGGCCACCGTGCGGTGGCCGGGGGGGCGCAGCTACCGCGAGGTGACGGCCCAGACGCTCATCGCACTGCGGCTCGGTGATTCGTTTCAACCGCGGGCGCCGGCCGAGCCGGTCGATCGGTTCGCGAGGTACTACGACGATGAAGACCAGCGTTAACATCCTCGGCCGCCGCGGGTTCACCCTCATCGAGATGATGGTGGCCTGCGTGATCACGGCTTTCGTGCTGAGCAGTGTGGCGATGAGCCTGAGCCAGCTCAGCCGCGCCAAATCCACGTGCAAGGAACGGCTCGACGCGCATCTGCGGGCCGACACCGCCGTGGCGGCGCTGCGGCGCGACATCGCCACGATCATCCGGACCGACGATCTCTTCTGGACACGGCTGCTGATCGTGGACGACACGGTGCCCACCGCCCTGGGCCAGATGGACCGCGACGAGCTTCTCGTCTTCAACCACCGGCTGCGCCCGATCCGCGACATCGACTTCAGCGGCGAGGGTCTGGAGTACGAGACGCAATACCGGATCGAGGAGGACGAGCTGGGCCCGGCCCTGTGGCGCCGCCGCGACGCGGTGCCCGACGAGTACCTGCTCGGCGGGGGCATCGCCGCGCCCCTGGTCGAGGGCATCGTGGGCCTCTCGATCGAGGCCTACGACGGAAACGAGTGGTACCACGAGTGGGATTCCGACTACGACGGGCTGCCCCTGGCGGTCCGGCTGACGGTCATCGCCAGCGGCCACCGGACGGGCGACGACGTCTACGACGCGCCGCTGGCGGTGCTGGGCACGGTGATCCCCATCGTCCGGGTCCTGTCCCCCGCCGACCTGCTGGAGCTCGACGAAGAGCCCGAATCCTCGGCCGAAGAGGCGCTCGAGGCCGAAGAGGCCGAAACCGCTGAGGACCTGGAGGGTGGGGTCGCGCCCCCGGGAGGGAGGCAGCGGGGCCGCGGACAGGATCCTCGCACGCCGGGCAGCGGTTTCGAGCCGCCATCGGGGTCTCCCGGCGCCCGCCCGGGGGGTGGTCAGAACCCCGGTAGCCGCCGGGATCAGTTCCGCTCGCGGAGGGGAGGAACCTGATGCCCAGGCAAGAGCCAGCTCGCCGCGGATCGGTGGTCATCGTCGTGCTGTGGGCCATTTCCCTCGCCGCCGTGATCACCACCTCCGTTCAGCTCTTCGCCTACCGGCAGGCAACGCTGGGCCGGGAGGCCGAGGCCCGCGTGCAGGCGCGGTGGGCGGCCCGGGCCGGGGTCGAGTACACCATCGCCGTGATGGCGTCGCACACCCAGAAGCCGGTCGCCGATCACGCCTTCGCCATGGTGCGGGACATGGAGAACGTACACGAGGGAGACCTCCATCGGGCCAGCTACGACATCCGCCACCATGCCGAGGGCCAGACCTGGAACGGGCCCATGGACGAGCACTCGAAGTTCAACCTGGCCAACAACGACCGCGGGATGATCCTCAACCTGCTCGAGGACATGTCGATCGACATCCTGGTGGCGATCGAGGACTGGATCGACGCTGACGACAACGTCGGCAGCCTCGGGGCCGAACGAGACTGGTACCTGAGCCGGGAGTCACCCTACGAGCCCCGCAACGGCCCGCTGCGCAGCGTGGCCGAGCTGGAGCTGGTCGCGGGCATCTGGCCCCAGTACCTGCGCGGCGAAGACTGGAACCTCAACGGTCGCCTGGACCCCAACGAGGACGACGGGCCGCGGTCGTGGCCGCTCGACGAGCCCGACGAGTACCTCGACGCCGGGTGGTCGGCCTTCCTGACCACCCACTCCGTCCGCGGCGGAGCGACCGCCTCGGGCCTGCCGCGCATCGATCTCGGTGACACCGACGTCGATGAGCTCGAGGATCGTCTCGACGTGGACGAGGCGCAGGCCGAGGCGCTCATGCGCATGGCGGGGACCGCCGGCAGCGGGCTCGAGGTGCTGCTGACCGTCCCGCTCGCCACCTTCGGCCAGCGCCAGCCCGGCAGCTCGGTGGAGGCGCTGACCTCCCAGCAGATCACCGCGATCTTCGCCGAGACCAGCCGGAGCGACCCAAGCCGGCGTCTGCCGGGCAAGATGAACATCAACACCATTCCCGCCGAGCTGCTGCGGGACCTCGTGGTCGAGCTCGGGGCCGAAGAGGTGATCGCCGACGAGATTCTCTTCCTCCGCGAGAGCCGGCCGGAAGGGATCGTCAGCATCACCGAGCTCGAGGAGATACCGGACCTTGACCCGGCCCTGTGGCAACGTCTCGCGGAGCTGATGGACACGAGCAGCAACGTCTACACCATCTCCTCGAAGGGTCGATCCTGGTCGACTGGCGCGGAGGTTGAAATCATCGCGGTGGTCGATCGTTCTACCCTGCCCGTCCGCATCCTCGAGTACCGGGAACCATGAGCGAGACCGCCCGACGACAAGCCGATCCTTCCGTGGTGGCCGTCCTCCATCAGGCCGGGGGCCGGTGGCGGGGGCTCATCGCCCGCGTCAACGGTCGTACGGAGGCCGACGGCGGACACAGCCGTCCCAGGATCCTTGCCACCCGCGAGACCGAACCCGTTGGGGACTACGGGCTCGAGGACTGGCTCGCCGAGCACGCCGTGGGACGGGTGATCTGCGTTCTGCCCGCGGCCTCGGTCATCTGCCGCACCTGCACGCTGCCCGACGCCAGCCCCGAGCAGCTCCAGATGGCCATCGGACTTCAGGCCGAAGCCCACCTGCCGGACATCGCGCCCCCGCACCGCCTGGGGCTGGCCGTGCTGGACGCCGCCCCCGGGGAGACGACCCGGTGCGGCCTCATGCTGGCGTGGCCCGAGTCGGCGGCGGTCCCCGAGCCGCCCACCGATCGCCAGATGACCTTCGCCCCGGACGTCGCGGCGCTGGCGGCCCTGCTCGGCGGGCAGCGGCCCGCGGAGCCCCTCATTTGGATCGGCCGCAGCGACGGATCGGTGGCGCTGGCAATCACCCACGCCGGCGGCACCGTTTTCCGATCCACCCGCGAAGATCCCGGACAGGACGGCGCCTGGCCGGCGAACATCGGGCGGGTGATCGCCGAGACCGCGCTGGGCATCGGCCACGGCAGCACCTTCGTCGACACCCTGGTGGCCACCACCCGGGCCAAGGTCGCGGACCTGCCGTCCGACGGACTGCTCATGCCCGCGGAGCTGATGGAGGCCGCCTCTGCCCGCGTCGACGGGGTCTCGGCCGATCCCGGGTGGTGGTCGACCTACGGGGTGGCGGTGGGAGCGCTGCTGGCGAGCACCGACCACCTTGCAGCGCTCACGCAGCTCAAGGATTCGCTTCCCGTCAAGGCGCCTTCGCTCGCCTCGCGACTCCACGCAGGGCTGTCGCGCCCACGGAACCTCGGGAATGCCTTGGTCGCCTGTGTGCTGATCATCGCCTTGAGCCCGCTTCTTCTGAGCGGGCTTCGATTGTGGGTCCTCAAGGCCCGGCTGCCCGAGCTCGAGGCGCGTCTCGGGGCCGTGAACCAGGCCGACGACCGGCTCGGGATGTACCGCGAGCTGGGCGACAAGGCCTGGTCGATGACCAAGATCCTCTCCGACATCGCCAGCAACACCCCCGAGGGGATCGAGCTGCAATCGATCCGCGTGACCCAGGGCGAGAGCATCGCCGTCAGCGGGCGGGCCACCCCCCACGACGGCCGCGAGGCGACCGAGATCGTCTCGCTCATGCAGAAGCAGCTTCAGGACTCGGACATCTTCGGAGGCGTCGTGCTCAACTGGGGCGACGGCGACCGCTACGGCAACTACCAGTTCGATCTCTCCGCAAAGGTGGTCCAGCCGCACCTGCGGCCCCCCTACGCCATCGAGCTTGACTTCGGCCGGTGGACGCTCGCCGACCGCCGCGAGGGCAAGGGGCCCGGCACGAGCGACGAGGCCCAGGAGACCGAAGAAGGCTCGGGCGATCCGGCCGATCAGCCGGAGCCGCAAGAGCCCCTCATGGCCCCGGGCGACACCGAGAGCGAGGCCCCCCCCTTCGCGCTGGCCACCATGGACCGGGACCCGGCCGAGCTGACCGAGGACGCGGGCGAGCTGCCGGCCGTGAGATTCCAACGGTCGCGGAGCGGCCGACCGGACGCCCCGGAAGGGAAGAGCCGGGCGACGGATCGCTCGAGCGAAGGTGGCAAGCTCCCTCCTTCTAAGGACATCCCTCCACCGCGAACCGCCCAAGAGATCGACGCCATGAGCCTGCCCGAGGCGCAGGAAGCCCTTGCCAAGGTGGCCCGAGCCCGCAAGCACGCCCGCGGCGATGAAACGCTCAAGGAGCGTCTCAAGGAAGAGTTTCGCCTGCTGTTCGAGCGGGTGAGGAGGGGCTCATGAGCAGCGAGCAGACACGTTGGCAGCGCTTTCGCCGGCTCCCACGCGCGCTCCAATGGGCCGTCTACGCGGCGGTGGGCATGGGCGGGTTCGTTGTCGTCAACGACCACATCTGGAAGCAGGCGGCCGAGTGGCGCCGGCAGGCCGACTCCATCCAGGCCCAGCTTCAAGACGTTCACGACGGGCGCTCGATCGCCGACAAGCTGCTGAAGATGCAGGACACGATCGTCGCCCACGGTCCGGTGAGCATTCCCGATCCCGACGACGCCGAGGCGGGATCGGACGCGTTCAACGCGACGGTCACCGCAGTGCTCAAGGCGCACGCGGTCCGCAAGGACAGCTTCGACCGCCGCGATCTGTCGAAGCTCAAGCTCGACCACGCATCGTTCGTTCCGGCCGGCCAGGAGGCCCATTACATCAGCGGCGATCTGCGATTCGAGGCCTCGCCCGACGAGGCGATCGCGGTGATCGCCGAGCTCGAATCCAGCCCCGACATCGAAGCAGTCACCAGCGTGCGGATGACCCGACCGGGCAGCGCCCGGAGAGTCAAGGTGCAAGTGACACTCGAGGCCTGGGTGCTCACCGCCTCCAAGTCCTCCAAGCGAAAGGCGGGGGGTTCCTGATGGAGCGCCGCTGGACGCCCAACCAGTTGGTGATCGCCAACGTGGCCACGCTGCTGGTGGCGCTGGTCATTCTGGCGGTCCAGTTGCCGGCCGTCCTGGAAGCAGCCTTCGGACCAGGCCTCGGCACCGACGAGCCGAGGGAGGTGGTGACGCAGCTGATCAAGGTCCACGACGAAGAGATGGAGAGGTATCAGACGCGGTTCAACGGGCGCTCGCTGTTCTTTTTGCCGCCTCGACAACGCACACGACCCCCACCGGCCCCTGTGGTGAAGGACACGACGCCGGCACCGCCCCCGGATCGCGTGGACCCCCCGCCGTCGCCGGTCTACACCGGCCCCAGCGTGATCGGGATACTGGGTGACGAGGTCTGGTTCCGAGCGCCGCGAGCCGGCGAAGGCGGACTAAGGATCCGGGTGGGCGAGGAGCCCCAGGAAGGCATCACGGTGCTCGCCACCAACCCGCCGTGGTCGGTCACGCTCGCCTATCAGCGCGGCGAGTAC
>SMUY01048365.1_pt1 | contig 13160 bp, 10 predicted proteins | sample 2456441 | NCBI WGS metagenome assembly SMUY01 (sample SAMN11095931, study PRJNA526329) | marine sediment metagenome | biome: Marine sediment; feature: Surficial sediment; material: Deep marine sediment; isolation source: Hadal surficial sediment | place: Pacific Ocean | collected 2014-11 | depth...
GCCGTTTAAGGCGCTGACATAAACACCAACAGCCTCCAGGTACCAAAGCGGCAATTGGTTGGCCGAATGGCCCAATACGGCACGATAGAATGCCATATGGCCCTCAAGCAGATGAGGTCGAAGAGATTGGGCGCTTACAATATTTGCAACAGTTTCGTTGAGCCGCATGTACTTGCCGTACAAAACCTTTAATTGGCCGGTAGCCTGTTCAAACGGTACATATTTTATCCAAGTCATGGAAATTTCCCCCCCTTATTTTATACGGCCGTCTTGAGTATGTTGCGCGCGTTCGTTTGAATGCATCGACTGCTTAAATTTCGATTTCGCAACGCCGTGGCGAACGTCGGCTAAGAATTGAGAACAGACACGTATCAATTCCTACTGCATCCGGCAGATTTGGGTCAAAAGCGGCCTCTCACCAGTTTAGCAGCCCAGTGGCTGCTTTCACCGCCGAAAGCAGCCACTGTTGAAGGTGATTGGCGAGTGTCCGCTTCACCCAATACCAGCCGTTCAGCTGCTAAACTTATGAGAGGCCGCTTTTGACCCAAAGCGACCGCCTGCATTTACCAGTTGTGTAGCCAATAAGAATGACTGATCGCTCACTGAAATCGTATCTATATGAAGGCATAGTTATCGTTGCCTCGATCATCGTCGCGTTTGCGTTGGACGCTTCTTGGGCTAATTACCAAGAATCAAGAATCGAGCGCCGAGTATTGGCGGAATTACACGACGAACTCGAATCTGCAAAGACTCGAATCAATGTGAGTATCTCCGAACTCGAAGGGGTAATTGCCGCATCGTTCGAGCTTGCCGAGTTCCTTGGTACGGATACCGCCGAATTGACACCGGACCAGGCTGAAATATTGTTCCTCCGGGTACACGGTCTAAACACACTTGAAGTTCCAATGAGCGTCTTCGACTCAATCATCGCATCAGGACAGGTTCGATTGATATCAAACATTGAACTTCGAAAAGCGCTCGCAGCCTGGCCAGCTCTTGTTTACGATGTAAGGGAAAATCACGAGTGGCATCGTGTTGCGACGGACGAAGTTATGGTCCCGCATTTCGCGAAATATCTGTCAATTCGTAACGCATTCGTTAAAAACGGGATCACTTCTCTTAATGCACGTGCGTTTGAGTACGATATTGGAGCTATGCAACGCGACGTGGCATTCGAGGGCCAACTGCTATGGCAGACAATTCGCCAGCAGGCGACTCTCAACGAGTCAAATATTCTGTTAACTGCGACTGAGAATTTGCTAGCTTTGATTGCTGCAGAAATTGAGTGAACTCAACGTCCGCTAATGGCTGCGAAAGCAGCGGCTGGGCGGCTAAACTGCTGAGAGGCTGCTTTTGACCCGAAGCAGCCATTTCGCAAACCCACGATCCTCCTGCCCAATAAAAAAGCGGCTCCTTGCGGAGCCGCTTTACCATCACAAGTACATGTATCTTGGCCTGAAGTCCCCCGCCAAATCGTACCTGAAGGTATCGTCGAAACTGGTCAGAAATCAACTCGTTGTTTTGCCGTTGTTGAAAGGAGACTGATTTCAGGCACAGAAGTTCGCAGCATCCTGTCTAAATGTCAATTTGGGCATCAAGTCGTGAAACGTTTTGCGCGCATTGCCATATCCCTGTCGTAATTTCACTACACGCAGTTTGCTCAACGACTTGAGCCTGACCAGTTAATCAACAACTTGCACGGTTTTTAAAATTGCATCTAAGTCATCACGCTATACGTAACAAGCTGAAAACGGTTTTTACTCGGGCTCCCTAATTGAAGATTTCTTCCGCTGGAACAACGGTTACATCATCTGCACCGAACCCCAATGAAATTGTCTCAATGAGTTTATCCTCCTCCAGCAACGCAGCCGACTTCTCACTGTCATAAACCATCGGTGAGGACTGATTGCCTGTCAGTCGTTGCTTAAGATCGTCGGCATCCTTTGTGACGAATACATATTGCATGCTCTCCGTACTGAGGTTCTCGCGAATAACCCTGTTGACATCAGCCAATGTCATGTTGTCCAGCCCGTCGCGAACATACTGCGCAAAATCATCAATTTCGTAATACTGGCTGTCCATTTCGTAACCAAGCTGACGTGACTGGCCATCGGTGACCAGGCTCACAAATTTTGACAGGAATGTCTTCGTCGCTTCGAAATCTGCTTCGCTCATACCCTCGTCGATCATCTTTTGCAATTCATACACAGCCGTCCGCGTCGCAAAATGTGCATCGTTGTTGCTGCGCACCGGGCGAATCCAGACCTGGAAAATCTGTTGTTGCCGCCCCAGTGCTGTCGCCGGCTGAGAACGGAACATGCCATTGGGAAAGTATTCGATATATGCATAGTCGCCATAGTTCATGCCGCGTTCTTCCCGAATGCGTTGAAACAGGTAACTGTTGGTGCTGCGATGCTCTCCAAGGTAAGAACGGGCCAGCCACAAAGCGATCCAGTCCGGATCACCGCGCTTCAAATCAATCGGAAAGCCGAAAGAAACCGCAACTGCCGGCGTTTCCTTTTGCACAATAATCGCCTTGCTCCCATCTGGCGCCGGTGCCGCAGGGATGTCGAGCACGCTGCGCGACCCTGCCGGAAGGGATTGCAGATCGTCACTTATTTTCGCAGCGAACGAATCAGGATAGCCACCCGACAAGCCAATCGTCATGTTCCCGATGGTGTAATACTGGGTATAAAACTCTTTGACGTCATCAATTGTCAGCTTGCCAATATCGCCACTGTTACCAAGGTTCAGCGAGCCATAAGGATGGTCCGCTCCATAGATCGCGCTGTATAACACTTCCTTGCCCAGTTCCTCATCATTGTTACCGACAAGTCCGGTCCGCACCGCATTGGACGTACGGGTCTTTACGCGTTCGAAATCCTTTTCATGCCAGCCCGGATTCAATAACTGACTGCGTACGTAGCGATACCATATCGCCAGGTTGTCTTTGTGTACCTGCCCGGAGAGGCGCGTCATTTCCTTGTCCACCTGTGCGTTGAAGCCGCTCGCTATTGGATACATGGCCGCATTGATTTCCTGTATCGAGTAGATCGCAGACCCACCATCGGTCACCATCGCAGCAGTGAGCGATGCCAGGCCTTTCTTGCCGGCTGGGTCAAGGCTGGCACCAGCATGAATCAGGACCGCTACATCAACCAGTGGTGACGATGCGGATTGATTGGCAACGATTGAAACCGGAACGATGTCACCGCTGGCCACAAACGTCTCTTCAACCCGGCTGGAAGCATCGGCTTCTTGAGGAATAGAGGGATATTCAGGGGTTTCCACGGTCGTGGTCGCGGCAACAATTTCATCGATCGATGACAATGAATCGACGCCAGACATAGTGGAGGAATTGGAAAGAGTTATGGTGACCCGGCCTGCATCGGTGAAATACCGGTTCGCATAAGTGCGCAGATCCTCTGCTGTCAGTGCATCGTAAGTCCTGTACACCTCGTTGATCGTTTCAGGTGAACGTGAAAACTGCACGTAGCCAGCCAGAATACCGCCAATGCTTCCTGAGCTATCGAGCTGCGAAGTAAATGAATAGCGCAATCGTGACTTCGTCTCGCTGACCTTTTCTGCATCTATCAGTCTGGTTCTTGCGTTGGCCAGTGTCGCGCTAATTTCGGCTTCGACATCCGCCGCATGGGACTCGTCAGTAAGCCGGGCATATATAAGCAGCAAGTTCGGGTCCTTCCGATCCGGGAAGTAGGTTTGCAGTTGATCGACGGATTGTTCGTCAAGTACCAGTTTCTGATAGAGCTCGGAGGAATCCGAGAAATAGATTGACGAAATAAGGTCCATTGCCGGCATGTCTTTTTCGGTCGGATCGTATGCCGGACCACGAAACGCGACGAATACCCATGGCTGCGTTGGACCCTCCCATTGAATGTGCTCATACAGCGGACCGACAGGTGCGGGCTCCGCAGGGATATCGACTGTGTAATCGCCGGCTGGCCAGTTGCCCCAGTATTTTTCCACCAGGTCGTAGGTGGCTTCTTCATCGACGTCACCCACAATGATGATGGTGGTGTATTCCGGACGATACCAACGATTGAAGAACTCCTTTGAGTACTCCAGTTGATCCGGCATCGCTTCAATGTCTTCAATGAAGCCCATGGTCGTATGGCTGTATGTGTGCTGCTTGAATGCCAGCGAGCGTGCACGTTCATACGCCTGGGATGTTGGGTCAGAGAAATTCTTGAGATACTCGCCTTTCACTGCGAGCGCCTCAGTGCGAAACACCGCTTCCGAGTAACTCAGATTCTGGAACCGATCGGCCTCGATCTCGATCATCTTTTCCAGGTCAGGTTTGGTGAACGTAATATGGTAGTTAGTGAAGTCGTCCGTTGTGAACGCATTCGTATCTGCGCCAGCCTTCTTCACGATGTCGGCATAAACAGCAGCGGGATATTTTTCAGTACCGCGAAACATCATGTGTTCGAAGAAGTGTGCGAATCCTGATTTCCCGGGCTCAACTTCATTTCGCGATCCGGTCTGCACCGGGATTTGCAGTGTCACGATATCCGGGTAGTCGGTTTCGACGATGATGACACGGAGGCCATTCTCCAGATCGCGCATCAGGTAGGGCATATCGAATATGCGGGCCTCCTTGCTGGCATTTGCAGTATCTGCAGCATCCTGATTTTCGGGCTCACTCGATTGCGGGCCTCCACAGGCCACGAGGAGCAAACTGACGAGCGCGCCAGTAACAGTGTTTTTCATCGAAAAGGTCCCCAAACGGATTACAATACTTAGTCGCTATGACAGCGTGGAAGCATAAGTGGTTCAGAATCCCAACGGAAGCAAAATGCCCATTCGTTGTGCGTCTGAGAATACGCCAGATCAGAGGATGAGATCTTGAAATTACATTTTAAATCAATATTTTATGAGTTTTCCCGCCATGCAGGTTGAACAAATATGGACGGCAAACGCGTACAGGAACTTTAACTACGTGGTCGCCTGCCCGGAATCAGGCGAGGCACTTGCCATCGACCCGCTGGACTACAGCAAGTGTCTTGCTGTCGCGAAGAGCAATGACTGGACGATTACGCAAATACTCAATACGCATGAGCATGGTGATCATACCGGCGGCAACAGCGCACTCGTCGCGGCAACGGGAGCAAAGATCATCGCGCACACCAATGCCAGAAGCCGTATTCCGAATATGGATAGAGGTGTGGGCGCCGGAGACATCATTAAGGTCGGTCGCACTGTTGAGCTGGAGTGCCTGGATACGCCAGGGCACACGATGAGTCACATTTGTTTGTTATCGCATACTGATCAGCCGGCCTTATTCAGCGGAGATACCTTGTTCAATGCAGGTGCCGGAAACTGCCATAACGGCGGTCACCCGAGGGAGTTATATGAAACATTTGCCAGCCAACTCGAAACGCTGGATGAGAACACGCGAATTTATCCGGGGCATGATTACCTCATCAATAATCTGGAGTTCACACTGGATCGTGAACCGGATAATGATGCCGCGAAAACAATGCTCGCTCACTACAGGGATCAGGATCCTGACAACGCGTTGATAACAACGATGGCTATGGAACTTGAAGTTAATACCTTTTTTCGTCTGCAGAATCCGTCAGTGATTGTGCGCCTGCGGGAGGCGTTTCCGGAGCTTGGCGAGGCACCGGACCCGAGAGAGGTTTTCCTGGGCTTGCGAGAGTTGCGCAATAGTTGGTGATTACTTATCGCAATCGATGGAGCAGTACGTATCCGCCGGCGAAGCCGGGGACTTTCATTTTGTGAGCCGCTCAAAGCGGCATGACAGGACAGCGTAGCGCCCCCTGAAGGGGGCAGTCTTGCATCAGATTCCGCTGATCGACGCATTGATCTTCATCGTCCTGGTGCTGAATAAATTCCCGTAAATGCTGCTGCGCGAAGTTTCGTCCTTAACGCATATCGCCCGCTGGGCCTAGTGAATTCGCCCGCTGGGCGGGCTCCTACAGGTGCTAATTAGTATTGTAGGAGCCCGCCCAGCGGGCGATTGCCGGAATTGTCAAACCTGGGCTGCCTCCCCGGCAGAGTCGCGGGGTCTCCCGTTCTTACCAGCCGTTCCACAGTTACCGAATTCTCTGCTGTAATTCCTCAAGCCGTTCCAACTGCCTGCACGCTGGCGCATTCCGGGACCGCGTTGAAAGCCACAGCCACTGGAGAGCATCGAAAAGCCGCAGTTGTTCTGCCAGGCATTCCTGCAATTGGGCATCTGCGCCGCCCGCATAGGCGCTTAGCAAGTGCTGTGCTCTTCCTCTATTGAAATTGTGATAGCCAATAATCGATGCCAGGTCAAAAAGCGGGTCATTGTCACCAGCATATTCCCAGTCGATCAATTTCACTGGCGTCGAGCCTATTATATTTCCGGCGACAACGTCATTGTGACAGCAAACCAGTTGGTCGCGAGCGGGGATGCTGTTGATGATATCGACACAGTAAGACGCGAAATCATGCAAGCCAGCGCTTTTCTGCAAGGCCTCCGCATACCTCGTCGCGGACGATTTCAGATCTGTTTGCGATCCACACAATGGCAACGCATGCACCCGGCGCAGGATATCCACGAGTACTTCGATCGTTTTCGGATTCTCCAGATCTCTCGCCTGCCATACAGGTCCCGGCGAGTATTCTGTAAGCAGGATTCCCTTTTCAATGTCTGCATACAAAACTCCCGGCGCAATCCCCGCCTTGCTTGCCTCCTCGAGTATTGCCAGCTCACACGAGCGATCGGGAAGAACCATGCTGGTAGGTACTGCGCTAATGCGTAAAGCAAATTCTTTTTCGCCAGATCGTACGTGATAGGTACGATTCGTTAACCCACCCTTTAGCTCATTGATCTGCGACGGTGCTGCCTCCCAACCCGGAATAGTCATCAATGCATCGTGTGCCGACAATGATTCACTCATGTCGCAAGCGCTGTGCAGTTCTGACTCTTGCGGTATGACCGTGTCCAGCGAATCAGGCCGATTGGGATCAATGCGACGTAAACGACGAAAAGAAGCGCGGTGAGCTCGAGGCCCCTTGACCAGTAGATCAGGACAGATACGGCATCGATCAGCAGCCAGTACCACCAGTTTTCAAGCACCTTTCGCGCGACAAGAAACGTAGCCCAGATGGCAGCAAAAGTCGTCGCCGAATCGACATAGGGATAAGCCGCATCCGAAGTTTGCGTCAGTGCATAGCCACTCATCGCGGTCAGGGCTGCGATCACGAAAATCGCCCTGACGTGAGTTATACCTGACCACACTGACACAGGCAGTAACTCTTTGTCGATCTCGCCGGAATGCCAGACGAACCACCCATACACTGCCATGACGAAGTAAAATATATTCAGCACGGATTCCATGTACAGCTTCGCGCCTATGAACAACCAGACATAGATAGCAGTGCTTACCATTGCGCACAGCCAGCACCAGATATTTTCCCGGATAGCCAACACGAGATAGAGAAGCGCAAACACGACTGCAGCGAACTCGAGAGCCGAATATACCCGCACCTGGTCCGTCAGCGTTTCCAGCAGGCCTGCCACGTTTAGATGTTCAATCGCTGATCGGGTTGTTCAGAATCTTGATCGCGAAAATGGCCTTTGGTGATGTCTCAAAGCTGGTCTTCACTTCCTGACTGATCGCCGCCATTACATCGTCATATTCACCGCGAAGCTGGGTGCTCATCGGATTGGTGACGACCTCTATCGACTCATAAGCGTTCAGGCGTTCGATCACATCCTTGATCGGTGGAATGAAATCGTCGGTAAGCGGATAAAGACTGATATCGACAGCAACTCGCATAGTTAAAACCTCATATCAAATGTCACGCCGATCTGGCGCGGATCACCATAACGAACATATAACGTGCTGGGAAAATCCGGTGGCTCATTGCCAAAATAGAAGCCGCGTACGGCATAGCGCTCGTCAAGCAGATTGCGCATCCACAACTGGGCGGTCCAGCGGTCTGTCTCGAAACCCAATCGGGCGTTGACGAGTTCGTAGGCACTTGAACGTTGATTGTGGCTATAGTCAAAATAGAACTCGTCACGCGCTGCAACATCGAGCCGGACGAAAAAACCGTTTGCCCTTCTGTAAATGCCACCGACGTTCAATGTGTATCCGGGCGCATGCGCCTGATTGCGCCCATCCAGGTTGACCTCGCTCGTACCAAAGGAGGTAATTTCCGCATCCAGCAGGCCTGCATTAAGAAAATATTCGAACGCATCACTCGCCAGCCAGCGCAGTTCGACCTCCAGTCCTATTGTTCTCCCTTTATTCGCATTGTCAGTGAAAAACACGAATGAGGCCGGGTCGTTGGGGACCAGTTGAAACGACGTCCGAATTTGCTGGTCGCGGCGATCACTGTAGAAAATTGCGGTATTCAATTGCAACGACTCATCCAGCCAGCGCGACTTCATGCCAACTTCAAGGTTCCAGACCGTTTCTGTATCGAATTGTCGGCGCTCATCCGGAACGCCAGGGCCGGGGTTGAATCCGCCTGCTTTAAATCCCCGGGCCAGACTGGCATACCCGGTCGTCAGATCGGAGAAGTCATGCGTGAACGTAAGCTCGCCGCCTATCATGGTCTCGGCAGGACTAAATACCAGACCGGACGTGTTGCTGTAATCGGTATCGCGGCGCTCCACCCGCAAGCCAAAGCCCAGTTGATTCGTATCCCCAATTGCAATATCGAGTTGACCGAAGATGGCTGCATTCAGCGCTTCATAACGACCCGAGAATTCATCGTCGACGGTAAAGGTGTAACCGAATGCCGGGTCCGGATCGATCAGGATCCCCTGGGTTAGGGCATCCAGATCATCATCGAGCTGCATGACATAAACGCCCACCAGCCAATCTGTGGAGCCGTTGAAGAGTTTGCCGGCATCAACTGAGCTCAGCCGAAACTCCTGGCTGACTGTTTGCCGTTTCCTGTCATTTTCGACCACAAAATCGTAGGTGAAAGGCAACCAGGATTCCGGGTTTCCCCAATCCGCGTCGAAGCCGAATTTAATATCCGATTTCGCACTGGTCGTGATCGACGTGACAGCAAATTTTTCGGCGCCGCTCCATATTGCTTTCAGCGACGCACCCCTGCTTTCTTGTGCATCTTTGCCTGGTTTGTCGGACAATACATTGAGACTGTTATCGATCGCGAAAGCGTCATAGCCATCGTCTACATCAGCATAGATTGTCGCCAGGCTTATCTGCCAATCGTCCGACGGCTCCCAAACCAGCTTGCCGCGCAGTGACGTTTCGTTGCGTCCATTGGTATCGTCTCGCTGCAAATAGGCATTGTTTCTAAACCCATCGCTTTCATGATGGTGAGCGCTAACACGGAATTTCAAATTTCCATCCGCTGTAATCGGACCGCCTAACGCGAGGCCTGCGGAAAATGCATCTTCACTGCCAGCACTGATTTGCGCCACACCATTCCACTCCGAAGTCGGCTCAGCACTTTGTACGTAGATCAACCCGCCCAGCGCATTGGCACCGTAACGCGTGCCCTGGGGCCCACGTAGCACTTCGATCTGCTGCACATCAAATAGTGTAGCAATCGAGCCGATACCGCTAAAATCGATATCGTCGATCAGGAAACCGATCGAGGGGTTCGGCGCACCTTCATATTGCTCCAGTTCGCCGACACCACGAATCTGAAAATACCGGGCGCGATGTCCGTCACCTGACAGGTTCATGTTCGGTACAGAAAATACGAGTTCCTCGAAATGCTGTACCGCTGATTGCGATATCATTTCCCGATCAAGTACTGAGATACTTAGCGGGAGTTCACTGGCAGTCCGTTCGCGAAAATCTGCCGTAACAACGATTTCCTCCAGAACCTCCTCTGTAAGTGCAGTGTTAGAGATGAAGAACGAGCAAAGGAATGCAGGGATGGCAAAAATGCATCGCCACTGGTCTTTGTCTGGGAACATCGGAGAATCCTCTTCCTACGCCGGCATTACCCGGTTCAGGTTCTAAGGGTTTCCGTTTATTCACGACAAGTAATTCGCGTCACGGATCTCAGGCCCAATCGTCAAATGATTCCTGGCCACCCCTGTGATGTTTCCGATCATACGCCAAATCCCGAGGATTAATCGGCTTATCGGTTATCGCTCGGGGACCACAAGTATCTGACATTCTGGTACAGCGGTGCAACCTGTTGATGCTATTACTAACTTTTCCTGAATTGTGACTCTTTGCGATGGGAATCACAGGGCAAAACCAGTGGGTATCCTCATGTCTCCTCATATCCAATCGGGTGAATCTGATCAGGGATTTGCGGTGGCCTTATTCACAAGATCAATCGTAAAAAATCCAAGTTCACGATATTGATCGCAAATCACATCTGCATAGTCCTGCGAATAGAATGAACCAACCAGGTAACCTGAGCCGCCGGCAACTTTGATTTTTTTGGCATCAGGCAGAAGGGCGCCGATAGCCGCATCCTGTTTGCGATTCTGTGGTGCAATTATTACCGTGTAATTTGCCTGAACATCGGAGTCGTCAATATAACTAAGAAGATATTGATGGACTTCGTCCAGTATCAACTTCTCCTGCTCGGAGACGTTTTCATCTACCATTACGAGCGCATGCAATACATCGATCAATTGTCCGACTTGCTCTGTAGGCGGCGATGTTTTCAGGTAACGCCCGACATTATCTCGTGTCTTGATGAAACTAACCGGCTGCTCCAGATCGGCAAGCTTCCGGTGCTCCTCCCAGTCAATATCAATGTGCCATGTATCTGCAAACGACTGAATCAACTTCTGCTCGCCAGCAACCAGATCACGATCGATGTAGGCGAATCGAGCGAAAATTTCAAGGATTATTTCGGCACCGGACGGACGAAAGAAAGAGGTCGCCAGGTGACCAACTTCAGACTTCTCAAGTCGCAGTGATTCTTTTATCCTGGCCCAGAACGACTTGTTTCGATTTTCCTGCACCCAGAGTCCGGAACCGATGACGATTGATATCGCCGCCGCAAAAATCCAAACAACGCTGTCAATCAACCCTTGCCATTGAGAAAGAATCAGAAAGTTCAGGGAAAAAAAAGTGAGCGGAATGATGTCAAAAATATTTCCCACAATGGAAACACTATTAGCAACTTCCGCATTGTGTTTTCTTTTCCAAATCTTGTTGATTTTCAGGTACACAGCTGCAAATGAAAACCCAAGTGACGCGTAGGCCATGATACCAATGACCGATTTGAAAGATTCCATGATCGTCGCTTCCGATTATTATTTTAGATAGTGTAGCGCAGCGAAAAATCGAGGGTCAGAGTCAAAGACGCCAATGACTGTGCCGTATTCACACGGTGCGGTCATCGGTGAACTGTGGACAGCCACCAGTTAGCGACGTCTAAGCTCAGTAATAAAACTTCTTGCCGATGGCGTATCTCCGTTCATTTCCTGTCTCTTTGGCATGGAAAGGTTAGGACGAAATTGATACGTGTCCTCATTTTGTTCGCTCAAAGCAGCTTGACAGGACCGCTGGGCGTAGTAAATTCGCCCGTGCCGGTCGAGCGACTTTCACAAGGATTGAGTAATCACTCCTATCGTACGGCGGGCTCCTACAGGTGCTAATAAGTATTGTAGGAGCCCGCCCAGCGGGCGAATTCACTGCGCTCAGCGGACGATTGACATTCGCTCCATACGCTTGCCATCCAAACTGCCTGTTCGTCTCATCGTTTCTCCCTGCTACAAATTTTCGCTGCTCCGCTTTGAACATTCTTTGCGATTTCCGGAATTGTCAAACCTGGGCTGCTTTCCCGCAGAGCCGGGCGGTCTCCCGTTCTTACTAGCCAAGTAGTAACCTGGTTCTGCTTACGCCGTCTGCTCGTTTTCGACAACGTTCACATTGAAGGCAACGGATATGCGTTCGCCTTCGCCCTGATACGGATGCACCCAGTGTTTTAGCCAGCTTGGCCACAGCAACATTCGACCGGGAATATTTTCGACAAATTCCCGGGCGTCAAAAACCGTATGGCGGATCTGGATATAGTTGGCTGCTTCACGCGGATCGAGAATTTCAAGCAAACCACTGTACGGAATCGTCTTTTCCGGTTTGCCTTGATGAACATAGTAGACGCCCGAGTACATGCAATTCGGGTGCGTGTGTACAATGTTATAGTCACCCTTGCGATTGATGTTAGCCCAAGCATCGATCAATAATTTAAATGAACGATTCTTGCCAGTGTCCCGCGCCACTTCCTGCAAAAGATTGTTCACCATTTTTTCGATGCGCTGACGAAAAATTTCGACGACAGGATCTTTCCACGTAATAAGGTTGCCCGGTGACTGCCAACCACCAGCATTCGAGCGGGTCCCGTAGCCGTGCTCGTCCTTTTTTTCGCTGTTTCGCACCAGTTCCTCGAAGTCCCGATTAAATTGCTCGCTGTTGGGCCAGTCGTGAGTGACAAGCGGCGTAGCGAAGAGCATGCGGATGCTCTTGTTGATATCGAAATCCGGCACCAGTTCTTCGGACATTATTGATTCCTGCGGCACATAAGCGTCTAAGCCGATTATTTCATGAGTGGGCGGGACGTCAGTCTACCCGCGTCGTCGTTACATTACCTTCGTGGTTTTTGCGTACCAGCTATTTGACACGTCGTATTCGTATCATTGGCCCACCAGTTTCAAGCCGCAATCGGTAATCGCCCATCATCCCTGTGTTGATAATAACGTCGAATTCTCCTTTACGCGGATAGCTAAACCGATGGCTCTCTATCTGTCGCCATACCTGACCGTTCGCGAAGTGAAAATAGAGGACATCGTAGCCTCCTTTCACCACTTCACTCACGGTCGCCCGAACAAGCGGTTCTTCCTTTTCGTCGACCGTCTTTTCATCTAAATGCTCCCGGCCGATTTCGTCGACAAGGTCTGGCTGCTCTTCGTCCGCGTGCTCTCGACCGAGTTCGCCGGCAACGTCAGCTTGCTCTTCGTCTGTGAGTGCCTGGCTTAGTTCGTCGGCAAGTTCAACTTGCTCTTCGTCCGCGTGTTCCTGTCTTGGTTCGTCGGCTAGTTCAACTTGCTCTTCATCTGTGTGTTCCCGGTCGAATTCGTCGGCAACATTTGTCTGATTTTCACCCGCGGTAGCGGCTGGGGCCGGTGCCACAAGCCCTGCGTCCGACCCGGCGACGCCGGCGGCCGCAGCAGCGCTTGTTAACGC
>SMUY01195778.1_pt1 | contig 13160 bp, 8 predicted proteins | sample 2456441 | NCBI WGS metagenome assembly SMUY01 (sample SAMN11095931, study PRJNA526329) | marine sediment metagenome | biome: Marine sediment; feature: Surficial sediment; material: Deep marine sediment; isolation source: Hadal surficial sediment | place: Pacific Ocean | collected 2014-11 | depth 0-1...
CGAGCGCACCAGTTGAATCTGCACCTCCTCCGCCAGGCTGGTGGAGATGCCATTGGGATAAATCCAGTCGGTGTCCAGTCCCTCCGGCTCCAGGAAAACGTGGTGCGTGTTCCTGTCGGGAAACTTCACCACCTTGTCCTCGATGGAGGGACAGTAGCGCGGTCCCACGCCCTCGATCCTGCCGCTGTAGAGTGGTGACAGGTGCATGTTGTTCTTGATGATCTGCGCCGTCTTCTCGTTGGTGTAGGTCAGGTGGCACGGCACCTTGGGGCGCTGGTCGACCGATTCGGTCTGGAATGAAAACGGTTTCGGGTCACGGTCGCCGTACTGCACGTCGCATTTTGAGAAGTCAATGGTGCCGCGCAGAAGTCGTGGCGGCGTGCCGGTCTTGAGACGCGCCACCTCGAACCCGCAGGCCAGAAACGATTCGGAGAGCCGGTTCGACGGCTTCTCGTTGACGCGCCCGGCGGGGTGACTGGTCATGCCGATATGAATGAGACCGCGCAGGAAGGTGCCGGTGGTGATGACCACCGCGCCCGCCTGGTATTCGTTGCCCTGGGCGGTGCGCAGACCGTGGATCACGCCGCTTTCGACGATCAGTTCTTCCGCCTCTTCCCTGGCGATGGTGAGGTTACTTTGCGCTTCCAGCACGCGGCGCATTTCGGTTTTGTATTGATGCTTGTCGGCCTGCGCGCGGTTGCCCTGCACGGCGGGACCCTTCGACGCGTTGAGCATGCGGAACTGGATACCGGTTTGGTCGATGACCTGCGCCATCTGCCCGCCGAGCGCGTCGATCTCGTACACCATGTGGCCCTTGGCGACGCCGCCGATAGCGGGATTGCACGGCATCAGGGCGATCTTGTCCAGATCGAGCGTGAGCATGAGCGTGGCGCACCCCATCCGCGCCGACGCCAGCGCCGCCTCACACCCGGCATGCCCAGCACCTATGACTATGACATCGTAATGTTTCATAAAGTCTTAATATACCCTCTTTATAGAAGGGAGGCTAATCCTTTAATCTTGCTTTTTCTGGCCGTGTTTCCAGATGACCTGGTTGTCGGCGTTTTTGATGTAGGAAAATTCCCGGTCGGCGTCCTCGTTCAGGGTGAGAGGGTCTTCGACGTCCACCGATAGGGCCGACACCTTTTCCATGGTCCCGCCCAGTTGCAGATAGATGCGGTCGCCGTTGTCCAACTCGGCGCTCTTGTAGATGAACACGAAGTTGTAGTAATGCGAGAAGTGCAGGGGCTCGTCGCCGTATCGTTCAAACGCTTCTTCATCGGTCAGCATGACACCGCCTTTAATTTGAGTTGAAGGGTTCAAAGCTACCAAAAGTCGGACCATTCCACAAGCGGAGGTTCTCCGCCTATCATTCAAGTAACTACAAAACGAGGAGTAAATTTATCATAACCACCCCTGTATCCCCTCCTTGGTAAGGAGGGGAATCATTGTAGTGCGGCCCTTCTTTGACACTTTTGCAAAGGTCTCCTTGGTAGGGGGGAATTTATAGTTCGCCCCGCGCGGAGCGGCCAGCGTGACGCTGGACCCGGTATTGCCTCGGCCGCTCGCCGTTGACTTTCCCCCCTTTGTCTGATAAATACCCGGCGTCGCATGCTAAATAAATAAGGGTCGTTTATGCCGGATTTATTTATAGAGATAGGGACTGAAGAAATCCCGGCCGGGTACATTCAACCGGCGCTCGAGGACATGGGCCGCAGACTCGCGGAGTTTTTCGACAAGGGCCGGGTGGCGGCGGGCACCCCGCAACTGATGGGCACGCCGCGCCGTCTGGTGGTGCATATCCCCGATATCGATGCCCGCCAGAAGGACGTGGTCGAAACCTATCAGGGCCCCAACGTCAAGGTGGCATATGATGAGAAAGGCCACCCCACCAAAGCGGCGATCGGCTTCGCCAAGGGCAAAGGGGTGGACATCGCCGATCTCACCACCGAGACCACGCCCAAGGGCGAGGTGATCTGCGCGCAAGTCGAGAAAAAAGGCCAGCCAACAGCCCTTATATTAAATGAATACCTTCCGCAGTGGATTGCCGATATCACCTTTCCCAAAAAAATGCGCTGGGCTTCGCGCAAGCTCCCGTTCGCGCGTCCGATCCATTGGATATCCGCGTTGTTCGACGGCAAACGGTTGAAATTCGAGTTCGAGGGCATCCAGGCCGGCAACACTTCCCGGGGCCATCGTTTCCTGAAACCGGACAAATTCAAATTCGACAGCCTCAAAACCTATCTCAGGGAATGCAAAAAGCACAAGGTGATGGTCGACCCGGCGGAGCGTCGCCAATCCATCAAGGATCAAATTAAAACCATTGCCAAACAGGTCAGGGGCAAGGTGAAGGAGGACGCCGGCCTGCTCGACACCGTAACCTATCTGGTCGAGTATCCGGTGGCGGTGTTGGGCGAGTTTGACAAGGCCTACCTGGAGCTTCCCAAGGAACTGCTGGTCATCACCATGAAGCATCACCAGAAATACTTTCCGGTGTGGAAGGGCGACAAGCTCCTGCCGTATTTCATCACCATCAGCAACATGAAGGCGCGGGGACAGGACATCGCGCGCGGCAACCAGCGCGTGTTGAAAGCGCGGCTGGAGGACGCCCGCTTCTTTTACAACGAAGACCGCAAACGCAGGCTGGAGGATTTCGTCGACGATCTCAAGGGCGTGGTCTTCCAGAAAGACCTGGGCACCTCGCATGAGAAACTGATGCGCATCGTGTCGCTGGCTTCTACTTTTGCTCAAAAGGTTTGTCCCGAAGAGGAAACCACGGCGAAGCGCGCCGCGTTGCTGTCGAAAGCCGATCTGGTAACACAGATGGTGTACGAGTTTCCGGAGTTGCAGGGCATCATGGGCGGGTATTACGCTGAACATTGCGGCGAAGGCGCGGCGGTGGCGCAGGCCATCAAAGAGCATTATCAGCCCGCGTTCGCCGGAGACGCCGTGCCCTCGACCGAAGCGGGAGCCGTAGTGGCGGTGGCGGACAAGCTGGACACCCTCGTCGGCTGTATCGGCGTCGGGCTCATCCCTTCCGGTTCGGAAGACCCGTATGCCCTGCGGCGTCACGCCCTGGGCATTATTCAAATATTGATTCATTACGACTGGCCGCTGCGGCTGGACGATCTGATCGATACCGGCATCCAGACCCTGGGGGCCAAGGCGAAGCTTTCCAGGGACGACATCCGCAGGCATTGCGGGGAATTGTTCGGCCAGCGCCTGAAGACGATGCTGACCGGTGACGGCTATCCCTATGATGCCATCGACGCGGTGCTGTCCGCCGGTATCGGCGAGTTCAAGGAGGTGCGGGCGAAGGTGGCGGCGCTGTCCGATCTCAAGAAGCAGCCGTATTTCGAGGATCTGGCGACGGCGTTCAAGCGCGTGGTGCGCATCATCGAGGGCGACGTGCCGGAGGCAATCGATCAGGAACTCCTGAAGGAGGAGGCGGAACAGGCGCTGTTCCGGAAATTTGCCGGGATCAAGTCCACCGTGGAAAACCACACCCGGGCGGGTGATTATTCCGCCGCGCTGGCGAAGATCGTCGAGCTCAAGGGCGCGGTGGACAACTTTTTCGATCGTGTCATGGTCAACGTCGAGGACGAGGCGCTCAAGCAAAACCGCATGGCCCTGCTCCAGTCGATCGCCAACTTGTTTGCTCCGTTGGCCGATTTTTCGAAAATCGTGCTCAAAAAAACTGAAAAAAGCTGATTCCCTTCCCCCGTTGGAGCATATTTAATGTTAATATTTGCTGATCCTTTTTAACGATGAGACGTTTCCCTCTTACTCATGCTCCAGAATCCCGCAAATGACCAGTAAGTACGTTTATTTTTTCGGCGCCGACCAGACCGAGGGCAAAGCGGAGATGCGCGAATTGTTGGGCGGCAAGGGCGCCAACCTGGCCGAAATGGCGAATCTCGGCATCAACGTTCCTCCCGGTTTCACCATCACCACCGAAGCCTGCACCACCTATTTCAGAAAGAACGACAATTTTCCGCCGTCGTTGTGGAACGAAGTGCTGGCCAACCTGAAGACCCTGCAAAAAATCATGGGCAAGGAATTCGGCGGCACCAAAGAACCGCTACTGGTGTCCCTGCGGTCCGGTTCCCGCGCCTCCATGCCGGGCATGATGGATACGGTGCTCAACCTCGGCCTCAATCCCGACACGCTGAAAGGCCTCGCGGGTAAAACCGGCAGCGGCCGCTTCGCCTACGACTGTTACCGCCGCTTCATTGCCATGTTCGGCAATGTGGTGATGGGCATCAAGGGCGAACATTTTGAAGCCATCCTGCAACGCAGAAAAAACAAACAGAAGGTAGAGTTCGACACCGAGCTGGGCGTGGGCGATTTGAAAATGGTGATCAAGGAATTCAAGGCACTGGTCAAACGCAAAACCGGCAAGTCGTTTCCGGACGATCCCCTGGTCCAGCTTCGCATGACCATCAAGGCGGTGTTCAATTCGTGGAACACCGACCGCGCTGTCACCTACCGGCGATTGAACCGCATACCGGACGACTGGGGCACCGCGGTCAACGTGCAGTCGATGGTGTTCGGCAACATGGGGCCGACGTCGGCTACGGGCGTGGCCTTCACCCGCGACCCCGCCACCGGCGAAAAGAAATTTTACGGCGAATACATGACTAACGCTCAGGGCGAGGACGTGGTGGCGGGCATCCGCACGCCGAGTCCCATCGCGCAGTTGGAAAAGGACATGCCCGAAATATTCGAAACCTTGAGCCAGGTGTGCAAGTCGCTGGAGAGCCATTACAAGGACATGCAGGACATCGAGTTCACTGTGCAGGAGAACCAGTTGTACCTGCTCCAGACGCGGTCGGGCAAGCGTACCGCCGCCGCGGCGATCAGGGTCGCCGTCGATATGGTGAACGAGGGACTGATCAGCAAGCAGGACGCGATCCTGCGTGTGCCGGCAACGCAGGTGGACCAGATCTTTCATCCGATGGTGGACCCGAAAGCCAAAGTGAAAGTGCTGGGCAAGGGCCTGGGGGCGTCGCCGGGCGCCGCCGCCGGCAAGGTGGTGTTCACTCCGGAGCGTGCGATGGAGCTTTCGAAAAAGAAGGAACGCGTCATCCTGGTGCGGACCGAAACGTCGCCGGAGGACATTCACGGGATGAGCGTGGCGCAGGGGATTCTGACGGCCAAGGGGGGAATGACGTCGCACGCCGCGGTGGTCGCCCGCGCCATGGGCAAACCCTGCGTGTCCGGCCTGACCGAGTTGCATGTGGAACCGCGCAAAAAACGCGCCTCGTTGAACGGCGTGGTCCTCAGGGAAAGCGATGCCATCACCCTCGACGGAACGACCGGGCAGGTTTTGGAGGGCAAGGTGCCCTTGACCCAGCCGCGTATCACCAGTTATTTCCGGCGGTTGATGGGATGGGCCGATCAGATGCGTGTGCTCAACGTGCGCGCCAACGCCGATACGCCGCACGATGCGCTGGTGGCGAAAGAGTTCGGCGCGCAGGGCATCGGCCTGTGCCGCACCGAGCACATGTTCTTCGACCAGGAACGCATTCTGCTGATGCGCAAAATGATCATCGCCGACAAACCGAAGGTGCGCGAAGAAGCCATCAAAAAACTGTTGCCCATTCAGCGGTCCGACTTCATCCAGATTTTCAAGGTGATGGAGGGCATGCCGGTGACCATCCGCCTGCTCGATCCGCCTTTACACGAATTTCTGCCCAACGCTCCGGCGGAAATCCGCATCCTCGCCAAACAGATGCACATCCCGGCCACCAAACTGTCCAAGAAGATCGATTCCCTGAAAGAGCAGAACCCCATGCTGGGACTGCGCGGGTGCCGGCTGGGCATCGTGTTTCCGGAAATTTATGAAATGCAGGTGCGGGCCATCATCGAAGCGGCGTGCAAGCTGGTCAAAAAAGGCGTTAGGGTCCTGCCGGAGATCATGATTCCGCTGGTCAATCACGTCAACGAATTCCGCATCGTCCGTCAACACATCGACCAGGTTGCCGCGGAGGTGATCGGCAAGGCCGGCGTGAAACTGGATTACCAGGTCGGCACCATGATCGAACTGCCGCGCGCCGCCGTCACCGCCGACGAAATTGGCAAAGAAGCCGACTTCTTTTCGTTCGGCACTAACGACCTGACCCAGACCACGCTGGGCCTGAGCCGGGATGACGCCGGGGTGTTTTTGTCACACTATCTGGACAACCGCGTGCTGTTGGAAGACCCGTTTGTCACCGTCGACCAGAAAGGCGTCGGTTGCCTGATCGCCATGGCGATCGAAAAGGGACGCGCGGTCAACAAGAAACTCCATCTCGGCGTCTGCGGCGAGCATGGCGGCGATCCGGCGTCCATCGAGTTTTTCCATTCACTGGGTCTGGATTATATCAGTTGTTCCCCGTTCCGCGTGCCCACCGCTCTACTTTCCGCGGCCCAGGCGGCGGTCCAAAGCCCCACTTCCTGACCCGCGCCGCACCCCCCGCCGGAGGGGAGAATCCGGTTGACTTCCCCCATTCCTGCAATCATAATTGACGAATTCCATTAGAGTATGGACATTCTTCCGGCTTTCAGGGTGCGCCCCGGTGTGTTTCGGCTTACCCGGGCCGGGGTTTTTTATGGCCGTGAATCTTTCATCAAGGCAGTAGTAACTGCTTGATAATAAGGCATCTGGAGGTTTTAATGAATGTGGCAATCACCGGGATCACCGGCATGGTCGGGTCCCATTTCATCAAGAAACTTTTTAAACAGAGCGCGGACGGGGACAAGCCCAACGTGCGGGCTTTGATCCGCGAGGGCAGTGTGGTCGATCATCTTGAGGCGTTCGAGGATGTGGATTATGTGATGGGCGGGCTGGAAGAAAAGGAATCACTGGCCAAGCTGGTGGACGGCATGGAGGTGCTGGTTCATCTGGCGCATTATCCCGGTCCCGTGCAAAACAGCGACGAATTGGTGAAGGTAAACGTCAATGGTTCGTTCGACCTTTTGGAAGCGGCGCGCAAGGCGCGGGTCAAGCAGGTGGTGTTCATGAGCGCCTGTACCGTATTCGGCCAGGTGCTGCCGACGGTGGACCCCGATCACCCGCTCGACGAGACGCATCCGGTGATGCCGGGCAGTCTGTACGGCGCCATCAAATCGTCGATTGAATCGTTCTGCTATTTTCACCACCGGAGCCGCAACTTCAACGTCACGATCCTGCGCCCGGTGACGATTTACGGGGTGAAACCGCAAATCGACAAGTCCGAATGGTTCAACACCATCGACTTCCTGGCGACCAATTACAATGTCGACCTCAAGGGCGGTACCAAATATGTTTCGGTCGATTCGGTAACCCAGGCGCTCCACAAAGTTGTGGGCAACCCCGACTGCTACGGGAAGAATTATCATCTGATCGACGGTCATATTCACAACCTGGACCTGGGACAGATGATCCTCGACACGATCGACTCCTTCGGCGAGATCGAGGGCATCAAGGGAGAAGAGGGCGTGCCCATGTCCAACCAGGCGGCGCGCGATCTGGGTGTGGAATTCCAGGGCAAGGACGGAATTAAGGAATATATCAAACTGGTTCACAAACTGCAGACGACTTACGGCGGCGAACGCCTGCTGGATAAATGGTAACGCGCCCGGATCGGATTCCGGCGGCCTGACGGGAGCGCGCCGGTTCCACACTTCTTTTCTCTAATCCTGATGCTTTCATCCAGAATTTTTGTCGACAAGTTGCGGGACAGCGGTTTCAATTTTTTTACCGGCGTGCCCTGTTCGTTGTTGTCCGGCCTGATTGCACACCTCGAAGGCGACCCAGACCTGGGATACATCCCTGCGGTGCGCGAGGATGCGGCGGTCGGCCTTTGCGCCGGGGCCTACCTGGGCGGCAAACAACCGGTCCTGCTCATGCAGAACTCGGGCCTGGGTTACAGCCTCAACGCCTTCACCTCGCTCAACCTGATTTACAAAATCCCGGTGCTGGTCATCATGAGCTGGCGGGGATACGGCGGCCAGGACGCGCCGGAGCATATCATCATGGGCGACATCAACCAACAACTGCTGAAAACGGCGGGCATGGAATATGCGGTGCTGGAAGAGGATCATGCGGACCGGATGCTGGCCGGCGCCCTGAAAACGATCAAGGACGAACGGGTGCCTTACACCCTGCTGGTGAAGAAAGGGTTGTTCGATGAAAGGCATTGACGCGTTCCGGGAACTGGCGCCCCTGTTGAACAACGAACCGACGGTATTGGCCAACGGCTACATCAGCCGCGAGTTTTTCAACGTGACCGACCGCCGGGAAAATTTTTACATGATCGGGTCCATGGGCCTGGCGTCTGCCATCGGGCTGGGCGTGGCGCTGGCACAACCTCAGCGGCGGACCCTGATCTTCGACGGCGACGGCAACGTGCTGATGGCCATGGGCACACTCGCCATGATCGCCGCCTGCGCGCCGAAAAACCTGATCCATATCGTCATCGACAATGAAGTGTACGAATCGACCGGAAGCCAGCGTACCCTGTCGCACGACATCCGGCTGGAGGAAGTAGCTAAAAGTGCCGGATACAAACAGGCGATGCGGGTGACCCGGCGCGAGGATATCCGCCCCGCCTACCAGCAGTTGTATAAGGAAGAGGGGCCGGTGTTTCTGCTCATCAAGGTCGAGCCCGCGTTCGATGCCTCCCAGGCCCGGGTGACGCACACACCCGAAGAAATCCGCGACCGCTTCATGGCAGCGCTGGCGGGATAACCCTGGGTCCATTCTCTGATACAAGTTGGCTCATGAAAGATTTTTCCAAAATACTGCGCTACGCCAAACCGTATAAAAAAGGCATCGCCTTCGCCTTTTTGTGTCTGGTCGTTACTTCGGTGATCACGCTGGTTCTGCCCCTCCTTGTGCGCAATATGATCAACGTGGTGGTGGTGGAAAAGAACGCCGCCGCGCTCAACAGCCTGACCCTGGACATCATCGCGGTGATCGCGTTTCAGATGCTGTTTGGCATCACCCAGAATTACATTCTGGGATTCGTCGGCAACCGCATGACCGCCGATTTCCGGATGGAGTTGTTCAATCACATTCAAAGCCTGTCCCTGCGTTTTTTCCAGGAGCGGCGGGTGGGGGAAATCATCTCCCGGATGAGCAACGACATCTCGGTGATTCAAAAAGCCTTGGTGTCGATTCCCGTGGCGGTGTTGCGGCAATCCATCACCCTGGTCGGTGGGCTGGCCATCGTGTTTTACCTGAACTGGAAACTGACCGGATTGATTTTGATCGTTCTGCCACCGTTGATGCTGTTCGCCCGCATCTTCGGCAAACGCCTGCGCACCCTGGCGGGGCAGGTGCAGGACCAGTTGGCCCGCGCCATGGTCGTATTGGAAGAAGTGATCTCGTCGATCAAGGTGGTCAAATCCTACAACCGCGAGGCGTACGAAAAGCAACGCTTTGAGGAATGCATCGAGACCGCGTTCGACGCCGAAGTAAAAAAGGTGAAAGTTTCCGCCTTCTTCGGTCCGTTTGTGTTGTTCCTCACGTTTCTGGTGTCCGCACTGCTGGTGTGGTATGGCGGACGCGAAGTGATGGCCGGAGCCACCACACCGGGCGAGCTGGCGGCGTTTTTTCTGTATGCCATCATCATCGCCGGTCCCATCGGCACTTTCGTGCGTCTGTACACGCAAAGCCAGGAGGCATTGGGCGCCATCCGCCGCGTCTATGAAATTCTCGACACGAAACCACTGATCCGGGATCCGGAGAATCCGGTCATCTTCGATCAGGTGGAGGGCGCCATCGAGTTCGACCACGTCTCCTTCGGCTACCGGAAGGACATTCCCGTGTTGAAGGACGTGTCCCTGCAGGTGCGGCCGGGAGAACAGGTGGCGTTGGTGGGTCCGAGCGGCGCAGGCAAGTCCACCGTGGTGCAACTGGTGCATCGGTTTTTCGACGTAGATGCGGGGACCATTCGCGTGGACGGCCATGACATCCGCGAAATCGCGCTCAAAACATTTTTGAATCATGTGGCGCTGGTACCGCAGGAGACATTGTTGTTCGGCGGCACCATCCGTGAAAACATCATGTACGGCAAACTCGACGCGACGGACGAGGAACTGGACCGGGCCGCGCGTTTCGCCAACGCGTATGACTTTATCGAGAACCTGGATAAGGGATACGACACCGTAGTGGGCGAGAAGGGCGTCAAACTGTCCGGCGGCGAGCGGCAGAGGATCGCCATCGCCCGCGCGCTGTTGAAAGATCCGAAAATCCTGATCCTCGACGAAGCCACGTCATCGTTGGACAATCAGTCGGAAATGCTGATTCAGGATGCGCTGGACCACCTGATGCGGGGACGCACCACCCTCATCATCGCGCACCGGTTGAGCACCGTGCACAATGCCGACAGGATCATCGTCCTCGACAAGGGCCGGGTGGTGGAAACGGGAAACCACAAGGAATTGATGGCCAGCGAGGGTTTGTACTGCAAGCTTTATACCCTGCGGGCGTTCGAGGATCCCATTCCCGTGGAAGACGAAGGTTGAGGCCGGTCCGCTTCGCATTTGAAATACACTCCCGAATGGTTCCTGCCGTTGAGGCGTTATGGAAAAATTGAAATTTCTCTTCGGCATCCACAACCACCAGCCTCTGGGCAACTTCGATCATGTCTTCGAGGACGTGTATCGCCATTGCTACCGGCCTTACTTTGAAGTCCTGCAACAGTTCCCACAACTGAAAACCACCGCCCACTTCAGCGGGTGCCTGTTGGAATGGCTGCAGGGGCATCACCCCGAATACCTGGACGTGATTCGCGGCCTGGTGCAGGGCGGGCAACTGGAATTGTTGAGCGGCGGGTTTTACGAACCGATTCTGTCCAGCCTGCCGGAGGAGGACGCCGTCGGACAAATCCGGATGATGAACGCCTTCCTCGAATCGGAGTTCGGTTGTACTCCGCGGGGACTGTGGCTGACGGAGCGCATCTGGTCGCCGCATCTGCCGAAAATTCTCGCGCAGGCGGACATCCGTTACACCCTCGTCGACGACACCCATTTTTATTACGCCGGGTTGCAGGAAAAACAGATTCACGGCTATTACCTGACGGAGAGCGAAGGCTATGCGGTAGGCGTGTTTCCCATCAGCAAAAAACTGCGCTACTCCATTCCGTTTGAACTGCCGGAGGTGACCCTGGACCATTTGCGCGGGTGCCGGGAGGATTCAGGTTTCAATTTGGTGACCTACGCCGATGACGGTGAAAAATTCGGTGGCTGGCCGGAGACCTATCAATGGGTTTACGAGGAACACTATCTTCAAAAATTTTTCAAAGCGCTGGAAGAACAGTCGGATTGGCTGGAAACCCTGACCTTCGGTGAAGCCTTCGACCGGTATCCGCCGACGGGGCGGGTGTATCTGCCCATGGCTTCGTATGAGGAAATGATGGAATGGTCTCTACCTTATGAAGCGCGCCTGCGTTTCCGCGAACTCCAGGAGGCATTGAAAAATTCGGAGGTCCCGGAGGAGGAGTTCCGGATATTTTTGCGGGGCGGCCAGTGGGATAACTTCCTGACTAAGTATGAAGAGAGCAATCACCTGCACAAGCGGATGCTGTACGTCAGCCGCAAAGTGAAACGGTTGCCGTCCGGCCATCGGGAGGGGAGCGATGCGTTGCGTGCCCTCTACCGGAGCCAGTGCAACTGCGCTTACTGGCACGGCCTGTTCGGCGGGCTGTATCTGAATCACCTCAGGCATGGGTTGTATTCCGAGTTGATTGCAGCGGAAAACAGCGCCGATGATCTGCTCATGGGAAAGGACCGGGGTTTGAGTGTGGAAGCGGTGGATTTCAATTGTGACGGGTTCGAGGAAGTGATCGTCGCCAATCCTCAAATGAGTGCGTTCATTTCACCCGCGCGAGGCGGGGCGTTGATGGAACTGGATTACCGGCCGGCCTGCTTCAATGTCAGCAACGTGCTGCGCCGTCGGCCGGAGGTGTACCATCAGGATATCCTTGAAACGCAAGAGCAGGATGATTCCCAAGGGGATCCACACCACTCGATTCACGACCGGGTGCAGAGCAAGGAGGAGGGGCTACAGAATAAATTGATTTATGACCGGTGGGACCGGTATTCCTTCATGGACCATTGTCTGGCGCCCGGGACCGCTTTCGAGCCGTTCCAGACCAACCGTTTCGAGGAGTTGATATCATTTGCGGGCCAGCCTTATCAATGGGAAGGATTGGGACCTGCAGATCCGCATGTTCCGTATCGGTTGCGCCTGACGCGGGAAGGCATGGGGCATGGGCTTCATTTAGCGGTGGAGAAAACCTATAGGTTTGATCCGGAGCAAGCGGGTTTGGAGGTGGCTTATTCCCTTCAAAACAAGGGTGAGAAATTTTTGGAATGCGTGTGGGCGGTGGAGCATAATTTCACTTTGCTGGCCGGAGATGCACCGGACCGGAGGTACACTGCCAACGATGTGGCCATCGAGGATGCGCGGTTGCGGAGCGATGGCGTTCTGCCGGAAATCCGGAAACTGGGCATGCGGGATGAGTTTTTCGGATTCGAACTGCAAATGCTATACAGTCCTGCGGTGGAATTGTGGCGGTTCCCGGTGGAGACGGTATCGCAATCCGAGAAAGGGCTCGAGAGCATCTATCAGGGTTCCTGCATTACCGGTTGTTGGCAGGTTCGGTTGGAGCCTGGACAGAGCCTGGAATTAAACGCCCGAGTGACGATACCAAAGATATAAAGAAAAAGTTGGAAATGAAAAGCAGGAGGGATTAATCCTCGCCCGGATCGGCGCCATTGAGAAAACCGATCAAGTGGGCTCTTTTTTCCTGGTTGCCGCGGCGGTAAATGCGCACCACCTTTTCGATCACATCCCGTAATTTCCTATCCTCCCCATAATCCTGGGCGGCCTCTTGGACCAGCGCGCCGTCATCCAGGTCGGACACGCCCTTGCGTTCGTAGTTCATAGGACCTTTGCCCAGCAACAGCCAGATGATGTTTAAATCGGAGTATTGGTAGAGTTTGGCGATGGTGTCTGCCGAGGGCAGGGATTTGTTGTTTTCAATGTCGGACAGGGAGCCCTGCGAGATTTTGATCAGTTTAGCCAGTTCATACGATTTGAGCGGGAGGGTTTTGCGCCATTGCCGGAGACGTGTCCCCAGGTTTTTTGCAGTCCCCTTTCTTTTATCTTGCATGATTCGGCCTGTCGA
>SMUY01092223.1_pt1 | contig 13151 bp, 13 predicted proteins | sample 2456441 | NCBI WGS metagenome assembly SMUY01 (sample SAMN11095931, study PRJNA526329) | marine sediment metagenome | biome: Marine sediment; feature: Surficial sediment; material: Deep marine sediment; isolation source: Hadal surficial sediment | place: Pacific Ocean | collected 2014-11 | depth...
CGGCTGTCTCTCTGGCAGCCGAATCGGACACCGCTCGGACGCCGACCGCGCGTGGCCCGACGCCACGCCCGACGTCAGTCGGGTACCACTGTCACCGACGACACGCCGTGGGGTCAGGGGTATCCAAAGGAGTTTATCTCTAGCCCCCGCGTAGCGGGGCTGTGAGACACGCTCAGCTAGCGAAGCGGAGCTCTCGCAGGTGCGTTGGTACGACCGAGGAGGAGAAAGGGTGCCCGGAGACGACCGCCGAAACCGGTCTCATCCGGGCGATGACACGAACGCCTGAAGCCGCAGTGCAGGCCGATCTCTCGCACGGTCTGGCGCGCCGTTACTTCGGCTGCGGCACGATCCGGATGTAGGGCAACGGCTGCTGCCAGCCATCGGGATAGGTCGCCTTGGCGGCCTCATCGGACACCGACGGCAGGATGATGACGTCGTCGCCCTGCTTCCAGTTGACCGGCGTGGCCACCTGCTTCGAAGCAGTGAGCTGACAGGAGTCTAGCAGCCGCAGGATCTCGTCAAAATTGCGACCGGTGCTCATCGGGTAGGTGATGGTCGCCTTGATCTTCTTGTCCGGACCGATCAGGAACACCGACCGGGCGGTCGCGTTGTCGGCTGGCGTGCGGCCCTCGCAGGTCTCCCCCGCCTCGGCCGGCAGCATGTCGTATTGCTTGACGACCTTCAGCTCGGGGTCGCCGATCAGCGGATAGTTCACCGCGTGCCCCTGCGACGCCTCGATGTCCTTAGACCACGCCTCGTGGTTACTCACGCCGTCGACGCTGATGCCGAGAATCTTGCAGTTGCGCTTCGCGAACTCCGGCTGCAAACCCGCCATGTAGCCGAGCTCGGTGGTGCAAACCGGGGTGAAGTCCTTCGGATGCGAGCAGAGGATGACCCAACCATCACCTATCCATTCGTGGAAATGGATGGTGCCCTGGGTCGATTCGGCCGTGAAGTCCGGCGCGGTGTCGTTGATTCTCAGTGACATTGGCTGTTCCTCTCCGTGGTGTTGGTCAACATGCGATCGGCGTTGGTGTTCGGTGTTCACACAGACAGGGCCGCCCGAGTGGCCCGCAGTGCGCCACTAATCGACGGTCCAGAGGGTCAGCGAATCCACATCCTTGACAAACACACGGTTGCCCGCCAGGGTCGGTTGCGCCCAGGTGGCGCTGGTCGCCACTTCGTAGCGCTGTACCGGCTCGAACCCGGTGCGGCTACTGGCCACCACGACGAGCTCGGCGTCGGCCTCCAGGGAAAAGATCGTGGTCCCGGCGTACACGATCGCGGCGTTGTCCGCTTGCCTGGGCGCACTGGTCCACAGCACCTCGCCGGTGTCCAGATCCAGACCGAAATACTGGCCGCTGTTCAAATGCGACAACCCGAACAGTACCCCGTCGACGATGACTCCGTTGGTCATGTGCAACGAGACCGCATCGGTGTGCCAGACGTTCTCGGTGGTCCAGGCGTTCCCCTCCCGCACGACACGGAATCGGGTGATGCCGTTGCCTCGTCCGGCTTCGATTACATCGTTCTGATAGACATGCGGTGTCTGCGAGGTCGTGTTCGACGATGTGGTGAACGGTCGCCGCCACAGCAGATCACCGGTCTCGACCGACACCCCGACGAAGTTCTGCTGCGTGTAGGTCACAACCTGTCGTACCCCTGCCAGCTCCACCACGATCGGCGACCCGTAGGCCGGTCCGTCACCCGCCCAACTCCACCGGACATCCCCGGTCGCGACATCGAAGGCAGTCAACGCCCCGTCGTCATGCCCGCCGACGTGCAGGATCATCACATCGCCGTCGACGAACGGCGACATCCCCGTGTGGAACATCGGCTGCACCGGTCCACCAGGCTTCTGCCAGAGTTGCCGGCCGGCGTCGGCGTCGAACGCCGTGACGATGCCGCTCATCCCCAGCGTGAACAGTCGTCCGTCCGCATAGGTCGGGGTGGACTTTGGCCCGGCGCGGTGGCGAGCGGTCGCCGGGTTCATCTGAAACGGCGCCGGATAGCTGGTGCGCCAGAGGGTCTCCCCCGACGCGGCATCGAGCGCCAGCATCACCTCGTCCTCACCCTGTCGGGTGAACATGTAAATCCGGTCGCCGACCAGGAGCGGCGTGGCGTAGCCCAGCCCGACCTCCACCTTCCATTGCTCGGTCAACCCGGCCGGCCACGACGCCGGTACGTCGAACGCGCTGACCGACCCATCCCGGTTCGGACCCCGCCACTGCGGCCAGTCCTGACCCGCCACGATCTGGGGCACCGCCAACACACCGACCACGAGCGCGATCCCAATCGTTGTGAGATACCTCAAGACCATCACCTTCCCCCGGAATTCACATTGTGACATCCGCACATTATAGGCCAACGCCGATGTTCGTTCTCACTGCAGGCCGCGTACGCGCCCAGGTCCTATGGGCTACGATGGCGCAATCAGCGAGGAGGACACCCATGAGACTCAGACGCACCGCGATCACGCTTGCCTGTCTCACGCTGGCATGTCCGGTGTTCGCCCAGGATCTGCAACGGGCGGCACCGGAGTCGGTCGGACTGTCGAGCGCGCGGCTCAACAAGGCGACCGAGGCGCTCGAGGCGCACATCGAGGCCGGCCACATCGCGGGTGTGGTCGCCGCCGTCGCCCGCCACGGCAAGCTGGTCTACTTCGAGGCGCTGGGCCAGCGGGATCTCCAGACGCGGGACCCGATGCCGGAAGACGCGCTGTTCCGGCTGTACTCGATGACCCGGTCGATCACCAGCACAGCCGTGATGATCCTCTGGGAAGAGGGCGCGTTCCAGCTGGACGACCCGATCTCGACGTATCTGCCGCAGTTTGCCGACCAGCGCGTGTTTGTCGATGCGCGCGAGCCGGACATGTCGAGGACCAGGGCGCGCAACGGGGATATCACCGTACGACACCTGCTCACGCACACCTCCGGCATCGGCAGCCGGAGCGCGCCGATCTACCGGACCGAACGGGTCCGTCTGCGGTCCATCGCACTCACCCAGATGGTGGACAACGCGGCCCGAGTGCCGCTGTTCGAAGACCCGGGCACGCGGTTCCGTTACGGCATCTCGACGACGATGCTCGGACGGCTCATCGAGATCTGGTCGGGCATACCGCTCGAGCAATTCCTGGAGGAGCGGGTCTTCGTGCCGCTGGGGCTGAGGGACACGGTGTTCTGGGCCGATGGGGAGCAGGCCGACCGACTCGCCACCGTCTACCGGCCGGACAACGCGAGCGGTGCGCTGCACCCGCATGCGATCGAGGAGGTCCCGTTCACCGAGCGGCCCACCCTGATCGAAGGCGGCGTCGGGCTGCTGTCGTCGACGATGGATTTCCTCCGATTCTCTCAGATGTTCCTGAACAAAGGGGAGCTCGGCGGCAACCGCGTACTACGCCCCGAAACCGTGGAGATGATGACGAGGAACCACGTCCCCGACTCTGTGCTGCCGCTCGGCACCCGCGGCTACATGGCCGGGTCGGGCTGGGGTCTGGGGTTCAACGTCGTACTGGACTCGAGCGCCTACACGTTCCCGGTCGGCAACGGGGAGTACTGGTGGGATGGCTCGGCCGGCACCAGGTTCTCGATCGACCCGGAACACGGCATCGTCACCGTCATCATGGCGCAGGTCTCGCCGTCGCGCGGGGGCGGATTCCGCGAGGAGTTCAAGAGGCTCGTCTACGACGCCATCGTCGAGCCTTAGACGGGGCTACGCCCCGACCCCCCCGGCGGCGCTCGCGGGGCCCCAACGCCCCACGCCGCGCCTGCGGGGCGCACACGCGCGCGCCCCGGCTGGCGTTTTTCCGCTACCTAGGGGCCAGTATCAGGGAACTGACGCGGTGCGGCGCCGGCGGCGCGCATGAGCTCGCGGAGCACCGCTTCGGGCTGCGCACCCACCATCTGATGGCCGCCCGCGACGAACGTGGGCACCCCGGTGACGCCGGCGCGTGCCGCCAACGCCCAGTCGGCATCGACGGCCTCCTTGCCGCGGCGGTCTTCGAGTGCACGCCGGGTCCGGTCCGCCGGCAGCCCCATCGACCCGGCCAGCTCGACCAGCACCTCCACATCGCCGATGTTGCGACCGTCCACGAAATAGGCGCTGTAGAGCCGGTCGTGGATCGCCTGACCACCCGGCTCGGTGTCGGCCCACGTCGCGAGCTCCTGGGCGAGCCGGCTGTTGTAGGTGTGCGTTCGTCGGCCGTACGGCAGACCCTCGGCGTCCATCAGTCCCTTCATGCGCTGATACATCGCCTCGAGATCGACCCCGCGTCCGGCGAACAACGTCGCGAGCGACTGTCCTTCGGGAGGGGTCTCCGGGTGCAGCGGGAAGAACACCCACTCCACCTCGATGTCGTAGGCCCGTGTCAATCTGTCAATACGCCCGGTACTGAGATAGCACCAGGGTCACACGAAGTCGGTGAAGACCTGCAGTGTCGTTGGCTTATCCATGGTGCACGGGTGCCTGGCAATCGGTCGCCCGGTCGACCGCCATCGGAAACCAGCTGGTGAACCGGGGGTCGGAACCGCCGACCGGCAGGACCAGATCGAACGGCGTGGCCCCGAACGTCCCTGGGCCGCCACGCTCGGCGGCGACCCGTCCGAGCTGCTGCCGGAACGCCACGACTGCGGGCGCCTCGAACAAGACGAAGTAGATCTGCCGCGTGCGGCCGACGAACGGCTCCCGTTTGACCCCCATACAGACCGGCTCGAGCCGCACCTCCTCGAGGCCGGCGTCGCGCGCCGCCTGAAGCATCTCGTCCGGTGCCAGGACCGCGCGCAGCCCGCTTTGAAACTCGCTGTGCAACACGATCGGCAGGATGTCCGCACCCGGCGAGGTCATCGACTCCATCGTCCGCTTGAAGACCTGGTCGAAGAGCCCAGGCACCAGCGAGGGCGGCGGCTGCAACCCGAGCACCGAGGTGCCCGGCTGGCCCGGATCGGCCAACACCAGCCGCCATCCGGTCAACGTGGCGTTGTCGACCTCGTACGGCTCGGCGATGGAGTTCCGGACCGTCTCGAGGAAGAGCCACGGCAGCACGACCATCGCGACCGCTCCGACTCCGAGCTTCACGAGGATTGGTGTGCGCATGTCTTGGAGCGCTCTGCCCGCCGTAGCTCGCCGCTCCGTCCACAGCGAGCTATGGCAGGTCCGCCGAAGCCTCTTGGCTGCCGTAGCCTCTTGGCCGCCGTAGCCTTGGCGCAGGCGGTTGGCGCAGGCGGACAGGGCCTTGCTACGCAGACGGCTCGGCCACGAAGCGATAGCCGACACCACGCACGGTCTGCAAGTGCGTGGGGTGTGCCGGATCGGCCTCGATGTAGCGCCGCAGCCGGGCAATGAAGTTGTCGACGGCACGGGTGTCGGTGTCCTGCCGCACCCCCCACACCTCTTCGAGCAGCGTCTTGCGGGAGACCGTCTGCCCCTCGTGGCGCACCAGATAGCGCAACAGCGTCGCCTCCATCAACGTCAACGGCTGCTCTCCACCGTCCCAGCGCAGCCGCTGTTCCCTGAAATCGATGTGCTTGCCGGCAAAGTGAAACTCGACCAACTCCTCGGTCTGCCCGGCCTCCTCGCTGTCACGGAGCCAGGTCTTGCGCCGCAGCAGCCCCTGGAGCCGGGCCAGCAGAATCGACAGGTCGAACGGCTTGGACAGATAGTCGTCGGCGCCCGCCTCGAACCCACGCAGCACATCATCGGTGTGCGATCGGGCCGTCAGCAACATGACCGGCACGAACGTCCCCGCCTCACGCATCCGGCGCACGACCTCGAAGCCATCGAGCCCGGGCAGCATGACATCGAGCAGGACGACGTCGAAGCCGTTCGAGCCGCTGGTCAGCCGCTCGAGGGCGACCTGACCGTTCTCCTCGACCTCGACGACAAATCCCTCGGCCTCGAGGTTGAGCTTCAGGCCGGCGGCGAGGTGCTCCTCGTCTTCCACGATCAGGACGCGGCTCATGATGATTTCAGCGGGAGCTCGAGCGTGAAGGTGCTGCCCTGTCCGGCCCCTCGACTTTCGGCGTAGACCCGTCCACCGTGCCGTCGCGCCACAGCCCGCACGATCGAGAGCCCGAGTCCAGTGCCGTGGACACGCAGCCGCAGCGCCGCCGGCAACCGGTAGAACCGCCGGAAGACCCGCTTGAGCTCTTGGCTGGTGATGCCGATGCCCTGGTCACGGACGCTGATCGCCACCCGCCGGGCGCCGATCCGGACGAGCTCCACACCGACCTTTACCCGATCGCCGGAGTACTTGATGGCGTTGTCGACCAGGTTCGTCACCGCCGCCACCAGCTCGTCTCGATCGCCCTTGACGACGAAGGTCCCCTGCGGCACCCGATCGACGAGCCGAACTTCCCCGTTCACGAAGTGGTGCCGCTTGCCGGCCAGCAGGACGCACTCGTCGACGATGTCCGACAGGTCCACCTCGGTGGGGTTGTCGACGCGACGGGCGTCGCCGGTCTTCCCGGCCAGCAGGATCTGGTCGATCGTCAACTGCAACCGCTCCGAATCCTCCAGCATCGTGTCAATGAGCTCGTGCTGCTTGTCGGGAGTGAGATCGCGCCGCTGGAGCGTCTGCAGATAGAGCTTGATGGACGCCAGCGGCGTCTTCAGCTCATGCGTGACCGCGTGAATGAAGGCGTGGTGCTGCTCGCTCTTCCGGATCTCGCGGATGAGGAACGTGGTGTTCAGGACCAGACCGCCGATCAGGACCGCGAAGCTTGCGACACCCAGGAGCAGCAGCAGACCGGAGCGCCAGTTTTCGACGATGAAGCTGACGTTCAGCGCCGCCGCGACGGCGATGAGACCGGCGCCGAGCAGCGCGACCAGGACGACCGATCGTTTGCGGGTGCCACCAGTGCGATCCATGACTATCAGAAGGATAGCGCTCTTTGGCCGGATCTGGGGGAGACGGGTGAGGGGGCGCGGGCGACGCGGGGGACCGCCGGACGCGATCAGACCGCTTCTTCGAGCGACTGCGCCGTGCCGGCGATCTGGTCGGCCGTCGGCACGCGGATGTCCCAGGCCAGACCCAGCTTGCCGAGCAACCTGATCTGGAGCCAGGTCAGGTCCAGCTCCCGCCAGACCATCCCGTGACGGGCGGAAGTGGGATACGCGTGGTGGTTGTTGTGCCAGCCCTCGCCGAATGTGACCAGCGCCACCCACCAGGAATTCTTGGAATCGTCACCGGTCTCGAACCGGCGTTTTCCCCACAGGTGCGTGGCCGAGTTCACCAGCCAGGTGGAGTGCAGCCCGACGACCACCCGAAGGAACACCCCCCACAGCAGCCACGGCAGCCCGCCAATCGCCAGCAACACGAGGCCGAGCACCACCAGCGGCACCCAGTGCCAGCTGTTGAGCACGCGGTAGAAGCGGTCCTTCATCAGGTCGGGTGCGTACTTGCCGGTGACCTCGGTGTTCGCGTTCAGCTCCTCGCCAAAGACGGTCCAGAGGATGTGCGACCACCACTTGCCGTCGTGCGGCGTGTGCGGGTCCCCAGGCTTGTCTGAGTGCTGATGATGAATCCGATGGAGCGCGGTCCAGAAGATCGGACCACCCTGGAGCGTCAGCGCACCGCAGACGGCAAGGAAATACTCGACCGGCTTGGGCACCGTGTAGGACCGGTGGGTATGGAGCCGATGGTAGCCCATCCCGATCCCCCAGCCGATGCACACCCAGTGCAGCGCGAGCGCGAGCACCACGACCTGCCAGGTGGTGTAGAACAACGCGACCACCGCGAGGATGTGAAAGATGACGAGCGCTGTCGTCGTGACCCAGCTGATCTTGTCCCGGCTACCGAGGTCGAGCTCGCTCGCGCGCAAGGTGTCTCCCTTCGAGTACGTGACCGACGGCACCATCACGCCACAGCCTATCAGGCAATGCCGCCGGCAGGGCGGCCGCCGACGTAATAGTTCTGTAATACTCGATCGCCCGTGTATCGACGGGGCCTGTTCGGTTCCTGGCGGACCGACTACTGCGCATCGGGATACGCTGGGAGCGTCGTGAGCCGCGTGTCCTCGACCGGACCGCCGAGGGTGAAGTGATACAGATCCTGATAGGTGGTGTCCTCGAGACCGAGGATGTCGTGCATCGCATCGTCGAAATAGCAGCCGATGCCGGTGCCGCGGATGCCGGCCGCCTCCGCTTCCAGATAGAGCACCTGCCCGATGGCACCTGCCTCCCAGAACAGGCGGGGGTAGAACCAGGCGCCGTGACGCTCCAGCGGCCGCTGGAACTCCGCGATCATCCCGAGACTGAAGCATCCGTCACCCGCGATGTCCTGGGTGCAGGAGACCGCCTGCGCGGTGCGCCTCGTGTCGGACTGACTGAGACACCACAGATCGAGGTCTTCAGGGCAGCCAGGGGGACGCCCCCATGACGCCGCGCGCGTGCAGGCCGCCTCCAGATCCGACCGCTGTGTTCGGTCGCGGACCAACATGTACAGCCCGGGGGCCAGACCATCCACGCGGTGCACGAAGATCGCCAGGTGGATGTGCGGTGTCCACGGCAGCGTGCTGAAGGGGATCTGCCCCGGACGTGCGACCGTTTTCCGCAGCATGCGATAGAACAGGTCCCGGTCGATCCGGGTTTGCCCATCCAGTGCCACGGCGCTCCGCCGCTGACGGATGAGGGGTCGTAGCGGAACCGGGCGCGCCGGCGACGACGCCGGTGTCCGCGCCTCCGGCGACCGCGCGCTCGGACCGGGTCCACGGGGTCTGCGGGCCGCCACCGCCGGCGCGTCGGTCCCCCAGTCCACGTGCTCCGGACTCAGGGCGTTGGGCGTGCCGCGCCACGCCAACCCCGCGAATCGCTGCACCGGGTCTTCGGGCAACGTGCGCTCGGTGATCCCGCGCGCGCGCGGGCCGACGGCGATCAGCACATCCGGCTCCTCCGGTTCCGCGGTGTGCTCCTGGTCCGTGCCCAGGAGACGCGCCAGCTCAGAGGTGCCCAGGTCGTCCATCAACCTCGTTTGCCACCCCAGCGCGGCGGCGGCGATGGCGAGGGCGGCGATGGCGTGACCGAGGTCATGCTGGCAATAGCGATAGGCGCGCTGCCCGTACTTCCACGCCTCCCGCCAGTGAACGGAGGTCAACCCGACGAACACCGTCTCTGGCGGACATTGCTCCGTCAGCGCCTCCCACAGCGCCCCACCAACCTCCGCCCTGACCTCCAGGGCATGTTCCTTCGGCGCATAGTGGCACACCATCGGCACCGCACAGAGACCCTCCACCGGACCACACAGCAGATAGCCCTCGGTCGGGTGCAGGTTCCCGCTCGACGGATTGACCCGGAGCGCCCAGCGGACCCCGCCGGCGCTCTTCCAGGCCGAGATCGCCAAGCTGTCGAAGAACAGCTGTGAGATGCTGTGCCGGTTCAGCGGAACCGGTGGATGCCGGCCCTCGACGAACGCGTCGTCGTACCGTGGCACCTCCGCAGGTGGCACCTTGTCCAGCCCGATCAGGGACGCGCCCGCGTAGCGGCGAAACGGGTCCGGCTGGGTGTCCCAGTCCAGGTACCCCGGGCCGGGTGCGAAGCGCTGGACTTGATGCTTCGTGACCTGGTGATAGCCACGGACCGCGTTCAGCGCGTCGGTCGAGCTCGGGCTCGCCGCGTCGCCGGTCCCGCGGCTCATTGCACCGGCAACCCTTCGAACCCCTCGTCGAACTGCACGCCCAGGCTGTTCAGATACATCGCCACCATGGTGTGTTGCCCGACGGTGAAGACCGCCGCCATGAGCTGTCGCGTGTCGTTGCACTCGGTAAGCGTCGCCCAGGTCGCGTCGCTGATGAGCGCGTCGCTGATCGACCCGATCTCCGGCAGGTCAGCGTCGGGGATGACGAGACACTCTGCCTCGCCGTCGACCGTAGCTTCGAGGAACAGGTCGTCGTGTGGGTCACCGCACTCGCGGAGCATCGTGGTGGGCTCCTCCGGTTCCGATCTCTACGCGAGCAGGCGCAGGACGTCGCGTTCCTCGAGCCAGGGCCTGGTGAGCGGACGGCATCGGGCTGCTAGCGAACGGGACCTGGCTGCGTGTCCAGATTCCTGGCGCCGGCCAGGATGCCGGCCAGGCCGATGTTGCCCTCGTGGCACGCGTACTCGAACAGCGGTCCATCGGTCCGTCGAAGCGGCATCCTCGCGGTCCAGGCGCGCGTGTAGCTGTTCGCATCCTCGACCGTGAACTCATACATGACCGTATCCGGATCGACCCGCCGGAACCGCTCGACCAGATAGGTGTCTCGGCTTGACCCTCCGAGGCTCGTCTCGCGCAGGAAGTTCTTCGTTTCGATTACCAGCGTCTCACCCTCCCATCGGCCGCGCGAGTCGCCTGCGTACTGTCTGAGCCTGCCGTGGGGACGTCCGTCGAGTGGGACAATGCGGGCGTTGTGCACCATCTCGTTGAGGATCACCACGTAGTGCGGTGTCTGCAGAATGTGCACGTTGTTGTTGTAGGCGCTCGAGACCATGGGCGGGCCGGCGTTGAACCCCATCAGGCATCGGTCCGAGAGGCTGCGATCCGTATAGGAGTCAGCGAAGCCGTTGCTGATGTTCACTCCGCGGATGCGCGCCGCCGCCTGATACTCTTCCCGATACGGAATGCGACCGGTCGAGGGATCGACGACGAGCGACGTTCGCTTGTCGCTGGTCAGCTCGATACCCCGCTCGTACCAGAATTCGTTGTAGCCGCCGACACCGCCTTCCGCCAGAGACTGATAGCGGACGCCCGGCGCATGCACCGCCAGGTTCTGCAGGTCGCGATTCAATTCCGTGCGTCGCGACACCTCGTAGGCGGCCGCCTCCTCGGCAGTCAGTGCCGCCTTGCCGGCCAGAGCCGCGGACGCACCAGCATCGATCACGGGACGCTGCAACGGTGTGAGCGTCCTGAACGTGAACAGCCCCTGAATGTCCGGGGCACCGTAGGGCGTCCGCAGCCCGGGCGGGTCGGACTGCGCCACGACCGGCGGCGCCGCAAGCACCAGGCAGGCGCTCAGGATGAACGCGGTTGCACACACTCGAGTCATCTTGGGTCTCCCTTCATCTGCCACGCCGGCCAGCGACGAGGAGGCGGATCTAGACATCTCCTCACAGCGGAGTATCGTTTCGGGGGCACAGGCGTCTCTCCCTCAGTTCCTGGCATCGACCCCGCCTCACGCGGCATAGCGATTGTGCAGCGTCTCTTGTCATCTCTCCACCCCGAGGGGGACCGGCGCTAGCCGAGCGCACGCACCGCTTCGAGGACCGGCCGCAGGGCACGAAGCTGTTGGGGACTCCAGCCCGGCGAGGCCGGAGCCGATGCGGGACGCTCGTCTCCCAGCCCGGCCGACTGCGACCGCCGCACGCGCTCCAGTATCACTCGGCGAATCTCCTCGGGGTTGTCGATGCCTTCCATGATCGCCTTGTTCCCGACGGCGAACGCGTTCTGCTCATGGCCCTCAGCGGCCCCTGCCGTCTCGATGACAATAGTCGAGATGCCAAACAGGTACTGCACGGGTCCCCGGAGCACGTGCACGTTCTGTACGTTCTCGAACGTGATCGTGTGCTCGAGGATGGTCCAGATGCCTCGCCGGCAGCGAAGACTCCGGTCGATCATCACGTACCACATCGTGTCGTACCGCAGGTGGATTGCGACGTACGCGACAATGTCCGGCAGCAGCGCCACCGCCAGCGCTGGCACAGCGAGCACCAGGCCCAGCGGCGGGTTGGCGGCGAACACGGCGATCCAGCCGACCAGGATCGCGATGTCGACGACCACACATGCGATCCAAAAGAACAGCTTGAGGTAGCTCAGGTAGCGGCGCGACGGGTGGAAGCTCAGGAGGAACTCACCGTCCGCTACCGGAAGCGTGGGCGGGTGCCCGGGCACCCGGAACCAGTCCGACAGCACCTTCCAGATGCCACGGTACACCCACGCCGTGGCCTGCTCGGAACGACGGCTCATGCTTGCTGCTCTCGATCGAGACGGGCTGCACGCAGCGCATCGCGGATCTGTCTGAGCAGCGTCACTACCTCGTCCTCGTCTGCAGGCCCCGGACCCTCGCCCGCGCTCTCCGCCCGCGCCCCACGCATCCGTTCGTACAGAAAGTCCCGCAACGGCTCGGGGTGCCGGATCCCCACGATCGTCATCGTCGCGCCGCTCGTGCCGGACGCCGTCTGGATCGGTACCTTGGCCAGCCCCATCCAGCGCTCGACGACGTTCCGCGTCACGTGAATGTCCTGCAGCCGCCGATAGGTCAGGTAGACCTCCTTGTGGAACAGCAACCCCCACGACATCGACACTCCTTCGTCGTCGAAGCGGTAGCGCAGAGTCTTGAAGCGGATGTAGGCAGGGATGAAGACGAATGGAAAGGCCACCAGCGTCGCTGCGGAGACCAGGATGTAGTAGGTCAAGAGGGAATCGTGCGGCCTCGTGATCGAACGTGGGTCGACATCGACCCCGGCACCGGCAAGATCCACGACCTCCTCCCAGCCCTCGTCCATCGGGGGCGAGTATATCGAAGTTGCACCCTAGCAGCCCGTGGTCGACAACGCCGGATATTCCTCAGCATCGGCGTCGCGCCCCTACCCCATCCTGTCCGGCAGCCACAGGGCGATCTCCGGGAAGGCGAAGCAGCGCGATCACGACCAGCGCCAGGTAGAGCAGCACCTGTCTGTCTCGAATTCGTCGTCAGGCCGCCATTGGAAGCTGGACTAAACCCCGGCAGTGGGTGGCCCAGCGCACATCGGTGAGATCGGCACGGACGACAGTGCTTCCGACGGCGACGTCCAACGGCGTGTTGGCGGCCAACGACGCATGGAGGCAGGCCGCGTTGTTATAGGCCTGGAAGTCGGCGAGCTTTCGTTCGAGGTCTCGTCCGTTCCAGAACAATACATGGTCGAGCAATTCTCGCCGCGTTGTACCGATCAGCCGTCCCACAAAGGGATGTGACGGTGGCACATGGGGCCCGGTGTTGACGTCATCGATCGCGAGACTCCGGAGATTCGCGTGCCAGCGATGGTCCTCGAACAACGGGTCATGATCGGTACGGAGATGTCGAGGTGCGCCCCGACCACGAATCGCGTCATGGAACATGCGACAGAGGCGGGGGCCGTCGACCGCACCGCAGTGCACGCCGAGTCCGACGATGCGGCGGGTGAACGGGTCCATGACCACCAGCACC
>SMUY01315815.1_pt1 | contig 13149 bp, 13 predicted proteins | sample 2456441 | NCBI WGS metagenome assembly SMUY01 (sample SAMN11095931, study PRJNA526329) | marine sediment metagenome | biome: Marine sediment; feature: Surficial sediment; material: Deep marine sediment; isolation source: Hadal surficial sediment | place: Pacific Ocean | collected 2014-11 | depth...
GTGGCCGCCGTCGAGCACCGGGATGGGCAGCAGGTTCAGCAGGCCGAGCTGCAGCGACACGACGCCCATGAAGTACAACAGCATGAAGGGATCGCCGGTGCGCGCCGCGGCGCCCGAGTATCTGGCGATCTCGATGGGACCCGACAGCGTGCGCACCGACATGCGCCCGGTCACCAGGCGGCCCAGGATCTCGCCGATGAGTGCGGTCTGTCGACGGATCTCGTGCGCCGAACGACCCATGGCGCCTACGAAGCCGTAGGCTTGCAGTACCGAGGGGATCTCCCGCGACACACCGAGCGCGCCGTGGACATCTCCTTGCGGGCTGGTGAGCGCCTCGGGCGTGATGCTCAGCGCGACCCGCGCGCCGTCACGGTCGATGATGAATTCGGTGGGCTCTCCGGGCCGACCTCTTACCAGGACGGTGAGGTCGGACCACACGGTTACCGGTTCGTTGTCGGCTTCGATGAAACGGTCGCCCGGCTGCAGCCCGGCACGCTCGGCAGGGGTATCGGGCAATACCTCGAAAACCACCGGGTCGAATCTCGCGAACACCCCCAGGTAGCCCACAGAATTCGGCCCGACGCGGTCCGGCGTGGCCCAGATCACCTGCAGGGCGCCGTCTCTTTCGACCGTCAGTTCCATGCGTTGGCCGCCGGAGATGAGCACGCGCAGGGTGAACTGCGCCCACGTTTCTACCGGTTCGCCGTCGACGGCGACGACGCGATCGTTGCGCTGTAGTTCGGAAACCGCGGCCGGAGAGTCGGGCGCGATGAAGCCGATCTCGACCGGCTCCAGGGTCCACGCCTCGACGGAAATCCCGCGCATGAAGACCATCGTCAGCAGCACGAACGCCAGGATCACGTTCATCAGCGGCCCGTTGAACAACACCAAGAAGCGCTGCCACTTGGGCCGCGAAAGAAACTCGTTGTCGGCGCCGGTGAGCTCCTCGTCGGGGTTCTCACCGGTCATCTTTACGTAGCCGCCCAGCGGTAGCGCACAGACGCGATAGTCGGTATCGCCGCGGCGGAAGCCGAACAGTCGCGGGCCGAAGCCCAGGGCGAAGACCTCGACGCGGATGCCGAAGAACTTGGCGGTGGCGAAGTGGCCGAACTCGTGCACGAAGATCATCACGCCGAGCACGAAAATGAGCGCTAATGCATTGGTCAGCAGGGTAAACATGGTCTGTTAACTGTATCAGGGGGGTGGGAGGGTCGCTAATTCAGTAGTGGCTACGCTGTAGGCGACGTTCGGTTTCGTTGCGTGCGGCGCGATCGGCCGCCCAAACGGCATCGAGATCGTCCGCCGCCGTGACCTCGCAGGCATCCAGTACCTCGCTGACCAGCGGCACGATCCGTTCGAAGGGCAGCGCACCGCCGAGAAATGCCGCCACGGCAACCTCGTCGGCAGCGTTGAGTACTGCCGGCGCGGTACCGCCCGCTTCGAGCGCCCCTCGTGCCAGGGACAGTGCCGGGTAGCGCTCCGGGTCGGCGGGCTCGAACGTCCAGGGGCCGCTCTCGGTCAGGCTAAGGGGCTCGACGGCGCGGTCCCAGCGCTCGGGGTAGGAGAGGGCGTCCTGGATCGGCAGCCGCATGTCGGCGGGGCCGACGTGGGCGATCATCGAGCCGTCGAGCAGCTCGATGAGCGAATGCACGATGCTCTGTGGGTGCACGACGATGTCGATCTTCTCGGCCGGCAGCCCGAACAGCCAGTGGGTCTCGATGATCTCGAAGCCCTTGTTCATGAGCGTTGCCGAATCGATGGTGATGCGTGGTCCCATCTTCCAGGTCGGATGCTCGAGGGCCCGCGCCGGGGTCACGCCGGCGAGCTGCTCGGTGTTCCAGCCGCGGAAGGGTCCGCCGCTGGCGGTCAGCACCAAGCGGCGTACATCGGCGATGTCGGCGCCGCGCAGGCATTGATGCAGCGCGTTGGGCTCGGAGTCGACCGGCAATATGTCCACCTGCCGGGCGCGCGCCGCCTCCATGATGAGCTCCCCCGCCATGACCAGCGATTCCTTGTTGGCCAGCGCCACGTCGATGCCGTTGGCGACGGCTTGGTAGGTTGCGGTGAGGCCCGCGGCGCCGACCACCGCGTTCAGCACGATGTCGGCGCCCGCCCCGGAAGTCGCCTCGCTGAGGCCGTCGTGACCGCACACGATTCTGGGGGCCTCGCCACCCAGGAGGTCGCGCAGCCGAGCGGCCGCCGCATCGGTGGCCATCGACACCAGCGGGGGCCGGTGGTCGCGCACTTGTTGCGCCAGCAACTCGCTGTTACCGCCGCCGGCGAGCGCCACCACCTCGAGCCGGTCGGGGTGCCGCTTGACCACCTCGAGGGCCTGTGTGCCGACCGAGCCGGTGGAGCCCAGAATGGCGACTCGCTTAGTAGCGCGCATTCCTCATCACTCTTCTGACGCGGCGACGGGGAAGGGTGAGGAGCAACACGTGCTCGCCATCCCCCGGAACTCGTGGAGGCTCATAGCAGATCGAAGAAGACGGCGGCGTAGAGCAAGACACCGCCGAACAACAGCCCGTCGAGCCGGTCGAGGACGCCACCGTGGCCCGGCAGCGCCGTGGAGGAGTCCTTGGTGTCGGCGGCGCGTTTGAGCGATGACTCGAAAAGGTCACCTGCCTGACCGATCGCTCCGAGCAGCACGCCGATAGCGAGTCCGCGCGGCCAGGTCGTCATCGGCATCCAGTAGTGCACCACAATAGCAGCGCCGATGCCGCTGGCGGCAAGGCCGAAGAGGGTGCCTTCGATGGTCTTGTTCGGCGACAGCCCGGGCGCCAACGGGTGCTTTCCGAACGTCTTGCCGCCGTAGTAGGCGGCGATGTCGCCGGAGCTGATGGCGGCGAACAGCAGCGCGATGAGGGCGACCCCGTCAGGCTCGTAGCGCAGGGCGACGTGGAAACCCGGCAGTACGCCGAGCCAGCAGATACCGGCCACCGTGGCTACTGCCCGTCGCACGGCCAGCGCTGGATTACGGCTGCCGGCCAGCAGGCCGGCGACGGCGGCGAACAGCGTGGCGAGACCGGCGACGACCACGGGGGTGCGCGGATCGGGCGCCGCGAACGAAGCGGCGCAGGCCACTGCCAGCGGTGCTCCCAGTCCGCGCAGCGGGGCCGCCCCGACCGCGGCGGCGAGGCCGGCATACTCGTTCCAAGCGAGCAGCAGGAACGCTGCCAGCAACACAACGAACGCGTACGGCGGGAGCCACAGGGTGCCGAAGAGGATCCCCAGGAGCGTGATGGCCGTCAGGACGCGAATCAAGGGCTGTCGTCGCCGGACCCGACGCTTCCGTAGCGTCGCTCGCGATGCTGGAAGTCGGCAACCGCTTGCAGTAGGTCGGTGCGACGGAAGTCCGGCCACAACTTTTCGGTCACCCAGATCTCTGCGTAGGCTATTTGATAAAGGAGAAAATTCGACACCCGCAGCTCGCCGCTGGTACGGATGAGGAGGTCGAGCTCCGGCAGGTCGCGGGTATAGAGGTATTCCGCCAGTTTGTGCTCGTCGAACTCATCGGCCGCGAGTTTTCCCGAACGGATGTCACCCATGGCCCCGTGCATGGCGTCGACCAGCTCCGAGCGGCCGCCGTAGTTGAGGGCGATGACGAAGCGCATCCCCGTATTGCCCGCGGTGGCCATGGTGGCGTCGCGGATGTCGCTTTGTACATCTTCCGGGAGCCCTTCCAGGCGACCGATGGCGGTGAAGCGGATGGAGTGCCGCAGTAGCGTCGGTAGCTCGCGCCCCAGATACTCCTTGAGTAGCTCCATGAGGGCGTCGATCTCGGCCGCCGGGCGCTTCCAGTTCTCCACCGAGAAGGCGTACAAGGTGAGCGCTCCAAGGCCGGTGCGGGCGGCCGTCTCAACCGCCTCGCGCACCGCGGTAATGCCGGCGCGATGGCCTTCGACCCGCGGCAAGTCGCGCTCCTTTGCCCAGCGCCCGTTGCCGTCCATGATGATGGCCACGTGCCGCGGCAGGCGTGTCCAATCGATGGTTTCGACCAGCGTCGCCGCTTCCGGTGTGGCGTGCAGGTAATCGAGCAGATCGGAGGGGGCGTCGGTGGTTGCGGCGTGCTGGCTCACGAGGCCACCTCGCCCGCGTAGCCGTGCGGGTGCTCGGCGCGCCAGCGCCAGGCGTCGGCGAGTACCTGGCGGATATCCGCCTGTGCCTGCCAGCCCAGCTCTTCGGCCGCGCGCCGCGGATCCGCAACCAGGTGCGACGGGTCACCGGCGCGCCGCGCCACCTTGCGGGTGGGGATTTTCTTGCCGGTGATGGCGCGGGCCAGCTCGACCATCTGCAGAACGCTGTGGCCGGTTCCGGTGCCCAGGTTGTAAACGCCGCCATCCCCGCCCGCCGACAGGTGTTCCGCGGCGGCGATGTGCGCCGCCGCGAGGTCCATTACGTGGATGTAGTCGCGCACCCCCGTACCGTCGGCGGTCGGGTAGTCGGTACCGAAGATCGAGACCTCGTCGCGTAGCCCGAGGGCGGTGTCGAAGAGGATCGGAATGAGGTTGCTGGCCGGCGTCTTGTCTTCGCCCAGAGAGCCATCCGGGTGGGCGCCGGCGGCGTTGAAGTAGCGCAGGGCGATGGCGCGCAGCTCGAAGGCTCCCTCGTAGCCTTGCATCGCCAGATCGACCGCCAGCTTGCTGGCGCCGTACGGATTGACCGGTCGCGGGCAGAGAGTCTCGTCGATGGTTTGCGAGTCGGGTGAGCCGTACACCGCACAGGTCGACGAGTGCACCAGGCAGGGCACCTCACGTGCCACCATCCAATCCATCAAGTCGAGGCTGTCTCGTAGGTTGGCGCGGTAGTAAAGCTGCGGGTTGAGTACCGATTCCTCCACCGAGCACTTGGCCGCCAGGTGCATCACCGCATCGGGTTTCGCGGCGGATGCCGCACGGTCGAGAACCGCGTTGTCACCGCACCTGCCGGGGTGCAGCTCGACGCCAGGGGGCAGTGTCTCCGGGTGCCCGGAGGACAGGTCGTCGACCACCACCACGCTGTGCCCGGCGTCCCGAAGTGCGCGCACCAGGTGGCTACCGACGTAGCCCACCCCACCGGTTACGAGGATGTGCATGGAACCTTCGCAGATTGGCGAGAGCTTGAGGAAATCCGTTGGAGGGACGGATTCTAGCACGCGGGGTCACCGGCAGACGGTGGCGAACCCTTGCTGTTGGCCGCACCTCCCGCGGGTCCTTTGCGAGGCGTGGTAGCCACAGTTGAGATATTCAGGCTAGTAATCTACGTGTACCAGGAACAGTCCCTGCGGTGGTGCTTTCACCAGACGTGGATGGCCCCGGGCGGCCTTTGCCATAGCCTCGATCTCATCCGCGGTGCGGCGTCCGCAGCCCACCTCGAGCAGGCTGCCGACCATGCCGCGAACGGCGTGCCGCATGAAGGCGCGGCTCTGTACGGTAAAGGTCAGCAGCCGGCCCACCTCGAGGTCGAAGCGGTCGATGGTGCGGATGTCGCGATCGCCCTGCGGCTGGGCGGCGAACACCCTCTGGTTGATCGGCCCGAGGAGCCGCGAGGCGGCGTCGCGCATGCTGTCGATGTGTCGTGCCTGCGGCCGATGCCAGCTGAACGGCGACAGGAACGGCGAGGCCACGGGCGACAGATCGACATGGTACCGGTAGGTCTTCTGACGGGCGCTGAAGCGGGCGTGAAAATCGCCGCCGGCCGCTTCGCACGACAGCACCCGGATATCCTCCGGCAGCATGCGGTCGAAGGCCTGCTGCCATCGACGGAGGGTCAGCGAAGGCGGCGCGTCGAAGTGGCAAACTTGGCCTAGGGCATGCACCCCGGCGTCGGTGCGGCTGGCGCCGGGTACCTTCACCTGCTGCCCGCACAGGCGCGCCACGATCGCCTGCAGCTCACCCTGCACGGTGGGTGCGTCGGGTTGCACCTGCCAGCCGGCGTAGCGGGTGCCGCGATAGGAAAGCGTCAGGCGGATGCGCATGGGGCGCATGCTACCCCGCAGGATGCGGCTACGGCCGCCGTTCGCTATCCTTGCGCGTATGTCTCCCCGTGCGCTGATCAAGTATCCCGACCCCGGTTTGCAGGAACCTTGCGAGCCGATCACCGAATTCGGGGAAGGGTTGCGCCAACTCGCCGATGACATGGTCGAGATCATGCGCGACGAGGCGGGCATCGGTCTCGCCGCGCCCCAGGTGGGCGACGGGGTGCGCTTCACCATCGTCGACGTTTCCGGAGGCGCCGATCCCGACCAGGTCCTCTACCTGGTAAACCCACGCGTCGAGCTCGAAGAGGGCGAAGAGCGCGAAGAAGAGGGATGCCTCTCTTTTCCCGAGCTTATCCTCGCGGTACGGCGGCCGGCGCGTATCGTGGTGGCGGCGCAAGATCTCGAAGGAAACGACGTATCGATCGAGGCAGACGGCCTGCTGGCGCGATGCCTGCACCACGAAATCGACCATCTCGCCGGCGTACTTTTCATCGACCGCGTGAGCCCGCTCAAGCGCGATATGACGCGCCGCAGGATCGCCAAGCGGATTCGCGCCGGAGACTGGTAGGTGTTGCGCGTCCTGTTCATGGGGACGCCGGCGTTCGCCGTGCCGACGTTGCAGGCGGTGGCCTCGCACTTCGACCTGCTGGCGGTGGTCACGCGGCCGGACAAGGGGCGCGGGCGCGGCCGCAAGACGACGTTCTCGGCGGTCAAGGAGTGGGCTCTGGAGGCCGGTGTTCCGGTGCAACAGCCGGCCACGCTGCGCGATGCCGGGGTTCAAGCGCGGCTCGCCGCGTATCGGCCCGACGTCATCGTCGTGGTTGCCTACGGCCTCATCTTGCCCCTGAAGGTTCTCGACATTCCGCCGCTGGGTTGCGTCAACGTGCATGGCTCGCTGTTGCCACGCCACCGCGGTGCGGCGCCCATCGCCTGGGCGATTCTCCAAGACGATGATGAGACCGGCGTCACCACCATGCTGATGGACGAGGGCCTCGACACCGGGCCGATGCTGCTGCAACGTGCTTTGCCGCTGCAGCCGGCGGACACCACCGAGGGTGTAGCGGTGCGGCTCGCTGAGATCGGCGCCCGGCTCCTGGTCGAGACGCTTGAGGGCCTGCAAAACGACAGCATCGTGGCCCAACCTCAACCGGGCGCCGGCATCACCTTGGCGCCGAGCTTCAAGAAGGCGGACGGTGCGGTTGATTGGCGGCAGCCGGCGGTGGCCATCGATCGCCAGGTGCGCGCCCTGCAGCCTTGGCCGGGTACGTTCACGTTCTGGAGGGACGAGCGGCTGGTGCTGTGGAGCGTCCGTCCCCGGGTCGATAGCGCCGGCCGACCTCCAGGCACCGTCGTCGAGGTTGGCGAAATCGGCGATGGAAGGATTCTGGTGGCGTGCGGCGAGGGGACGCTGGAAATCATGGCGCTGCAACGTTCCGGTAGCCGCCGTCAATCAGCGGCGGAGTTTTTGCGAGGGCGGCCCGTCGACATCGGCGAACGATTGGCGCCGCACGAAGAGTGAGCGCCGCCGAGGCGCGCCAGGTCGCCCTCGAGGTACTGATCCGGGTCGACGGGGGAGCCGCCAGCGATCGGGCCCTCGATGGCGCCCTGCGCCGCGAGCAACTGCCGGCGCGCGAGCGCGGGCTGGCGACCGAATTGGTGTACGGCGTGCTGCGACGCCGCCAGAGCATCGACCGGCGACTTGCGTCTCACAGCAGCCGCCCGCTGGAGCAACTCGATGTCGCCGTTCTGGAGGCCTTACGCCTCGGTGCCTATCAACTCGATTTCCTCGACCGGGTTCCGGCGCACGCGGCGGTGGGCGCCACGGTCGATGCCGTCAAACGCCACAACCGCGCCGCCAGTGGCTTCGTCAACGGGGTGCTGCGAGGGTTGTCGCGTGATCGTGAAAGCTCCCCGAAGACGGGGGCGGCGGCCGCCTTCGCCGACGTACCCGAATGGTGGGCGGAGCGCTGGCGAGGCCGCTACGGCGATGCGGACGCCGGGGCATGGTTTTCGGCCACCCTGCGGCCGGCGCCGCTGGTGCTCAGGGCGCACCCGAGGGTCACCGACCCCGAGGAGTTGGCGGCGACACTGGCAGGACAGGGCATCGAGGTCGAGCCGGCGCGATACGCGCGCGGAGCGCTGCGCGTGGTCTCCGGCAACCCGCTCGATTCTCCCTTACTGCGCCAGGGGGCTTTCGCCCTGCGCGGCGAAGCAAGTCAACTGGTGGCATCTCTGTTGCCGGTTGGGGCCAACGACCGGGTGTTCGATGCCTGCGCGGGGAGGGGCGGCAAGACGCTGCAGATTGCCGAAGACGCCGCCCCGCGGATCGTCGTTGCCGGCGACGTGAGCCCCTGGCGCGCCGCGGCCTGTCGTCGTGCCGCGAGATCAGCCGGTGTCGGGGAGGTGCGCGTGGTGGTCGCCGATTGTTCGGTACCGGCGCCGTTCGGGCGGCGTTTTTCGGCGGTCCTCGTCGACGCTCCGTGCAGCGGTCTGGGCACGGTGCGGCGGCGCCCGGAGATCAGGTGGCGCATTCGCCCCGAGCGGCTGCGGCGCCTGGCGGAGCTGCAGCGAGCCATTCTCGGCCACGCCGCCGACACGCTGGCGGTGGGAGGCGCGCTCCTGTACGCGACCTGCTCGACCGAGCCGGAGGAAAACGAAGAGGTGGTTGCCGCGGTGGTCGCCGGGCGCGACGATCTCGAGCAGCGCCCGGTGGTGTTGCCGCCCGGGGTTGCCGGCGTTGGCGGGGTGCCCGGGGTCGCCGCGGCTGAGCACTCCTTCGTCGGTGTCGACGGCTATTTCCGCACCTACCCACAGTGCACCGAGATGGATGGCTTCTTCGCCGCCCTGTTGGTCAAGACGGGGTGAAACGAGCGTGCTATAAATGAACCATTCCAGCCACCGCCTCTGACCCATCGCATGTCCTCATTCATTTCCATCTTCGTGTCGCTACTGAAGATTGGCGCCGTGCTCGCCGTCTTCGGATTGGTGTTCGTGGTGAGCGGATATCTCGGTGTGCAGTGGGCGCTGAGCGCGGAGGAGTTCAAGGTGCCCGACGTCAAGGGCCTGGAGTTAGTGCAAGCCCAAGACCTGCTTGCCGTGCAGGGGCTCATCGTCGAAGTCGATTCGGTGCAGCTTACCGACCGCGAGGTTCCCGCCGGGCACGTGCTGCGTCAGAACCCCCTCGCCGGCACCGCCATCAAACGCCAGCGCGGCATCCGCCTGACGCTTTCGCTCGGCATGCCGAGGCGCGTGTTGCCGATGATCGTCGGTGACGCGCTGCGGCGTGCGCAGATCGCTCTCGAGCAGCAAAAGGTTGATGTCGAGTACGTCGCCCGGGTGTATTCGAATGAGTTCGGCAAGGACCAGGTCATCGGGCAGCAGCCCAACAGTACGGACCTGCCGGAGGGCACCGTGGTACCGGCGAGGCTGCTGGTCTCGCTGGGGCCCGAGCCGCGCACCTACGTCATGCCGGACCTCGTGTACCGCAATGTCGACGGGCTGCGGGAGCAACTCGAGCGCCTCGGGTTCCGGGTACAGGTCCGCGAGGTGCAACGTCCGCTTCCCGGTCAGCCTCCCGGCACCATCATCACGCACCGGCCTCCGCTGGGGTTCGCCGTTCGGGAGGGCGATACCATCGTGCTGCAGGTGAACCGGTGAGCGAGTCGCGTGAAATTCGGTTGGCGCCCTCGTTGCTCGCCGCGGACTTCGCCGACCTCGGAGCGGCGGTTGACATGCTCGCCGACATCGTCGACGTGTTTCACATTGACGTCATGGACGGGCACTTCGTGCCCAACATCAGCATGGGGCCGGTGGTTGTCGAAGCGCTGCGGCCCCGAACCGAAGTGGTGCTCGACGTGCATCTGATGGTCACGGAGCCGGACAAGTGGATCGGGCCCTACCGCGACGCCGGGGCCGATTGGATCAGCGTGCACTATGAAACCGCGCCGCATCTCGAACGCACCATGAGTTGCATCCGCGGGTCCGGGGCGAGGGCCGGTGTGGTGCTCAACCCGGGCAGCTTTCCCGACGGGCTGGAGTACGTCCTGAACGATACCGACTTCATCTTGGTGATGTCGGTGAACCCCGGTTTCGGAGGCCAGAGCTTCTTGCGCTCCAGCCTCGACAAGCTGAGAGCCTTGCGGTCCCGACTCGACCAGCACGGACTCGGCGGGGTGCAGCTGGAGATCGACGGCGGCGTCGATACGTCGAACGCAGCCGACATCGTGCGCGCCGGGGCCGACATCCTGGTTGCCGGTTCGTCCGTGTATGGCGCCGATGATCCGCGGGCGGCGGCGACACGGCTTCTCCAGGAAGCCCGCAGGGGTCTTTCATGAGAATATTGGTCACCGGCGCAGCGGGCTTTATCGGCTCGCATCTGAGTGAAGAGCTGCTGCGCCGCGGCGATCAGGTCGTCGGCATCGACTGCTTTCTCGACAACTATGGCCGTGAGCGCAAGGAGCGTCAGGTAGCGGCGCTGCGCGAGGAGCCTGGTTTCGAACTGGTTGAAGCGGCCCTCCTCGAAGCCGATCTGCCGCGGCTTCTTGACGGCGTCGATCGCGTCTTCCACCTCGCTGCGCTGCCTGGTGTGCGCCCCTCGTGGGGCGGCGCCTTTGCCGACTATCTGAGCCACAATGTGATGTCGACGCAGGCGTTGCTGGAAGCCTGCAAGAGCAGCGGGGTCGAACGCTTCATCTACGCGTCATCGTCGTCGGTGTACGGCGATACCGACGTGCTGCCGATGCGCGAGGACGCCGCGACCTGGCCCTACTCGCCCTACGGCGTCACCAAGCTTGCCGCCGAGCACATGGTAAGGCTGTACCATCGCAACTTCGGCCTGCCGACGGTCAGCACCCGGTATTTCACCGTGTACGGGCCTCGGCAGCGACCCGACATGGCGATCCAGCGCTTCCTGCTGGCGGCCCGCGACGGCACGCCGATCCGCGTTTTCGGCGATGGCGAGCAGAGCCGCGACTACACCTATGTTGCCGACACCGTCGAAGGCACGTTGTGTGCCGCCGAGACGGGCACACCGGGGGCGGTGTACAATATCGGCGGTGGTAGCCGCGTGACGCTCAACGAGCTGATCGCGATGATCGAATCCGTAACCGGCACCAGCCTGCGGGTAGAGCGCGAGGCCGGCAAGCCGGGCGACGTGCGCTTGACCGAGGCGGATTGTCGATCGGCGCAGAGTGAGCTCGATTTCGTCCCCGCGATATCTCTCGAGGAGGGCCTCGCCAGGCACTGGGAGTGGCTGGCATCAGGGGCCTCAGGATCCTGAAATGCAGTTGATACCGAAGTGCTCGCGCTGGGCAGGCGGGGCCTGGATTTCTCAATGGGTCACCGTCGCGCGACCCGTTGAGAAGGTCGGGCTGGTCGGCGCCTTCTCCTTGGTTTTCTTCGCCACCGCCTGTGCCGGCGGAGCGGCTCCGCTGCTCACCGCGGACCCCACCGGGACGGTGCTCTTCGAGCAGGGCCAGGACGCCCTGGTAGATGAGGACTGGCGCGATGCGGTCACCGCGTTCGATACCCTGTTGCGCAACTATCCCTCCAGTCCCTTCCTGGCAGAGGCGCGTCTCGGCATGGGCCGTGCGCACTTCGAACAGGGGCGCGTCGACAGCTTGCTCATGGCGATCGACGCGTTCCAGGCGTTCTTGACCTACCACCCGTCGCACAAGGACGTCGACTTCGCCCAGTACATGGTCGCCATGACCTACGTCGCGCAGATGCGCACCGCCGATCGCGACCAGGAGCCCACGCGCCGCGCCATCGAGGCGCTCGATCTGTTCATCGCCAGCCACTCGACCAGTAATCTGTACCCCTCTGCCGTCGAGGAGCGTCTTGAGGCTATCGACCTCTTGGCCCGGCACGAGTTCGAGGTCGCCCGCTGGCAGTCGGGACGTGATCGAGACTGGGACGCCGCCATCGACCGCGTGGCGTGGGCTCTGGAGCATTACCCCGAGACCACGCTGCGATGCGAGCTTTACTACACTATGGCGGAGGCATATAAACGGGGGAAGCAAATGGAGGACGCAATTCGGTATTATGAGTACGTAATCAGCGAGTATCCCGATTGTGAGCTCGTGGAGGATGCGCAGAAGAAGATCCGCGAGATCAACGGGGGCTGACCCGTGCCACAGGTGGGTGGTCGGGGTTTCTAAAACCGTTCGTCAGGAGACGTTCCGCCATGCGTGGTGATGTGGCCAGGCAAATGGGTGTTGTGGCTCTGCTGGTGGTGGTAGCGACCGGCGTTCTGTTTGTTGCTTCTCCAGCCGCCGCGGGGCAGCGTGCGTTTACCCCGGTCGACGGCACCGATTGTCTCGTTGTCACCGGGACGGCACCCACCGGCGCGCCGCGCGTCATCGGTAGCCGGCAGCCGTTGCGCGAATCGTTCGCCTTGGGTGACACATTGTTCGTAGCCGGCCCCGGCGTCAGCGATATGAGCGTCGGCGAGCGCCTGCAGTTCGTGCGTGGCTACGGGGAGATCCGGCATCCCGACACCAACCGAGTCCTCGCCGATGCGATCGGCTGGATCGGCTTCGCCGAAGTCATCGCTGTCGACGCGGATCGCGCCATCGTGCGCGTCACGATGTCGTGCCGGGAGATCGAGATCGGCGAGTACCTGGTGACACCCGATTCTCGCGATATCGCCGACGTATCGGAGGTTCCCGCCTTCGAGCCCGATCGTCTGATCACCCCCGCCCCGGCCGACCCTGTGGTCATCCTGGGCGAGCTGGAGTCGGTGATTTCCGAGAGCGGCGAGGGGCGCATTGCCACCGAGTCAAGGTCGTCGTACGCGCAGCGTGACGTGGTCATCATTGACCAGGGCAGCGCCTCGGGATGGGCGCCCGGCGATCTGGTGGATATGTATCGCGCCGAGCTTGCTTTGAGGACTCGGACCAGCGCCGCCGAGTACACGCCGATGCCGCTGGCTCTGGGGTTGGTCGTGGCGGTGGGCGAGAATGCGGCCGCGGTGCTCATTATCGAGGGCGAGTTGGCGGTGCAGATCGGCGATCGCATACAACGGCTGTCGACCGGCGGCAGCTAGCCCGGGCAGCAGGCCGTGGCGAGAGTCGCCGACTATCAGTTGACGCGCTCTGCGATGACGTAGGGGCGCTTGTTCTGGGTCTCGTGGTAGGTGCGCATTTGCATCTCGGCCAACACTCCCATAAAGAGGAACTGTAGCCCCACCA
>SMUY01158740.1_pt1 | contig 13138 bp, 13 predicted proteins | sample 2456441 | NCBI WGS metagenome assembly SMUY01 (sample SAMN11095931, study PRJNA526329) | marine sediment metagenome | biome: Marine sediment; feature: Surficial sediment; material: Deep marine sediment; isolation source: Hadal surficial sediment | place: Pacific Ocean | collected 2014-11 | depth...
ATTGACTACGCCGTAGAGGGACTCAGACTCCTGGAGATGATCGAGAAACCCGCCGACACCCCTATTCGGCGATGGGTAGTGTTGAGGGACCGCGGAGTGGCCGACGCCAACTACGCCCAGGGATTGGCATATTTGAAGAAATCACTTGGCATGGTGGGAGACAGTACCGTGATTCTCAACCGATCCATTGAATACCTCGAGAAGGCCATTGAAGCGGATCCCAGGTTCGATGCCGCCTACTTCCGGCTCGGCTACACCTATACCCGGTTGGACGATGCCGATAAGGCTATTGAGAATTACGCTCGAACAGCAGCCCTCGATGGAATCGCTGCACAACTGGCTCTCGAGCAACTTCAAACACTCTATGAATTTCTCAAGAAAGATCCCGCCGGCATCCCCCAGTTTACTCAGGAGCAGCTCGCCTACATCGACGGGAAAACCGCCGAAAAAGAGGCCCAGATTCAACTTCTGGAAGAGGAGGAACGAATGAAGCTGCAGCAACAACTGGACCTACAATTACAGCCACAGCAGCCACAGCCTCCACAGCAACAGCAACAGCAACAGCAGCAGTATTAGTCAAAAGCGCTGGACTGGCGTTACGCTCCTCCCATGGAAAAAAGCAATCCTGGTGAAGATGGACTCAAGGATTTGCAGGAGCTGCAAAGGCGACTCGACTATTCGTTCAAGGACACGGTTCTGCTCGAGCGGGCACTGACTCACAGTTCATTTGCCTATGAGAGAAGGTCGGGTATAGAAGGGGAAGTATCAGAGGATTACGAGTCGATGGAGTTCCTGGGTGACACCATCCTCGGTTTTCTCATCAGCGAACACCTGTTCCTAAGCCAGCCTTCCCGAAGCGAGGGAGAACTTTCGAAAATCAGATCCTTTCTCGTCTCGGCCAACCATTTAGCCTCTCTTTCTCAGGAGTTGGACTTGGGGGCTTTTCTGAGATTGGGCCACGGGGAGGAGAAAACGGGTGGACGGAAGAAAAAAGCCCTTCTGGCAGATCTGTTTGAAAGCCTCATCGCCGCCATCTATCTGGATGGAGGCTTCGAGCCTACTCGTCGCTTCGTGTTCTCCCGGTTTAGCTCCCGGCTCGAGGAAATAGCCGAGGAACAACTGGACTTTCAAGACAGCAAATCGCTTCTCCAGGAACAACTGCACGCCCGAGGATTCACCGAACCAGCTTATCAGGTGGTGGAGGAACTCGGCCCAGATCACAGCAAGCAATTTGTCGTAGAAGTTCACATCGAGGACAAATTTCTGGCCACGGCCAGAGGCAGATCAAAAAAAGAAGCGCAACAAAGAGCGGCCGAAAAGGCTCTCGAAAGTTTGGAAGATCTCCTGTCTTAGCCGGGATTATTCATGACGAACCAGAAGATGAGCAGGGTGACCACATCAAAGAGGGCATGAGCAACGATAGGGGCCACCAAATTCCGTCGCCAGATGTAAAGAAGCCCAAAACATAGTCCAAGAATTCCCGCTCCAACCGCGTTATCGATTCCCTGCACAGCGTGCCCATAAGCAAAAAAGAGACTCCATAGGATGAGTCCCACAATGATCCCCACTCGACGACCGTCCTGTTCACTCGGGTAGCGACCCGAAATTCTTAAAAAAGGCATGAGAAGGATTGCTCCCAAATAACGCTCAAAGCGATCCAGGACAAAGGCCCGCTGGATCTCCTCCTTGATACCTCCCACATAAATGCTGCTGATCAAAAACAGCAGCAGGGCACCATAACTTTCGATCAACTCCAGTAGCGGGTTACTGGTGGAGACATAATCAGGCAAGAAGAAGTTAAAGAAGATGTTCACCAGAAGAGTGGATCCGAAAAGCAAGGGTAAACAACCGATGCCCAGTAGGATTTCCCAGCCAGGATTGTCCCAGACCCAACCGATGTTGCGCAGGCTTTGTCCCCGAGATCGCAAAAGAAGGACGATAAAACACAGGGTGATGCAAGCCTCTGAAGCCATGAACAGAAACAGAATCCGAGTATCACTTAGAATCCCAGCACTCCCGATATTCAAGAAGATGAATCCGATCTGGACGATAACGGGTCCGGCAAGGGCCACCAACAGGACTTCAAAGAGCGCCCAAACCCGACGAAGGAAATCCTCCCCTGTCCCGGTGGCGAGCTGTGGCTGTGATGGTTCCATGGAGCACATATTCTACGACAAATGCATGATAAGGAAACCAGACTCTCTACCGGTTGGATCTGCCAACCCCTTGTGCTCATGGGGCCTCCCCGAATCGTACACTTGTGCTTTTGTGCTTTCGTGCTTTCGCATTGAGGACTTATTTTGAATCTCGTGCTTCGGATTTCGTGCTTTTGAATGGGGGATCTCTGTCGCTCCCCACATGAGGGGCACCTCTAGGAAATCCGGGTATAATGAGCCCCTGTATTGTTCTAAAGGAATTTATGCTCAGGCGCTTTCTAACATTATCGACTCTAGCGCTCTCCTTAATCACATCAGGTGTTGCCCAAAACAAAGAAAAGATCAAGCAACTGGCGCCGAGCGCTCAGGGGTCGACGGGCCTATTCAATCTCTATCTGGCCGATACCTTGCGCCGCGGCGAAGTCAGTCTGGGCCTGAACATCACCCATTTCAATCGAGAACCGGGAGATCTCGACTTTACTCTCTTTCCAGTCTCAATCACGGTGGGCTTGCATGATCGCGTGGAGTTCTTTGTTGCCTGGGAAACTCACCGACGGGTCAATGGGAATGCCATAACAGTCAACAAAGTCGGGCCCGGAGATCCCATCGTCCCCGCCCGTCTGAACAATAGTCTGGGAAGCGTGGGCTTCTTCAATGACTCGCCTTTCCTGGACGTCGGTTCTGGCCAAGGCTCGGGTGAACTCAGAAGCGGGCTTAAATTCAATCTTCTTTCCGAAGTAAGGGGTAACCGCTTGAGCTTGGCCATTCAGCCCATCATCAAATTCCCTCTATCCCAGAGCCAAACCCGCCTTTTGCAAGGTTTAACAAACGGCACCCTTGAAGCCGGATATGACTTTATCCTCTCCAAGAATGTGGCCCACGGAGGAACTATCACCGGAAACTACGGTCACCTTTTTGCTGGAGACTCCCAGGGTATCCGTTTACAACACCGGACAAACTATGGCCTCGGTTTTGAGATGCCGATTGGCGCCGGAAGAGTCCGGGCCATTGGGGAGTTGGTGGGGAGTCGTTTCTTTGGAGAGAGAACCCAGGGAGCGAATCCCAAATCGCCGGTAGATCTCTACCTGGGTCTACGGATCTCCCTCGCCCGCTGGATCTCCCTCTCAGCCGCCTACAACCTCAATCTCAACACCATTAACGGGGATCTTCCGATTTACGATATCCCTTCCACAGGTCGATCGGGCTGGTTTCTTCAAATGACCTTTCAGCGAAAAATTAATCGAGCTCCGAGCCTCCGATGTCAGCCAAATCGCGTCATCATCGAGGAAGGAGAATCGACCACCATTCAGGCGGTCATCGTAGATTCGGATAACAGCTTACTCTCACTTACATGGAGAGCCAGCGCCGGAAGGATCTCTCAGCAAGGTACCCAGATCCTCTTTGACTCCACCGGGCTTCAGGTTGGAGAGTACACCGTGACGGCTGAGGTAGACGACGGAGACCGCACGTCTTCCTGTTCGACCGACATCACCGTCGAGAGTCCTGCACGATGAATGCCGTGCTGTCGTGCTATCGTGCTGTCGTGCTGTCGTGCTGTCGTGCTGTCGTGCTGTCGTGCTGTCGTGCTGTCGTGCTGTCGTGCTGTCGTGCTGTCGTGAAGAATGAAAGCAGCGAAGGGCGACACTTAGTGCCTCGTTTCATAAATACGGTAACGTTTGTGGATGGGGCTTACGAAGCGAGGTCGCGAAGAGAGGAGGAGTCGCGCCTCGATCTGGGCTCCGTCGCGCTCCCAGCAAACGTCATCGAATTTATAAAGCGAGACACTTCGTCTTACAATTCGGTAAAATGAATGGATAACATGCGAGTTATAGGTTTGTTCTTCTGGTTGTTCATCGTTGCCTTGAGTTCATGGGGTTTGTCCCAACCACGGGTTACTCCTCTTGGCCCCTATGGTGGCGACGTACGATCTTTAGCGGTCCATCCCCAGCGTCCCAAAGTCGTTTTCCTGGGGACATCCGATGGACAGATTTTTGTCTCTGAAGATGTTGGAGGGAGCTGGACTAAGTTAGCTCCGGGGCTCAACCGACGCAACCTGGTCATCGATAACCTGGCCTTCGATCCCCTCGATCCCGACACCCTCTATGCGGCAACCTGGGAACTGAAGAGTGACAAGGGGTGGCTTTTCCGAACCCGAGACGGTGGACAGACCTGGCAGGAAATTTCATTGAAACGCTTCAACAGTGCCATCCGAGCCATCGCTATATCCCCGTCCGATCCCCAGAGAATTGCTCTGGGCATTTCCGAAGGTGTCCTCCTCAGTCTGGACAGCGGACGAAGCTGGAATAGAATCACTCGAGGCTACCGCAGCATGTACAATGTGGAGTCGCTGGCTTTCGATCCCAGAGATCCCGATACTCTTTACGTCGGAACCTGGCATCTGGGATTTAAGACGACCAATCTGGGAAAGAAATGGACGGCCATTCACAGCGGAATGATATCCGACAGCGATATGTTCTCCCTGCTGGTCAATCCCCAGAAACCTGAAGTCCTCTTCTCCAGTGCCTGTACCGGGATCTACAAGTCAGAAAATGGAGGACTCAACTGGAAAAAACTCAAGAACGGATTACCCAAGGAAGCAAAAAGAACCCGCACCCTCCATTTGGACCCTTCCAACCCCAATACTATTTATGCGGGCACCACGGTGGGGCTTTTTGTCTCCCATAACGCCGGCAGCAGCTGGAAGAAACTGCTTTCCGACGTTGTGATCAACACGGTCGCCACGGACCCGGAAGACCCGCAGGTCATCCTGGTGGGAGCGGATGATGCGGGTGTTCTGAAGAGCACGGATGGAGGGTTAACCTTTCATCCAGCCAATAACGGATTTGTCCATCGCCAAGTGGTCGCGGTCACCTCCGATCCCCATCATCAAGACCACTACTACGCCAGTGTCTCCTCCGACGGACCTTATGGGGGATTTTTCTTCTCCCATGACCGGGGAATCACATGGGAACTATACAATGAGGGCCTGGAGGATATCCTTCTGGCAGATATCAAAACGATCTTACCGGCTAGTCTCACCCAGCAAGTCTATCTTGGAACCCGGCAGGGGATACTTGCAGGTATGCCCTCACGTGAACCGTGGCGGAGTATCGACACCACCCATAATTTGGCCGTTTTAGACCTCACTTTCGTAGATACACGTGAAAAGGGGATCTTCCTAGCCACCGAAGAGGGGATCTTTCATCTGGATCTCACAGAGAACAATTTAACCCACCTTGAGATCCCTGACCACGAGGGTAAAGTGAATTCGGTTTTTTATGATCCGAGTACGGCTCTCCTCTTAGCGGCTACCGACAAGGGGGTCTTTCGGTCCCAGAATGGTGGACAGACTTGGAGCAAGAAGGCCGAAGGACTTCCCAATGCGCCTATTCACGTATTAGAGAAAAGTGGACAACGTCTCTTCTCCGGTACCCGCGATGGCCTTTTTGTCAGCGATGACGGGGGTGAGCAGTGGTCCAGGTCTGAAGATGTTTATCCGATTGACATCATCGCCATTCAAGCCAATCCTATAGCAAGCAACCAAATCTTCGCCACTGACTCGGTGTCGGGTCATCTCTTCTACACGAGCAATGGAGGTCATGAATGGGAAATCATCCAGCGGGGGCTCCACAGTTCCAGCATCGCCGCACTTGGCTTTAACGCATCAGGCGAGCTACTGGCTGGGACAAATTCCGATGGGATCTACCTGATCGAGCCTCCGGCTCAACAGACAGCCGAAGGGCGCTAGTGTCTCGTCCCAGGAATACCATGACATTTGCTGATGGGGCTTGCGAGGTGAGATCAAGGAGCGAGGAGAAGGCGATGCAGGGATATCGGCGACGACGAGCGACACAGAGGTCGCCCGCAACCCCCATCAGCCCGAAGGGTGACGGCGGGACGGTGCCGATTTCTTTGTCCCTCCTCCTCCGCGATGCACACAGACATCGCGTCGTCGTTGCTTCGCGAACTCGACGCCGTCGCGCTCGCCACAAATGTTATGGTATTCCTGGGACGAGACACTAACCCGGACTATGCATAATCCGGGCTAGACTCGAACTGCACTCATGTCGATTTCTTATCTTTATCTTTTGCTGGCCTTCACGGCCGCCCTCTTGTTCATATTGGCCCAGATCCTCCTGCGCAGACCGTGGCAATTGAAACCTACCGGAATTCAGAGTCTTCTGGAACAGGAAAGTCTTGCCGACCAGGAACTTGAGCTTGAACTGGACCAGGAATACCTTGTTCCCCTTGTCATTTACGAAGATGACTTCCCCGCTTTCGGAAATGTCATTCGACTGGTTTTAGAGAGTTTTTCCCTTGGACGTTTCCTGGAGGAGAGCGATTTTCAAGAAGCTCTGATCTCTCTTCGAGATTCTGTTTTTCAGTCAACCGACCCACAAGAGTTGGTCTCAACAATGTGTGTGATCGTGAACACCTTTGTCAGGGATCCCGATGTGGAATACCAATGCCGGCCGCATTTGAAGGTTCTGGTCGATCAGTTCTTGCGAGAGGTGGAAATCGCTCCGGATGAAGCGTGAGTGATGGGAACGACTCGTGTCCCGGAAACGCGGTCGTGCGCACCTCGACACCAGGGGTCAAAGATACTCCAAAGTAGGCCCACCACAGTCGCAACCACGGGCAGAAAAAGGAATATTCTAATCACAAGGGACTGAAACGGCACCGTCTCCGACTCTTCTCCCACCAACTGCAGATCAGTCAGGTACATGCCGGGTGTCTGGCCACTCAGGATAAGAAAAAAGAATGAATTGAGAAAGAAAAAAGAGAGCGCAACAACTATTCCCAGGTGTAGCGCATTCGCCGAAAAGAAGTCAAAATTCAGAATCTTCGCCGCCGAGAAACTGAAGACAACGGCGATCAAGACAGGTAGAAGAATATCAATGATCCCGGCTAACATTCGAGAAAATAGAACTTCATGCGAGAGTCCGTTCTCGCTGGCAACCCGCTCTTCACTGGTGGAAGCGGATAAATCTACAGGTTCTGGTACCGCAGGGACCTCCAGTGTCAACGCCTGCTGCTTGGGAAGGTGAGATCGAAGCCCTCTGCTGGTACCCAGGGGAGTTCGAAGCAAGGGTTTCTCCGCCAAAGGCCGCGACGCGCGCGCGTTCCTGGCAAAGGTGACAACTCTCTGCTTCTTCAATCCCGGGGCCGAGTCTCCCAAACTGTAATCAAAGAGAGGGCGCTTTCTTTCAGTCTTGGTGGCTTTCGGCTGCAGCCTCTTACCACCCTTTGGATCCTCTCTGCCCTCTTTCTCAGCGTGCTCAGCAAGCTTATGCCTGATCTGCAAACGCCAATCGTAAGTTTCCGATTCCTTGCGGGTAGTGGGTTGGCCTGATGTTCCTTTCGGTGCCTCCGTTCGGATAGGGGTAATCTCAATCCCGCACTGAGGACAGCTTTTCCCGGAAATCTGGATTCGACAACGAGGGCACTCCACCAGCCAATGCTAGCAAAGGGAGCCGATAGTTCCAGGTCGGAGCGCGCTTCGCCCGCGTTCCAGGTTTCAGATTGGAATTTTGAATTTTGAATTTGTTTGGAATTTGGTGTTTGGAATTTTGAATTTCCGCTGACCCGGGTCAGCGGTCAGCGGTCTCCTATTTTTAGCAATTCCTCCAGTTCCTCACTACTCAGCAACTGGATCTTCTCCAGTCGCCGGGAAAAAGAAAACAGCTCCTCCAGATAGGCTTCTTCCCGATTGTCCTGTTCGGCCCTTCGGCGAGCGGCGGCGAAAGCCTGCGATATCTCCTGCCTGGGATACCCCTGAGGCGCCTTTTGGATGACCGCATTGAGTACGATGGTGTGAACCAGATCCACCTCGTAGTAACGCAGGAGAAGGATGGAGCCTGCAAAGATTGAGAGCAGGGTCACAAGGATGATGATGGTAGATTTCTTAACGGTCTCCAGCATGAGTGCTTCAATGTATCGATCGAGTACGCATGAACCCGGCTAGAGCAGCCTGAGCATGTCGAAATAGGCATCATAATCAAGATCCAACTTGCGATCCTTAGCGTGACCCAACAAGGCACTCAGAAAGAAAGTGCGGATCCAACGCGGCAAGAGACGACTCTTCTTCGTCCGTCTATGAGCATAGGGATGTTTCAAGTAAAAGTTCGCAATCTCCCGAAGCTCTGGGTCCTCCTGCCGGATGATTTCTCTCAGTGAGAGATCTTTCACTCGACTCGGCTGCCCTCGGATGTCGACGCTGTAGTGATCCAGCTTCTCATCAATCTGTTGGCGATTTTGCTCAGCTGCCCGTGCTCTTTTGGCCAGAATGGTGGTGGCACTCTCATAGGTCGTCACACGATTGATGATGTTCGTACCCAGCGTCCTGCAAAAAATATAGTCTGGATAAGCCTGGAAAAAGTCGTGTGTTAACGTTCGAAGCCTTGCTTCCTCGCTCTCCATCGAATGATCATCTTATCCTAAGCTGGGACTATTCATAAATTCTCTACTGCAGCAGCGAAACCATCCGTCGTGCTGTGCGCACCGACTGCGCGACCCGCAAGCGGGTGCCCCCGACCCGCAAGCGGGTGGCCCCGACCTCCTCAACGTACTGCAGTGAGTACGTTTGCGGGGGCCGACCCGAAACGGGTGCCCTCGCGCGTGGCGCAACGCACTCAGTCCGGCGTTTTCCCCGCTTCGTAACGAGAACCTATGAATACTCCCGGCTGACTCATGCTAGAATCGGGAGGATGTCCGATGCAATTTGTATGGTCAGTGGTGGCTTGGACAGTTGTGTAACGGCCGCGGTCGCTCACTCCCGAGGACTGCCTCTCGCCTTTCTGCACGTCAACTATGGCCAACTCACAGCAGCCCGAGAATTAAGGGCTTTCAACGAGATCGCCGATCACTACCAGGTCTCGGAACGGTTTGTAGCCAACCCTACCCACCTCCGCAAAATGGGAGGTTCAGCCTTGACCGATCCCTCCATCGCTCTGCCCGAGGGAGAATTGGATCGAGAAGGAATTCCCGTTTCCTATGTTCCCTTTCGCAACGCAAATCTGCTCTCCATTGCGACGAGTTGGGCCGAAGTTTTAAAGGCACGGTGGATCTATATGGGAGCAGTCCAAGAAGATAGTTCAGGATATCCAGACTGTCGGGAGTCTTTTTTCAAAGCTTTTAATACGGTCATCGAAGAAGGTACAAAACCGGACACTTCGATCGAGATCGTCACGCCCCTCATCCATCTGAGCAAGAAGGAAATCGTTGACATGGGAGTCGCATTAAAAGTCCCTTTCCACCTCACCTGGTCCTGCTACAAGGAAGAAGAGATTGCCTGTGGACATTGCGACAGTTGTCTTTTACGGCTTCGCGGTTTCCAGCAAGCAGAGCTTCACGATCCACTGCTCTACAGGGTTTCCACCCGGATCTCAGTAGAATGAAGACGGCGTTTCGATGTTGAAAATCGTTTTTAGTGACCTGGATGGGACCCTGTTAGACCATCGTACCTACGACTATTCTCCAGCCCTCCCCGCTCTGGAAATGTTACAGGAAAAGCAGATTCCCCTTGGTTTTTTGCACCAGTAAAACGGCTGCTGAAATGATTCCCTTTCGAACGGAAATCAAGAACGAAGACCCTTTCATCGTGGAAAATGGAAGAGGGATTTACATACCCAAAAGCTACTTCGCCAACCTCCCGGTGGAAACCCGAAGAAGCGATCACTTTCTTGTCATCTCACGGGGACTCCCCTATACCCAGCTCCAAGAGATTCTTGCCCGCATCAGTGGAGAGTGTGGTTTGACCGTCCACAGCTTTGATCAACTGACGGCCTCGAAGCTGGCTGAGAGCTCGGGACTTTCTCTGGAGCAGGCTCAGCGGTCACTTCAGCGAGAGTTCGATCTCCCCTTCAGCATTGTGAGTCCTCACCCCAATCGAAGTCAGCTGGAAGAAAAAGTACAGCAGCTCGGACTGAAAGTCATTCAAGGGGGGAGATTCCTTCACTTGAGCAGCAACAGTGGGAAGGGGAGAGCCGTGGCCCAACTCATCGGACTCTATCAGGCGAATCGAGGGGGTCCGGTTCTATCCATGGGGTTAGGAGACAGTCGGAATGACTTGAGTATGCTGGAAGAGGTCGATATCCCCGTCATCATCCCAAACCCGCACAGCATCGCTCCCCTGGCCGACGAACTTCCTGGCGGCCACCGAGCTCATACTCCCGGACCCAAGGGTTGGAATGATGCCGTCCTTTCTTTACTGGAAACTGAACTGATTGAAAAAGGAAAGCTGAACGGTTAACCTGTGTTACACCTCTAGAAAGTTGAACCATGACCCTTGAAATGCTACTGCTCAGTGCCATTATCGGAGGGGCAGTGCTCCTGTTTGCTCTTGAAGTTTTTCCTGTCGACAAAGTGAGCGTTCTGGTTCTGAGCAGTCTGGTCGTCTTTGATCTCGTTTCCCCTCAGCAAGCGATTTCAGGTTTCGGGAATCCTGCAACCGTGGTCGTTGCCTGTATGCTGGCCTTGAGCTATGGAATTCAAAACACAGGGGCACTCAACTACCTGTCCGACACGCTGGTCCATGTGGCGCAGAAGAGCGAGTTCAGACTTCTCTTTTCCATCATTGTAGCAGTTGGTATCCTGTCGGCCTTCATCAACAACACGGCAGCAGTGGCCCTCTTTCTCCCCCTCACCATCGCCGTTGCCGGGGAACAACGTCTGGATCCCAGCAAACTTTTGATGCCCATGTCCTTTGCGGCCATGTTTGCAGGTACCTGTACCTTGATCGGGTCTTCCACCAATCTCCTCGTTTACTCTCTGGCCCTGGATCACCTGAACTGGGAAATTGGGATGTTTGAGTTCTCACAGGTGGGCTTGATCTTTTTCGCAGTAGGAACCTGCTACCTTCTTCTCATCGGCCGCCATCTTGTTCCTTCACGAAGAACCCGTGATAGCCTCACCAAAGAATATCGTTTACGGCACTTCGTTACTGAACTGATCCTCAAAGCGGACTCTCCCTTGATCGGAAAGTCGATCGCCGACTCCAACTTCAGGGAAGGATATAACCTGGAAGTCATCGAGATTCTCAGAGGAACGACCAAACTGCTTCCCTCAGCCAAAGAAACCCACCTGCAAGAAGGTGACATCCTGTTGGTTCAGGGGGATCCTCAAACCCTGCTGCAGATACAGGAATCGCAGGGGGTTATCATCAAGGCCTTGACGGTTGAGGATCAGGATCTGGAAGACGAAAATATTATACTGGTCGAAGCCTTTATCTCTCCTGTGTCCGGGTTAGTGGACAGTACCCTGAAAGAGGTCAATTTTCGCCAAACCTACAAGGCCAATGCCCTGGCCATCCGCAGTCACGGGCGCACCATTCGGGAAAAAATCGGAAAGATCCGGCTGGAGTACGGAGATTCGCTCCTGATCCTAACTAGCCGGGAGCAACTTCAGTTGTTGATGCAGTCCTCTGATTTTCTCGTCCTGGAAGAAGTCCCTAGAACCTTCGTGCGCAAGGACAAGATCTACTATGCCGTCGGCATTTTCCTGGGAATCATTGCACTGGTGTCCTTGAATGTTCTGTCCATCGTAGAAGCGTCGGTGTTGGGTGTAGGGCTGATGCTCTTGACCGGTTGTTTGCGACTTCAAGACCTTTACAGCCACCTCTCCTGGCAAACCATCGTGATGTTGGCCTGTTTGATTCCCGTGGGGTCGGCAATGGAAAACACAGGGCTAGCCAGCCTTTTTGCCACAACACTGGTCGGGAAACTGGGCGTATTGGGTCCCTTCGCGGTTCTGTCAGGAGTGTATCTGCTGACCTCGCTTCTCACCTCTGTTATGACCAACAACGCTACGGCCATTCTCATGGTTCCCATCAGCCTCTCCACCGCCCAGCAGCTGCAGGTGAACCCTGAGCCTTTCGTCATGGCTGTCTTGTTTGCGGCTTCTGCCAGTTTTATGACACCGATTGGCTATCAGACGAATCTCTTCATTTTCGGCCCGGGAGGATATAAGTTCTCCGATTTCCTGAAGGTGGGTGGCCCTTTGAGTCTCATTTTTTGGATTCTAGCCTCCTTGATCATTCCTCTCTTTTGGCCCTTTTAACCCCCCCTATTTGCTCTATTTCACAAGGGCTTGCAGGAATCCATCGACTTGACTTTGTGGGCTTTTAATTGGTAGAAATGACTCACACGTCAGGAGTGTGCCACCATGTGGAAAAAGCCAGAAGAAGAGAATTCCGAACTCCCGGCCCAGAGGATCAAGAAGAGTCCAATCGAACAATTGAAAGAGAAGGCAGTCGTCGGTCCCTCCATCAAAATCAAAGGGGAACTCACAGGAGAGGAAGATTTGCTGATCCAGGGCCGAGTCGAAGGTAGAATCGAGTTGAAGAAGAATAACGTCACGGTGGGAAAGAAGGGACGCGTTCAAGCCGATATCTATGGGAAAATCATCTCCGTCGAGGGTGAGGTCGAGGGTGATCTCTTCGGAGAAGAGAAGATCATCGTCCGGAAGTCAGGGATGGTCCGCGGAAACATGACAGCGCCGCGGGTGAACTTGGAGGATGGCGCAAGGTTCAAGGGAGCCATCGACATGGAGTCCAAGGAGGATGGGGAAAAGCCTCCGTTGGAAGAAGCTTCGATGGGGCCGAGATCCACCCCTTCTCAACTCGAACCTAGTTCCGTGCCGAAAGAGAAGCCCGCAAAAAACACTCCACCGAATAAGGAACACCGTGTCGGTGTCAAGGCCGACACACACCGAGCATGAAGCAGTGGTTCTCTGGGCTGGGTTTGAAGTCGAAAGAGGAACCCATTGAGGACTCTTCACCTGAGCCTGAAGCCAGCGCTTCTCTCGCACTCAAGGTCCTGTACGATCAGCTGCGTCTCCAGCGAAAATATCATATTCTTGACCTGGGACCTGCTTTGGGAGCCAACGTTGACTTCTTTGCCCAGTTTTCCTGCAAGGTTTACATTGAAGACTTTTACCGGACCCTGACCTCCTTCGATTATCTTTCTGAAGACAAGCTCTCCTAC
>SMUY01065497.1_pt1 | contig 13122 bp, 11 predicted proteins | sample 2456441 | NCBI WGS metagenome assembly SMUY01 (sample SAMN11095931, study PRJNA526329) | marine sediment metagenome | biome: Marine sediment; feature: Surficial sediment; material: Deep marine sediment; isolation source: Hadal surficial sediment | place: Pacific Ocean | collected 2014-11 | depth...
CCGAAAGTCCTCGTACGAGGTGGCTTCCGCGATCCTGCTGCGTTTGACCGTCACCGAGGCGTCGTTCTCGAAGAGATCCTTCAGCAGCGGCAGCCGGATCTCGCTGCTCCAGTCGGAACGCCATTCGGGATCAAGCGATGTGAAGACGGAGTTGCTTTCCAGGCGCCGGACGTTGTAGCTGCTTGAATATGAGAGCCCCAAGGGCAGGATGCCGCTGAATCCTCCGTCGGTTCTCCACTCGTCCTCGTCGATCCGGTCGATAGACCGATTCGGATCCGCGAGATCCTGAATGGGGTTTGCGACCGGGTTCTCATTGTGGTTGAAGGTGTGCGAAAAGCGGAGGAACGGATCATACGCACCCCGTGCCAGCTCGACCGCCTCGCTCGCGATCGCCGGTCGGGTACGCTCTATCTGCAGGTTCAGGTTGTTCTGAAGTGCCAGCAAGATCGCGTCCTGGAGCGCGATCTTGCTCTCTTTGCCCAGGTAGCTTGCAGCCACGAGAGGCTCCTGGGCGGAGGCCAGCGATGAGGCCACCAGGATCAGTACCGATAGGGTGATGCGGATCATCTGTTCTCTCCTGCGCCTGCGCCGTGCAAAAAGAAGTCGAGCGTGGTGTCTACATCCTCGTCCAGGCTGGGCGGCATGGGGTCGTGCAAGCGTGCGATGCTGGCACCGCGAATCAGCTCCATCAGGAAACGCGCCGCCCGCCGGCTGTCGACCCTGCGTAGCTGACGCGCGCGAATTCCACGCTCGATCAGGTTTTCGACGAACCCGAGATAGCCCTCCACCTGTCGTTGCAGCGCGGTCCTAAGCAGCAGCGTGTCGTTCGACCCGAGGGGGGAATGCTCGCGGATGGCGTGAAACAGGGTCTGACTCTCGGCGGAATGCTCGAGGCCTGTGCGGACGATCTCTCGTAGTTTGGCGGTGGCGCCGCGCGCGCGCTGCGTAGCGCTTCGCGCTCGAGCGATGAGCTCCCCCAGACCGTCCTCGAAGGTCCGCACGAGCAAGGTCTCCTTGTTCTCGAAGTAGAGATAGAGGGTGCCCTTGGACACACCGGCTTTCTGGGCGATCCGCTCCATCGAGGCGTCGGCATAGCCGACGTCGGCGATGACGCGCCGCGCCGCATCGAGGATCTCGCTCGTGCGGAAGTCTTTGACCACGGCCTCTTTGGTCCGTGCGGGTCGGGAAACGCTCACAAGACCCCCTGCGCTCTTAGGTCAGCTGAATGAGCTCCTCGTCCAGCCCACTGACTAGACAGTCAGTATTCTATTTCCTCGTGGAGCAAGTTTTCAAGCCGTCTTTCGCGCCGGCAGACTCCTCGGGAGCGCTCGCATGCTGTGCAGCCATGGTACGATGTTGCACATCATGTTGGAGCTTCCCGGGAAGAAGGTACGGACTCGGCGCAAGAAGTGGGAAGGGAGGGTCGGGGAGCTTGCGGTCTACCCCGGCCACGGTGTGGTACGTATCGAGGAGCTGCGCCGGCAGGAGATCGCCGGTCAGAGAAGGCAGTTCCTCGTGCTGCGGATGCTGGAAGACGACTCCCGAATTCTCATCCCGCGCGAGAAAGCGGAGGACGTGGGGCTGCGTCGCGTGATGGGACGCAAGGAAGCGGCACGCATCTGGGAGATCCTTCGCACCCGGCCCGCCCCCCGTCGCCGAGGCGGGCTCACCTGGAGCCGGCAGTTCCGCGACTACCGGGACAAGCTGAGAAGCGGATCGGTCTTCGACATTGCCGAGGTACTGCGCGACCTGCTTCGGCTCCAGCGTGAGAAGGAGCTCTCGTTCGGAGAACGCAAGGTGCTCGACAGCGCTCGCTCGCTCCTGGTTCACGAGCTTGCGGCTGCCCAGAAAGTCGCTGCGGATCGCGTTGAGGCGGAACTGAAGGCGAGTTTCCGATAGCCTCTCCGGCGCTATGCTGCGCCCGCTATATTGGCGTCGATGACGGTAGTTGCCCTCGTGCTCGCGGCTGGGCAGGGGACTCGCCTCGGGCAGTCGGTTCCCAAGGCCCTCGTGCGTGTCGACGGCCGGACGCTGCTCGACTGGAGTGTGAGCGCTCTGGCGCGGGCGCGCGGCATCGATGCGGTGCTCCCCGTGGTGCCGCTGTCGGGGCAGGCAGCCGTCGCTGACCTCCGGCGCCAGTTCCGGGGGCCTGCGAGCCTGCTCGAGAGCGTCGTTGGCGGCGCCACGCGCCAGGCCTCCCTGAGGCACGGGCTCGACGCGGCCGAGCGACAGCTCTCCGATCTTGGCTGGGTGCTGGTGCACGATGCGGCTCGCGCATTGGTGGAGCCGGCTGACGCCGAGGCTGTGCTGGCGGCCGCTCGGGCTACGGGGGCCGCGCTGCCCCTGGTCCCGATCGGAGACACGATCAAGGAGGTCGAGGGCGAGCGGGTGAAGGGGACCGTGGATCGAACCCGTCTCGGCTTTGCCCAGACGCCCCAGGCCTTCCGCCTGACGGTGCTGAGAGAGGCGCTGGAGAAGGCGGAGCGAGAGGGCTTCACGGGTACGGACTGTGCCGGACTGGTGGAGCGGCTTGGGGTGCGGGTGCGAACCTGTCCCGGGCGTGCCGAGAACTTCAAGATCACGCACGCAGCCGATCTGGCACGGGCTGAGGCAGTGCTGGCGGCGAGAGGAACGAGCCGTTGAGAGTGGGGCAGGGCTTCGATGTGCACCGCCTCGTGACGGGCCGGCGCCTGCTGCTGGGCGGCGTCGAGATTCCGCACGGGCGCGGCCTGGAGGGGCACTCCGATGCCGATGTGCTGGCACACGCCGTTGGCGATGCGCTCTTGGGAGCGATCGGCTCCGGTGACCTGGGGAGCGAGTTTCCGTCCGCGGACCCGGCCTGGCGCGACGTATCGGGCTCTGAGCTGCTGGGACGGGTCCTGCTGAAGGTGGACGCAGCGGGCTTCGTGATCGAGAACGTGGACGCCACGCTCATCGCTCAGGAGCCCCGGCTGGCTCCCTTTCGCGGGGCAATCGAGAAGGGACTGGTGGGCATGTTGCGAGTGGACCCTGCGCGCGTGAACGTGAAGCTCAAGAGCACCGACCGGCTGGGAGCCATCGGCCGGGGCGAGGGGATCGCGGCTCAGGCGGTGGTGCTCGTGCGGAGAAGTGTGTGAGCGAACTCTGCCTTTACAACACCCTGAGTCGAAGCAAGGAGCGCTTCGAGCCGCTCGATGGCAAGGTCGCGCGTGTCTACTCCTGTGGCCCGACGGTGTACGCGCAGCAGCATCTTGGCAACCTCCGAGCGTACCTCTTTGCCGACTTGCTCAAGCGCGCGCTGCGCTTCAGCGGGTTCGAGGTCCGCCACGTGATCAACATCACCGACGTGGGTCACCTGACCGACGATGCCGACTTGGGCGAGGACAAGATGGAGCTGGCGGCCCGAAAGGAGGGGCTCTCGGCGTGGGACATCGCGGACAAGTGGACCCAGGTCTTCAAGCGGGATCTCGAGAAGCTGAACGTGCTGCCGCCCGACGTGTGGTGCAAGGCAACCGATCATATTCCGGAGCAGATCGAGATGGTCGCGACCCTCGAGCAAAAGGGCTTGACCTACCGCATCGATGATGGTGTCTACTTCGACACCTCGAAGGACCCCCATTACGGCGAGCTCGCCCGGCTGAACCTGAAGGCGCAGCAGGTTCAGGAGCGCATCGAAGGAGCAGCGGCGAAACGCAGCCCGGTGGATTTCGCGCTCTGGAAGCTCTCCCCCAAGGACGATACGCGGCGTCAGATGGAGTGGGACAGCCCCTGGGGCCGGGGCTTCCCCGGCTGGCATCTGGAGTGCTCGGCGATGAGTTCCAAGTATCTGGGTGCTCCCTTCGACATCCACACGGGCGGCGTGGATCACGTTCCGGTCCACCATACGAACGAGATCGCCCAGGCCGAGAACGCTCTCGAGGTTCGTCCCTGGGTGCGCTTTTGGATGCACGGCGCCTGGCTCATGTTCGAGGAAGGGAAAATGGCGAAGTCCAAGGGGACCGTGATGACCCTTGATCAGGTCGAGGGCCGGGGGATCGATCCCCTCGCGTATCGACTCTTCGTACTTGGCGCACACTATCGGCAGCAGATGAGCTTCACGGATGAGGCGCTCGAGCGCGCGCAGACAGCCTACAGCCGGCTCGTACGCCACGCGCTGGAGCTCGAGCTAGCGCAGGACAGCGCCGGGGTGAGTCAGGTGCCGGGGTTCCGCAAGCGCTTCCGAGAGGTGATCAACGACGATCTCAATGCGCCCCAGGCTCTGGCCGTACTGTGGGAGGTGGTGCGCAGCCGGCAGCTCGGCGGCGTGGAGAAACGTACGCTGCTGCACGAGTTCGACGAGGTCCTGGGCCTCGGCCTGGCAGAGGCGCGGATCGCGGCGCCCGAGCTCAACGCTCGCATCGAGGACCTGATCCGGCAGCGCGAGGAGGCGCGCCGGGCACGCGACTTCGCGGCCTCGGATCGCATCCGGGAAGAGCTCGAGGCGGAGGGGATCATACTCGAGGACACGGTGGAAGGGACGCGCTGGCGACGTGCCTGACTTCAAGGTCGTGAGCGAGTACACCCCCAAGGGGGACCAGCCGGCCGCGATCGAGCAGCTGGTGGAGGGCGTGCGGCAGGGTCAGCGGCAGCAGACCTTGCTTGGGATCACGGGCAGCGGGAAGACCGCGACCATGTCCTGGGTGATCGAGAAGATTGGCCGGCCGACGCTGGTGGTGGCTCCGAACAAGACGCTCGCCGCCCAACTCTACGGAGAGTTCCGCAAGCTCTTTCCGCACAACGCGGTGGAGTACTTTGTCTCCTACTACGACTATTACCAGCCCGAGGCGTATCTCCCCACGACCGATACGTACATCGAGAAAGACGCCACGGTCAACGACGAGATCGACAAGCTGCGCCATTCCGCTACTCGCTCCGTGCTCTCCCGCCGCGATGTAATCGTGGTGGCGAGCGTGTCCTGCATCTACGGGCTGGGATCGCCGGAGAGCTACGGAGACATGCACGCGTTCGTCGAGCGCGGCATGACCTTGAACCGCCAGGACTTCCTCAAGAAGCTCGTCTCCATGCTCTACACCCGCAACGACTACGACTTCCACCGTGGTACGTTCCGCGTGCGGGGGGACGTGGTGGAGGTCTTCCCGGCCTATGAGGACGAGCGTGCGCTTCGGATCGAGTTCTTCGGCGACCAGGTGGAGTCGATCAGTGAGGTGGATCCGCTGCGGGGGCGCATCGTTCAACGTCCCCGCTATACGGTCATCTTCCCGAACAGCCATTATGTGTCGACCGAGGAACGTCTCCGAGTGGCGATCGAGGGAATCCGGGACGAGCTGCGCGAACGGATTCAGTCCTTCCGCAAACGGGACAAGCTGCTGGAGGCCCAACGAATCGAGCAGCGCACGATGTACGATCTGGAGCTGCTCTCCGAGATGGGCTTCTGCCACGGCGTCGAGAACTACTCGCGCTGGCTGGACGGACGAGGGGAGGGCGAGACGCCGTCTACGCTTCTGCACTACTTCCCCGACGATTTCCTCGTCTTCGTTGATGAGAGCCATGTCACCGTGCCCCAGCTCGGCGGTATGTACCGCGGCGATCGCCGGCGCAAGGAGACTTTGGTCGAGTTCGGGTTCCGCCTGGAGTCCGCGTTGGACAACCGTCCGCTGCGCTTCGATGAGTGGGAGAAGCAGGTGCCCCAGCTGATCTATGTCTCCGCCACACCCGGCGATTACGAGCTCGAGCAGTGCAAGGGTGTGGTGGCAGAGCAGATCATCCGGCCTACCGGGCTGATGGATCCGGAGGTGGAGGTGCGCCCGGCGGCCAACCAGGTCGAGGATCTGATCAGCGAGCTGCGGCAGCGCATCGAGTGGGGCGACCGTGTGCTGGTGACGACGCTGACCAAGCGCATGGCGGAGGAGCTGACCACCTACTACGAAGAGCTGGGGTTCCGCGTTCGCTACCTGCATTCGGAGATCAAGACTATCGAGCGCACGGAGATCCTGCGCGAGCTGCGTGAGGGAGCCTTCGACATTCTGGTCGGCATCAACCTGTTGCGCGAGGGCTTGGACCTGCCCGAGGTCTCGCTCGTCGCCATCCTGGATGCCGACAAGGAGGGGTTCCTGCGCTCCATGCGCTCGTTAATCCAGACTATCGGTCGCGCGTCGCGGAACGTGCGTGGCAAGGTGATCCTCTACGCCGACCGCGAGACGGACTCGCTGCGCAACGCGGTGCAGGAGACGCGGCGGCGGCGGGAGCTCCAGGAGGTGTACAACCGCGAGCATGGGATCACCCCCAAGACGGTGGAAAGCCAGATCTCGAGCCTGCGCGCGAGCCTGTACGAGGCGGACTACAGCACGGCGGCTCTGGTGGCCGAGGGCGAGATCCCCGTGGAGGAGATCCCGAAGCAGGTGAAGGCACTGCGTCGCGAGATGAAGGTGGCGGTCGAGGAGCTCGATTTCGAGCGCGCCGCGAAGCTGCGCGACCGGATCATCGAGCTGGAGGAAAGCGCGCTCCTGCGGGGGTTCGAGGCGCCGGCACGGACCGCGTCCGGTCGCGGGCACGGCTCGCGCTGGGGCCAGTCCCGAAGAAGGCGATGAGCGCCGCCGAGCCCGAGCGAGCGTCCGGGGAGAGCTCTCTACAGGAGAAGGTCAACGCGCTGCCGCGGGCGCCCGGTGTCTATCTCTTCCGGGATCGCTCCGACGCAGTGCTCTACGTGGGCAAGGCCCAGAACCTGCGCAGCCGCGTGCGCTCCTACTTCGTGCGCGGCGGGGACGGTCGCTTCCGCCTGCACTTTCTCGTTCCCCGCATCCACGATGTGGAGGTCGTGGTCACGACCAATGTGAAGGAAGCGCTCCTGCTGGAGAATCAGCTGATCAAGAAGCACCGGCCCCGCTTCAATGTGAAGCTGCGTGACGACAAGAACTACCTGGGGCTCCGGCTCGATCCCAAACAGATGTACCCGCGTTTCAGCGAGGTGCGGCGCTTCGCGCGCGATGGCGCCAGCTACTTCGGTCCTTACACCTCGAGCGTGGCCATGCGTGAGACGCTCAGCCAGCTCCAGCGCATCTTTCCGCTGCGCACCTGCGCTGATCCGGTCTTCCACAGCTACCGCCGTCAGGGTCGGCCCTGCATCGAGCACTCGGTCGGACGTTGTGCCGCACCCTGCTGCGGGCTAATCAGCGATGACGCCTACAAGCAACTCGTCGATGGGGCCATGCTTTTTCTGCGCGGAAAGGCCGAGGTCGTGGTGAAGAGTCTGCGTTCACGCATGCGTGAGGCGGCCAAGGCAGAACGCTTCGAGGAGGCTGCGCGCCTACGTGACCGTCTGACGGCGATCGAGCGCACGGTGCAACGCCAGTCGATGGTTTCGACGCAGTTCGTGGACCGCGACGTCTTCGGGCTGGCACGCGATGGCGCGGAGGTCGAGGTACAGCTGCTGCACGTGCGTCAGGGCCGGCTGCTGGGAGGTAGTCGGCACAGCTTCCGCAACGTGCGTATCGAGGATGCGGAGGCGCTCGGCTCGTTTCTGGCGCAGTTCTATGCGGGGGATTGCGAGCTTCCCCGCGAGGTGCTGCTGCCGCTGCGCGTGGAGGGACAGTCGGCGCTGCAGGAGCTCTGGAGGGAACGCGCCGGGCATGTGGTCCGCATCATGGTGCCGCAGCGGGGGGAGCGCCGCCGTCTGATCCGACTGGCCCAGCAGAACGCGGAGCTCGCCTTGGTGGAGCGGAACCGCCGCGAGCGCAAGCTGGAGGCAGCGCTGCTGGAGCTGCAGAAGCTGCTGCGTCTTCCGCGGCCTCCGTCGCGCGTGGAGTGCTACGACGTCTCGCATCTGCAGGGAACGCTGCATGTGGCGTCGCGGGTGGTTTTCGTGGAAGGCAAGCCCCACAAGGATGGCTACCGCCGCTACAAGCTGCGCGAGACGCGGCCCGGCGATGACTATGGCGCGATGCGCGAGGTGCTGCGGCGGCGGCTGGGTCGCCTTGGGCAAGATCCTGCGCCGGATGTGCTGCTGCTGGATGGCGGAAAGGGTCAGCTCAAGGCTGCCCAGACCGTGCTCGAGGACCTGGGTGTGGAGGGCATTGTGCTCGCGGCGCTGGCCAAGGAGCGCGACCAGGAGGCTTCTTCCCCGCGCGTGAAGCGTCACGCTGGGACCAAGCGCGAGAAGCTCTTTCTGCAGGGCGTGAAGGATCCGCTGCTGCCTGCGCCGGATGCGCCGGGCTTCTTGCTGCTCCAGCGCATGCGCGACGAGTCGCATCGCTTCGCCATCCGTTACCACCGCGAGCTGCGGCGGAAGTCGGGACTGCGCTCGATCCTGGACGAGCTGCCCGGGATCGGGCCCAAGAAGCGGCGGGCGCTCCTGCGTGAACTGGGGAGCCTGGAGCGTGTGAAGCAAGCCAGTGTCGAGGAGCTGGTGCAGGTCTCCAAGGTCTCGCGCGCGGATGCCGAGCTCATTCACAGCTTCTTTCATGAGGCGGCAGACGACGCTGAGGTCAAGCGCACGCCGGAGTCGTCCGATTCATCTTCTAGCTCCGCGGGACGATCCGGGGCCGGTTGAGAACGACTCCTCGCGTTTGGGAGGCCTGATCATGTGCCTTGCCCGATTTGTTTGGCTGCTCTTGCTTGCCGTCTGCCTGTTGGCTGCGCCCGCAAGAGCCGACGTCTACCAGTGGGTGGACGCGCGGGGCCGGCTGAATATGACCGACAGCCTGTCCCAGGTGCCGCCGGCGTATCGCGCGGCCGCGCAGCGCTCCCAGCAGAAATCCAAGCCCGAGACCGATGCGCCCCGCTGGAACTCGGTCGAGACCCAGCCCCAGGTCCCCGCTGCACCGGTGACAATCCAGAAGAGCGGCGAGTTACGCAAGCACGTGATCCCCGTTGAACGGGCGGGCACGCGGCTCACGGTGGCGGCCCGCCTCAACGGAACGCAATACGCGTGGTTCAAGGTCGATACGGGTGCGGAGGTCAACATGGTCCCGCGCTCGGTCGTCGATCAGATGGGGATCCCGATCGACGCGTCCACCCCCACGATGATCGTGGTCGGCATCAGCGGCCAGCCCATGGAGCTCCCCCTCATCACGTTCGACGAGGTCCGCCTGGGCGAGGCGCAGGTCAAGGACGTCGATATGGTGGTGAACGATCGCAGCTCCTACGGTCTGCTCGGCATGACGTTCTTCAACCACTTCAAGGTCCACACCGACCCGATCGGCGGAAAGCTGGTGCTGGAGGAGATCGACCTCGAGGGGGCAGAGGGCGTTCATGGTGGCTTCGGCGAGTCGTACTGGCGCCGCGAGTTCCGCAACCTGCATGCGCAGCTCGCACGGATCGAAGAGGAGCGCAAGAGCCTCCCCGGCACCCACGTCACCTGGCACGAGCAGCTCGATTTAAAGCAGGCCGCCGTGCGCAAACGCCTGAACGACCTCCACAAGCGCGCCGCCCGCCACAGCGTCCCCCAAACCTGGCGGGACTAGTCGCTTCATCCCGCACAAGGGCCAGCTTCGCCCACGCCGTAGCTTTTAGGCTCATCCAGCCGTTGCATTTGTCCCTTCATGCAAGCAACATGGCCGAGTTGGGAGCGGGCGTCGGAGTCGAACTGGATGAGTGGCGGTGGGCAAGAGACGGCGATCCAAGGCTGAGCGGGGCGGGTCGCGGCGGAAGCACGAGCCGGAAGCGGGGTCTCCGCTGGCCAGTGAGATGCCCGTCTGGCGGCGAGCCCTACCGCTGATCGTTGTCGCGGCGGCGGTACTCGTCTATGCCAATAGCCTGGACGGCGCGTTTATCCTCGATGACGACCAGAATATCGAGGACAATCGTCGCATCCGCAGCCTGGACAATCTCAACGAGATCCTCGCCGTGGGACGGCCGCTGGTGGAGCTGTCCCTCGCGCTCAACTATGCCTACGGCGAGCTGGACCCTGCCGGCTACCACGTATTCAATATTCTGATCCACATCCTGGTCGGTCTGACCCTGTACGGTGTGGTTCGCCGGACCCTCCTCTTGCCGAGGCTGCGCGAGCGATTTGGCACGTCCTCCCATTGGCTGGCGCTGGCGATCGGTCTTCTCTGGACGGTCCACCCCCTGACGACGCAGGCCGTAACGTACGTGATTCAGCGCGGCGAATCGATGGGGTCGTTGCTCTACCTTCTAACTCTGTACTGTGTGATTCGCGGCTCGCAGGCGAAACGACCGCGGCGTGGCTACTGGTACGCCACGGCCGTGATCTCCGCCGGAGCGGGCATGGCTTCTAAAGCCATCGTCATCACCGCACCGGCGCTCTTGCTGCTATACGACCGAGTGTTCCTGAGCACGTCCACGCGGGAAGTACTCTCACGCCGTTTCCGGGTACATCTCGGCGTGCTGCTCGTCGTTCTGGGCGCGGGGGTGGGCATCCTGAATACCATCGTCACACGTATTCCAGAGCCCCGGGAGCCGAGCGAGACCGGACTGTCGATCGGCCGCGCCGCCAGCCCCATGGAGTACTACCGTACGCAGCCGGAGATCCTGCTCCACTACTTGAGCCTGGCTTACTGGCCGGCTGATCTGTGCCTGGACTACAAGTGGGAGCCGTCCGAGGACTTGAGACGGATCCTCGTCACGAGTGCGGCGCTCGCGACGCTTCTTGCCGCAACCTGCCTGGCACTGTAGCTGACACCCGTGCTGGGATTCCTGGCCGCTTCGATCTTCGTCCTGCTGGTGCCGACTTTATTAAATTGGCGACTTGAGCTGGCCTTCGAGCATCGCATGTACCTGCCGCTTGCGGCTGTGATCGCACTGACCATCTTCGTCGGTCTGTACTTGCTCAGCCGCCTGGGCAGATTCTTGAAGCTCCGACAGAGCGCCGTTCTGAGTGTGGGAGGAGCCACCGTGCTGATCGCCACACTCAGTCTCGGCGCCCGCACGATCTCGCGCAACGAGGACTATGCCAGCCAAGTATCCATGTATCGCGAGATCGTTCGGGTACGGCCCCAAAACCCACGCGCGCACTACAACCTCGCCAACCCCCTATCGCGAGAATCGAGCCGGCTGAGACGACAGGGCAAGACAGAGCAAGCCGACGCGTTGCTAGCCGAGGCAATCGAGCGCCATGAGGAAGCGATCCGCCTCTTTCCCGCTTACATCTCGGCCCGTATCAATCTGGGGCGGCGATACAACGAGCAGGCGAAGCAGCTCGAGAAGCGGAACAGACCGCAGGAGGCTCGGAAGAGGTACGACCTCGAGATCGAGCAGCTGCGTGAGGTCCTCCGGATCAAGCCCCGCCATGAGGTCGGCATATACAATCTAGGGGTGGCACTCGCCCAGAAGGGGTTGCGATTTCAAAACCAGCGCCAGATGCGAGCAGCGAAGGCCACCTTCGAAGAAGCAATGAATCTGTATCGGCGTTCGCTCGAGCTTCGACCCCTTCACACCTCATCCCTGATAAACTTATCCCTGATCCTCCGCAATCTGCAGCGCTACGACGAAGCCGAAAGCCTGCTGCGCCGACGCCTCCAAAGTAAACCCGACAACCCGCAGTTCATGCGCCTGCTCGGCGATACTCTGATGCAACAGGGGCGTTACGCGGAGGCCGAACCCTATCTGCGTCGGGCGCTCGGGATCGACCCCCGCAACCGATGGGGACAGCAGTTGTCGCGAGATGTGCAAGCTCATCTACAGCAGCGCTGACCTCACTCGCCCGTCCTAGCCGAATGCGTTCGCCTCAAAAGAGCGCAACTTGGCCGCAGCGCCGATCCCGTAGCTCTCCGGAAGCCTTCAACCTCGATGGGTTGGAGAAGTGGAAAAAGGTTCCCGTGATCCGGAAAGGGTTTCCTCATCTCGGGGCGTGGAACTGTGTGCTGATGCGGCGCGGGCCCGCTGAGAAGGTCTGAAAAGCCGTCTGAGACGCCAGGAAGCTGCATGCGAAGGGCTGGCATCGGCCTTGCTAATAGATCGGGCATGTCACCCATGGCGAAGAAGTGGTTGCACGTACTGGAGGCGGAGTTCGGCGTGGGGCCCGAGTTCTCGGGGCATCTCATGCCCTTCCTGGAGTGGTTTGCGGACCAGCAGCCGAGCCTGGCGGAGCGCGAGAAGATTCTCATGGGAATCGCTGCGGCCTATCGCTCGTGCCAGGGGGGGCAGACGAACTCCGTCGAAGAGGTGCGACTGCTGCTCGCCGAGTTTGCCACCGAGCTGAAAAAGCTGGACGAGACGCTTAAGGTGCTGGGGGTTTACCTTGAGCGCGTTCGCCAGCGGATCAAGCGCCCCGCACTGCGGCGGGTGATCCACTAGCCCGATCCCCCTCGCCCTGTCTCACATTGAAGGTCCCGAGGAGACTCGGAGCTGGCGCGTGTTCCTCTGCTGCAGCTGCTGGCGCCCTTCGGTGCCGGGATCTGGCTCGCCGATAAGCTTGAGCTGGCACCGTGGCTCTGCGCTCTCCTAGCCGCGGCGGGGCTCCTGCTCTGGTGCGTACGTCGGAACGGGCGCATGGCCGCACTGGGCGAGGCGCTGCTGGGAGCGGGACTGGGTGCGCTCGCGCTCGCCCTACGCCTACATGCGCCCGTACCCGAGATCGAGCCTGGCCCGGTCACGCTGACATTGCTCAAGGCTCCGCTGGCGAGAGGGGCTGGCTGTCAGGTCGAGGTGTACGTACATGGCAAACGCGGGGGCGCGGCGCTGCTCCAGGCACCCGAGTCGAGCTGTGGCTGGCTGCCGGGCCAGCGCGCGCTGGGTCGGATCGGCCTGGGTCCCCTGCGACCGGCAACGAATCCCGGCCAGAGCAGCAGCCGACGGCGCTGGCAGCGACGCGGCATCCAGCGCCTGGCGCGCGTACAGCAGGGGCTGCTCTTCCCCATCGGGCCCCCGCCCCGCGGACCCGCCGCCCTCCTGGAGCGTGCCCGCCGGGCGTTGGGCCGGAGCGTCGACCCGCTGGGCGCGGAGTCACGCTCCGGAGGGCTTCTGCGCGCGCTGGTCAGCGGTGACCGCGCGCGCCTGACGCCGGAAACGCGTGCGGCCTTCCAGCGTTCCGGCACAGCCCATCTCCTGGCGGTATCCGGCCTTCACGTAGGCTGGATCTTCGTGCTCACCAAGGCGTGCGTAGGGCTTGTCATGCGCCGCGCGTGGAGTCTGGCGCTGCTGCGCCGGGCCCGAGCGATCTCTCTTGCTGCCGGGGTCGCTGCGGCA
>SMUY01224889.1_pt1 | contig 13121 bp, 8 predicted proteins | sample 2456441 | NCBI WGS metagenome assembly SMUY01 (sample SAMN11095931, study PRJNA526329) | marine sediment metagenome | biome: Marine sediment; feature: Surficial sediment; material: Deep marine sediment; isolation source: Hadal surficial sediment | place: Pacific Ocean | collected 2014-11 | depth 0-1...
CGACCCTCCACAGGATCGATTATCATCTTCGCGGGACCACCGCCCCCATCTGCGACCCGCGGCAAGCGAGCCATGCCGACCGAGACCGCATCCCGGAGCCGACCGGCCATCCTCGGCGGGCCGCCGGCGATCACCCTCGATCAGACCGAGGCCCAGTGCTGGCCGATCCTGACCGGCGAGGACGAGCAGGCGGTCCTGTCCGTCCTGCGGTCTGGCCGGCTGTCGATTCATGAGGAGGTCCAGGCCCTCGAGGCCGATTTCCGCCAATGGCTCGGCGTCCGCCACGCCGTGGCCCACTGCAACGGCACCTCCGCCATCCTGGCGGCGCTGCACGCCTTCGGCGTGGGGCCGGGCGACGAGGTGATCGTTCCCTCGGCGACCTACTGGGCCAGCGCCACCCCGATTCTTCATTGCGGCGGCATTCCCGTTTTCGCCGAGAGCGAGGAACAGTGTCTCGGACTCGATCCCCGGGACGTCGCGGGCCGGATCACCGAGCGCACGAAGGCGATGGTCATCGTGCATCTCTTCGGCATGCCCTCCCGCGTCGACGAACTGCTCGAGATCGCCCGCCGCCACGATCTGGCGGTCCTGGAAGACGCCTCGCACGCCCACGGCGCGCGGTATCACGGCCGGCCGGTCGGCACCCTCGGCGACGCCGCCGTCTTCAGCCTGCAGACGAACAAGCTCTGCCCGGCGGGCGAGGGGGGGATGTTCGTCACCGATGACGCCGATCTTCACGAGCGGGTCCTGCGCCTGGGCCACTACGAGCGGCTGCTCGATCTGCCCTCGCCCAACCGGCGGTTCGCCGCCACCGGCTTCGGCCTCAAGCTGCGGATGTCGCCGCTGAACGCCGCGGTCGCCCGGGTTCAGCTCAAGCACCTCGACGAGCGCAACGCGCAGCGAAACGCGAGCATCGCCTCGCTGGCGCGAAGGCTCGAAGGCCTGGGCCTGCGGACCTTCCCCGCCCCCGAGGGCGTCGAGCGGGTCTACTTCGAGTTCCACGTCGGCTACGACGAGCAGGCCACGGGGCTGCCGATCGATGACCTGGTCCGGGGGCTGCAAGCCGAGGGCGCCCTGGTGCAGCGGCCGCGGTATCCGCTGCTTCACCAGCAGCCGCTCTTCACGGAGGGGCACTGGGCCCGCGTGGCCCGGCTGGCCCCGTCCGCCGAGCGGCCCCTGCCGATCTACGACCCGCACGCGCTGCCTCTCACCGAGGCGGCCAACGGCTCGCTCCTGAAGCTCCCGAGCTTCCCGCGGGCCTCGACGGAGCTCCTTGATCAGTACGCTCTGGCGTTCCAGAAGACCCTGGGCCACGCCGACACACTGCCTCGAGCCGAGTCATGACCGAGCCCGGCCATTTTCGGCCGCCCACCGCGGCCCAGATCGAGCGGCGATTCCGCAGCGCGGCGGTGATCGTGACCCGACCGGTGGTGCTGGGGTCGATCGGTGTCCTTCGCGCAGCGCGGAGCGTCGCCTGGCGATCGGTGGGTCTGGACAACCTCGCGGCGCTCGACGAGCCGCTGGTCCTGGCCGCCAACCATCAGAGTCACGTCGACACGGCCGCGATCCTGGGCACCCTCCCCCGGTCGATGCGCGAGCGGACGGCGGTGGCCGCGGCCCTGGACGTCTTCGGCCGCTCCGGGAACGGCAGCATGCCGTCGCTCAAGCGCGAGTTCCTGCAGCTGCTCGTCGCCGCCGGGTTTCACGCCTTCGCCTTCGATCGCCACGGGCCGCCGCTGCGATCGGTCCGGACCGCCGCCGAGCTGGTACGCAAGGGGTGGAGCCTGCTCATCTATCCCGAGGGCACCCGCAGCCGCACCGGACAGATGGCCCCCTTCAAGGCCGGGGTCGGGCTTCTGGCTCGCTTCACCCGCCGGCCGGTCGTCCCGGTCTACGTCGAGGGCGGGCCGAGCGTTCTTCCCTGCCGGGCCTTCCTGCCGCGGCCCGGTCGAATGGTGGTGCGGTACGGGTCACCCCTGCGGTATCGCCCCGGTGAGACGCCGGGCGGATTCGCCGCCCGCCTGCAGGACGCGGTCCGCGGGCTGGAGGGACGATCGGACAGAGAATTGAGGGTTGTTTCCTAACGCTCCGTACGGCCCCTCGGGCCGACACCATGCCTGTGTCCCATGATGTTCAACCCCAGGCCGACGGGCTCAGCTTCCTCGGCTGGGACGTCCTTGACCTGCCGATGCTGCTGGTGCTTCCGGTGCTCCTGCTGCTCAGCGGTTTCTTCTCCGGCTCGGAAACGGCCCTCTTCGGGTTGACGGCGACCGAGCGGATGAGCCTGCATAGCCAGCGCTCCTTCACCGGCCGGGCGGTCGAGGCGCTGCTGGCCAACCAGCGCATGCTCCTGATCACGATCCTGCTGGGCAACATGACGGTCAACGTGCTGTACTTCGTGATCAGCTCGGTGCTCCTGATGAAGGCCGACGCGGGTGGCCCGCTGGGCGGGTTCCTGCTCGCCGCGGCCTCGCTGCTGGTGATCGTGGTGATCGGCGAGGTGGTGCCGAAGATCCTGGCCAACTCGCGCCGCATCGGGTTCGCTTCGCTGGTCGCGGCGCCGCTGCTCAGCGTGCATCGCCTGATCGGCCCGGTGCGACTCCCGCTCGATCGGCTGGTGGTGGCGCCGCTGAGCCGCCTGACGTCGCCGTCGCAGGCCCCGCCCAAGCTCGATGCCCAGGAGCTGGCGGCCCTGCTGGAGATCTCCAGCCGCCAGGGCGTCATCGACATGGATGAGCAGCGTCTGCTCCAGGACGTGATCAACCTGAGCCGTCTGAAGGTGCGGGACGTGATGACGCCCCGGGTCCGCGTGGCCGCCCTGCCCGCCAGCGCCGCCCGGGCCGACGTGGTCGACCTGGTCCGCCAGACCCGGCTCACCAAGTTCCCCGTCTACGAAAGCGACCTCGATCACATCGTGGGCATCCTGCACGTGAAGCGCTACCTGATGGAGCCCGCGGGGGGGGCCGCGATCGATCAGCTGGTCATCCCGGCGCGGTTCGTGCCGGAGATCGCCACGCTCGATCGCCTGCTCGATCATTTTCGCCGCACCGGGTCGCAGCTGGCGATCGTGGTGGACGAGTTCGGCGGCACCGCGGGCGTGGTGGCCCTGGAAGATGTCGTCGAGGAGATCGTTGGCGACATCGTGAGCACGATGGATCAGAAGACGCCGCCGCCCCGCCTGATCGAGCTGGGGCGCTGGCGGGTCAGCGGTGACCTGAGCGTGCACGAATGGGCCGAGGCCTTCGGGCAGCGGCTGGTGTCGCCACGGGTGGCGACGCTGGGGGGCCTGATCTTCGAGCGGCTGGGGCGAGCTCCCCAGAAGGGCGATGCCGTGGATCTGGGCAACGTGCGGGTCGAGGTCGAGCAGGTGGACCGCGCGCGGGTCGTCTCGGCCATCGTGACGATGCAGCCCGAATCGCCGTCGAACGCGGAGTCGGATCGATGACCACGATCGAGATCCTGGGATTCGGGGTGCTGGCGCTGGTCGGCCTGGGGATCACCGCACTGTTCGCCGGGCTGGAGACCGGGCTGTACACGCTGAACCCGGTCCGCCTGGCGGTCCGGGCCGCCCATGGCGACCCGTCGGCGGTCCGGCTGCGGCAGGAGCTGGCCAGCCAGAACCGCATGCTGTCCACGCTGCTCATCGCTACCAACGCGGGGAGCTACCTGTGCAGCTACGCCCTGGCGGCGCTGCTGCATGGGGCGGGGATGAAGAGCTGGGCGGTGATCGGGTGGGAGGCGGCGATCCTCACCCCGCTGCTCTTCGTCTTCGCAGAGACGCTCCCCAAGGACCTCTTCCGGACTCACACCGATCGTTGGTCGTACGCGCTCTCGCCGGTGCCGGTGGCATCCCGATGGTTGCTGATGGTGACCGGTCTGCTTCCGGTGGTCCATGGCGTCGGCAGCCTGGCGAGCCGGCTGCTGGGCGGCAGCCGCGAGGGCCCGGCTTCGGCCCGGCAGCGTGTCAGCCAGCTCATCAAGGAGGGGGTCGAGGTGGGGGTCCTCAGCGAGTCGCAGACGGCCCTCGCCGATCGGGCCCTGGCCATGCGGGACCACACCGTCGGCGCCGAGATGGTGCCCTGGAAAGAGGTCGGGATGATCCCCCTGGACGCGACCCCGGCCGTCCGCCGGACGCTGATCGAGCGGGACAACTTCACGCGGCTCCCCGTGGTCGATGCCGAGGGCCGGGTGGTGGGGGTGCTCGCGCGGCTGGACGCTCTCCTGGAGCCGGACAAATCGACCCGGGCCCTGATGCAGCCCCCCACAACGCTCGTCCCCTCGACGCGAGTGTGGGATGCCCTGCGCATCATGCGGCGCGAGCAGCGTCCCCTGGCGATCGTGGCCGATCGTCCGGATGACCCACCCCTGGGTCTGGTGACGCTCAAGGACCTCGTGGAACCGCTCACCGGCGAGCTGGCGGCGTGGTAAGCGAAAAGGGACTGAGGGACTCAGGGGCTGAGGGATTGGTTGTGATCGGTATTTGTTTGGATATCATCGAGTCGGGCGATCGGATCGCCGGTGAGGAATAAGGTCGGTCGGCGCCCTCGCCTGACCGCGATCGCGGACAATCTCCCACGGGGAAATCCGAACTATGCGCGTGGGCACGCCCGTAATGGATGACCGGGAACCCGGGACACGTGGCGACTTCATGCCGTAGTGGGGGCGCCCCGCTTCGCCGACCCGTCGAAATCACGCAGGGAGCAACGTGATGACCCAGCAGCAAACCCCAGGCTACTTTCCACCCTACGTGATGGTGCCCGCACACGAGAGCAACGGATTGGGCGTCGCGGGGTTCTTCATTTCACTGATCGGTCTCTTTATCCCCACCGGGATCGTGGCCCTCCTCGGGTTGCTCATCAGCCTGGTCGCCCTGGGCCGACAGCCGCGGGGCTTCGCCGGCCTCGGAGTGCTCATCGGGTTGTTCGGCACGGTCGTTTGGCTGGCGGTCATGGTCGTCGCGGTTCTCGGAGCGGCCACCCTTGGGGTGGGCATCCTGATCTGCGGCGCCGCGGCCTTCATCCTGACCCAGCCGGAGACGATCGAGGTCACCTCCGACATGATCAACGTGACCCTCGCCGTCGCCGAGTACGAGGAGGAGCACCAGTCGCTTCCCGCGGATCTGAGCGGGCTGGGCCTGGCGCTCACCACCCTCACCGACCCCTGGGGAAAGCCCTACATCTACAAGCTCGCCGAGGGCGAGGATGGAGGGTTCGACGTCATCAGCGGCGGCGCGGACCGGCAGTTCGGCACCGATGACGACCTGGCCCTGAGCCGGCTGGATCGCGTCTGGACCCAGGCCTTCGAGGGCTTCGAGTCCAAGGCCCAGGAGCTTGGCCAGCGGTTCCGGAATCTCGAGGGAACCAACTTCACCTCCGACGGCTCGTCGGTCTCGTTGCGGAGCCACGGCCATGCCCATGCAACGCGTTACGAGGAGGTGGTCGTCGCCGCCGCCGTCGAAGCGGTGAGCGAGAAGCCGGCGATGGTGGTGGTGGCCATCCCGGCCGAGCCTGTTGAGCCCGCGGCCCCGGCCGAGCCCGCGGCCCCGGCTGAGCCTGAGGCGCCGGCCGAGCCGGCCGCGTCCGACGCACCCGAGGCGACCGACTCCGCGGCGTCCGACGACGACGCCGGCGAAAGCGAGCCCCAAGAGGAGCCGGAGGAAGGTGAGGCGGTGGATCCCGACGCCCCCGCCGATCCCGACGGTTCATGATTAATCCGGGCTGACCTCTCCGCCAATCTGGCAGCCGGGAGCCGCTTCAACGGACAGCCACGCCGGCTCAAACCCGCCTGGCGCGTGTGTCAGAGCCGGTTGCGGTGGCATCCGGCTTGCCATTCTCAATGGAGCCGGGCGGGTCGAGCGATCGACAGTCGAGTTCCCGTGCCAATGGACCGCCCGACCACGCAGAGCCGCTGGAAGGATTGCACCCATGTCAAAGATCATCGGCATCGACCTGGGCACCACCAACTCGGTGGTCGCCGTCATCGAAGGCGCCCAGCCCAAGGTGCTCATCAACTCAACCGGCAACCGGATCACACCATCGGTGGTGGGCTTCACCGACAAGGGCGAGCGGCTGGTCGGCCAGCCGGCCCGGCACCAGCAGGTGACCAATCCCAAGAACACGGTCTTCTCGATCAAACGATTCATGGGCCGCCGTCACAACGAGGTGGAGGCCGAGGAGAAGCTCGTGCCCTACGAGATCGTCGGGGGCCCCGAGGACCTGGTGAAGGTGAGGATCCGCGACAAGGAGTACACCCCGCCGGAGATCTCCGCGATGATCCTCCAGGATCTCCGCAAGACCGCCGAGGACTACCTCGGCGAGAAGGTCGACCGGGCGGTCATCACCGTTCCGGCCTACTTCAACGACGCGCAGCGCCAGGCCACCAAGGACGCGGGCGAGATCGCCGGGCTGAAGGTGGAGCGGATCATCAACGAGCCCACCGCGGCCGCCCTTGCCTACGGCCTCGAAAAGAAGAAGAACGCCAAGATCGTGGTCTTCGACTTCGGCGGTGGAACCTTCGACATCTCCATCCTCGATATCGGTGACGGGGTCTTCGAGGTCCTGAGCACCCACGGCGACACCCACCTGGGTGGCGACGATCTCGATCAGCGGCTCATCGAATATGCCGCCGAGGAGTTCCGCAAGACCGAGGGCATCGACATCCGCAACGACGCCATGGCCCTGCAGCGGCTCAAGGAGGCCGCCGAGAAGGCCAAGTGCGAGCTGAGCCAGCAGGTGGAGACGACCATCAACCTGCCCTTCATCACGGCCGATCAGGCGGGCCCCAAGCACCTCCAGCAGAAAGTGACCCGCGCCAAGTTCGAGTCCTTGTGCCAGGACCTCTTTGATCGGCTCCGCGGCCCTTGCAAGATCGCCCTCGATGACGCCAAGCTTCAGCCGAGCGACATCGACGAGATCGTGCTCGTGGGCGGGTCCACCCGGATCCCCAAGGTGCAGGAGATCACCCGGGAGATCTTCCAGACCGAGGACCTCGACAAGTCCATCAACCCCGACGAGGTGGTGGGCATCGGCGCGGCGATCCAGGGCGGTGTGCTGCTCGGTGACGTCAAGGACGTCCTGCTGCTGGACGTGACCCCCCTGAACCTCGGGGTCGAGACCCTCGGCGGCGTCATGACCAAGCTCATCGAGAAGAACACCACCATCCCGACCTCCAAGAAGGAGATCTTCTCCACCGCCGACGACAGCCAGACGGCGGTGACCATCCACGTCCTTCAGGGCGAGCGGGAGTTCGCCCGCGACAACCGGACGCTCGGTCGTTTCGACTTGAGCGACATTCCCTTGGCGCCCCGCGGGACGCCGCAGATCGAGGTCGAGTTCGCCATCGACGCCAACGGCATCCTGAACGTCTCCGCCACCGACAAGGCCACCGGCAAGAGCCAGCGGATCGAGATCACGGGCTCATCGGGGCTCTCCAAGGACGAGATCGAGACCATGAAGCGGGAGGCCCAGGAGCACGCGGCCGAAGACCAGGCGCTGCGCGAGGTGGTCGACCTGAAGAACCAGGCCGAGCACGTCGTCCACGCGACCAGGAAGTCGCTCGAGGAGCACGGCGACAAGATCTCGTCCGAGGCCCGCGGCCGGACCGAGTCGGCGATCACCAACCTCGAGGACAAGCTCAAGGAGGACGACAAGACGGCGATCGAAGCGGCGCTCAAGCAGCTCAACGAGGCCGCGATCGATCTCGGCAAGGCCGTCTACGAGGCCACCGCCTCCCAGGTGGGCGCCGCCGCCGCCGCCGACGAGGCTGGCCCCGAAGCCTCCGCGTCAACCGGGCCCGACGACGACGTCATCGACGCGGAGTATGAGGTGAAGGACGACGAGAAGAAGTGATCAGTGATCAGTGATCAGGAAGAAGCAATGCCTCCGAGGCCCAAGGCTTCAAGCCTCGTTCTCCCTCATCGCGCATCGCTCCTTTTCCCAAGAATCCCTCGTCTCGCCCGGCCGTCGGTTCGACGTTCTCTGCATGCCTCTCCCGGAGGCGGGTGGACACGGAGATCGCGATGGCCGGCGGTGCGACAGGCGAGAAGGGCTCGACCGGGCCGGTTCGAGCCAGGAAAAAGGGTCGTCAGCAGGTCAGCCGTCATTGGAGGCCGACGCTGGGCCGGTTCGTCGAGACCTATGACCGCCGGGGTGAGCACGCGCGCCCCAAGCCTCCGAAGGCCGGGTGCACGGGGGAGGTGGCCGAAGCCGAGTCGAGCGACGGAGGTTCATCGGGCGCTTCCAGTGCCGCGCGCAAAGCCCGCCGGTTCCTGATCGCCGGCGGCGTGCTCGGGGTCGTCCTGATCGCCGTCACCGGGGTTGCCCTGATCGACCGCGGCCCGTACGTGATCGAGTACGAGGTCGTTCCCGCGCGAAAGCCGTTTGTCGTGGAGATCGATCATGGTCCGGCGCCGCGGATCATGGCGGTGGACGTCCAGGAGTTCGACGCGCTCGTCGGGGAGACCGTCGATACGGTCGTCGAGGCCGCCCGAAACCATCCGGACCGGTTGATCGTGATCGACCTCGTCTCGCCGTCGATCAGCTTCGCCTCGCTCTCGGCGTGCGACCAGCGGATGGTGGAGCGCGAGTGGGGGCCTCGAGCGGCGGAGGTTTACGAGTCGGCGGTGGCCCGGTTCCTCGAGCGGGTCGTGGATCGGGTCGGCGACCCGCGGGTCAGCGTGATGGGGCTTCCCGTCGAGCCGGGGGCGGCCGGGATCGACGCCGCCCGGCGCACGAATCGATGCTTCCAGCGAGTGATCGAGAGGCTCGACCACCTCGTGACCGCGCATATCTTCCTCCGCACCGAGTCCTGGGTGACCGAGCAGCGGATGGTCCGCGAGGCGATCCCCGAGGCCCTGCGGCGGAGCGACGGGCGCCCGATCGTCTTCCGGCTCAACCTCGAATGGCGCGTCCTCGTCGAGCGCGACGACCTCGACCGCTACCGGCGGGTGGAGTGGATTTCAGAAGCGATTGAGCCATCAGCAAGAGTGATCAGTGATCAGGAAGATTAGGCCTCCAAGCCTTCAAGCCTCCTCTGGCGGACGCTCCGCAAACGAATTCCTATCATCAAGGACGCGCTTCTTGCGGCGCGGCAGGCGCACCCGACGGATGGCCACGCGGCCGACGGCCGTGATGACCAAGAGCGCCGGAGGCCGATCACGATCTCAGGGCGGACCAGCTATCGCGGCATTGGCAGCCCCCTTCGAGGGGTCGCGGGCGTTGCGGTCTTCCTGCTGGGTCTGGCCCTTGTCGCCATTCTGCTGCCCCGGGTGACGAGGACGCCCCCCCCCGCCGCCGGCGAGTGGCGGAGCCTGCCCGACAACCATCACAAACGCCACGAGACCTCGATGGTGCAGGTGGACGAGAAGCTCTATCTGCTGGGCGGGCGGGGGATCAAGCCCATCGAGATCTACGACCCGAAAGCCGGCACCTGGACCAACGGCGCGCACCCGCCCATGGAGCTGCACCACTTTCAGGCCGTCGAGGTCGACGGGCTCGTCTACGCCGTCGGAGCCTACACCGGGGGCTTTCCCTACGAGGAGAGCGCGCTGCACGTCTTTGTCTACGACCCCCAGACCGACCGGTGGTCGACCGGCCCGCGGGTCCCGGCCGCGCGGGCGCGCGGCGCGGCCGGCGCTGTGACCCGGGCCGGCAAGATCTATGTCGTGGGCGGCATCGTCGGGGGTCATGGCGCCCACGCCGACTCGAAGCGCTGGTTCGACGAGCTCGATCCCGCGACCGGCGCCTGGAGAGTGCTGCCCGACCTCCCCCGGGCCCGGGATCACTTCAGCGCGGTCGTGGTCGGTGACAAGCTCTACGCCGTCGGCGGGCGCGACACGGGCGTCGACGACTTCTTCGACAACACCATCGCCGAGGTCGACGTCTACGACTTTGCCACGGAAACGTGGTCGACCCTGCCGCCCATGTCGAACCTCCCGACCGAGCGGGCCGCCCCGGCCGTGGCGGCGATCGACGAGAAGATCTACGTCATCGGCGGCGAGGGCTTCGGTCGCGCCTTCGACACCGCTGAAGTCCTCGACACCACCACCGGCGTCTGGGAGCCCCTGCCGGCGCTGCCCACGCCCCGTCACAGCGCCGGCTCTGCGGTCTGCTTCGGCGGCATCTTCATCGCCTCCGGCGCCGAGACCCAGGGCGGCCGGCAGGAGGGCACCGCGTTCGAAGCGTTCTTCCCGCTCGGGGCGATACCCGATCAAGGGTGGGCCACGCGCCCGAGCTTCGGCAAGTCGCCGCTTTGGGGCGTCGACCTGCACCTGCCCACCACGCTCCAGTTCGGTCCGGACGGCCGCCTCTACGTGGCCCAGCAGTACGGCGACATCAAGGTTCTCACGATCCATCGCGACGGGCCCAACCGGTACTCCGTGACCGCCACCGAGATCATCACGGCCCTTAAGAGCATCCCGAACCACAACGACGACGGCACCCCGAGCCCGCGCAACGACCGGCAGGTGACCGGATTGCTTGTGTCCGGCACGGCCGCCAGGCCGGTCATCTACGCCAGCTCGAGCGATCCCCGCATCGGCGCCCGCGCGGGCGACCTCGAGCTGGACACCAACTCGGGGGTGATCTCCCGCCTCACGCCGACGGGATCGGGCTGGACTCATCTCCAGCTGGTGCGGGGTCTGCCCCGGTCGGCGGAGAACCACAGCTCCAACGGCCTCCAGCTCGCCGAGGGAATCCTCTACCTCGCCCAGGGAGGCAACACCAACCAGGGAGCGCCGTCGATCAGCTTCGCCTTGCTGCCGGAGTTTGCCCTCTCGGCGGCGATCCTCGCCATCGATCTGAAGGCGATCGGCGATCGCACCTACGACCTGCCGACGCTCCAGGGGACCCGCCTCCCCTTCGGCGGCCAGAACGGAGCGAACCAGGCCATCCTCGAGGCCGAGGGACCGGTCACGATCCACGCTCCGGGCTTCCGCAACCCCTACGACCTCGTCATCACGGCGCGGGGCCGGATGTATGTCACCGACAATGGCGCTAACCCGGGGTGGGGTGAGGTACCGATCGGCGCGGGACCCGGCGGCCTCTGCACGAACGACGCCAACGAGCCGGGGGCCGCCGAGCCTGACAGCCTCCACTATGTGTCGGGGCCCGGCTACTACGGGGGGCACCCGAATCCCACGCGGGGCAACCCGTCGGGGAGCGGCTTTGCCCGAGCCGTGCCCTCGGCCAACCCGATCGAATGCGATCACCACTCGCCCGGCTCACCGCAGAGCGGGGCCATCGCCACCTTCGGCCCTTGGGGTCAGTCGACCAACGGGATCGCCGAGTACCGGGCCACGAACTTCGGCGGCGCCATGAGGGGCGATCTGCTCGCGGCGAGCTTCGACAACAGCCTCTACCGCCTCAAGCTGAGCTCGTCCGGCGACTCGGTGGTTCTCGAGGAGCAGCTCTTTCAGAACATCGGTGAACGGCCCCTGGACGTGACTACCCTGGGCGACCACGAGCTCTTTCCCGGCACCATCTGGGTCGCCGATCACGCCAAGAGCAAGATCTTCGTGTTCGAGCCGAACGACTTCGGGGGCCTCGGCGAGCCGTGCACCGGGGAAGACGACCCCGGGCGGGACGAGGACGGCGACGGCTTCACCAACGCCGACGAGATCGACAACGGCACGAACCCCTGCTCGGCGGGGGACGTTCCCCCCGACGTCGACGGGGACCTGGTCTCCGACCTCAACGATCCCGACGACGACAACGACGGCCTCGACGACACGATCGATCCCTTTGCGATCGATCCCGCCAACGGCAACGCCACATCCCTGCCTGTCCGCTACACCTGGGACAACGACGGTCCTCCGGCCGGCGGGCTGCTGGGCCTGGGCTTCACGGGCCTGATGACGAGCGGCATCCACAGCTACTCGAAGCTCTTCGACCCCGGCGCGGTGACCGCCGGAGGGGCGGCCGGGGCGCTCACCGTCCACGCCGTGCCGGCGGGTGACGCCCGGGGCGAGTCGAACGACCAGGCCTTCGGCTTCCAGTTCGGGGTGGCCGTCGACCGCTTGCCCTTCACCGCGCGCACCCGCATCCTGGCGCCCTTCGCCGGGCTCGCCCCCACCGGGAACCAGTCGATGGGTCTCTTCATCGGACCCGGCGATCAGGACAACTTCGCCCGGCTCGTGGTGACCGCCGCGGGCGGCGCCGGGGCGATCGAGCTGGCGGTGGAGATCGGCGGAACCTACGTCGTGGCCGGCGAGGCGCGCATCGCCCTGCCGGGCCCGGAGCACATCGATCTCTTTCTCACCGTGGACCCGGGCGAGTTGCTGGTCCGGGCGGCCTACACCGTCGACGCGCAGGGGCACGACGCCGACGTTCGGCGGATCCGGGTGGGCGAACCGGTGCCGTTCCCCGCGCCTGGTTCGAAGGCAAGACCGGAGTTGCGGTGGGCATCATCTCGACGTCGTCGGGCGGGCCGCCCTTCCCGGCGTCCTGGGACTTCATCGAGGTGGAAGAAGAAGTGATGAGCGATCAGTGATCAGCGATCATCGGAATGAAGAAGCGATCAGCGAATCAGGCCTCCAAGCCTCGCCTTCCCATCTCCCCCAGACCGTTATCGGAACCGCCGTTTGGCGGCGGAGTGCAGATTGGTGGTTGCAAGACCGCAGCTGTGTGGCACAGTGAATATAAGGATCATTCGTTCGAGGAGGCCGTTTACCCATGCAGCGGTCGGTCGAGGTCGAGCTCAACCCGGTCTACCTGGCGGAGGCGCGTCGTCGCTACCGTGATCTGGAAGCGCAGATCCGGGACATCGTCGGCTGGGTGATCATCCGCGTTGCGATTGCCCAGGGTCGCGGCGAGCTGCGGGCGACCTTGGACGAGCTCGAGCCGGACGAGCGGGAGTTTCGGGCCCTCGTCAGCTGCGAGATCCTGGGGCGGGGCGCGGCGCGGCCCGACGTGAGGGCATGGCTCTGCGAGTACGTCATCGCCCAGGCCCCGACCGCCGGGGCGCGGTACCAGGTCGCCGGCGCGTATTCGCGGCTGGGGACCGAGGCCCGCCGGTTGAATCGTCTGCCGGAGGCGGTCGACTTTGCGAAGGAGGGCATCAGCGTCGTCGCCGACCTGCCGCCGCAGGCGGTGACCGCGAACCTCTACTTCAACCTCGGCGTCGCC
>SMUY01065849.1_pt1 | contig 13115 bp, 15 predicted proteins | sample 2456441 | NCBI WGS metagenome assembly SMUY01 (sample SAMN11095931, study PRJNA526329) | marine sediment metagenome | biome: Marine sediment; feature: Surficial sediment; material: Deep marine sediment; isolation source: Hadal surficial sediment | place: Pacific Ocean | collected 2014-11 | depth...
CAGACGGGGACTCTCAAACGTAATTTCATGCAGCATCTCGCCATCTAGCGATATGATCAAGGTTGGTGGCCGCGGTGGCAGACCGGCTTTCTGTTGCGTTTTAGCGTAGCCGACAGTGTCCCAGGTGCCTTTCGGTAAGTCTGGATTTTCGATCAAGTCGACCGACACAGGCAGGTACTCGGCCTTTGCCAGGGTGAGTAGGGCGATGCGATCCAGTATGCCCGGCCATCCGCCTGAAGCTCTCCACAACTCGGTGCAGACAGGCATTGGAAAAACGAATTCCGGAGCCGCGCGGCCTGCGAGACGTAGTTTCATATACAAGTATTCCGTCGCCTCGGTATTGTTCATCGGATGTAGATGAAAATCGTAGGTCAGGCGCTTGTAAATAACGGACATCGCAGGTGCTTCGATCAGGGGCAGCAAGGAGCGATCACTGACGAGCACCAGTTTGAGCGCGCTCCTGCCCCGCACATTCAGACTGGCGAGTTCGCATAAGACTCGTAGTTCGCTTGGATTCAATGCATGGGTGTTTTCAACGATGAGCAGTGGTGGTTCGTGTGACGAGGCCTGTTGTAGAACAAACACACGTACCATCGCGAGTAGTTCGGTAATAGAACTTTGGCCCAGGACGTAACCGAACTGTCGAAGCACGGCTTCCAGAAGGCCTATTGTGTTGAGTCCGCTGCCATCAACAATGGCCGTCGCAGTTTCGCTCGAAACACCGGCAACGAACTGGCGAATAATTGTAGATTTTCCGGACAGTGATGGACCCTGAAACAAGCACAGCCCGTGGGGAGTTGAGAGAGTGTTTCTGAGGACCCTTAGCGCTTCCTGTTGTGATGCATATTTTACGGTCGCGAGCGTATTCCCGTAGGTCGGGAAGGGTTGTTCGCTAAGGCCGGCCGCGCCTAAATCCATAAAATTGAACTCGCAATCACTGTTGTCGCGTAATATTCGATAATCTTCGCCCCGGCTCCTTATTTTATGTCAATCTTGGGCCCGGCCGACCAGTCTACGGCTGTGTTGAAATAATTGTAATCCGGAATCATAACATTCCAATATTATTAAATGGATACGAGTTTTTGCTAAAAGTTAGATTAAATTGTGTACGCAAAGGATTGAAATAAAAGGATGTTCAGTTTTCTGATTTCGGCTGTCTGCGGTTGTCGACGGGGCGCGAGGCGTTGACTGCACAGCTAACCGCGGACGCGCTCACATTGTTCCGAGGTGACCGTTGTCTATTCAAGGGTTTGAGTTTTGCGCTAAATCCTGGCGAACTGCTGTTGTTGAAGGGTCGCAATGGCAGCGGCAAGACGAGTTTTTTGCGGGCGATTGCGGGATTGCTGGAGCTCGAATCCGGCAGCGTGGTCTGGAATGAAATCGCGGTAACCAGGGAGCCCCAGGTCTTTAAGAATTCGCTGGTCTGGATGGCACACCAGGTTGGATTCAAGGGTGATCTCACGCTGCTTGAAAACCTTCACTTTGAAGCCGCGCTCAGACCGCAGTCGGGCCAGGACATTGAAGATGTGCTCAATCGGCTTGGCTTGAATCGACTGAAGCGTTTACCCATGCGATCACTATCGGCGGGCCAGCGACGCCGCGTTGCATTAGCGCGCATGCTGTTGTCGGAGGCGCAGCTCTGGATAATGGATGAGCCGGTAACAAATCTCGACAGCGAAGGTCGGGCGCTGGTGATGGAGCTGGTCGGGGAGCACCTCGCCGCAGACGGCATGGTGATCATGGCGGCACATCAGGATGTCGACGTCGATGCGACCGTGCAGACCATAGAATTGCAGTGACTGACCACAACGAACAACTGCCGGGTGTCTTCGCAGGGATGATGGCGATCGCGCAGCGAGATTTGTTGCTGGTGTGGAAACGGCCGGGCGACGTTCTCAATCCACTGTTTTTTTTCGCGATGGTCGCGACGTTATTTCCGTTAGCAGTCGGTCCCGCGACGGAACAATTGCGATTCAGCGGGCCCGGCGTACTCTGGGTTGCGGCCTTGTTGGCTATGCTTCTGTCGCTGAACAGCCTGTTCCTCACCGACTACGAAGATGGCAGCCTGGAGCAAATGCTGGTCAGTGCTGTTCCATTGCCGGCTCTGGCGCTCGGCAAGTCTGCCGCTCACTGGCTGGCGAACGGATTGCCGCTCGTCATTGTTTCACCGATTATCGCGATGACTTATCAAATGTCATTTTCCGCAACCGTCGTCTTGATGGCGACACTGTTGCTCGGCACGGTTAGCCTGAGTCTCCTGGGATCGATTGGCGCGGCATTAACGGTCGGACTGCACCGCGGAACAGCGCTGCTCAGTTTGCTGGTTCTGCCTTTGGCGATGCCGGTTTTGATCTTTGGCGCGAGAACCGTTTCGTTGGCCGCGGCCGGAGATGCCGTTGCAGGTGGACTGTATTTTCTCAGCGCTTATGCGGTGCTGATGTTGTCGATTGGGCCGTTCGCGACTTCCGCGGCACTACGAATCAGTAACGAGTAGAATCGCGCAGCATGTGGAAAATTTTTCACAGACTGGCGTCGCCGCCGCATTTCTATGGTTTGGCCGAGCGGATGATCCCATGGTTCGCGATGCCAGGACTATTGCTGATCGGCTATGGCGCGTATGCGGGACTCTTCGTCGCGCCGGCAGACTATCAGCAAGGTGATGCGTTTCGAATAATTTATGTGCATGTGCCTGCCGCCTACTTGTCGATGATGGCTTACATGATCATGGCGATCAGTGCGGGTATCGGGCTGATCTGGCGAATGAAACTGGCACATGCCGTGGCGGCCGCTGCGGCGCCGCTGGGTGCCTGGTTTACATTCCTCGCACTTGCGACCGGGGCTATCTGGGGTCGGCCGATGTGGGGTACCTGGTGGGAGTGGGGTGACCCGAGACTGACGTCGGAACTCGTATTGCTTTTCTTGTACTTTGGCTACATGGCGCTGCGCAGCGCAATTGACGAGATCGCAAAGGCGGATCGGGCAAGCGCCGTACTGGCGCTGGTTGGCGCCGTTAATGTGCCGATCATTCATTTCTCGGTGGAATGGTGGAGTTCGTTGCACCAGGGCCCGACGTTGATCAGGAAAGGAGGCCCGGCTATTGACGCAGCCATGTTATATCCGCTGCTCGCAATGATTATTGGATTCACACTCGTGTTTGGTGCATTGCTGCTGAGGCGCGTGCGAACCGAAGTGCTGTATCGTGAACGTCGAAAACGCTGGGTATTTAACTTGATATGGAAGGAACAATAATGGGTGCTTACGGCACGTATGTGTGGAGTTGCTTTGCCCTGACGGCGATAGTGTTTGTGTTGTGTGAGTGGCGTGCGCGCCGGCGCCACAAACACGTATACCGTGACATCGAGGTTCGCGTCAAAGCGCTGGGAGACACGGAGTGACGCCACGGCAACAACGCATGCTGGCCGTCGGCCTTGCTGCAACGGGAATTGTGCTCGCGACCGCGCTGACGTTGCGGGCGATGAAAGACAATATGATGTTCTTCATCGGCGTTTCCGAGGTCGTGGCCGGCGAGTACCCGATAAATCGTGATTTCAGGATAGGTGGCCTGGTCGTGGACGGCAGTGTGCACAGGGAACCCGGATCACTGGAGATGGAGTTTCGGGTGACTGACTTGCGGTGTGAGCTGTCAGTCCGGTACACGGGCGTGTTGCCCGATCTGTTTCGCGAAGGACAGGGCGTGGTCGCGCACGGACGAATGGGAGCAAGTGGTGATTTCGAGGCGGTCACAATTCTCGCGAAACACGATGAAAACTATATGTCGCCGGAAGTGGCGGAGTCGCTGGCGGAACATGTCGAAGAGCAAACAGCCGGGCTTGGCGATGGTTCCGCTGAGTGTGGGTCGCCATGATCCCTGAACTTGGGCATTTCGCGTTAATACTCGCGCTGTCGCTGGCGCTTTGCCAGGGTATCTTGCCGTTGGTCGGGGCCCACCGTAACGATGCGGCACTAATGTCGGTCGCGCGAACCGCCGCGCAAGGGCAGTTGTTTTTTGTCGCGTTCGCGTTCGGCTGCCTGACCTGGGCATTTTTGGAAAGCGATTTTTCAGTGGCTTACGTTGCCGCGCATTCACAGTTGGCTTTGCCGACCGTGTACAAGGTGTCAGCGGTGTGGGGAGCACACGAAGGCTCATTGCTGCTCTGGATATTGCTGATGGGCCTGTGGACTGTTGCGGTCGGAAAGTACAGTCATCATCTGCCCGACCAATTTTCGTCTCGGGTCATTGCTGTGCTCGGTCTGCTGTCGTCCGGCTTCCTCTTATTTACCTTGCTGACGTCGAATCCGTTTGTTCGTTTGTCACCGGCGCCGCTCGACGGCTCGGATTTGAATCCCTTATTGCAGGATCTCGGGCTCGCGATCCATCCCCCCATTTTGTATACCGGTTACGTCGGCTTTTCGGTTGCCTTTGCGTTTGCGATTGCCGCAATGCTCAGCGGAAACCTGGATCAGAAATGGGCGAAGTGGACGCGGCCGTGGACGACAATGGCATGGTTGTTCCTGACCGTGGGTATCGCACTGGGCAGTTGGTGGGCTTACTACGAACTTGGTTGGGGTGGATGGTGGTTCTGGGATCCGGTCGAGAACGCGTCGTTCATGCCGTGGCTGGTTGGCACCGCATTGATTCATTCGCTGGCCGTCACCGAAAAGCGTGGTCTGTTCAAAAGCTGGACCTTGCTACTCGCGATAACCGCATTCTCGCTTAGCTTGCTCGGCACGTTCCTGGTTCGCTCTGGCATTCTCGTGTCCGTGCACGCGTTCGCGACTGATCCGGCGCGTGGGTTCTTTATCCTGACGTTTCTCGGCATAGTTATCGTTGGTGCGTTGGTGCTGTATGCATGGCGGGCGCCGGATCTCGACTCGCCGGCCGGATTCCGACTGTTATCCCGCGAAACGTTTCTTCTTCTCAACAATATCTTGCTCGTCGTGGCAGCAGCAGTGATTTTTTACGGTACGTTGATGCCGCTGCTGTACGACGTACTGTCACTGGGAAAAATTTCGATTGGACCGCCGTGGTTTGAGTTCGCGATGCTGCTACCCATGCTGCCGTTGATCTTCCTGGTTGGCGCCGGCATGCATGCCGCGTGGCGCATGCAAGCTGCCGATGCGATGCGGAAACGACTTCTACTGCCGGCCGTAATTGCGCTGGCAGCAGGATTGTTCATTCCGGCGGTGATTTACGGCCGCTTCGGCGTGCTCGTGACAATTGGGACGGTCGCAGCTTTGTGGATAATGCTGTCGTCGCTCATCGAACCCATTCGATCCTGGCGCCGATCAGCAGGTGCGGCGGCCATGACGCGAGGCATGCTCGGCATGTCTGTCGCGCATTTCGGCGTCGGTTTCTTTGTGCTTGGTGTCACCCTTGTATCGGCATTCAATGTGGAGTCCGACCAGGCGCTGAAGCCGGGCGGTTCCGTCGAAGTCGCGGGTTACCGTTTCGAATTACGGGAACTGCGCAATGTCGAAGGGCCAAACTACCAGGCGATAGAGGGCAGGGTGGAGGTTCGCAAGGACGGCGAATTTATCGGCGAGGTTCGCCCGCAAAAAAGACAATACATCGTGCAGAAAAACTGGATGACAGAGGCTGGCATTCTTGCGCACTGGAATCGCGATCTGTTCATCGCGCTGGGCGATCAACTGGGTAACGACACTTGGAGCGTACGCATTCAGTACAAGCCGATGATCCGGTTTATCTGGCTGGGAGCGCTGATCATGGCGCTTGGTGGTCTGATCGCGGTCTCTGACCGGCGTTACCGAGGGCAAGTGCGCGTCAAGGAGGGGGCGGCGGAGACCGTTGCGGAGAACGTCTGATGTCGAGGTTTGTTCTGCCCCTGGTGGTTTTCCTGATGTTAGTGGCGATGTTCGTCGTCGGTCTGACCAAAGACCCTTCTCGAATTCCGTCGCCGCTATTGCAGAAACCAGCGCCCGTGTTCGAATTGCCTTCATTGGCGGACCCGGATGTCCTGGTCGGATCCGCGACCTACGCGAATCGAATGGTACTCGTCAATATCTGGGCGACCTGGTGTCCCGGTTGTCGACAGGAGCATGACTACCTGGTCGAACTGGCAAGCGAAGGTGTGATCCCGATATTTGGTCTTAACTGGCGTGACAATCGGGCGGATGCGTTGCAATGGATTGAAGTGCTAGGTGATCCATACATCGCATCGGCATTTGACGGGGACGGACGGGTCGGCATCGACTGGGGTGCTTATGGTGCACCGGAAACCTTTCTCATTGATGAGAATGGCATTGTGATTCACAAGCACATTGCGCCGCTGACGCGAGACATATGGCAACGCGATTTCGTGCCGCTGATCGCGGCGGCGGAGGGCGCGAAATGAAACCACTGGCGATTGTTGCGTGCCTTTTGTTGTTGACGTCATTTGCCAAAGCGATCGATGCAGTCGCGCCGTTTGACGATCCGGAAATACAGGCGCGCTATGAAAAGATCATTTCCGAGGTGCGCTGCCTCAAATGCCAAAATCAGACGATCAAGGATTCGAATGCGTTCCTGGCGTCCGATCTGCGACGCGAGATCCGCCACATGCTCGAAGAGGGCAAGACGGATGAGGAGATCTACGAATTCCTGGTCGCGCGCTACGGTGATTTCGCCCTTTACCGACCTCGCGCTTCGGGCAAAACGTTGATTCTCTGGATTGCGCCAATGCTGTTCCTTGTGTTCGGGGCTTTGGCCCTGTGGCGCGTCGTGCAGCGTCGCACGGCTTTGCCCATCGACGACGAGGCGACGGAAGAGGCATGACGCTATGGATCGCAATAGCGTTTATGTGCCTCGCCGCGACCCTGTTCGTCGCCTGGCCGCTGTATCGCCGGCAACAGCGGCTGTCGCTGCTGATTGCAGGCAGCGTTATTGCCGTCGTTGCATTGTCCGCCGGATTGTATGCGTACCAGGGCAGCCCTGAACTGCCGTCCGGGGCAGGGACGCAACCCGACGTCGAAGCGATGGTGGTGTCCCTGGCCGAGCGCCTGGAAAACGATCCCGATGATCTCGATGGCTGGAAGATGCTGGGCCGTTCGTACTCGACCCTGGGTGATTTCGATGCTGCCGTGCCGGCGTATGAGCGAGTCGTTGAACTCGAACAATCGCAGAACGCGACATCGCTGGTCGACCTCGGTGCCGCAATCCTCGCGCGCGACAACGCTCGCATCGAGGGCCGCTCGTCGGCACTGTTTGAGAGCGCGCTCGCTATTGAACCCAATAATCCGTCGGCCCTGTTTTACGCGGGCATCGGTGCCCTCAATCGCGGCAATACCAAATTGGCCGCCGATCGCTGGGAAATTCTGATGGGCCTGAATCCGCCAGAAGAGATTCGCGGCCTTCTCGAGCAGCGTATCGCCGAATGGCGTGGTGAACCGCCGCCATCAATGCAAGCATCGACTGTTGAGCGACCGGGTTCCGTAGTGATAGCAGAGATATCGGTATCCGCAGCTGCGGCCCAATCGCTGCCGGCGGAAGCAACCGTTTTTGTCATTGCGCGCGATCCCGCACAGCCCTCGCCGCCGATCGCCGTAACGCGACGATTGTTATCGGAATTACCCGATGTCGTGGAACTGGGCGACGGCGACTCGATGATTCCGGGCCGGACATTGTCTGCATTCGCAGAATTCGAAATCGTTGCGCGAGTTTCAGTTTCCGGTCAGCCCATCGCACAGTCCGGCGACTGGTATGCTCGGGCACTCGTGAAACCTGCCGAGAGTGACAGGATTACGTTGTCAATCGATCAACAGGTCCCCTGAGAGAGAACAATGACCAATGAGATCGAAGCCGCAACCATGTGCTTTGCCTGCGGGCCCGATAATCCGATTGGCCTAAAAATAAAATTTCATGTTGACGGTGACGTCTGCACGGCGGAGTTTACGCCCAACGAAAATCATGTTGGATTTCAGAATACTGTGCACGGCGGCATCCTCTACACGGCTCTGGACGACCTGACAGCGAATATTCTTTATCAGCAGGGTCGCAAAGCGCACACGGCACGTTGTGAAATTCGGTATCGGCATCCCTGTACGGTCGGCGAGAAGCTGGCTTTGAAAGGCTGGATCGATAGTGAGCGCCGCCGCTTGATCATTCTCAAAGGTGAGATTCGCCGCGCTGTCGACGACGTTCTAGTCGCTGACTGCGAATCAAGTTTCATGCTCGAGAAAATATAGGACATCAAGGTATGGGGATTCCGGCCGCACTTGAGGGCAAATTACGCCTGCCGCTGATTGGCGCGCCGATGTTCATTGTGTCGCGTCCGGCACTCGTTATCGCACAATGCACGTCTGGCATCGTCGGCTCGTTTCCCGCGCTCAACGCGCGTCCGCAGCAAACGTTGGCCGACTGGATTGTTGAGATCAAGGATGCGCTTGGGCAATACCAGGACGAACACCCGTCACATCCTGTTGCACCGTTTGCCGTGAACCAGATCGTGCACAAGAGCAACGAACGGTTGTACGCGGATATGGAGACCTGTGTCAGACATGAGGTTCCCATTGTCATTACGAGCCTGCGGCCGCCTGAAGACGTGGTCAACGCAGTACACGAATACGGCGGGCTGGTTTTTCACGACGTGATCAGCCTGCGTCACGCGCAAAAGGCGATGGAGCAGGGCGTCGATGGCATCATCGCGGTGTGTGCCGGTGCGGGCGGCCACGCCGGCTCACTGAGTCCGTTCGCATTGATCAAAGAAATTCGCCGCGAGTTCGACGGCACGCTCATATTGTCGGGTTGCATGTCGAATGGTGGCGATGTCCTCGCGGCACTGGCGATGGGTGCGGACCTCGCCTATATGGGCACGCGATTCATTGCGACAGAAGAGGCGCACGCGGCGCCGGATTACAAGAAGATGATTGTCGACAGTAAGGCTGCTGATATTGTGTACTCGTCATTGTTTTCGGGAATACACGGCAATTACCTGAAAGGTAGCGTCGCGAACGCAGGCTACGATCCGGACGACCTGCCGACTGGCGACAGCAGTTCCATGGATTTCAGTAAACAAGAGCAGAATGCGGCGAAAGCCTGGCGCGACATCTGGAGTGCCGGGCAGGGCGCGGGTGGTGTTGACGAAATACTTCCGGCGGCTGAGCTCGTTGTTCGAATAGAGAAGGAATACGATGCTGCGCGCGTTCAGTTCGGCACTGGTTAAGCAATGAAAATCGTCGCCCTGTCTTATGTCGTCGTGGGTGCCGGTGGCGCGTTGGGCGCAATGGCACGATATGCACTGAATGTCGCGCTGCAGCGTGGCGTCAGCTTTCCGTGGGGCACGTTAAGCGCAAACTTGCTGGGTTGCCTGATCATGGGCGTGCTGGCACAGCTCATTGCCAATTCCGACTGGTTCAATAATGCAGGCATTATTCCCGATCACTATCGATTGATGTTTGCAGTTGGGTTTTGCGGCAGCTTCACTACCTTGTCCGCGCTGGTAATGGAATTCCATACAATGTTGCAACGAAACGAAATATTCGCGTCATTTCTTTACCTGATGGCCAGTGTGGTCGGTGGCTTTGCGTGTTTTTACGTGGGCTTCATGCTGCTGCGGATGATTCGAGGATACGCATAATCCGGTCAAGCCATTCTCTGTGTTCCGGTTTCATCAGCACCGAACGCAGGCACGTCACCGTATCCGCATCTGCCTGCATATCGGGCAGGTAGGGTTGCACAAACTCGATCGGCAAATCCATCATGGCCAGGTGCAATTCCTGTTTGGCGGCCCGGGCGAATACGTCACGGGCTCGTTGCGTGGACGCCGAGGCACTTGGCGCAACGCAGGCATAGACGACGATATCAAGCTCGGGTTGCATTAATGGTTGGTAGTGCTCGCTATCGTTGAGCTGCTGCCAGAAATCCTGGGCCGCATCGATGCCCTGATCCAGCCACTGCGCGAATTGCCCCTCTTTGACGAGTGGGAAAAGTTTTTGCGTGGCCCAAAGTGCAACGGCCGCCGCGCCGGGCCGCGAGCATTCCAGGCTGATCTCCCCGAGATGTAATTCCGCCGAACTGAAATACGTAAACGGTGAGTCGTGTTTGTAGAAACGCCCGACCTCTGGATCCTTGAACAAGACGCAGCCACAACCGTAGGGTTGCAAGCCGTGTTTGTGCGGATCGACGACAATCGAATCGACATCGACAAGCTTGTCAAAGGCGGCTCGCGTTGCATTGCGCAAATTGCTGCACAAACCAAAATAACCGCCGTAAGCAGCGTCGGCGTGCACGCGGACCTTATAAGTTCTGGCAAGTTCCAGTATCGCTGGCAGCGAATCGACCGCACCGAGCCCGGTGTTTCCCATTGTCGCGACGATCGTACCAACATCGCCAGCCCGCAATAGAGTCTCGATGGCATCGAGGTCCAGGCGTCCCTCCCTATCAACATCTACGGGAGAAAACGGCAGCCCGAGCACATCGCTGATTCGCTTGTGTGTGTAGTGCGCTTGGCTCGATGCGATGATTTTCTTGCCGGGGTGCAGACAACCTGCGACCCATAGCGCTTCGAGGTTTGCCATCGTGCCGCCGCCCGTCAGGTGGCCCAGCGGGTCGTTCCAGCCGTACAGCTGGCCAAGTTCGACAATGCATTCTTTCTCTAGCGGAGAACTCGCACGGCTGCCATCCAGCGCGTGATTGTTAGGGTTTACCCACAGCGACATTGCGTACGCGATACGCGCGATCGCATGGGGTGGTTTGAGCATCTGGCCGGCGTATTGTGGATGATAGTACGGATAATTGTCCTGCATTCGCTCTGCAACGATCTGCAGTACCTCGGCGGCCGCATCGGTATCGAAATCGGGAGTGAACTCGGGCAGGTTCTCGTAACCCTTCGAGAGCGTGGCCAGCGCATCGCGTAGCAACTCGAGTTCTGCGGGGTTAATCATCGATGGCCCGGGACATTATTGAGCGCCGGAGCTTACCGCAATTCCGGGCCGGATGGCGTTACTATTGGCACATGGATCTGCTGGCGCTCGCTGTTCCCTTTTTTATCCTCGCTCTAATCGCGGAACTGATCGCTGACCGGTTACTAGGTAGCCGACTGTATCGTGCCAACGACGCAGTCAACAGTCTGAGCGCCGGCATGTTGTCTACAACGTTCGGTTACTTTACGCGACTCTTGTCGCTGTTGGCGTGGGGTTACGTGCTACAGAATTTCGCTCTGATCGACATGCAGCTGGCGTGGTTCGATGCGTCACCAAGAGGAATCGCCCTTTGGATCGTTGCTGCCGTGGCGTGGGACTTCTGCTATTACTGGTTTCACCGGTATAGCCACGAAATCTCGGTTCTGTGGGCGGCGCACGCCGTACATCATCAAAGTGAGGACTACAACCTGTCGACGGCGCTGCGGCAATCGAGCACCGGATTCCTGTTTGGCTGGATATTTTATGTGCCACTTTTTCTAGTGGGATTCCCACTGGAGATCCTGGTCACTGTGCATGCCGTCAATCTGATTTACCAGTTCTGGGTGCATACCCAGCTGATCAGGCGCATGGGCGTGCTCGATTACATTCTCGTCACGCCGTCGAATCACCGCGTCCATCACGGGCAAAACGAGCCGTACATCGATAAGAACTATGGTGGCATGTTCATCCTGTGGGACCGCCTATTCGGTACATTTGCGGATGAACGTGCCGACGAGCCTGTGGTTTTCGGCGTGCGCAAACCGTTGCTCAACTGGAACCCATTCTGGGCAAATATCCAGGTTTACGATTACCTGCTCTTCGATGCGATTCGAACCGATCGTTGGGCAGACAAGATCGGCATCTGGTTTCGACGCACTGGCTGGCGGCCAGCAGATGTCGCATCGCGATACCCGAAGCGAGCATCGTCATTATCGACGTTTCGCAAATACGACCCTGCCATTGCAGCCGCAGCACGCATCTATGTTGTCGCCCAGTTTATTGTCGCGATTGGCATTGCTTTATGGCTCTCATTGCGATTCGCCGATGTGGGTGTCCGTGGAGTGCTGATTCCCTGTGTCATGCTGTGGGCACAGCTGTATACGCTTGGATTGTTGAATGAAGGGCGGAATTATGCGGCACGTGCCGAATCCCTGAGATTGGTGTTGATTGTTCCGGCTGGCATTGCCGCGATGGGGATCACGGGGCAGTTCGGTCTGAGCGATCGAGCTGTTCTCGTTTTTGTCCTGGTCTACGTCGCAGGATCTTTGCTGGGATTGTTGTTGGCTGTGAAGTTCGATTTAGATAAAGAAAAACCTTATAAAACAACTAATAATGACGTAAATATAAGATAAAACATTAATTGGAGTTCATTGTGCCAAATAATTACCCCAGGAGCAATTTTCGTTCGGGAGCACCGTGGGAGCCACTGGTAGGCTATTCACGAGCCGTCCGCGTGGGAAATTTCATTGCGGTGTCCGGGTCTGCCGCGATTGGCGACGACGGGGAACTGGTCGGTGCCGGCGATGCCTACGTGCAAGCGCAGCGTTGCATCGAAGTGATTCGCGCCGCACTGGAACAGGCCGGCGCTGGGCTGCAGCACGTGATTCGAACACGCATGTTCGTCACCGATATCGAGCGCTGGTCCGAGATTGCTCGTGCGCACCAGGAAGCGTTTGGTGACATCGCTCCAGCCACCTCGATGGTCGAAGTCACCCGGCTTATCGATCCGGAAATGCTGGTCGAAATCGAAGCCGACGCGATAGTCAACAATTGAGCGCTCTAGAGCTCGTCGCGCGTCCAGGTGTCGGATCGGCCGAATAGCGATATGCCGATAAAACCGCGTACTTTTAAAGTGTTCTGGTCGACCAGCTTCATTGAGCTCTTGTAGGATTTGCCGCTATTGGGGTCGTAGATAATCCCGCCTTTCCACACATGATCGCCTTCGTACTCGAATCCCTGCAGGATCGTGATGCCGTGTAGCGGTCGATCGCGCAGCGCGGGATCGGGATTCAGGTCGTCGAGTCGCGGTGGATCCCCTTCCTTCTCCGTGGTTGACCCGGCCGCGGTACCGACAGGAGCGCCGTTGACCAGTCGAATGTCAATCCAACCCGAGCCGTCACCGCTGAGCCAGCGGCCTTCGATATCCGCTTCGTCCGCGATCGCAGACGATCCGGCAAACATGAGCGAGATCAGGATAATTCGAAAAAGTAGCTTCACAG
>SMUY01424027.1_pt1 | contig 13099 bp, 9 predicted proteins | sample 2456441 | NCBI WGS metagenome assembly SMUY01 (sample SAMN11095931, study PRJNA526329) | marine sediment metagenome | biome: Marine sediment; feature: Surficial sediment; material: Deep marine sediment; isolation source: Hadal surficial sediment | place: Pacific Ocean | collected 2014-11 | depth 0-1...
ACAATCGACCCGATGCACCGGCTGCCCGCCTTCTGGGCCTCGCCTTCATCGTGTTTGGGTTTTTCCTGATGGTAACGTTGTCGCGCGACCCGCAGTTTGACCTGTTTGCCAAAATTCGAATGGTGCTGCTGGCGTCGTCGATACCTTTTGGATTGGCATTCTGGACGCAGAGCAAATTCTATTTTCCATCAGCGCGCCCGGAATTGCTCGACAACCCGTGGTTGGCCCGCGTATCTTATCTCGCTGCAACAGTTATTTCGGCGACGTTTGCTCTTATGATCCTTGGCAAGCTTGGCACAGTGTTGCTTGCACAAGTGCTGATCTCGGTCGGCATCGTCGGCATGATGGTTTATAGCTGGGTGCTGCATTTCATTTTTCGGGATAAACGTCCCAAGGAGGACAAAAAAGTCCGAAATTTCTTGACGGCTGCCTCCACGGCATCCCTGCTCGTGGCCTTTGCGACCGGTTTTGCATTGTACCTGACCGGCCATTTCATGGAGATTGGCTACTCCGGGTTGGCGCTTCTGGGCATTCCTTTTTCATACCTTTACGTCATCGGCCACTATCAACTTCTTGAGATGAAGTTGCGCATCAAGCGCAGTGTCAAGTACATTATTGTAACCTCGGTTTGGGGCGCACTTTTGGTGATAGTGCTGCTCAAAATATTGTTGGCGCTTCCTGAGTTGTACCTCGATATCCCAAATTTTGAGTTCACCGGCGGGAGATTTGTCGTTCTTGATATTCCACCCGACCCAAAGCTGCATGATTTTTGGGAACGGTTGGTCATGATTTTTCTCGCGCTCGTAACCACTTTTGCTTTCTGGCGGATTGGCAAGGCAGGCCAGAGGCTCATCGATCGCCGCTTCAACCGGCGGACATTTAACCTGAGTCACGCCACAGGGGAGATGGCGGAGGTTATGGCCACAAAACTTGGAATGACAGACCTTGCCCGTGGCATTATAGAAAGGCTTGCAAGGTTAATGGAATTGAAACGGGTGGGTGTGATGTTTTTCCGGGATCAGCGCATGTGCTGCTGTCACGAGGCGTACGGGTTTGACGGCTCAGAGTGGAACGAGTTGTGCCTGTATTCTGGCGAAAAGATGATTCGCGAACTCAACAGGTTCCGGAGTGAGTCCAGGTTCAGTGTGGATTACTTACCGGAAGAAATAAAGGTGCAATTTCAAGAAAAGGAGTTTCGGCATGTCATTCCGATCCGGTTTAAGGACAAGCTGGTGGGGACGTTCATCATAGGAGAAAAGCTGTCTGAAACGCCGTTGCACATCGAAGACTTGGCTTTCCTGTCGGCGGTGGCCAAACAAGCCTCCATCGCCATTGAAAACGCCTTTTTGCACGAAGAGCTTACCGAGCAGGAGCGGCTCAAACATGAGCTCAAGATTGCGCGTCGCATCCAGATGGCTTCGCTGCCACAAGAGACGCCGCAGGTGGATGGCCTGGACATCTCCGGCATATCGATTCCGGCGCTTGAGGTGGGCGGTGACTATTTCGATTATCTTAACGGCGTATCGCCCGGTTTGACGATCATTGTGGGTGATGTCAGCGGCAAGGGTACATCGGCTGCGCTTTACATGTCCAAAGTTCAGGGAATCATCCGGTCGCTGCACACATTTGACTTGTCGCCGGCGGAATTGTTTATTCGCGCCAATACTCTGCTTTGGCAGGATATGGAAAAGAAGTCATTCGTGACGGCCATCGGGGCTTGTGTCGATACAAAAAAGCGAACAATCGTGCTGGCGCGGGCTGGGCACCTGCCGCTATTCTATTATGAGTCCCGTTCGCAGAACGTTTCCCTGCTCACCCCGAAAGGGCTCGGACTCGGGCTTGATAAAGAGGACACGTTTGCCGGGGAATTGGAGGAGCACGTTTTGTCTTACGCTTCCGGCGATGTGTTTCTTTTTGTGACCGACGGTGTGACCGAAGCCCAAACGGTGGATGGCCGTGAATTTGGTGAAGAAAAGCTAATCGAGGTTCTGGCTGCGAACGTTTCCTACGGTGCCGAGGCGATTCGGGACAATGTGCTGGCGGCCGTCAGCACATTTGTCGCCGATGCCGTGCCACATGATGACCAGACCGTGGTGGTTGTCAAGGTGAAGTAAGGAATACTGTCGTCACATGTGCATGTCTTTTTTGAAGGCAATGGTTTCCGGTTTTTCCGGATTGCTCATCAGTAAATATTCCACCCTCGTGCTTGGCCTGTTCTTAACTTGCTTGCTGGCGTACCATCCGGTTCGCGCTCAGAGTGACGCAGGCACCACCCTTTCCGGCACAGTACTGAATGACCTGAACGGCGATCCTCTGAGTGAAGTCAATGTATTTATTGCCCACTCCATGCTGGGGACAACGACAGACGAAAATGGTAAATTTCACCTTACAAAGATACCGCGAGGCACATATGAGCTGGTAGTTTCGCGCCTCGGGTTTGGGGTGAAGAAGCTGGCAGTGCGCCTGGTTTACGACACCGAAAAATCCTTTGATATTCGATTGACGCCCATTGTCTTGCAATGACCGGAAATAGAAGTTACTTCAACGAGACTACATGGTTGGAAAAAGCAACTAAAGGAGTTTGAGGACTTCTTTCTCGGTACCTCCAGAAATGCCTCTAAGTGTAAGATCGTCAATCCAGAGGTGCTCGAGTTTCGGACGGAAAAAAGTGCGGATAATCAGGCTCAGGTGTTCACTGCCACAGCCAGCGACATCTTGCTCATCGAAAACAAGGCGCTTGGCTACCGCGTATTCTATCTGCTCGAATCGTTCCAACACTTCCAGGATATGATTGGTTATATCGGCAAAACGCACTTTGAAGAGCTGCCCCCAAAAAATGACAAGGAAATGAGAAAGTGGTTGGGAAATCGCCTCAAGACCTACAACGGCTCGCTTCGTCATTTCCTTGCACTCCTCACCTCTCAGCATGCCGCCATGTCAGGGTACCTGGAAAAGCAAGGGTTTCTGGTTTATGAACTGGAATCGCTTCCCAGCGCCGAGCATTTGTCCGAACCCTCAGAGGGCCGCCTGGCCAACTATATTTCCCAGGGAGAGTTGCCGTTTGAACGAAAACTACACTTTTTCAACTTTTTGCAAGTCATCTACACCAGGGAATTTGAAGACAGGAGATATATTTACTGGCGCCTCAAATACGACAGGTCCGCGCTGCGGATGAACAATCAAAAGTGGTCAGAATCCACCCGGCCGCAAGCGCAAACTTCATGGCTGGTGATGAACAAAACTTTCGCTACCATAGATACTTCAGGTTACCTATATGATCCTCTCGCCTTGACGGTTTACGGTTATTGGGCCTGGGAAAACGTTGCAGACTTGTTGCCCATCGAGTATTCGCCGCAAGAGGGATTGGCACGATGATGTGGTTTTCGGGATACATTGATCGCAGTAGATGTCAGCCGATTGCGGCCTGGCAGGTACGCAATCATTCTCGGCATCCTGGCGCCGAAATCCGACGAGGTCATGGCCAGCGCGCAAAAGCAAAAAGTTCTAAAGGAATGAGTCAGCGGAAGCCCTACGGAAATATGGCGGCTGAACCCGGGTTGCGTCAGGAAGGAGCGTTTGGATTTTCAATTGGAATGTTCACAGTGAAAGTCGTCCCTTTTCCCTTCTTGCTTTCCACGTCGATAGAGCCCGCGTGTTCCTGCATGATCTTGTAAGAGATTGACAGGCCGAGGCCCGTGCCCACACCTACACCTTTCGTTGTGAAGCCCGGATCGAAGATTTTGGACAGATGCTTAGGGTCAATGCCCGAGCCTGTATCCGAAATCTCAACATGGACCTGGCTAACAGAGGCTCTGGTTCTGATAGTGAGTGTCCCGTTGCGATCGATAGCCTGGCATGCATTTACGATCAAATTCATGAACACCTGATTGAGCTGGTTGGCGTAGCATCTTATTTTTGGTATGTCGCCGTATTCCTTTATAACCTTGATTCGGTTCCGACTGAGATGGGCCGTGAGTTCCAGCGTCGAGTCAAGGCCTTCCTGAATGTCGACCAGTTTGAAATCCTCTTCATCGAGGCGTGCAAAATTCTTGAGCGTCTTGACAATTCCATCCAGGCGCTGGCACGCGGTCAGGTTCACGTTTGCGAGATTCTCCATTACGCAGATGGTGGTCAGCGCATCTCTTGGATCGCCGTCAGGGGAGCCGAGCTTGATTCGTAATTTCTCAAAGCTGCGAATAAACATGTCCGTGTTGCTGTTGATCGCTGCCAGCGGTGTGTTGATTTCATGGGCGATGCCGGCAACCAGCATTCCCAACGATGCCATCTTCTCCGACCGCAGCAACTGCATCTGAGCGTCCTTAAGCTCATCATACGCCGTGATCAGCTCTTCATTCTTGTCTTTCAGTTGTTCTGTACGTTTTTCTACTTGGCTTTCCAGGTTGGTGTTAAGTTTTTCGATTTCCTGGTAGCTTTTTGCGTTCTCGATGGCGATGGCTGCCAGATTGGCGAAGCCTTCAAGGAACGAAAGGTCTGCCGGCTTGAAGAAATGTTCTGCCTGCGTGGTGTCGAGATAAATCGTGCCGATCAGCTTGTCCTTGCTGCTCAACGGCACACAGATAACGGATTTTATTTTGTAGCGAATCAGGCTCGTGTTTTCACTGACGCCGGTAGTGTCAGGGACTCTCTGCAGCAGAATGGGCTTCATTTCCCCTTCGACTTTTTTGATAATGCTGCGGCTCACTGCCACGATCTCATCCATTTTGCGTTGGTCCATCAGACGGGCGACTTGAACGGTCAGCTCATCTGAATCTTCCTCTTTCAGAAGAAGCAGCCCCTTCTCAGCCTGCAGAATGTTGATGGCCAGGTCCATTATCTCATCCAACAGCTTCTGAAAGTTCAACTGGGAATTGATCTTCCTACTGACTTCATACAGCGTGATGAGTTGGTCGAAGGTGATGTTTGTCTGTTTTGTGATGAGATGACTCATGTCAGGCGAAGGCTTTCAGAATTTCCTTGTGAAGACCCTGCAGGTCGCCATAAGCTTTTTGAATTTCACTGACTTTTTTGTCCAATTCGCGCATCAATTGTTGTTTTTCAAGGCCGTTTCGGATTACGATTTGCAGGTCGTCGTTGTCCCACGGTTTTTCGATGTACTGGAATAGACCGACATCGTTGATGGCCTTGATGGCATTTTCTTTGTCGGCATAACCGGTCAGAATAATTCGCGTAATATGGGGATCGATTTTTTTGACTTTGCCGAGAAATGTGATACCGTCCATGTCCGGCATGAGATAATCTGAAATGACGAGATTTACCAGATTCTCTTTTATGTAGGCCAGAGCGTTTGTTCCCTCGGTAAAGGTGATAACGTCATAGTCGGTCTCCAGTTCAAGGAAGGAACTCAGGCTGGTCAGAACCATTTCTTCGTCGTCAAGAATTAGAATTCTGGGTGATGTCTCATTTTGATCGGTCATGTATCAGACTCCAGTCTGCAAGTCACTCATTCTCTCTGCTCTCGGTTCCTTTAAAACGTGAAGAGCAATTGATGTTATGGCCTCGTTTCACGTCTCACTTTTCATGTTCGGCAGTGCACTGGCTGGTTGTTGAATCAGGTTTGTCAAAGACTTCAGCCTGCGTGCCATAGATTTCAGGACAGCTTCAGCTATTCGTACGTGATCCGAAAGGATGTCATAAAAGTCATCACGTGCGATTCTCAGCGCTTCCGTGTCTTCCAAAGCGGTGGCTGTTGCCACGCGCGGTTCATCGTCAAATAGTGACCAGGCGCCTACTGCTTCACGGGTTCCAACTACGGCGATCTCCTGGCCGTTACGGTGCAGCCGCACTTTGCCAGCGACAACAATGTAAAGGGCGTCTGGCGAATCGTTCATTTCATACAAGGCAGTGCCGGACAAGAAGGAGACTTCTTCAGCAATAACTGCCAGGTGTGCCAAGTCTTCCACCTTGACGTCTTTGAATACATCGATATCTTGTAAAAATATAACCTTTTCAATAACTGAGTACATTGATAGGACGCTCTTTCATTCCAAGTTCTAAATTAAGAATAGATTCCACTTATGCAAACTTTTCCAGGACGAGGCGAGCGGTTTCTTTCACCAGAGTGTGGGTGGAGTTTTCTGCCTTGCTGATTTCGGTTTTGAATTTGGATGTCAATCCGGTGATTCCGATTTCATACAAGGCACAGGCTCGCAACCAGGCGTCACCGCTGCTAGCGAGACTTTTCAGTGCTTCCATGCGATTCGTGATTTTGCCATCTACCAGGCCGTCTGCTTTTTGCAGGACTTGCTCAATTGGCAACTCTTCCACCACCGGCAAGAGAATTCTTTTGTGATTTTTCGAAAGAATGTTATCAAGGAACTCAATGGCATTCGCCCGAATCGCGGGGTTTTGGCTCGTGGTTGCGGCAAAAGCATTGTAGATATCCTTTGGCGGATAGCGTAGCGCCAGCAGGCGAAAAATACGTTCAATATGATCTTCGCGTCGTCCGGCCAGCGCCCGGTTCAACAGCCCGGAATCGTCGCCGTTGGTCTCCGCTTCGGAAAGATGCAGCGTCTTGAGGATGCGATAGTATTTTCTAAGTTCATCCTGCAAGGCCTCGTCCACTCTTTTATCGAATGTATGTTCAGGAAAGCGCGCCCGCAAACGGTTGAGCGCTTTGATGACGTCGTAACGCAAGCTCTCGTCCCGCAGTATTAGATTGTCCAGCAAGACGTCAACACTTTTTTGGGTTCCGATCAGACTCAGAACTCGTGGAATCTCAGTCCGTATTTCAGAGGCGACTTTCTTGTCGTTCAGATATCTGTTTAGGTCCGCGATGACGGCTTCGCCATAAAGCGCCAGAGCCTGCCTTGCTGCTTTGCGGTAGGTTCGGATTTCGAGGTTCTCCAGAAGAATGGGTATGAATTCCGCAGAGCCGGTTTGTCCTGCGCTGCGGATGGCCCGGGTGCGCACTTTGTTGCGGGGATCCGTCAAAAGGTCATTCAGATAGGTACTGTAGGTTTTGTCTGAAAGGGTGCCCAGCACGGTGGCCACCAGGGCCCGACCTTCGCTGCCCTCGTTCAGAAATGATTGTATTATTTCGTCTGATAGCAGTTTTCTGGCCAGATTGGGCTGTTCTGCCAGGTAGTGCAAGGTAGCGCCTCTCAGGCCAAGTTCACTGCTTGATAGCCAATTCTTTAGAATGTCCTCGTTGCGTTCTTCAGAAAATTCAACATAAACCCGCACAGCCTCCTGACGGACATCCTCGTCCGCGTCTGCCAACAACAGTTTGACGTCTTTGGAGAGTTGCTTAAGGTTCTGCCGGTAAGTGAGCTGCAGAGCTTGTCGTCTGACCGCCGGCGACTTATGCTGTAGCAGAGGATGCAGGGGCGGTTCAAGATCAACGCCGGAGGCGGACTCCAGAAGTTGCAGGGCGTACACCACTTGACGTTCGTTCTGGCTGGTCAGGGAAATGAGCAACGAGTTAATGGTGTTCGTGTCCTTAATGGACAGTGAAACTGCATCAATATCGATGCGCTGCTTGTCGATTGCCTGCCGAAAAGAGTTGACATATTCGCGGTAGGTTGCAATGGAAAGCAGGATCCAAATACTGATGAGAGAGATGGATATGAGACTGATTTGGGCGATGCTGAAGCCAAGCCAGGTATAGAACACCAGCAAGATCAAACCTGCCGTGCCGCGGGCAAAGCGATCCACAAACATGTCGATGAATGCTTTGGTTTTCTTTTTCACTTCCGGCGGGATTGGCAGGTAGAGCAACTCCATTCCAACTTTGTTGATGGAGTGCCGGAACGCGCCGTCGCCGACCTTGATGGCTAGAATTGAAACCAGTCCGTAGCTCAGATAAACCCACGCAGATGTAATCAGCAGGGCGAGTGGCAGAAACATGATTGTGACGCCAACCCCGAAGCGGCTCAGGATTAGGCGGACGAATACCAGTTGAAACGCCAGGGCGAATATGCTCAAGTTGGAGAGCCAGAAGCCGAAAAATGCAGTCAAATCATCCGTGTCAGCAATTTTGTTACTTGCAAAAGCAATAAACTGAAAGTCTGCCAATTGCACGACAATGTAGGTCAGTCCTACGATGGCCATAAGAAAAGCCAGGTGTTTTGAGTCCCTGACCAATGTAGATATTTCTGCAACGATTCTAAAAGAATGGTCAGGACCTTTTGGCGTCTTCATCCGGCGGGAGGTCTCGATTGACGTGTCCCGGTTGCGCCAAGCCATGTTCAAGAGCACAAGCGCAGCACCGAGGAGCGCGATACAAAAGAAGGCCAGGTTCGCCGTTCCACCGATCTGCTTGACCAGAAAGCGCGTAAAGTATCCACCCATAATGGCGCCCGTTAGTGCGCTGGATGTCAGAATTGGAAAGAGGCGTTTCGCCTCCCGCGCGTTGAAGACGTAGTTGGCCATGAGCCAGAACTGCGTGGTCGTAAGGACACCGTAGATGCTGGCCCAGATGAACAAGCTGTAGTAGAGAATGGGTGAGTGGATTTCCAGTTTGAGGAACCACCAGAACAAAATCAGATTGCCCATCAGAAACAGGATGGTGGTATTGAGAAGCCAGTCGAGCTTGAGTTTGGCGGAAACCCGCAAATAGCCTATTATAAATAGACCCACGACCACAGCCAAAATCATATAGAGATAGGGCAATTGCTCGAGTCCCATATTGGACACAAAAAGGGATCGCGTCATTGGCTTGAGGACATTGTATGAGGCGATGATGACGAAAATGTAGCCCGCCATGAGCAGCACTCGTTTCAACTCGCCGCTGCGGATATTAGAAATTTTCAGTAAGAATGTTTTCAAATGTCATGTATGTTATGTATGAAATAATTTCTATCAAGAACGATCAAACGCCATAAGTTAAGCAAAGCAGCCTACTTTGTCAATCGGATTCTTGGCGGCCAATAGCATCATGCCGAAAACTGCAAGCATTTAAAAAACAAGTAGATGACCTATTCTTTTTGATGCCTCAGAAGGCTCACACTCCAGGAGACAACGTTAGTTCCTGATGAGTCAAACTCTGTCATTTATTTTCAAGACTTGGAAATCCCAAACCACAAATGCCAATCCTGCAGGCTCCGGACTGATCTGTGATTTGAAATTTGCGGCTCAGCCGCGGTAGGTCGATGAATGGATTTTGGGAGTACCGGATGATGGCGCGTTGCATTCTAAGATCTTCTATTTGCCATCTTCCATCCTCCATTCATGCATTCACTTTTTACTTTTCATTTGTTCGTTTGCACTCACTTGCGGCTCTGCTGCCCAAGGAATTTACCAGCCTGCATGATTTGCTCTGCTTCGAACCAGATATCAAAATCGCGGCCCACACAATCGATGTGCGTCGTCGATGTCCAGTCGGCGCCGGTGTGTTCGCTGTACGGGTGTCCGAACGCAATGTGAATGCCGGGCATTTTTTCATCCTGCAAAATGTTGCCGATGATTTTTTTTGCGGCCAGGTTCGTGCCGATGGCAAATTCGCCCACCCTGTCGCTGTTTGTGTCGGTGTGGACGTATGCATCAAACTCCCTGAGCAGATCTTTATTCTCACAGGACATCTGTCTTATGCGGCCATTCTCGATTTCAATGGCAAGCGGCGTTTCCTGCAAGTCGCCGTACTTCTGACACAGATAGTTGCCCACGACGCCATCCACTACAAAGATGCCGTTGATATTCTGCGGCGCCGTGAAAATCTCGCCACCGGGCAGATTGCCCCATTTATCTGCTGTGATGAATCCGCTGGTTTTTACCCAATTCAACTGTGGGGAAAATTCCACGCGGATGTCTGTGCCGCCGGGCGTGGTCGCTTTCAGGTAGCTTACCTTACGCGCCTTTTCAATCAGGAACTGGCTGAGCGCATCGACTTGTTTGTAATCCGCCCGCATGCCTTCAAACATGATCTGTGGCGTGATGTTGACCATGTGCGCATGTCGGATCTTGTTGCGGTTGATGACGTTCACCATCTGCATGCGGATACGCAGTTCGCCCGGCTCGGCAGAGGCGGCGTAAATGCTGACCTGAGACTGCTGGAGCGCCCGGAGAATGGCAGCGGGCATTTCAGAAAATGGGCGGTCGCCAAACTCCTCCAGCACAAAGCACACGACCCTGACGCCGGCCATATCGACTTCGTTTTTCAATGCCGCTGCAATTTCTGCCGCGGCATTATCGGTGATAATCGTGACATTTTCATCGGGTTGGAGATTGAGGCAAACACGGATGGCGTTGGCAGCACCTTCCCGAAAGGCAGGGTCGAACGAGATGTTATCGAAATCCATTTCGTGAGGATAATCTAATTTTTCAGGCCGAGGTGCGTCTCTTCGATGATAAAGTCCACTACCTTCTTGAAATCTTTGCTCTTTTCCCAGACCGCGAGTTGGCGATCGGCGCCGGTGCCCATTTTGACGATTTCATTAAAGTAGTTGACCTCATCACGACAGTCGAGATCATCCACGACGTCGTCGACGAATTCGATCAGCTCTCGCAGCAGAACTTTGACGTCCACTTCCTCCTGTTTGCCGAAGTCGATCAGTTTTCCGTGGATGCCGTACCGGCTTGCGCGCCAGCGGTTTTCCATGATCAGTGCCCGGCGGTAGAGGCGGAAGCCGAGGTTTTGTTTGATGAGTTTGTGCAGCTTGGCCACAATCGCCTGAAACATGGCGGCAATGGCGATGGTTTCGTCCACCCGCAGCGGCACGTCGCAAATGCGAAACTCCAGCGTGTCGAAATGTGGATGCAGCCGAATGTCCCACCAGATCTTCTTGCCGTTGTCGATGCAGTTGGTCTTGACCAGCAGTTTCAGGAAGTTTTCGTACTCCGTCAGGCTGCTGAAGTAGTCCGGGATGCCAGTGCGAGGAAAGCGGTCGAAGACTTTGATGCGGTATGAATTAAAGCCGGTGTTTCGGCCAACCCAGAAGGGCGAGTTGGTAGACACCGCCAGAACGTGCGGCAGGAAGTAACGGGCGGCGTTCAAAATATGAATGCCGATTTCCCGATCGTCGATGCCGACATGCACGTGCAGGCCGAAGATGAGGTTGGCACGCGCGATGAGCTGCATGTCCTGCAACAGTGTGTGGTAGCGGGGATCGTCTGTGATGGGCACATCCATCCAGTGCGAGAAAGGGTGGGTGCCTGCTGCAGCGATGCGCGAATTGTTTTCTTTGGCGAGGGCGGCCAACTCGGAACGCAGGTTGACGATTTCCCTGCGCGCCTCCTTGATGTTCTCGCACACGCAGGTTCCGGTTTCCACAACGGATTGGTGCAGCTCTTTTTTGAGCACATCTTTCAGTGCAGCGTGGCTGTCCTTGGTTTCCAGCATTTGCTGAATATGCGCTTTGAGTTCCCGCGTTTCAGGATCAATGAGCTGAAATTCTTCTTCGATGCCCAAGGTGAACAGTCTATTCTCACTCATGAAACAACTCGCTTTTGTTGAACATCAGGATTTTTTGCGCTGGCCAGAAGCCAACTTCAAGGTGAGCTTAAATTTCAGGAAAATTTAACAGAATAGCAATAATTTTCTGTTTCTTGTCGAAACAAAATCGGTCGGGATTTGCATCGTGAAATTCACTTTAGTTTGTAAGTTAAATGTTTGTGACAAACCTTGCTTTCGAGTGACACTTATTTTTGCCAAATTCCGGATGCCATTCGCCTTCACGATTTAGAATTACGCCCGCAAGCTGTTCTGCGTTGCAACTTACCTCGTTGTGATTATCAGCCCCGGCTTGACATCTCCAGTCAATTTGCTTAGATTCATCCGGTTCATTTACCGGCACTACGCGTTTGGCCATTAGCTTTTGGCTCTTAATTTTTGAGAATTTACGTTGTGAATATTATTTTACCTGTTAGGTGATTTACAATAAGTATTCTAACGAATTCATTTTTTTAGCTAAGAGCTAATTGCCAAACGCCAATCGCTCAATTTTATTTAGTAGCTTGATAAGGAACCCGTTTTGAAAGCGCTTACCTTCCGCGGCAAAGAAACAGTACGGTACGAGTCTGTCCCTGACCCGGTTCTGGAAACCCGGACCGACGTTATGGTGCAAGTCGAACTGACTGCCATTTGCGGCTCGGACTTGCATCCGTATCATGAACGCGAGAAAGGCCTGGACCATGGCACGGTCATGGGGCATGAGTTTGTAGGAGAAATTGTCGAAGTTGGTAATGAAGTCGTTAATCTGCAGAGAGGCATGCGTGTTTTTTGCCCGTTCAGCACAAGCTGCGGCGTCTGTTTCTACTGCCGTAGAGGCTTGACCGCACGTTGTGTTCATAGCCAGCTCTTCGGCTGGCGGGAGAATGGCGCCGGCCTGCATGGCGGCCAGGCGGAGTTTGTACGCGTGCCGTTGGCCGATACCACCCTTCTGCTACTGCCTGAAACGGTCTCGCCAGAGGGCGGCCTGCTGCTCGGCGATGTTTTTTCAACGGGTTATTTTTGCGCAGAGATGGCTGAGATTTCGCCGCAGGGCGTGTACGCTGTCGTTGGCTGTGGGCCCGTCGGCCTGATGGCGATTCTTGGCGCGCGCGAATTAGGCGCCGAACAGATCTACGCTATCGATGCGATCCCGGGGCGCCTGAAGCTGGCGGAAACGTTCGGGGCTGTACCTGTCAACTTCAGGGAATGCGATCCCGTTGCAGTGCTGCGGAACGCGACCGAAGGCCGTGGTGCCGACAGTGTGCTGGAGGTGGTTGGTAGCGCGGACGCGGGCCGCACAGCGTTTGAACTCGTGCGTCCTGGCGGCGTGATTGCTACCGTTGGGGTGCACACTGGCGACAGGGTTGTATTTTCACCGGTTGAAGCCTATGACAAGAATATCACGTATAAGATTGGCCGCTGTTCGGCCAGGCACTACATGGAGAACCTTTTACCGGTGGTAGAGAAAGGGAAGTATGATTTAGGCGCTGTCATTTCTCACCGGCTGCCACTCAATCAAGGTGTTGAGGCGTACCGCATATTCGACAAGAAGCTGGACAATTGCAGCAAAGTTATACTGAAGGTCTGTGAATAAAAAAAGTCAGAATGTTGTTGGGTTTTGTACTTTTCAGTCTCATTTATGTCAGTGTCTTCTCAGCCCAGACCGAAAAGCCCGTCACGTTTCTGCGCGACAGCTGCAACTGGTGGGGATGC
>SMUY01354392.1_pt1 | contig 13096 bp, 12 predicted proteins | sample 2456441 | NCBI WGS metagenome assembly SMUY01 (sample SAMN11095931, study PRJNA526329) | marine sediment metagenome | biome: Marine sediment; feature: Surficial sediment; material: Deep marine sediment; isolation source: Hadal surficial sediment | place: Pacific Ocean | collected 2014-11 | depth...
ACTGGTGTCTCTTTTCATCGGTGGGCTGGCTAACACGATCTACTTTGTCGTTGCCATGACAGTTCTGCAGCTGCGTGTGCCGGAAAAGATGCGTGGCCGGGTGATGGGCATCTACACGATAACGTTCAGCCTGATCCCTCTGGGAGGGCTGATGGGCGGGACGATCGCCTCGATCTACGACGAGCGCGTTGCCGTCGTGACCGGTGCCGTGATCCTCGCCGCGATATTCGTGATCGTTGGTGTCACTCAACCGGTCATTAGATCGCTGAACGGCACGCAGCTGGAAAAAGTTTGAGCGCACAGGTGTCACCCTCGTAGCGATCACGATCTGGGTGCCGAGCGAGTTCCGCGGGGCGCTTCAACAAGGAACAGTTATTGTCATTCGGAACTTGCCGGTCCTGTGCAAAACGCGCGAAGACCGGCGCCGGGCGGGTGACCATATTGGGCTTCGCATATAGTCTTGAGTTCGATGAGCACGACCTCCAAAAAAACGAATATTGACCTGAACCGGGTGCGGCAGCGGCTGGAACAACGTGAGCAATTGCTTTCTCCGTTCGCTTCACGATCGACCGAGGCCGTCCGGGCCGCCCCGGAAGAAGGGGACCCCTCTCCGGTGCGCACGGCTTTTCAGCGTGATCGCGACCGGATCATCCATACCAACTCGTTCAGGCGCCTCAAGCACAAGAGCCAGACGTTCGTCGCACCGGTTGGAGATCATTTCACCACGCGGCTGACTCACGTTATCGAGGTTTCGCAGATTGGCCGGACTATTGCCCGGGGGCTGAACCTCAACGAAGACCTCGTCGAGGCGATCGGGCTGGGGCACGACCTCGGGCACACGCCATTCGGTCACATCGGTGAAGCCGCATTAAACAAGATGTTGACCGGCGGATTCCACCACAGTCGGCAATCTGTACGCCTCGTCACGCTGCTGGAAAAGGATGGGAAGGGGCTTAACCTGACCGGGCACGTCATCGACGGCATCAGGGACCATTCGAAACCCGAAGGCGAATTCCTGTCCAGGGAAGCCGTCGCCAGGCTTTCTCTGGAGGCCCAGGTCGTCAGAATTTCGGATGTGCTGGCGTACCTTGCCCACGATATTCTCGATGCACTGAGGTCTGATTTCATCCGACTCGAAGACCTTCCTGCAGACGCCATCGAAGTGCTCGGCGAGCGCCATTCGCAGCGGGTGAACACCGTTGTCGAAGACGTGATCGAGTCGTCGTGGGACTGCACCGGAGAGGCTGTCGCTGGAGCCGGGCAGGCCAGTGAGGATAACAAACCGTGGATCCGGATGTCTGACGAACTTGGAAAGATCGTTACTGGACTCCGGGTCTTCATGTTTGAGCGGTTCTACCACCCGATCAGCAGTTCGGTGCAGGGCAGGAAAGCCGCAGCGGTCGTTGACGTGCTGTTCGAACACTTCAACCGGAAACCCGAAGCCATGCCGGCCTGGCTGCGCGAACTTTCCGAGTCGACCGAGCGTGCTGCCGCCGACTATGTTTGCGGCATGACCGACAACTTCGCCCTGAACATGGCCGAGCGGATAAACCCCGGGGTAACCGGCGACGTGTTCAAGGGTCGAATCTAGAAATCGCCAAAAAATACCCCCGCTTACGGGGCGCGGGAAAAATACTCTCCGTATACTCCGGGGACAGTCCCGCCTGTCCGAACCAGTAGTGATGGCGCTGGTGTGCCCCGCGGAGCTCGCGCGTGCGCCCAAGCTGCAGAAAGCACGCCCGGTGCTAACGGCAGTGCCGTTGGCGACACCGGCCCCGGACTTTGCGGTCGCATCCGGTAGGATGCGCTGAGTTTCAAAGAAATGTCGTTAGTCGACGAGGTGAAAAGCCGGTCCGATATCGTTCAGGTCATATCCGATTATGTAGACCTGGATACTTCGTCGCGCCAGCCGAAGGCGCTCTGTCCGTTCCATTCCGAACGCACGCCATCGTTCGTAATCTACCCCGATACCGGCACCTGGCACTGCTTCGGCTCTTGCGCTGAAGGCGGGGACGTCATCTCGTTTCTGATGAAGCGAGAGAACATGTCGTTCGCCGAGGCACTCCAAAATCTCGCGAACCGCGCCGGCATCAAGATCGAAGAACACAAGAACGAACCTCGCAAGAAACCGATCACCGGGCTGATCGAGGCTAACCATATTGCCGCAGGGTATTTTCTTTCGAGGCTCAAGGCCCCGGTGGGGGAAAAAACACGTGAATACCTGGCTACTCGCGGGATTGATATCGAGACCGCCACGCGCCGGGGCATGGGGCTTGCCCCCGACGGCATGGAGACCCTCTCCGGACATTTGCGGACACGAAACGTCCAGGCCAGCACCGCCCGCGATGCCGGCTTGATTACGCGCACCGAGGACGGTTCGTGGCGCGATATGTTCCGTGGCCGGTTGACCATCGAAATACGTGACCCCCGCGACCGGATCATCGGCTTTGGCGCCAGGACTCTCGACGGGTCAGAACCCAAATACCTGAATACGCCACAAACTGATGCCTTTGAAAAATCTTCGGTCCTCTACGGTTTGAACTGGGCTGCCGATTCGATCCGGTCTTCGAACGAAGCAATTGTCGTTGAGGGTTATATGGACGTGATTGCGGCCCATGAGCACGGCTTTACGAACGTGGTGGCCTCGATGGGTACATCCGTGACCGGCTGGCAGCTCGATGCGCTTGCCCGTCACGCGGCTTCAGGGAAGGCCGGTGCCAGAACTGGAGGCGGTGTTGTAGTCCTCTGTCTCGACTCGGACGCCGCGGGTGAGGCTGCGACCATGCGTGCCCTCGAAGCAGTGACTGCAGAACTGAGCACGGGCCGCCGTCGCGGGATCGAAATGAAGGTTGCCCGTCCCGATGGCGGAAAAGACCCTGACGAGGCGATCCGGTCTGATCCGGACAGCTGGCGGGCTTCGCTGAACGATGCAGTGCCGCTGCTTGACTACCTGATCGTTGCTAAGTCAAAGCTTTATAATCTCGGTTCGGGCCAGGGCATCGCCGATTTCGCGAACGACATTGCACCCCTGATCTACAACGTTCCGAACGATTACGACCGAGACCGCTACTGGTCGAGCACGGCCAGGCTGGCTGGAGTGACCGAGCAGCGTCTGAAGACGATAGTGGACAGGCCCCGCAGTTCGTATTCCCGTGGTGCGTATCGACGGGGGGGAAACAGGTCGAAGGTGGCCGGACCAGCTCGGATTTCGCCGCAGCAAGCGAGTGCGGCACTTGAATCGTCGGTGGGCAGTCCAATTGAGGAGCACCTGCTATCACTGGTTCTGCAGATGGACGACTTGCGTGAGTACGCGGTTGCAATGCCGGCCGAGTTTTTCCACGAGTCCGATAACCGGGCGTTGTTTACGGCGTGGCAATCCTCGTCTACTCTAGGCGAACTTTCGGACGAACTGGGCGAAGATTTGACGGAAAAGATGCACCGTCTTGCCGAACGCACCCTTCCTCCGTCGGACCAGGCCCGACATGTAGAGGATGTTACCCAGTGCGTGATGCGCTTGAGAGAACGACACTTCCGGCGCATAAAAGAACTCGAAACCGAACAGTTGAAGCAACTGGAAGGTGAGGAAGCAGAGGTGCTTTTGGACCGATCGCTCCACCCGAACGAGAATCTTCGCAAAGTTATGACAGGACGGGCGTGACGATGACGCGATCCAATCCGCCAACCGACAACGAAGACCAACTCCAGGACCTCGTGAGTTCAGGTGGACTGTTGCTCTCGAACAGCAGCAAGAACCTTGAAGGTGACGACCTCGAGGATGACGACTCCGGCGACCGTATGGCGCCGGTAGTGCTCCGCTCGACCGCAGTTGCGACCAACGCGTCGGAACTTGAGACCTGGGGTTCGAAGCAGTCCGAAGGTTTCGGTGCCCTCAACTTCAATCCGGTTGTTGAAGATTCTGAGATTTCCGATGACCCGGTCCGCATGTATCTGCGCGAGATCGGACGCGTGAGCCTGCTGACTGCCTCAGATGAACGGTTTCTTGCCAGGGGCATGGAGATTTCACAACGACTTGCCGATATCCAGGCCGATATGGCTGCGAAGACGGGTCGTATGCCCACCGCCGCCGCCACAACGCTTGAACTGCTAACCCGGGTGGCCGCTCAGCACGAAGTTGCATCGGCTGTCGCCGGGTTTATCGGGCTCCCCGGGGCAGTGACCCTCGGCACGTTGCTGGGCGTAGACGACCTGCGGGAACTCATCGACGGCCCGCATGACGAGTCGTTGATGGCGTTCCTTTCGGATGCGTTCAACTGTGAAGTCGAACAGGCGCAGGAAATGGTCCGTGACCTTTCGATCGACTCTGCGCTGATAGCGCCGGAAACGCTGGACGCCCTGGACGCCGATCCCAGGATCGACGGCCTGTCGAGGAAGGCTTCCAGTCGCGCTTACCGGGAGCAAATAATTGTTTATGAGTTCCTTCTCGGAGCGTTCTTTTCGAAGATTCGTGGAAATGCCGAACGGTCCGAGCGCCACCTGGCCGAGGCGAACCTGCGACTGGTAGTTTCCGTTGCGAAGAAGTACATCGGTCGTGGCATGTCGCTGCTGGACCTCATCCAGGAAGGCAATATCGGCCTGATCCGCGGCGTGGAGAAGTTCGACTATCGCAAGGGATACAAGTTCAGCACCTACGCCACCTGGTGGATTCGGCAGGCGATCACGCGCTCGATTGCCGACCAGGCCCGGACGATCCGTATACCGGTCCACATGGTCGAAACGATCAACAAACTGCTCAGGGTGAGCCGCAGACTTGTTCAGGAGTACGGGCGCGAGCCTACGTCCGAGGAAATCGGTCAGGAGATGGAGATGTCGGCCGACCGGGTGAGAGAGATCCTCAAGATATCTCAGGAGCCGGTTTCGCTCGAAACGCCTATTGGTGAAGAGGAAGACTCAGCGCTGGGCGACTTCATTCCAGACACTAACGCGCAAGCCCCTTCCGACGCCGCGTCGTACCAACTGCTGAAGGAACAGGTCGACGATGTACTCGGCTCGATCAGCCAGCGGGAACGCAGGGTGTTGCAGCTCCGATTTGGCCTTGAAGACGGCCGGAGCCGGACGCTCGAGGAGGTCGGGCGCGAGTTCGGCGTAACCCGGGAGCGAATTCGCCAGATCGAGGCGAAAGCGCTGCGAAAACTTCGCCACCCGACACGCTCAAAGAAATTGCGAGACTTCCTTGAATAGGTCGCGACCGAGTGGGTTGCGGTTGACCGCCAGTCGTTTTTCGCGTTTGCCTGGTTGAAATTTGGCGGTCCATGCCTGAAGCTCCCGATCTTGTTGTAATCCGGGAATACCTGCTGCCGCGCCTGGTCGGAGACGTGATCAGCAGTGCCACAGAACGAAAACCGCTCGTGTTGCGCAACATGGTCGGGTCCGGGGCCGGAACGGAGCTCGAGTTCAAGGCCGATATCGCGGACCGGCGGGTCGTGTCACTCGAAAGGCGAGGCAAGCTGCTGATAGTCGGCCTGTCCGGAGACCGCGAGATCGTCATAAGTCCGATGCTGACAGGTGGGTTGATCTGGTGCGATGCGTCGGCCAGGATCGCCCCGTCAACGGTCCTTATCTTCGAAATGAAGTCGGGCATGCACCTGAGGTACTTCGACCAGAAAAAGATGGGGCAGGTCTACTACCTGTCGACCAGTCAACGCAGCGATATTGTCAGGCTGGAAAATCAAGGTCCCGACGTGATCGATGAGCCATTGTCGTTCGGGGACTTCAAGCTCGGATTGAAACCCTTCCGTGGAGAGGTGAAGGGTGTGCTAACGCGAGGCCGGCGCGTTTCCGGCATTGGCAACGCGTATGCCGATGAAATCCTCCACGAAGCAAAGATTTACCCGTTCAAGAAGGTAACTCGACTTTCGGTCGATGAACTGGCTTCACTGCACCGGGCGGTCTATTCGGTCCCCGCGAAAGCGGTGGGAGTGCTGCGGGAGCGAGTCGGCGACAAGATACACAGGAAGGTAAGGGATTTCCTGAAGGTGCATGGTAAAAAGAACGAACCCTGCCCGAGGTGCGGCAACAGGATCACAGCCATCACGGCAAATCGACGGGAAACGAACTACTGCCGGCGCTGTCAACCTGGTTCTCTGTTCGACAAGTAATAAAGTAAATGAATAATAAGCAAATGCTTCCCACACTTGCATCGCCGTAGTTCAAACTGCTACGATAAACCTGCCGGTTCCGATCAGTCTTTCAGTTTGGGTAGGCTTCACAATGGATCGGGTGACAGTTCTCTGGAAGTAAGCAGGAGATTCGGATTCGGCGGGCCAGTCGCGGGACAGGCGCCAGGAAACATATGACATCAGCTGAGACGATAGCTCAAATCAAAGACATAGTCGTCATTCTCTTTCTGGCGTTCGCTACGATGGTCGTAATCGTCGCCTCAGTGCTCGGCGTCCGCCTCTACTGGCGAGTGGGGCGTTTCATGGACCGGATGGAAAAAGTTGCCGACCGGTTGGAGTCGACGTTTTACGGTGTGGCGATCGCGGGAAGGGCGCTGCGCCCGATGGCGAGCGGTCTTGGTCTGCTGGGGGTGGCGCAGGGGGTCGGGCGATTATTTGGCCTCGGCCGCAAGGGCTCAAACAATTAAGCTGACTGAATCGCAGCAGGCGATTCAGTCATGCGATCGTGTGTTAGAGGTGCGTAATGGCTGATAACGACAATGGTGGCGGTGGATTCCTTCTCGGATTGCTGATCGGTGGAATCGGAGGTTTTGTCGCGGGAATGGTTTTCGCTCCGAAGTCGGGCGAGGAAACGCGTGCCTTCATCCTGGATCAGAGTCGTGAGTGGCGCGATAAGGCCGACGAACTGACTTCGGCCACGCGAGAGCGGCTGGCGAATGCGGCAAGTGAAGGAAGACGGGCTGCATCTCAGACGCGGAACGACAAAGGCTTTGACGATCTCGACCTGGACGACGAAGATCTTTAGCGCCAGCGCTACGATTCGATTAGCGCCGGGCGTTCGAGGCGCACCTGGGTGCTTTCAGGAAGCCCCGCGGGGCACGCCAGGGCAAGGGCCCGACTACTCGCCCAACTGTCTCACAGACATCCCGTCCGCTCGCGGGTAGGTTCCGAGCACCTTAAAAGTTGCCGTGTGTTTTTGCAATTCTGCGATTGCCTTCTGGACGTGTGGCTCGTCGATATGACCCTCGAAGTCGAGCAAGAAGATGTAGTTGCCCATCCCCTTGCCGGTCGGGCGTGATTCGATCTTCGTCAGGTTGATATCGCGGTCGGCGAAGGGTCTCATCGCCCCGTAGACCAGGCCGGGTGCATCTGGCTTGTCGAAATCGAACGCGATTGACGTTTTGTCGTTTCCCGTCGGAGGCAGGCTGTTGGGAGCAAGCACAGCGAACCTTGTGACATTGTTTTTGCGGTCCTGAATACCGTGGGCAAGCACCGGCAAGTCCGCCAGTTCGGCAGCCCTGCGCGGGCCGATCGCCGCGGTCCGGTCGTCAGCTTCTTTCAGGTCAATCACTGCGAGTGCAGTGCTTGTCGTAGGTATCTGTTCGGCGAACCGCAACTCCCGGGCGAGAAACTGCCGACACTGTGTAAGGGCCTCTTGTTTGGAAATCACGACCCTGATGTCGCCGAGTTGCACACCCGGACGAGTGATCAGGCAGTGGTCGATCGGGAGCAAAAATTCGCCTTTCATCTGGGACTTGTCTGATGTGATCAAAAAATCGACGATCTCGATCACTGTCCCGCCGAGCGAATTCTCGATCGGGACGACAGCCTCATCGACCTTCCCTTCTTCGAGTGCGCTCGTCACCAGCCCCAGCGACGCGTACGGGACGCGTTCGGCATCGGGGGCGTAGAGATAGCATGCCTCGTCGGTGTAAGTCCCAATGGGGCCGAGGAAGGCGACTTTTTCGGGCATGACTACCTCAATTCCGTGAGAACTTCCCACAATTCGGCGGTTGTGTTTGCAGGGGAGAGGGCCACGATTTCATCCTCGGCTTCTATGACCGCGTCTGCGTCGGGAGTTTTTGTTCTGCCATCGGCCGTAACGATCAAGATGATATTTGTGCCGTACGGCAGGGTAATTTCAGAGAGGGTCCGACCGATCACCACCCCGGCAGCCGGCAGTTTAATGGCTACAAGTTCCTGGGTGCGGTCGGCCACGGGCATCAGCCTGATCAACGGGTGGGCCGGAAGCGCGGTCGCCAGGTTCGAAATCACCAGGTCTGTGGCGCTTACGACCAGGTCGACCCCGACCAGTTCAAAGAGCCGGGCGTTCTCGGGAGAATTGGCGACTGCGATCGTCCGCGGGACGTCGAAATTGTTCCTGGCCAACTGACAGGCCGCCAGGTTGTCCTCGTCGGAGTCAGTGGTAGCGATGATCGCACCGGCCCGCGACGCTCCGGCGTCTTCCAGGGCGCGCAGCGATGAAGCGTCGCCTACGGTCGCGACCATGCCGAGCTCGCGTTGGAGCGCCGCCACCCTGTCAGGGTCGTGATCGAGCACGAACACTTCATGCCCCTCGTTGATCAGAGCCGATGCGAGGGGAGCTCCAACTTTTCCACCGCCGACGATTACGAGATACAACTGCTCTCTATTGCCCCACTTGCTTCTCTTGTTCGTCTTGATTCCGGGGCATCAACTCTGCCAGTTGGTCGCTTGCAAGTGCAGTCTTGTCGATTGTGATAATTCCAAGTGAATCGTAGAGGCTTCTTGCCGCTTCATCTTTGACCGCCGTCATTACCCGATCGACCCGAAAGACAGTTTTTGCGCGCTGTGCCGCAAGACCGTTAAGGGAATCTTTGCCCGTGGCCGCGATAAACACGTCGGCGTCGGCAATCCCGGCTTCGATCATCGCAGCGCCAGTCGACCCATCACGGTGTACGACCGTCATGGCTCCGGAGTCCACTCGGCCGCGCGGCAGTCTCGACATGGCCCGCGGGTTATTTTCGATCACCGTGATCTTGTGACCCATGTCGCTTAGTTTTCGCGCAAGTGATGAGCCGAGGTTTCCTGCCCCCATGATTATTACGTTCATTCCGGTATTACGTTCACTCCGGTGAATTTCCTGAATTGCCAGAAATTTGCAGGGTTGCCGGGTTTGAGTTCAGCCAACTCTTGCGGCCCGGCCGTTACGTGCTGTTCGGGATATCCGCGCGGCGGGCCGTGCTGTCCCACTGTGTTCTCGCCACAAAATTACATCACATGGTGCGTGTTCAAGTACGTATGGAATATCGGTTCCGAGTGAAAAAGCGCCGAACTCGGTCGGGTACGACGTGCCGATAACGATAGCGTCTGCATCCCTGACGATGGCCTCGTGCACGACTGCGGGCCCGATTTCCCTAGCTTGCAGCAACTGGGAATCGATATCGCTGCGTGGGAGTCGGGCCAGCCGCGCGGAGCGGTGAAGGACCTGCTCGCCGCGTGCTGTCTGGTCTTCGAGCTCGGCGTCGAGTGGTAGTGAACGCTGGACTTTGATCACGTAGATCACGAACAGGTGTCCATCGTCGTCCCGGACGATGTCTGCCGCCCGCGTGATGGTGTTGATATCGGATGGGTCGTCGGTAACAACGGCAAGGACTCGGTTGAAAGGCATGATGTTTCGATACGTTTATTCTGGTTTGTTACTCGTTGCTCGACACTTGGACTGCGGCGCTGTGCCCTGCGGCGTCTGGCCTGCGGCTGCGGGCCTTGGACGTTCGACGTGGGGCTAACTGATGATTCGGCTTACGTATTCGTCTCGTCCTGCCACCACCAAGACATCCCCCGCCCGAAGTCTTTCATCAGAATCGGGACTCAGTGTGATTTCATCGCCGCGCTTTAGCGCAACAATCGCGATGCCGTACTTATCTCGGGCGCTCGCGAAACCGGCTTCGGTTAGCGTCATGTTCGTGAACCGGTCCGGGACCCGCAAACGGCTTACACCGAACGCCGATGCCAGTTCCATGTATTCCTCCACATCGGGGTTGAAGAGGCTGTGAGCGAGCCTGGTGCCGGTTTCCTCTTCTACGTGGATGACGCGGTGGCAACCCAGCCTGCGAAGCGTGTTTCCGTGTAGTTCACTGTGGGCACGGGCGACGACGTACGGCAGGTTCATGGTTTGGAACAGGACGCTCACCATGATGCTGGCCTCGACGTTCGCGCCGATGCCGACGATGCCGATATCGAAGTTATGGACGCCAAGCTCGCGCAGGACCGCTTCCTGCGTTGCGTCACCGGCGACCGGGTAAGTCACCTCGCCCATGAGGGTTTGCACCCGCTCTTCGTCGATATCAATTGCTAAAACATCGTGGCCCAGCTGGTAAAGGGTCCGTGCCACGTTACCGCCGAAACGGCCCAGCCCAACCACTACGACTTGCTGCTTAGTTTTCATACGGTTCCGAGGATTGAGTCCTCTCCACTGCGGTACGAATACACGGAAGCGCTACACGGAACCGCTGTCCGGTAACGGCCAGTTGCGCATGCCCGCCTATTCTACCTGCAGGCCAGATGCGTGAATACGTGTCACCAGCACGGGGCAAAGCGTGTGTGAAAGTTCGCATTCAGCCCCGGACGACAGTGTCGGCCAACCCGGGTACAGACTCCAAATTGAAGTGCCAATTGTAAAACCTTCCTGGTATTTCGCCTTTCTTTCACGAAATCTTTACGTTATTTGAATTTTTTTCGGTGAGGGGCACTTGCCCCTGCACTTGCGAACCCGGCATGATTTCGACACAGTGTCCATACAGCCCGGTATACCGGGCCCGGTGTGCCGGGTAACGGGAACGCGGAACGACTGGCTTGCTGAGTATGTGTGGTTAATTCCTTCTCCTCGGCGAGAACGTTAGATTGAGGGGGGAAGTGTTCGACGCTGGTGCAGATGCCATCGAAAGCGTACCTTTTACTGAGCAGCATCCCCCTCACCCCAACCCTCTCCCCGCGGAGAGGGAGATATTGAAAATCGGCACAGCCGAACACTAGGATTCGCATTGCAACCGTCTGGAGCGGCCTCGCAAAACCTCCGCAACATGCTGGAGGACAGCGATCGATTTCTGACCGGCGTCGAAATCGAGACTTCGCGCGGGCTGCTGATGGCCGAAACCTCGCGCAAGACCGCTGAACTGGCGAAATCACTTTCGGAGTTCGAGAGGGTCGACTTTGTAGCACTCACGGACAACCCCGGCGGAAACCCCCACATTCGCCCTGAGATCCTTGGCCAGGACCTTCTGTTCCGTGGTCGGGACGTTGTGATCAACATGTCGTGCAAGGACTACAACCGCAACGGTATCGAAAGTCGGCTCTGGGCACTCGGCAGCCAGGGCTTTACGAACGTCCTGGCGCTATCGGGCGACTACCCGACTGATGGGTTTCAGGGGCTGGCGCAGCCGGTTTTCGACATCGACTCCGTGGGCCTGCTCGAACTGATTGAGCAGATGAACGAAGGCCTGCCGAACCGGGTATGGGGGTCGGTTGGTCGAGAGGACCGACTCGAAAAGACGAATTTCTACGCAGGGTGCGCGGTGAGCCCGTTCAAGAAGCTCGAAGGCGAGCTGATGACCCAGTACTTCAAGCTCGCGATGAAGGTCAGGACCGGGGCGAAATGGGCTATCACACAGATCGGGTACGACTCTCGAAAATTCAGTGAGCTCCAGCTGTACGTTCAGTCCACAGGCATCGAAATTCCGCTCATCGGGTCGGTTTTCATCCTGACTGCGCCTGCGGGCCGGTTCTTCAACAGGTGGGGTATGCCCGGTGTGTGGGTTTCGGACGAGCTCCGCGATATCGCGGACCGGCAGGCCAAGTCGAGGGACCGCGGCCGTGCTTACTTTTCTGAGCTTGCGGCTAAACAGATCGCAATTCTGAAGGGGCTCGGCTACCGCGGGGTGTATATATCGGGCCGGCCGCAACTCGAGCGGATCCGGGGCATTCTTGAGACGGTCGATTCCTACGGCGAGAGCGACTGGAAAGAGTTTGCGAAAGAAATCAACTTCGCGCAAACCAACGAGTTTTACTACTTCGAGCAGGGCGATAACCCGGGTCTCAGTTCCAACCAGGTGAACAAGGACTACCTGGCTTCGAAGTCGAAGTCAAAATTGGCTCGGGCGAAGGCGCGAATGACCGTCCCGTTGCAATACCGGCTCGGCAAATTTGTCCATGATCGAGTGTTCACCGAGGGGACACTGGGGTTCAAAGCTGGCAGGGCGATTTATGGTCAGGTAGAGAAGAGTAAAAAGCTGACGGGCGTGGCGCACGTCCTCGAGCAGGCGACCAAGGTCCCGGTTTATCACTGCCAGGACTGCGGCGATTGTTCGTTGCCCGACATTGCGTACCTCTGCCCGGAGTCGGAGTGCGTGAAAAATCAGCGGAACGGACCTTGTGGTGGCACGAAGGCCGGCATGTGCGAAGTGTTGGACAAGGAATGCATCTGGCTGCGTGCCTACGACCGCCTCAAGCCGTATGGCGAAGAGTTGACGATGCTGGAGCGACCGGTTGTGTTCCGCGATGCGTCTCTTCGCAATACATCGGCCTGGGCCAACACATTCCTGCTACGAGACCATCACGGAAAAAAGAACCCCGCCGACCGCAGCGGTGGGGCATAATCGATGGCTGCGTTCCTTTTTACACATGGCTGTGAAACTGCAACGATCCACAGCCCGGATTGACCCGCCATGCCAAGAGTTATCGACGGCCCCGATCAGTTCATCGTTCTCGGCGAAAACATCCACGCCACACGGGTTGTAAAGCGCGGTGGCGTTCGAGGGCATGTCTTCGACGATGGCACCGAGGCCATCAAGTACAAGGTCAATGGGGTCCGGAATTATGTGCACGTGCCAGAGCATTTCACGAAGACTCAGCCGTATGAACAGGGCATGCTGAAGCATTTTATGATCGCCATGTGGCAGGGGCTGAACGGCGATGCAGATGAGTCGGCCCAGGGGAAGGCTTATATCCAGTACGAGGTGAACAGGCAGATTAGGGCGGGTGCGCAATACCTCGACCTGAACGTCGATGAGTCTTCATACCGGCTGCCCGAGCAAAAGCAGTCGATGGAATGGCTGGTCAAATTCGTAGAGTCGGTTTCGACGGTGCCACCCAGCGTAGATTCTTCTAACCCGGAGATTATCGAGGTCGGGCTGAACGCGTAC
>SMUY01289011.1_pt1 | contig 13095 bp, 9 predicted proteins | sample 2456441 | NCBI WGS metagenome assembly SMUY01 (sample SAMN11095931, study PRJNA526329) | marine sediment metagenome | biome: Marine sediment; feature: Surficial sediment; material: Deep marine sediment; isolation source: Hadal surficial sediment | place: Pacific Ocean | collected 2014-11 | depth 0-1...
CCGCGTGAATCAGAGCGAGCTCTGCATCCATTGCGTCATCGGCGATGCTTCCCGTTACGCCGAAGCCCGGGTCTGCCGCACCGCTGCAGACGACACCGGCCACCTTTGTCTTGGCCTTGGCCACCTTGCCCTTCACGTCATTCGTGAGGCAGTCCTCAACCGTGCCCCCGGGGCCGAGCTTATCGAGCTTGCTCTTGCCGAAGTTCTTGACGCAGGCGCTGTTATCCGCGCCCTGCGCCTTGTCCACTTTCCCGGCTTCCTTGGTGAGGCCGTTGAGGCACTTCTGTTGAGCCTTTTCTAGCTGTGCGCTCGCGACCCCGGAGAACATGAGTAGGGCCGCACACATTCCTGCGATGAGGAAAGCCGGACGTCGTAGTTGACTGAGACCTCGCATGTTTTTGAACTCCTCGTTTCAAAAAAGAGGGACTGGGTCTTGGGGGCCCTTGAGATGCGTGTCCTGACTGTGATCGGGAAGAACGTCAACCTGAGGAACGCCTATCTGAAAGCCACGTTCGGAATGGCTGGGTGTGGGGCACCCACTTACCGCACTGTTCCTCCCCTTGTGCTGATGGTTTTCGCCTGCGCAGCATTGTACTGGACGAGCCCCCTGCGCCGTCAAGCAAAAAGCGCGCGAGATTCTGCCCACGGGCGACACTGAATCGTGGTGTTTTACCCTCGGTCCTGTGGATGAGGGCAGGCCCTGGGAGAGAGCGCGGGCGCGGCTCAGCCGCCGGCGCACTCCGCCATGCACTGCTGTGTCGTTGAGATGCGGGTATCGGTCCCGGCGGCCGCTCCCGCATCGCATGCGCGTAGGCACGTGGCCTGCGTCTGGCGCGCCTCGGAGAGGCAGTCCCCGCGAGCCTGCGGAGCCTGCAGGCGGCAGGCCGCCCGCTTGCTACGGGCTGGTGTGCGGCAGCTCTCCAGGCAGTCCTTGCGGCCGGCTCTGCCATCGGAACGCTCCTGGCGCAGGGCGGTCAGGCAAGCCTTAGGGCAGGCCGGATCCGTGGCCTGCGCGCAATGCGCCGCACAGGCTGTGTGGCTGGCAGAGCACGCCGCCTGCGTGCGGCCACGCGTGCTCTGACAGGTTTGGCGGCAGCTCTGCCGCGTGTCGAGCTTGTGGCTGCGGCACTCGGCCGTGCACTGGGCGCGGCAGTCGCGCAGGGTCAGGGCGCAGGCGGCGCACGAGGACTGGGCCGGGACGGGCGTGGCTGGCAGCAGCGCCAGGCACAGGGCAGCGAGGAGCGTCCAGCTTCGGGCGGCAGCGTGTCGCGAGGGTGGCGGAGGTCGCAGCACGGTCTCTCCCCTTCCGGAGTCTATCCGGGCTGTGAGTTTATCACGTGTCAGGGTGGGGCCGCGACGCTGCGTCGCCCGAGCAGGTTGAGCTTGAAGCGCCGGATCGTCTCGGGCTCCACGCGTTCGCGGGTCTGGTCCTCGAAGTAGAGCGCGTCCATGGGGCACTGCACCACGCAGGCTCCACAGCGGATGCAGCGTTCGTCGTGTGCGAGCTCGGTCTTGCGCACGTCCTCCCGCTTTTCGAACACGGCCTCCGGGCAGACTTCGAGGCACGAGTACACCCCTCGACAGCGCTCGAGATCAAGCGTGATGTGCCAGCGGCGTTCCTCGAGGTGGCTGCCGCTCTCGATCAGCGTGGAGCCGGAGTAGTCGTAGGTGAGCAGCCCGCTGAGCGCGACGCTGGCCAGCGCGGCGGCGACCCCTGCGCCGACTCCCCCGCCCGCGAGTGCGACCGCGGCCACAGAGAGAGCTGTGGCTGCGCCCCTAAAGAGCCAGCGACGGGGCTCGGGGAAGCGGTCATCGACGAGGAAAACCGCGAGCGCGACGCTGAGCGCGCTCAGGGGCAGGCTCCAGGCCGGGCGCAGCAGCGCCGTCGTGCAGCCTACGATCAGGGCGCTGGGGAGCGCCCAGGCGCTGGCCATCTCGAGCCGCTCCCGCAGTCCGAAGCGCACCTGGCGCATGTCTTCGGTGCGTTTGCCGGGGGCCAGCTAGCGGGGCAGGTCCTCTGCGTAGACCGGGCCGAAGCGCACGTGCCAGCCACAGCGGCGGGAGACCTCGCGCGCCATGACTCCGGTGGCTGCGAGCTGGGGCAGGATCGCGCGGTGGTGGCTCACGCGTTGCTCGATGCCGCAGGTTTTGAGCGCCGTCACGACCTGATGCGTGCTCAGGTGACCCCCCGCCGCGGCGCACCAGACGTTGATCCCCTGCGAGGGGGCGACGACCACCCAGGCGTCATGTCCGCGCAGGACGCGGCGCACCGTGAGGTCGTAGTTGCCGGTGATAATCACTGGGCTTGAGGGCCCGGGCGCGCCGACGCTGCGCTCGACGGGTCGCTGGGTGAGGGCGCCCGTGCCGCAGCCGAGCTCGAGCACGTTGCGGCCCGGGGCGGCCGCCGCCTCGGCCAGGCTCGTGTGCAGGCGGGTGACGCGGCCGAGCGTCAGCAGGCGCATGCCGGCGTCGTAGCGTCGGGGCGAGGACCCGAGCCAGCGCATCAGGGCGAGCGAGCTCATGCCTGGAGCAGCTTGCGTACCGAACGCGCGAGCGCGCGGGCGAGGGCGCTCGGGTCGGCGAACACACCGGGCTCCACGAACTGCTGCAGCAGCACACCGTCCACCAGGCCGATCACGCTGGCCGCTGCGAGCTCGGGCTCGAGTGCGCGCTCGATCTCGCCCTGGTGTTGTCCCTCGACGATCAGGCGGGCGAGGTCGCGCCGGGCGCGCCGAAAGAAGGCGCGAAAGCGACCTGCATCGAGCGTTTGCAGGTCGTAGACCAGTCGCCCCAGAGCGGCCCAGGTCCCGAAAATCCCCGTGAGCCGGTGCATGAGTCGCTCGCTGCGCTCGAGCGGACTGCCTTTGCTCTGCACGCCGCATTGAAAAGCTCTGCCTCCTCTTGCAAGAGGTCCCGGGCCAGGTCCCGCACCAGCGCGGCCTTGTCGGGGTAGTAGTGGTAGAGGGTCGAGCGACCCATCCCGGCTCGCTCCGCCACCTGGGCGAGGCCCGTGCGCGCGACCCCGCGGCGTGCGAACACGCGCCGCGCGGCAAGCCGGATCTGGCGACGCTGTGCGGCCGCGGCGACGATCTTGGGCATGGCTTCCCTCGCGCTCTTTTTCGACACTACTGTCGAAAAAACCCCTCGGTCAAGAGGGGCTAGCGACCGCAAGGCCGCAGGCCGCGCAGCGAGGCGCAGCCGAGCGTAGTGCGCGCAGGCGAGCGCAGCTCGCCGATACCGCGCTAGTCGCGGAGCAGGGCTTCGAAGCGGGCCTTGTCGGTGGCTTTCTGGTAGGCGTCCTGAGCGCTGATACGTTCGTCTTCCACCATCGCGGCGAGCGCGTCGTCCATGGTCTGCATCCCCATCGACTTCCCAGACTGGATGATAGAGCTCAGCATGGACGTATTGGCCTCACGGATCACGTTGGGCAGCGCGGGTGTCTTGAGCAGGATCTCGTTCACCGCGCAGCGACCCTTGCCATCTGTGGTCGGGAGCAAGAGCTGGGACACGACACCGGCCAGCGACTCGGACAGGCTGATGCGGGCCTGAGGTTGCTCGTCAGCGGGGAAGGAGTCGATGATGCGGTCGATGGTCTTAACCGCGCCGTTGGTGTGTAGTGTGCCGAAGACCAGAGTCCCCATCTCGGCGGCGGTGATGGCGAGCGAGATGGTCTCGTAGTCGCGCATCTCACCGACCAGGATCACGTCCGCGTTCTGGCGGATCGCGGCCCGCAAAGCCTCCGCAAATCCGCGTGTGTGTGGCCCCACCTCGCGATGCGAGAAGGTCGACTTCTTGTTCTGGTGCACGAACTCGACCGGGTCCTCGATCGTGACGATGTGCTTGGCGTAGCTGTCGTTGATCTTGTCGATGATGGCCGCGAGCGTGGTGGACTTGCCCGAGCCCGTGGGGCCGGTCACCAGGACCAGCCCCTTCTGGGTATGCGCGAGCTGCTCGATCGCGTCGGGCAGGTTCAGCGCGTCCAGCGGAACGATCTTCTCCGGGATGATCCGGAACACGGCGCCCGCGCCTCGCTCCTGCACGAAGTAATTGGCCCGGAAGCGCGCGATGCCCTCGAGCCCGTATGCGAAATCCAGATCGTGGGTCTCCTCGTACTCGCGCCACTGGTCGGGGCTCGTGATCTCGTGCATTAGCTTGCGCAGCGAGTCGTTGGTGAGCAGCGCGTAACCATCCACTGCGCGCAGCGCGCCGTGCACGCGCATCCGCGGCTCGACCCCGCATGCGAGGTGCAGATCGGAGCCCCCGTTCTCCCTGAGATTGCGCAGAAGTGGATCGATCTGTGCCATCTGCCGCTCCTAGTCCTGGAAGCGTTTAGAGTCCACGCAGTTCCGGCGCGCCTCCGCCTTCGTGATCTGACCCGACTGCACGAGCTCGGCCAGCGAGTTGTCAAGCAGGCGCATTCCCTGCTCTACACCCGTCTGCAGCATCGACGGGAGCTGGAAGGTCTTGCTGTCGCGGATCATCTTGCCCACGGCTTTCGTGACCACGAGGATCTCCAACGCGGGCAGTAGCCCGGCTCCGTCGGCGGCCCGGACCAGACGCTGCGAGATCACGGCACGCAGCGATTCGGAGATCATGGCTCGCACCTGGTTCTGCTGATTCGGAGGGAACGCACCCACCAGTCGATCAACTGTGCGGATGGCGCTGTCGGTATGCAGCGTGGCGAGTACGAGGTGTCCGGTCTCGGCCGCCGTCAGGGCGAGCGAGATGGTCTCCCGGTCCCGCAGCTCCCCGATCACGATTACGTCCGGGTCCTCGCGCAGGGCCGCGCGCAGCGCTCGCCCGAACGACTGGGTGTGCCGGTGCACGTTGCGCTGGTTTACCAGGCAGCGCTTCGAAGTGTGAAGGTGCTCGATCGGGTCTTCGATGGTCAGAATGTGCTCGGCGCGCTCCTCGTTGATGAGATCGACCAGCGCAGCCATCGTGGTCGACTTCCCACAGCTCGCGGGTCCGGTCACCAGAACCATGCCCTGGTGATAGTTGGTGAACCTGGCGAGCGACGTCTGGAGACCAAGCTCCTCGAGCGAAGGCAGCGCCGAGGGGATAAAGCGGAAGACACCGTCTGTGCCCCGCAGCTGGCGATAGACGTTGGCGCGGAAACGCCCGAGCTCCGGCAGCGTGTAGCAGAAGTCAAGCTCGCCGTGCTTGGCGAAGAACTCGCGTTCCTCGGGCGTAAGGCTCGAGACGACCAGGCTCTCGCTGGTGGCCGGGTCCAGGGGTTCGGGCGCGTATTGGATCAGGTCGCCGTGGATGCGAAAGAGGAGCGGGGAGCCGGCATGGATATGTATGTCGCTGGCGTTGGCCTTCACCGCCTGTCGCAGTATTGCGTCGAGCGAGTCCGCCTTCTCGGGAAGGGGCTCCGGAAGGTGAACTTCGGGAGCTGCTGGAGACGCGGATACAGCCGCTGCTGCCGGACCCGAGAGCTGGACCGGCAAGCCGGCATCCCCGTTGTCTGTCGCAAGCACCCGCCGTGCGGGAAGCTTGGCGGACGTGTCCGGGGTTTCATCCTGCTCGGCCTGAGCCGTCTGTAACGCACGCCGGCGTTCCGCCTCCTTCTCGTGCGCGCGCGCCACGATCTTCTTTTGCAGCTGGAGGAGCTGGGTGAGGTCCTCCGAAGTGATAAAGCCTTTCTCGACGAAGATGTCGCCGATGTTCTTGTGTCCGCCCAGCGAGCCCTGCTCGCGCGTAGCCTCGGCCAGCTGCTCCATCGTGATCAGCCCCGCGTGAACCGCAATGCGGCCCATCAGGGTCTTCGCGCGCTCGCTTGCCATATTCGCCGAATCTATCGGCAGTCGACTGAGGCGTGTTGAGAGAACCAGCACGAGCCCTCGCAGTTTCCGGTTGACCTGGGTGTGCTCGCGGGAGCAAGCTGGGAATTCGCAGTCTCGGAGGCGCTACTCGGCCAGGAAACTCGCGCCGCTCTATCCACGTCTGGCGAGGAGGGGATAGGGACAGGAGCCCAAAGGGAAGGCAGCTGGGACCGGCACTGGCCGCGTGCGCCGGCGTGCTGGCGCTGGCAGCGCTGGTGGCCCTCGCAGAATCTACGCCTCCAGCGGCAAGCGAGCTCGCACGCGCCAGCGTACGGACGGCGCCGACGCTGTCGACGCGAGCGATTCCGCCCGGTGTGGGTGGTCTCAAGACCTAGCGTGATCCGGTCACGGGCGAACGACGCTCCCCGCCGAGCGCGATTCCCCTCGAGGTCCTCGATGCACGGCAACGCACCGCCCTCAGCCGCTCGCACCTCGGCCTGGTCGAGCAGGCTGGCGTCTCCCCGGCCGGGGGCGTGCACGTGGAGCTTCAGGGCCGCTTCCGCAGCGCTGTGGTCGTCACGAAGCAGCCCGATGGAAGCTTCGCGACCCGGTGTCTGGACCAGCTGCCGGACGCCATGAGGGAGGAGTGAGCGCTGCGCTGCCTGCTGCCGGTCATGCTTGCGTTTCCCCTGTGTGTGTTGAGCGGGGCCGGACTTGCCGGCGCAGCCGCGACGATCAACGTTATCAATAACGATGGCGCGGGCGAGGGCTTCAACGACCCCACTGGGGTTGCCCCCGTGGGCGGCAACCCGGGCACGACGCTCGGCGCACAGCGTCTGAACGCATTCGAGTTCGCGGCCGAGATCTGGGCGGACCTGATCACCAGCGATGTCGAGATCTGATTAGCGGCGGAGTTCAACCCGCTCTTCTGCGATCCGAACGTGGGCGCCGTGCTGGCGCTGGCGGGAGCCGCAGGTGTGGATCGCGATTTCGCGGGGGCGCCCGTAGCGGCGACCTTCTACCCGGCCGCGCTTGCCGACAAGCTCGCCGGCATGGATCTGTTCCCGCCGGGCGACGATGTCGGAGCGGAGTTCAATAGCTCCATCGGCACCACCTGTACGCTCGCGGTCGACTGGTACTACGGGCTGGATGCGAGTCCGGGCTTCGGCGAGGTCGACTTTGTGACGACGGTCCTGCACGAGCTGGGCCACGGCCTGGGCTTTGCCACGTTTGTCGACGACACCACGGGCGAGAAGTTTCTGGGCTTCGACGATGTGTTCATGCTGCAGCTCGAGGACCACAGCACGGGAGAGCTCTGGCCCGACATGAGCGATGCGGAACGAGTGACCTCCAGCACCGATCCGGGCGATCTACACTGGGTGGGTGCGGAGGTGGTCGCAGCCAGTGGAAGCCTGAGCGACGGTGTGCACGCCAGCGGTCACGTGGAGATGTTCGCGCCGTCGACGCTCGATCCGGGCTCCTCCGTGAGCCACTTTAGCGACGACCTGGATCCCGACGGACTGATGGAGCCCTTCGAGACGGGCGCCCTGCACGATGTGGGCCTGGCGCTCGAGCTCTTCGCCGACCTGGACTGGTGCATCTGTGGCAACGGCGTAGTGGAGCCGCCGGAGCTCTGTGACGACGGCAACAGCATCGACGATGATTTCTGCAGCAATGCTTGCCAGGGCCCGCCCGTGCCCATGCTTCCGGTCTGGGGACGGGTCGCCGGCGCTCTGCTGCTGCTCTCGACGGGGATCGTTCTGCTCGGGCAACATCCGCGTCGCGTCAGGCCCTAAAGAAAAACCCCGAGGAGTCTGCGGCCCGGCAAGCGGCCGCCCGCTCGATGACGGAGCGGGTCCTCGGGGTGCGGTGGCGCCTGGGCATCCAGGCGGCTCCACCCAAGCTTGGTGAAACGACCTAGATGGTCACCACCTCACACGTCACCGTCTGGAATTTTTTCACTAGAGCACCTCCTTTCGCTAAGGCGCATCGCCCCGCGCGGGACCCAGTTCCCGCTTCGGCGTCCACCCGCCCGTCGGCGGAAGCCGAACCGATCTAGCAGGGCCTCGTTAGGGCCCTCGACCGGGACTCGCCGCGGACGAGAGTATCGGGGTGAAGGGAGCTGAGCAAGCTGAAAGGGATGCCCCGAGAGAGGGCCCCTGGGCCTCGTGGTAAGCCCAGGAGCCCAGAGAAGCGAGAGGCACGCTTCTCTTCCCCGGGGCGAACGGGATAACTGGCGCTTCCCGTCCGCCTGGCTGTCATCGAAGACGTCGTAGTCTCGAAGAGATGGATCTCTGGATGGGCGTAGCTCCTTTTGGCAGCCGTTCGACCCGCCCGGCCTGGCCGGGGGAGGGCAACTGGCTTTGCGTCGCCGCGTTTCCGCGGGTTTGCCGTTTCGAGGAGCCGGCAAAACCGAAGCCTCGCCGGGTTCCTGACACCCCGTAGCCCCGAGAGAGGGATCACGGGTGTCAAGAAACGTATCGGCCGTGCATGCCTGGACTTGAGTGTTCATGGCCCTGGGTAGCCGTGTTAGGCTCCCGCGCCGGTGGTCCCTCTCCCTGGTAGCGCGATCCGGCTGGTACTGGTGCTCGGCCTGGCCGCCACCTGCGGCGGGCGCGACCAGCCTCCGGGGCAGATCGAGGGCGCACGCCGGCCCGAGGCGGCCCTGCTGGCCGCGACGGTGGCGCACGACGCCGCCCGCGATGGACTGTGGGCCCGCGTCCCGCGTACGGCCGAGGCTTCCCCCAAGCGCATCCTCTTCGGCGATCTGCACGTGCACACCACCTACTCGGTCGACGCGTTCGTATACGCCTTGCCGTTCTTCGGCGGGGAAGGTGCGCACCCGCCCGCCGACGCCTGTGATTTCGCACGCTACTGCGCCGCGCTCGACTTCTTCTCGCTGAACGACCACGCCGAAGGGCTTACGCCTGAGCGCTGGCAGGCGACCAAGGAGAGTCTGCGGCAGTGCAACGCCCTGGCGGGGGATCCCAACAACCCCGATCTGGTGGCCTTCGTGGGCTGGGAGTGGACTCAGGTGGGAACGACGCCCGAGACACACTACGGACACAAGAACGTGATCTTCCCGGGGCTCGCGGACAACGAGCTTCCGACGCGGCCCATTACATCGCTCACGCCGGACATCATGCGTCGGGCCCCCAGCCCCTGGATGCTCCGAGCGCTCCAGCGCATCCGCATGCTCGGGCTGGGCGAGTACGCCGACTTCCTGTGGCTGGTCGAGCGGCTCGCGGCGCTTCCCAACTGCGCGCAGGGCGTGAACACCCGGGAGCTCCCCGTCGACTGTCGTGAGAACGCCTCCACCCCACGCGAGCTGTTCGAGAAGCTCGATCAGTGGGGGTTCGACACGCTGGTCATCCCGCACGGTCTGAGCTGGGGGATCCATGCCCCGCTGGGCGCCCGCATCGACAACCAGCTCACACGGGAGCAGCACGACCCCGAGAGGCAGGGCCTGATCGAGATCTTCTCGGGACACGGCAACAGCGAGGAGTACCGGCCGTGGCGCGGGTATCGGGTGGATGCGGACGGCCGCTGGGTCTGCCCCGAGCCCACGCGCGAGTACCTTCCCTGTTGCTGGCGGGCCGGCGAGATCATGCGCGCGCGCTGTGCGGACCTGCCCGCGGCCGAGTGCGAGGCACGGGTCGAGCAGGCCAAGCGTCTGGCGCTGGAGGCCAATGTCGATCCCCATCTGGTCTTCCCCGATACGTATCCCGAGGACTGGCTCGACTGCGATCAGTGTCGTGATTGCTTCAAGCCCGCCTTTTCGCCTCGACCCCGCGAGTCGGCCCAATACAGCGTGGCGATCTCAAACTTCGACGAGCCCGGTCCCGATGGCACGCCCTTGCGTTTCCGCTGGGGCTTTATCTCCTCGAGCGACAATCATCGGGGCCGCCCGGGTACGGGCTACAAGCAGTACCAGCGCAAGCGCATGTCCGATGCCCGCGGCGTGCGTTCCCCCTTTCTGGATCGGCTGACTCGCGGGAGCATCATGGGCAAGCTGAAAGATCCACAGCGACCCCAGTCCGCCGAGCGCGGCCCCCGCAGCTTCCGCGGACTGCTCGATGTCGAGCGCGGCGCGAGCTTCCTCTACCCGGGAGGCCTGGTTGCGGTGCACGCGAGCGGGCGCAGTCGCTCGGCCATCTGGGGAGCGCTCAAGCGGCATGAGGTGTACGGCACGAGCGGCCCGCACATCCTGCTCTGGTTCGACCTGCTGAACGGCCCGACCGGAGCCCAGCCCATGGGCAGCCAGGCGGCGCTCGGGGAGGTGCCGCGCTTCGAGGTGCGCGCCGCCGGTGCCTTGGTGCAGCGGCCGGGCTGCCCTGACCAGAGCTTGCAGGGTCTCTCTCCGCAGCGGCTCGAGCGGCTATGTCGAGGCGAGTGCTATCACCCGAGCGACGAGCGCCATCCGATTGCGGCGATCGAGGTCATCCGCATTCGGCCGCAGAGGGTCCGCGGTGAGAGCGTCGATGCGCTGATCGAGGATCCGTGGCGGCGTTTCGAGTGCGAGCCGGACCCCGCCGGCTGCGTGGTCCAGTTCGACGATCCGGACTACCCGGCCTCGGGGCGTGACACGCTCTACTACGTACGCGTGCTTCAGCAGGAGACGCTCGCCATCAATGCCGCCAACTACCGCACCGAGTTCGATGCGCAGGGCCAGCCCCTGCGCATCTCCCCCTGTCATGGGAACTACCGCACCCCCTTCGACGAGGACTGTCTCGCCCCGACCCAGGAGCGAGCCTGGTCCTCCCCCATCTACCTCAACCTGGTCCGCTAGTTGCTGGGACTTTTTCCAAGTGGTACTCGAGCGAATCTGGCTAAATCACTGAAAGAACGAGAGAATTGATCGAATCTTGATACGGGTGCAGGGGCATCTCGTTCCCGGTAAGCTCTGCCGCCATGAAGAAACTCGCACTCGTACTCGGCCTCCTCTGTCTCTCGTGCACGATCTCTCCCGTGGTGACCGAACCGTCGCTCAGTGGAGGGCGAGGAGACCACTACGACGCCTGCAGGCGAGCCTCGAAGGACTACTGTCGAGAGGTGCTGGCCACGGCCGCCGACGAGATGAAGAAGTGCGTTGCCAACTTCACCTACGAGTGTCTGACGAGCAGCGCTCCCTAAGAGCCTCCCTTGCTTGACAAGAGTCCAGGCCGGCGGGAGGCTCGGGACGTGCCCCCGTTCAGCTATGTCGGCGCGGTACTGCCTGTACGAGAGGATCTCCCTGCGACCCACCGCCGGGCCTGGCGGCGACTGGCGGAGCCGGGTACGTGGTGGACCGGCCGCGAGCGCGTGGCCATCGCGGCCGAGGTGCGTCGGGCCGCACGCTGCGGCTATTGTCGGGCGCGCAAGGTCGCCCTCTCGCCCAACGCGGTCGAGGGCGCACACCAAAGCCTGGGCGCGCTGCCCGAGGCCGTGGTGGAGGTGATCCATCGCGTCGTAACGGATCCGGCCCGGCTCTCGCGCTCCTGGTACGAGAAGCTGCGGGCCGATGGGGTGACGGACGCGCACTACGTCGAGACCATCGGCGTGATCGTCACGGTCGTCAGCATCGACAGCTTTCACCGCGGTCTGGGCGTGCCGCCCGAGCCGCTGCCCGAGCCGCTGGCGGGCGAGCCGTCGCGGCGGCGCCCGCCCGCTGCGAAGCTCGACCAGGCCTGGGTGCCCATGCTCGCCGAGGGCCAGGCCACGGATCCCGAAGCCAGGACCTTCATGCGGCGCCGCAACCCGAACGTGTTGCGCGCATTGAGCCTGGTGCCGGACGAGGTGCGGGGACTGAGGGAGCTATCCGCAGCGCAGTATCTGCCGCTGGAGCAGCTTCTGAACTTGCGCGCGGGGCGTTCGCTCCGCCGTGTGCAGATGGAGCTCATTGCCGGCCGGGTGTCCGCACTGAACGAGTGCTTCTACTGAACCACGGCGCACGCCCTGCTGCTCCGTGCGAGCGGCGAGCTGGACGGAAACAAGGTCGACCTGCACGTCGTGACCGATGGCAAGGCGACGGCCAGCAGCGGCGTGGCGCACGCCGCTGCGCTCGTGGCCTTCACCGAGGCAGTGCTCGGTGAGGACGATGTCGAGCTGACCCGCGCGCGTGCCGCGGTCCTGGAGAGAGTCGGCTCCGCAGGGCTGGTAGATGCGGCTGCGGTGGTCGGCAACTTCCAGCGCATGGTCCGAATCGCCGACTCCACGGGGATCCCGCTCGATGCTCCCCTGGCGCTGGCGACCGAGGATCTGCGCAGCGAGCTGGGCCTCGACCGTTTCGGCTCCGCCGCCAACACACCGCCCGCCGGTCGCCTTGCACGCGCCCTGGCGCGTGCCCTCCAGCCCGTCGCTAGGCCTGCAATGAGGCTCATCCTGAGCCTGCAACAGAGACTCGGTCACAGCTGACTAAATACGGTGTTGTGTCAGAAAACCCTGTGCAAGCGCCGGGGCCGCGGATTTTGCTTGACCTCGGCGCCACCTTACGTAGTAGGATGCTACTGAGGAGTAGATCGGTTACGGCTGCCGCCCGGGCCACAGGCCGGCCCAATTCACCCTCACGACTCTCCCCAAGGGGAAGCCGCGCGGCCGAGGATCGGTCACAACGGAGGATCTCACGATGCTCAATCGTACCCGAACACGAATCGCATGGACGGCGTTTCTGCTCGCCCTCTTCCTGCTGCCCGGACTCGCGAGCGCGCAGATCCCCAAGAAGCCGGATCAGAAGTGTATTAACAACATCAACAAGGGCGCGGCCAAGGTCGCCAAGGCCCAGGCCGGCGACAACAGCGCCTGCGTCAAGGACTACGGCAAAGAAAAGGTTCCTTCGGCTGCGGCCTGCGTGACCTCCGATCCCAAGGGCAAAGTCGCCAAGGCCATCAGCAAGATCAAGACCAGCGACTGCACGGGCGGCGCGGCTCCCTCCTTCCTGCCCGGGCTCCGCACCGATTCGGCCGCTATCGGCAACGCCATGACAGGCAAGGATCTCGCTCTGATCCATGACCTCTTCGGCATCGATCTCGATGTGTCCATCGTTGACGCGGCCGTGGATAAGGCCGGGGCCAAGTGCCAGGCCGCGGTCGCCAAGGCGGTGGGCAAGTGCCAGGACGCGAAGCTGTCTACCTTAAACAGCTGCAAGAAGGACCACCTCAAGAATGCAAGCTCCTCGATCCCGCAGGAGCTTCAGGACACCTGCATGGGCAGCGGCACGGGTGGCATCCCCGATGGCAAAGGCAAGATCCAAAAGAAGTGCGGCCGCGACTTCGACCTAGCCAAGAAGTGCTCGGGGACTGCGACTCCCCTGGACGATCTTATCCCCGGCTGCGCTCCCGGCGCTACGGCG
>SMUY01332833.1_pt1 | contig 13084 bp, 8 predicted proteins | sample 2456441 | NCBI WGS metagenome assembly SMUY01 (sample SAMN11095931, study PRJNA526329) | marine sediment metagenome | biome: Marine sediment; feature: Surficial sediment; material: Deep marine sediment; isolation source: Hadal surficial sediment | place: Pacific Ocean | collected 2014-11 | depth 0-1...
AGACCTCAAAGTCCTCCGGTGTCAATTCACTGGCTCGCGCATACATTTCAGCCGCATCGTCAAACCGGCCCAGAAAGAAGTAGCTGGTCCCTACGTTCAAATAGGCACTGGCTCGCGGTTGCAACTCGATCGACTTGCGCCACGCGGCAGCGGCGTTTTCGAAATCGCCAAGCATGTAATAGGCGGCACCAAGATTAAGATGCCCTGTCGCATTGTCTGGTGTCACGCTGACAACGTAGATGAATGACTCCACTGCTGCCTGGTGCCGGCCTGCATCGAACAGGAAGTTACCCATTGCGAGGTGCCCGCGCCAGTAGCCTGGCTGAAGGTCGATGGCTTGCTGATAGGCGTTCTCGGCCTCATCGAGGCGGTTTGCCCGCAGATAGGTGCCCGCGAGTCCGTCATACGCATCCACATTCCTGTAATTGAGCGTAATTGCACGTTCGAACTCAATCACCGCCTTATCATATTGTCCGGACAACCTGTATAAGTTACCGAGCGATGTGTTTACATCACCGGCGCCGGCATCCAGCGTGAGCCCGCGATGGCAGGCGCGCTCCGCTTGTTCGAAAAAATCTGTTGAACGGCTGTGTTCATACAAGGCCAGCAATGAGTCGCAAAGTCCCGCGTACGCTTCGGCAAAATTGCCGTCAATGTCGATGGCGTGATCGAACAGCGTCATTGCACTTTGCAGCCGTGTTTCAGTGTGCTCGCCACGCAGATAGTCGCGACCCTGCAAATAGAATTGATAAGCCTCGACGCTGTCTGTGGGTACGCGGTCCAGCAGTGCATCTGAGTCTTTGGAAAGTACGACATCGAGTCCGTTTGCAATCTGGCGCGCAATATCATCCTGAATTTTAAATATGTCTTCCAGCTTTCTCTCGTAGGTATTCGACCACAGATGAAAGCCGCTTTCGGCCTCGATCAACTGCGCGGTTACGCGAATCGTGTCCCCCTGTCGCCTTACGCTACCCTCGAGAACATTTGTCACGCCGAGGTGATTTGCCACCATACTGATATCGACATCCTTGCCCTTGAAATAAAACGATGATGTCCGGGATGCAACATCGATCTCCTGCATACGAACCAGCAAATTCAGAATCTCCTCTGCCAGGCCATCCGCAAAATATCCGTTCTGCGGATCGTCGCTCAGGTTTACGAATGGCAACACGCCAATGGACGGGCGCGTCGCCCTGGCACTCGTCGATACGGATACAGGTGGCGATGAATCTGCTGCGACCGCAGGTGCCCTGGTTGTGTCTTTGACGTACAACTGGAAGGCCAGAACCACGACGACCGCTGCAAGCCCCGCGATGATAATGAAGTCGACCTTGCGGTTCTTGTCCAGGACGATCTGCACGGAGGTCTCGCTGTGGCTCGCAGATTCGGCCTCAACCTGGTACGCCCAGGCCAATATCAGGGCAAGCGGAAAACCGAGGACAAGCAGGACGACGACCAGCGTGACCGACCAGTCGGGCAACAACAACGCCGGAAAAGTCGTCTGCGCCACCTGCATGATCACCCAGGCAGCGACCATGTAAACTACCGCCACGCGGATCACACGCCGGCGACGCAACTCCGCTATGAACTCCGCAAAATGGCCCGTTCCTTCGTGTGACGCTTCGGGAGGATTGTTTGTGCGATGGTCGGTCATCCTGACATTTCCACCCCTACTGGGCACGGTTGGTCCAATGGTACTCCAAAGCACATGACTTCAGTACCGCGCAGAGCGGTGCCGGTATTGTCTATAATGTAAATCGCATCCCAAAACGAATACAGCAGCATGTAACGCCCGAGGACAAGCTTATGCCAGTATCACGACGCGCGTTTGTAGCAGGACTTGCGGCTACGCCTTTATTGACCTCTGTCCCGGTCGCAGCTCAGGCAGCAACGCCAGCGATATCGGCGGATCGTTTTGATCCGTGGCTCGAAATCGATTCTGCGGCACTCAGGAAGAACGTTGCGGTGGTGTCGGGCCTTGCAAACAAACGCCCGATCCTTGCCGTCATCAAGAATAACGCATACGGACTCGGGCTTACGACCGTTGCCTCGGTACTGGATCCAATGCCGCAGATCAAAGGATTTGCGGTCGTCAAGGCGGAAGCAGCCATCGCGCTTCGCGATGCGGGAATCAGGAAACCCGTGCTGCTCATGGGCTTGTTCTCTGACAGGGATGGCGAAGAACTCCTGCGCCGCGATGTTCAGTTGAGCATTTGTACCGACGACTCAGCGTCGCGCATCGTTCGAGCAGCAAAAAAAGCAGAGCAACCCGCAGCAGCACATATTTATCTCGATACCGGCATGAGCCGCATGGGCATCCCCTATTTTCGCGCATTGCCGGCGCTCAGGGAATTGCGTGGGCTCGAGATCAAAATCGAAGGTACGTTTACGGGATTTACCGAGGCAAGCGACTTTGATCGCGAGCAACTCCGCCGATTCATCGAGATTACCGACGCAGCTCGCGCTAGCGGCGTCGAACTGGGTTCACTGCACGCCGCGTCGTCACACGCGGTCTTCAACTATGCGGACTCCCACCTGGACCAGGTGCGGCCCGGTATCGCACTTTTTGGCGCCTATCCGTCCGATTTCGAGAGCGAGCGATCGATTGCGACACTGACCCCCGCGATGCGACTGAAGGCGCGTGTCGTTCGGGTCGAGCAGTTGCGGGCCGGAGACAGCGTAAGTTACGGCCGAAATTACATCGCAGAAAAATCAACCTGGATCGCAACAATCCCGGTCGGACATACGGATGGCATGCCACGCCAAGCGGTAAACGGTGCTCATGTTGTCGTGAATGGCACGCCCTATCCTGTCATCGGCGCTGTCAGCGCCAGCCACACCATCATCGAGGTGGGTGATGAACCTAGCGTCAATATCGGTGACGTCGCCACGCTGCTCGGGCCGGACCATCCCGCAATACACCCGAATCAACTCGCCGCTTCAACAGGGACGTCGGTGTACGACGCGTTGATGCACCTGAATCCGACCTTACCGAAGATTCTGGTTTAGATGATTCGCCCGCCACGGCGGGCTCCTACGAGATTCGTCAGTTTCGTTTGAAATCCTTCATCTGGATCTTTGTTTCATGCCCGGCGAAGACGTTGCCCTTCTGGTCCTGGCCCTTCATATAGTCACGCTGCCATTTTTCCCGGGCCGCGTCGGAACCTGCTTCCTGTAGTCCTTCATTGAACGCGAGCCTGCTCTCGCGCCACTCGACGTATTGCTGGTAGAGCTTTGCGTTTTCATTGATGTTTCTAATTTTCGGCTCAAACTTGCGGATGTAATGACGCGGGTACGGAATGATGCGGCAAATCGGTTCGCCCTCTTCAAAGCGAATCTTGTACCGGACCCTGGTGAACTTCCAGTTCATCGTGAAGGAAAACGGCGCCCAATCCGTCTCGATCAGGCCTTCGAGCGGCGCGATACCATCTTTGGGACAGTTCGCCGGCCCTTTGACCCACAAGTTGTGCGACCTGGTCGTCCGGAACAGGTAACCGGGTGAAAAAGTGAGTACGCCATGGCCGAAATGCGAACCAATCAGTGCCGATGATTTGCCGTGAAACTTCAGGCTTATGTCTTTCAGTCCTTGCTTGCCGTTCCACTTGGCCGTAAACGCAACCGGGCACAATATGTCCCAACCTACCTGGTTTGCGATCGCCACCGGAAGGCAGCGATAAGCGAAGCGATCAACAGTATCTTCCATCCATTGCCGTGTGCGCTCAGCTGACTGCAACGGCATTGGATCCTCAACGACTTCGTACGCAGTAATCTGTAATTTGTCCTTCACGGCGCGTCTCCAGCGGATGTAGTCATTTCATCGATTTCTGGATATGGTATATCGATCGCACAACAAAGAATAACGAGGCGCTATGACGCTTTACGATCTAGATCCCGTCAGTATTCACGCGCCTGGCGGCGACAAGCCGCAACAAGGCATCGGCCTGTACCTGAGCGGTGGCGGCTACCGGGCGATGTTGTTTCATACCGGCGTGCTGCTGCGTCTCGCTGAACTAGGCTACCTGGGTACGAAAGAACGGTCGGGCAAGCAGGGTCCGCTGGGCTCACTGATGCGGGTTTCTTCCGTGTCTGGCGGCTCCATTATCGCCGGCGTCCTCGGGCTCGCCTGGAACGATCTCCAAGTAGACGCAGAAGACGTTGCCGAACGATTTCGTGAGCACGTTATGGGCCCTGTGCAGGACTTCGCCAGTCAGATCACAATTTCAATCACGTCCGGAATAACGGCACTGATCTTCAGCAACATCAACAGGCGCGTAGAATCATATAGGGTCAGACTCGATTGATACGTTAAAACTGTCAGACATCCGCCATCCGGCGAATCAATCGAGTCTGACCCTATTGATTCTATCGATTTAGAGTCTGGCCCTATCGATTTATTTATTCGTCGTCGTCTGAAACGTGCCGGTGGCCGATCGTAGTAACCATGCGGGCAACAGTCGCCATATAGCTTGCAACGACAGCATCAGCTGCCTCCTCGCTACCTTCCAGCTCCGCCATCGCGGCCCTGAATTTAACCTGGTTAGGAGACCTTTGCCATTCCATGTCCGACATGCCGTTTTCCAGTCGCCAATGATATGCCGCATCGAAAGGCCCTGTCTGAAAATGAATGGTTACGGGACCATCTAATCCTGCAGCTTCACCTGCAGGCGCATAATGCTCGCGCAGAATTGTATACGCCCTTCCGGCCATGCCAGGCTTATAGGATACGAATGTCACGCGGACGTAGCGGGCGTCGTCATTTTCTTGCCCGTACTTCACCGCACCGTCTGAGTCCTGGGCCATTGATACCCCCGAGCCCAAAAGCAGTGCAGAGCCGATTGCGGCAATTATTAGTCTGATCTTGATTCTATTCACGGTAAATACCTCGTTTCTCTTGTTGTTGTCTTGGGACAGGCCGCGATTGACCTGTTTCTGCCTCGATTTTTCTTGTTTGAAACACTTGTATCGTGGCTGGAACTCTCCACCCAGCCCATGCAGCTTAGTTGAAAATACCGGCGTGTGCCGGGATTTGATAGCGTTAGCAGACACAAACAGATCTTCGTTCGACCATAGTTTGCGGTTAATATCGGCGTATGACGATGAAACTCTATGACTATCCACGCTCCGGCCATGCACATCGCATCAGGCTGTTCCTTTCAATCATCGGCGAGCCTTATGACTCGGTCAATGTCGATATGCAAAAGGGTGAGCACAAGGATCCCGAGTACCGGAAGCTCAGTCCACTCGGACAGGTACCAACCTTCGTCGATGGCGATACCGTCATTACGGATTCAACGGCGGCGCTTGTTTATCTCGCGATCAAACACTGTGACGAAAAATGGCTGCCGCGTGACGCCGAAGGTGCTGCACGGGTACAGCGCTGGCTATCTGCGGCAGCGGGCGAGCTTTACCGCGGCCCGGTTCTGGCGCGAGCCGGCCGGCAATTCGGCCGTCCTGTCGATCTGGAGCGGGCCGACGGGGAGTGCAAGCGACTTTTCAAATGGATGCAGCAGGAACTCGCCGACCGAACCTGGCTGGCCGCCGATCACGCGACCATCGCCGACATCGCAATGTATACCTACGTTCGGGTAGTCGACGAGGGAGACATCGATCTTGGCCCCTACCCCGCCATACTTCGCTGGCTAGCGGATGTTGAAAAGCTCGACGGCTTCGAACCCATGCCGCGAGGCGAAACCAGTAGCGTCAAATAGGATTGGCTGGGTGCGAATGACCCTTAGTATTATCGCTCGCTGGGGCGACCTCCTACAGGAATGGCGCAGGAGTTCGCCCCAGCGAGCGATATTTGTAAGACGGCTGTCAGCCTGTCGCCGAGCCTTCTACCATGCAATGCCGTAGTCGTCACCGTGATTACTCGAGCCGCCCTGGAAGGTGCCGTTTTCGTTGTCGAAATAAATGGCGTTGATCGGACCTGACGTTCGATCGCGATTTCCATAGACACCCACTTCGACGTCGTAGCCCATCTTTGTGAGCTGATCGCGCGTAAATTCCGGCACCGATTCGTTGACCGCGAGCCGGCCCGGTTCCATCTTGTGAGCGCCAAATGAATCGTGCAGCTGAAAGCTCAGGAAATTGTCGGCTTCGGCCGCTTCCTGCACGTTCATACCGAACTCCACCATGTTCAAAAAGAACTGCAGCAGGTTTTGATCCTGTGCATCACCACCTTGTACGGCAAATGACAGGTACGGCTTGCCATCCTTGAATGCCATGCCCGGTGTCAGCGTTGCCCGGGGGCGTTTGCCGGGTTCGAGAACGTTGTACGGATTCTCCGCGGGATCAAGCACGAAACTTTGCATGCGCTGACTCAGGCCGATGCCGGTGTCACCGGCGATAAAGGCCGGTATCCAGGCGCCACTGGGTGTCACCGAGACGATCCAGCCTTCTTCATCCGCCGCCTGAATTGACGTTGTGCCCCTGAAGAATGCCTCGTCGTCCGCAACGACACCCTGTGGTGTGATGTTGCGCGATTGCAAATTCTCGAGGTAGTGCATGAACGGATTATTGCCGCGCTGGAATTCGTAGGGATCGCCAGGTTGAACGTACGGGTTGTTTTGTTCCGGATCGATCTGCTGAGCACGCTTCTTTGCATAGTCTTTGGACAGCAAACCCTGTACCGGCTCCTCCGGCGGATAATACGGATCGCCGTAATAAAAGTCCCGATCGGCGTAAGCCAGGTTCATCGCCTGGTACAGGGTATGTATGTACCGCGTCGAGTTGTAACCCAGACTCGCGATGTCGAAGTTCTCAAGAATGTTCAGCGTCTGCAACATGACGGGGCCTTGCACCCAGGTCGTGAGTTTGTATACATCGATGCCGCGATAGCTGGTCTTGACCGGCGTCTCGATATGGACCTGCCACTTGTCGAGATCCTCCATCGTGATCAGGCCACCCGCGTTTTGCGTGCCGCGGACCAGTGCCTCGGCAATATCGCCACGGTAGAAGCGATCGTAGGCAGCGTAGATCGCGGCTTTTCGATCCAGCCCACGAGAGAGTGCTGCCTGTTCCGCCGCCACCAGTTTTTCCAGCGTTGCCTTTAGATCAGGTTGACGAAATACCTCGCCAACACCCGGCGCTTCAGGTCCCTCACCTTCATTGGGCAGGAACACTGCCCTTGATGCCGGCCATTGTTCGAGCAGCTGCTTTGATCGGTTGATTGCACTCACGGCGCTCGCCTCGATCGGATAGCCCTCTGCCATTTCGATGGCAGGCGCCAGCACGTCGAAGAGACTCAGCGTGCCGTATTCGGCGAGCATCACCATCAAACCGCCGGGTGTGCCGGGGGTTACCGCCGCAAGTGGACCAAACTCAGGCGGATACTGCATTCCCTGTTCGTGGAAAAACTCAGGCGTCGCACCGGTCGGTGCGATACCCAGGGCGTTGACTCCAATAACTTCCCTGGTGTGTGGGTTGTAGATCAATGCTTGAGTTTCGCCACCCCAGCTCAACACATCCCACATCGTTGATGTTGCGGCGAGCATGGCGCAGGTTGCATCAACCGCATTCCCGCCCTGGTAGAAAATCCTGGCGCCGGCCGAGGCGCCGAGTGGTTTGCCGGTAATCGCCACCCAGTGCTTGCCATGCAGCAGTGGCTTCGCCGTCTTTGCGTGGGTTACTGAAATTGCAGCAACCAGTACGGCTGCCGTTAGACATGCTATGTAAGTCCGGAGTTTGACGCTTTTCATTTTGCTCCCCCTGAGCAATCGGCGATCTGCCGTGTTTCAGTATTTTGGCCTCAATGGATCGTCTTCTATTGAATCGATGTAGTCATGAAATATCGTGACAAGATGCTGTGTTGTCTTGATTTCGTCCGCGATCAGGTTGAAGAATTCGAGCGGGTCGTCCGACAGATTATATAGTTCTTTCGGTTCCTGTTTGCTGTTCAGCATTAATTTCCATGCGCCTTCGCGAACCACGTACTCCAAATCCGACATCGATTCGAGGGCCCAGAACATCTGCCTCGCAGGCAATTCACGACCTCTGAAGAGCGGCTCGATATTGATCCCGTCAATGGGCCGATCATCCGGGATCGATCCCGCGCCCAGCTGCGCAAGTGTTACGAAGAAATCCATTGCGACCAGCAGCTGGTCGCTGCTCGAGCCTGGTTCGATTACGCCCGGATAGCTGATGAAAGCGGGCACCTTGATGCCGCCCTCGTAAAGAAAGTGTTTGCGTCCCCGTAAGCCGCCCGTGCTGCCGTGCGCATTAACCTCGAACCACTGCAACCACTGTGTCGTCACCGGGCCATTGTCGCTCGCGAACACGATAATCGTGTTCTCTTTAGCGCCGCTAGCTTCCAGTTCTGCCAGCACCCGCCCCAGTTGTGCGTCCATGTAGGTGATGTTGGCGTAGTACTCACCCGGTCCGCGGGGTTTGAGCGTTTCCGTGGGTATACGATCCAGGCCCGAGGGAATCGGGATTATCTCGCCGTCTGTGTAATCGGCATACCTCTGATTGTATGCGTCCGGATTCTCGAAGGTCGTGTGTGGCTCGGCCATGCTCAGGTACAGGAAAAACGGCCTGTCCGGGTCCTGTTTTTTCAGCCAGGCAATGGCTTCATCGGCATACAGGTCTGCTGTGTATCCTTTCTGGGCCTCCAGCAACTCGCCGTTACGATAAATATTGGTGGGATTGTGATTGGTCGGAATCTGGAATGCGTTGTGACCGTAAAAGTAATCGAATCCCTGGTCGGTGGGTTGCGGTTCGTCTTCACTGCCAAGATCGGAATTTAAGTGCCATTTGCCGATAATCGCAGTCGCATAGCCCGCTGATTTCAGCACCTCCGCCAACGTTATCTCTTCAGCATGCAGATAGATATCGCTGGCCTCTGGAATCCAGCTCTTGATGCCGGTCCGATAAGGAATACGGCCAGTTAGTAACCCGGCACGCGAGGGCGAACACAATGCGGAGGGCGCGTAATAATTCGTCAGGGTCATCCCCTCACTCGCGAGGCGATCGATATTCGGTGTCTGAATGACCGGGTGACCGAAGCTGCCCAGGTCCCCGTAGCCCAGATCATCCACGTAGATCAGCAGAATATTTGGACGTGGCTGCGCCTGCAATCCACCGTAAGCGAACAGGCAAGTAAGCAACAAGACACCGCCCAGGTATTTACTCATGGTTTTCCCACACGATTCGGTCTTTTCTATCCTACCCCGTGTCTGAATAATCCTGGGTTGCACGAAGATACTACATCGCCGTGCGGAGGGCATCGCTGCTCATCCGGAGCTTCATAACGCAACCAGTGCGAACAAGATTTGGCGCTTTTGATCATCGACTTCATCGTACATCCCCGGGCAAGGATTCAGACGCCAGATCTGAATATAAATCAGTAGACCGGGGTGAACAGCACTTTATTTCGCTGGCGCGGCACCAACCAGCGCATTCGGCGCAGTCAGAAAGACTGTATGCTACCGCCGATGAGCAACGGTGTACTGGCACTCCTCTCCATACTACCCATTGTCTCCGTCGCGGTATTCCTGGTCGCATTGCGCTGGCCGGCCAGTCGCGCGATGCCGATTGCCTACCTCGTTTGCGCCGCGCTTGCCTTATTCGTCTGGCAGGTCCCCGTTGCGGTGGTTGCCGCAGCAACGTTAAACGGCATCGTTGTCGCAGCCACACTTATCTTTATTATCTTCGGCGCCATCGCCCTGCTGAATACCTTGCAGGAGAGTGGCGGTCTTTATTCGATTCGCCTGGGATTTACGAACATTTCCGGAGACCGGCGGGTACAGGTCATCATCATCGCGTGGTTGTTCGGGGCGTTCATTGAGGGCTCCGCAGGATTTGGCACGCCCGCGGCCGTAGCAGTACCACTCCTCGTCGGTCTCGGTTTTCCGGCGATGGCCGCGGTCATCTCGGGCATGCTGATCCAGAGCACGCCGGTATCTTTCGGCGCCGCAGGTACGCCGATACTGGTTGGCGTCAGTACGGGACTGTCCAACGATCCGGCGGTACGGGAGCTAATTGCAACCGTTGACTTTACGACTTTCGCGGCACTCCTTGATTCGATTGCCGTCAAGGTTGCGTTCCTGCACGCGCTCGCCGGAACGTTCGTGCCACTCATAGTAGTGAGCATGATGACCGGACTGTTTGGTAAAAACCGTTCGTTCGCAGAGGGGCTGAGGGCGTGGAAGTTTGCTTTGTTCGCCGCCTTCGCGATGACAGTGCCCTACTTCCTTGCCGCGGTTTTCCTGGGGCCGGAATTTCCCTCATTACTCGGTGGGCTGGCCGGACTTGCGATCGTTGTCACAGCGGCGCGCAATAATTTCCTGACACCGAAAGACGAATGGCACTTTGAGGACAAGTCTCGGTGGCTGCCCGAGTGGTCGGGCACCATCGAGATAAAAGCCGAGGACATTCCGAATCGAAACATCAGTATGGTCTCCGCCTGGTCACCGTATTTCGTCGTTGCCGCACTACTGGTCATCACGCGACTCGATGCACTGCCATTTAAATCATTCATGCAGAACGCGGCTGTTCGCATACCCGAAATATTCGATACGCACATCACGATCAACGTAGCCCCATTGTATTTGCCTGGAACAATCTTTCTCGTTGCCGTTCTGTTCACGTATCTGTTTCATCGCATGGACCGGCCAGCGCTCGCGCGTGCACTTAACAAGTCGGGTAAAACTGCAATGCAGGCATCCATCGCGCTGATATTCACAGTACCGATGGCGCAGGTGTTTATTAACACCAATGGTGGCGCTGCCGGATTCGATCGCATGCCAATCGAACTGGCAGATGGCGTTGCAATGCTCGCGGGAAGCGCATGGCCGTTGTTTGCAACTTTCATCGGCGGGCTCGGCGCATTTGTTGCCGGCAGCAATACCGTAAGCAACATGATGTTTTCGTCGTTCCAGTTCGGCGTTGGGCAGCGTATCGGCGTGGATCCCACCTGGGTCGTCGCCCTGCAGGCGGTGGGCGGTGCCGCCGGCAACATGATTTGCGTGCACAATGTGGTGGCCGCGTCCGCGGTGGTCGGTATGCTCGGCCGCGAGGGACTGGTCATTCGCCACACCTTTTTCGCGTTTGTCTACTACGCGCTCTTCACGGGCGCCATCGGCTATTTCCTGCTCCGGTCCGGTTCTTACGGCGTGGTCAATGCGGGCTCTCTCATTGCGGCGACCATCGTGCTGGCCGCAATCGTGACCATTTGGCGCGCAAACCGGAGCGGATCAGACTTAAGGCCCTGATTTCAATGGATATCGCCGGTGTTCTCCAGGCGATCCGGTGGTTGACGGCAGTTTGCGCACCAGCCCGGCTACCGGGCCGCCAGCATACCGGTGCCACAGGCCCGTCAGTGCCAGATTTGTGACATAACTCCCTGAATTCGAGCCGTTTCCCCTTCAAACTGGCGCTCTGCAGCGCTCGCTGGCGCATGGTGTTCTCCCGTGGGGTCTGAAAACAGCAAATGTACGAAAAACACTTTGGCCTGAAGAAAAAGCCGTTCGGTTCAAACGCTGAAGGCACGGCTGTATTCGTTGGTCCCCAGCAGGCCAAGGTCATGAAAAGCCTGAAAAAAGGTCTGGTCTCCGTCGATGCCATCGTCACCATTACCGGGCCTGTCGGGTCCGGCAAGACAACCATCGTCAGGCGCGCCCTCGAGTCTCTTTCGCCGGGTCGTATGGTTGCCTGGGTCGGCCGCATGTCACTCGCACCGGATGAAGTACTGGAACTGCTGCTCAGTGGCTTTGGAATCAGTCGCAAGGCGAAGGGCACCATTCAGAGATCTGCGGCATTCCGGCGTCTCCTGACCGAGCGCGCTGCCGCCGGTGCTCAGATCGCCATCGTTGTGGAAGATGCCCAGCGAGTCGGGCTCGACGCACTGATTGAACTCGAAGCACTGACGGCCAGCGATTCCGGCAATTCAACCGGTGCCAATATCATCCTGATGGGACACCCGGAACTTAATGACTGGCTGGCAACCCCTGCCCTGGCTCGCGTGCGTCAACGTACGCGTCTACGCCAGTCAATAGAGCAATTCAGTGCACCGGAAGTGCAGGGTTACCTGCGCCACAGCATTCGTGCCGCGGGCGGCAACTTCGACAGTATTTTTGACGGCGGTGCCGTCGAGATGCTGTACCGCTGCTCGGACGGAATCCCAAGGGTCATCAACAATCTTTGCGAATCCGCGCTGTCCATGGCAGCGGAAGAAGGCGCCGGTCCGCTAACGGCAGAATTCATCCAACAAGTTGCCAGTGACGCGCTGGGTATCGCGGTCGGGCTGCCGCCCCCCGCAGAGATCCCCGCCGCTACGACAGACGCGGGCCCCAAACAAGCAATTACACCCGGCGACGGCGTGCATGCCAGGAGCGAGGTTGCGGCCACGCCCATCGAACCTGAACCCGTGCCAAAGCCAGAGCCAGAGCCCAGGCCCAAAATGCCGGAACCGATCCAGCCCACACAGCGATCAATGAAAGCGCCGGACACGACCCCGGAGCCTGTGGTTTCTGCACTAACGGATATTGAATCGACACAGCCGCAGAAAATCCTGGTACAGCCTGCTGAACCGCCTGAGCTTGTCGACGACAACGACGATAATGAGGAGATCCCGCAGGAATTGACGTTTGAAGTCGAACAAACCGCTCGCATGCAAGCCATTAATGCTGACAAGATTATTCAGGCCGAAAAAGCGGGCAAAAAACCCGCGGAAGATGCCCCGCCGGCGTTCAAGGCGGCACCATTGATAACGGTCGACAAGAATACTCCGGTTTCTGCCGACTCCAAATCATCACCGCAACCTGAACCACCCGTCCTGGCATCCGTGCCGGAAGCGGACGACGAAGACCTTCCAATGCTCTCGCAATCGATGCGCATCGTTGCACCAACACCGGCACCGCCGGAGGTAATGGCAGACGTAAAGGCGAAGGAGGCGGCAAAGGCGGAAGCAAAGGCGGAAGCGAAGGCAAAGGCGGAAGCAAAGGCAAAGGCAGAAGCGAAGGCAAAAGCGGAAGCCAGGGCAAAGGCAGAAGCTAAGACAAAGGCGGAAGCGAAGGCAAAGGCGGAAGCGAAGGCAAAGGCGGAAGCGAAGGCAAAGGCGGAAGCGAAGGCAAAGGCGGAAGCCAGG
>SMUY01372822.1_pt1 | contig 13076 bp, 12 predicted proteins | sample 2456441 | NCBI WGS metagenome assembly SMUY01 (sample SAMN11095931, study PRJNA526329) | marine sediment metagenome | biome: Marine sediment; feature: Surficial sediment; material: Deep marine sediment; isolation source: Hadal surficial sediment | place: Pacific Ocean | collected 2014-11 | depth...
AGTATCTCGAGTGATCGGGATACCGCCGATACTCTCTCGGCGGCTAATCATCACGTTGCCAGACGCCAATCGCACCGGTATCCTCCCCCCATGCCCCACCCCGACTTCCCCAACCTCACCGTGCTGGACCACCCGCTGATCCAGCACAAGATCACCATCCTTCGAAGCCGCGACACCACCACCAAGAAGTTCCGCGAGCTGGTCAACGAGATTTCCATGCTCATGGCCTACGAGGTCACCAAGGACCTCCCCCTGGAGCCGGCCGAGGTGGACACGCCGCTGGAGCACACCACGGGAAGCCGCATCAGCGGCAAGAAACTGGCTCTGGTGCCCATCCTCCGGGCCGGCCTCGGCATGGTGGACGGCATCCTCGACCTGATTCCCTCGGCCCGGGTGGGACACGTGGGCCTCTACCGCGATCATGAGTCCCTGGAACCGGTGAGCTACTACCTGAAGGCGCCGCCGGCCCAGGCCGAGAGGGACTTCTTCATCCTCGACCCCATGCTCGCCACCGGCGGCTCCGCCTCCGCGGCCACCACCCAACTCAAGCAACTGGGCGCCGCCCGCTGCCGCCTATTGTGTCTGGTGGCAGCACCAGAAGGCGTCCAGCGCATGCTCGACGACCACCCCGACGTCCCCGTGTTCGTGGCGGCCTTGGACCGGAAACTCAACGACAAGGGCTACATTCTTCCAGGATTGGGCGACGCGGGGGACCGGATCTTTGGAACCAAATAGGTGCGGTGTGCGGTGTGCGGTGTGCGGGGAGGTTCCCGACGTCGCCCAGCACTTAGACCTGTTTGACTGCCTCCACTGCCCTCGCTGCCCTCGCCGACAGCCGAAGGCTGTCCCATGACTCCTCGCCTCACCTTCTGGGGCGCCGCCGGCCAAGTGACCGGCTCGATGCACGTGCTCGAGGCCGCCGGCGCGCGCATCTGCCTCGACGCCGGGCTGTTCCAGGGCCGGCGCAAGGAAACCCATCAACTCAACGCCACACTACCCATCGACCCACGGCGGGTGGACGCGGTGATTCTGAGTCACGCGCACATCGACCACAGCGGCCGGCTCCCCCTGCTGGTGCGCCACGGGTTCCATGGGCCCATCTACGCCACACCGGCCACCAGGGACCTGTGCGCGGTGATGTTGCCGGACTCGGCTTACATCCAACAGAAAGACGCCGAGTACCTGGCCCGCAAAGGCAAAGTGGGCGAGGAAAGTGAGCCGCTCTACACCATGGCGGACGCGCTGGCCGTGCAGCGTCTGATCATCGGGGTGCCTTATCGCCGGCCGCTGTACGCCCGCAAGAATCTGGTGTTCGAGTTCGTCGAGGCGGGACACATCCTCGGCTCCGCCACGGTGGACCTGCGCTTGTCGGAACCCGAGCCCCATCGGTTGGTCTTCTCCGGTGACATCGGCCGCAGCGACCTTCCCATCATCCGTGATCCGGCGCCCCCTCCGGGTCCCATCAACACGCTCATCATCGAATCCACCTACGGGGACAAGAGCCACCAATCGGTGGCAGACGCCGAGTCGAGACTGGGCCAGTTGGTGACCCGGGTGGCGGGGCGCGGCGGCAAGATTCTCGTTCCGGCGTTCGCCGTGGGGCGGACCCAGGAGTTGGTCTACAGCCTGCACGCGCTTCGCCGGCGTCAGGCCATTCCCGACATCCCCATCTACATCGATAGCCCCATGGCCGTCAACGCCACCGACGTGTTCCGGTTGCACCCCGAGGTGTTCGACCGCAACGAATGGCTGGTGGACGAAACCGACCGGTTGTTCGACTTCCCCATGGTGCACTACGTGCGCGACGTCGAAGAGTCGAAACGCCTCAATTCCCTCAACGGCCCGGCGGTTATTATTTCCGCCTCGGGGATGTGTGAGTCGGGCCGCATCCTGCACCACCTCAAGAACCACATCGGCAACCACCACAACCTGGTGCTGTTCGTCGGCTACCAGGCGAGTCACACTCTAGGGCGCCGACTAAAAGAGGGACAGAAGGTCGTCAAGATCTTCGGCCGCGACGTCGAACGGCACGCCGAGGTCGAAACCCTCGAGGGCTACTCGGCCCACGCCGACCGCGACGAACTACGCGACTGGGTCCGCCACCTGGGCGGCCCTGTCCAGCGAGCCTTCGTGGTTCACGGCGAACCCGACGCGGCCAAGGCGATGGCGAAGATACTACATGATGAAGGGGTCGGTGAGGTCGTGGTTCCAAGACACGGTGAGAGTTTTGAGTTGTAAATGGTGGACGGGCTGAGTCTTGAATCTTGAATCTTGATTTGTGATGTGGCGGGCTGGGTACCTAAAAAATCAAGATTCAAGATTCAAGACTCAGCCCACTGTCCACCGTCCACTTGCTCATAGCCCACAACCCATAGCCCCGGTACCTTTCCCTCCATGGTACCCCTGCGTCGCCTGCTCATCGTTGCCGGCACCGTTCTCGGTGTCGGCCTCGTCGGCTACATCGTGTCGTTCAGTTACGTGGTTCGCGCGGGAACGGTCGACGAGCGACACACTACCGACGCCATCGTGGTCCTCGGCGCCGCCCAGTACGACGGGCGGCCGTCGCCAGTGCTGGAGGCACGACTGGACCACGCACTGATGCTGTACCAAGAGGAGGTGGCTCCAATTATCGTGCTCACGGGCGGCGTCGGTACCGGAGACACCACCAGCGAAGCGCTGGTGGGCAAGCGCTATCTCGAAGGCCACCACATCCCGGCCACCGCCCTCGTGGTCCGGCCCGAGGGGCGCTCGACCGTGTCGTCCATGGAAGCGATCGCCCGCTGGCTCGAACGCCAAGGACTAGAACGCATCACCCTGGTCAGCGACCCGTTCCACATGGCCCGCCTGCGCCTCGAAGCCGAACGACTCGGCATAGTGGCGTACACCTCGCCCACCCGCACCAGTCCCATTTCCGGATCGCTGCGCGGCGAATTGCCCTACTACGCCGCGGAAGCCTTCAAGGTCCCGGTGGCGTGGGTCAGAAGCTGGAGATAACAGCGAGGGCAGCCCACAAGATGTTTCGGTATCGTACAATAGTGAGTCAAGCTCCTATTCCCACCACAAGAGTCCATTCTCAAGAGGACAACCCCTGCGACCTGCGCACTCGACCACAACCATGCTGAAATCATCGACTCGCATCTACTCCGGCCGCGTGTTCAACGTCGACCTCGACACGGTCGAATTCCCCGACGGATCCACTGGTCAACTGGAGATGATCCGGCACCCGGGAGCAGCGGCCGTGCTGCCGTTCCTCGACCCCCCGTCATCGACCGACCCGCGGGTGGCGCTCATCTACCAATTCCGCCACGCAGCCGACCGCTACGTGTGGGAGATCCCGGCCGGGAGACTCGAGTCCGGCGAGTCGCCGGAGGACTGTGCCCGCCGGGAAATGCTCGAGGAGACCGGCTACACCGCGGAGCGGGTCGATCACCTGGCCAGTGTCTACACCACTCCCGGGTTCACCGACGAGATCATCCATCTGTTCACCGCGGAGGTGACCGGCGTCGGGGACCACGACCGGGAAGTCGACGAATTCCTGGAGGTCCACACACTCAGGTGGTCGGAGGTGGGCCGCATGGTGGCCCGGGGGGAGATCGTGGACGGCAAGACCCTGTGTTGCCTGTTCTACCTGCAACACTTCACCCGCGGCCGCACAGTGGCCACGGCCGGTTGACCACCGGCCCTGGTCCGCCTTTCTTGCCCTGCCCCACAGAAGTAAGATTCAGATATGCCGATCCACACCATGAAAACGTTCTACGGCAAGCTCAAGAGGCAGGGCCCCGAGTCCGCCTACTACTTCCTGGGCAGTGAAGACGTGCTCAAGGACGAGGCGGTCTCCCAGATTATCGAAAGAGTCCTCGATAAATCCTTGCAGGACTTCAATCTCGACCAGGTGTCGGCCGGCCAGATCGACCCGGCCGACTTGACCGACCTGTGCAGCACGCTGCCGATGATGGCGGACCGCCGGGTGGTGGTGGTGCGTGGGGTCGAGGCCTGGAAACGAAAAACCCGCGTCAAGAAGGCGGCGGTGGCGTACCTGCAAGACCCGGCGCCGGGAACCATCCTCATCCTGGTGCAGGCGGCCGCCGAGGAGAAGCCCGACAAGACGTTGGCCGCAGCGGTCTACACCGTCAAATTCGATGAGATGTCGCCGGAGGACACGGCCCGGTGGCTCAAGCGGGAAGCCGACCAGCACGGTATCCGGTTCGATCGGGGAGCCAGCGAGCACCTGCTGGCCACCGTGGGAGCCAATCTGGCGGCACTGCGCTCGGAGGTAGCCAAGTTGTCGGGCCTGGCGGTGGACGCCCCGATCACCGTCCAACAGGTGAGCGACGTGGTCGGCATCCACCAGGGCGAAACCCTGACCGACTGGCGCGACGCCGTCCTCGCCGGAGACGCCGCCAGGGCGGCCTCGCTGATCGAGTCAATTCTGAACCAGCCGGGCACCACCGGGGTTCGAATGGTGATGGCCCTGAGCCCGGCCCTCATTGGAGTCGGCGTCGCCCGGGCCCACTATGACGCCGGCAAGCGGGGCCACGCGCTGGACTCGGCCGTGCTCGACTCGATCAAGGCCATCAGGCCTTCGAGTCTCAAAGGGCTCGATTGGAAACTCGAAGCCACCAAGTGGGCCACGTGGGCCCCCGAGTGGCCAGGGCCACGGATCCGCCAGGCGATCGACAACGCCCGGCGGGCCGACGAACTCCTCAAGGACACCCACCTGTCGGACGATGCCGGGATCGTGACGGATCTGGTCATGGGGCTCGCCGCGGGCACAGAGGTGATGACATGAAACCCGGAAACACGATTTTGGTTCTGGCGATCCTGTCCACTGCCACCACCGCGGGGTGGAGCCAGCAGGACGAGCGGGTGGTGGCGGCGGTGCAGATGGCGCAGGAGGGCAATTCGGATTCGGCCCGTAGCCGCATCCAGTCCCTCCTCGCCTCGCTCCCCGCCAACGACCCGGTATACCCCGAGGCGCTCTACGCCGCCGGCACCATCGCCCCGACGGCCCCCGCCGCCCAACGGTATTTCCGCCGGGTGGCGCTGGAGTACAGCTTCTCGCCCTGGGCCGATGACGCGCTCCTGCGGTTGGCCCAGATCCGCTACGTGTCCCACGACCCACTGGGCACCGTCCGCGCGGTCGAGCGTCTGCGGGCCGACTATCCGGCCAGCCAGTTGCTGCCGACGGCCGCCTATTGGGCCGCGCGGGCATCGGTCGACCTGAATGACGTTGACGCCGCCTGCGAGTGGGTTACCCTCGGCTTGTCCCGCGCCGGCAGCGACATCGAAACCGTCAACCAGCTGCGCTATTTCAGCGGCCGCTGCGGTGACGGGGTGTTCGCCGCTCCCGAGCCGTCGCCGGGCGGCCAGGCTGCCCCGCCGGCCGGCCCGGTCTATCGGGTGCAGGTCACTGCGGTCAGCAGCCGGGCCGCGGCCGACGAAGTGGCCGCTGGGCTCAGGAACCTGGGCTATCCCGTGAGCGTCGTCGAGGAGGGTGGTCTCTACAAGGTGCGCGCGGGAGCATACCGCGATCGTCCGCCCGCCGACGAAGCGGTGCGCACCATCCGCTCGCGGATGGGCGGGCAACCGTTCGTGGTGATCGACCAGTGAGCCGCGTGGCCGATCGCCCCACGTCCCCCCTGATGCTGCAGTACCGCGACATCAAGTCGCGCCACCAGGACGCCATCCTGTTCTTCCGCATGGGCGACTTCTACGAAATGTTCTTCGAGGACGCCGAAGTCGGCGCCAAGGCGCTCAACATTACCCTTACGTCGCGCGGCGACGGCGTCCCCCTGGCGGGCGTCCCGGTCAAGGCGGCCGCCAACTACGTCCGGCAGTTGGTGGGACAAGGTCACCGGGTGGCCATCTGCGAACAGGTGGAGGACCCCAAGACGTCCAAGGGGATCGTCAAGCGGGACGTGGTCGAGACCGTGACCCCCGGCGCGCTGATCGAGGACGGCTGGCTGCCGGGAGAGCGCAACAACTACCTCGTGGCGGCCCTCCCCCGGGACGGCCGCATCGGGCTGGCAGCCATCGATCTCAGTACCGGGGAATTTCAGCTCGAGGTGGTGGCCTCCGATGCCTGGGAGGAAGCTCTGAGCCGGCTACGCCCGGCGGAGTTGGTGGCGCCGACGGCGGCAACCCTCCCGGTGGACGAAGGCGTTCTGCTGACCGAGCGCGAGGCCTGGGAATTCGACCCCGAGCTCGCCGGTGAAGAACTCGCCCGCCGGTTCGATCTCTCGTCGCTGAGCGGCTTGGGGCTGGAGGCAGACGACGCTCCGGCCGTAGGCGCCGGCGGCGCGTTGCTCCGTTACCTGGGAGAACTGCAGCCCGGGGGCCTTCCCCATTTGGCCCGTCCCACGGTGAGGCGCGGCGACCGTCATCTATGGCTCGACGAAATGACCCGTCGCAACCTCGAGCTGGTGGAGCCGCTCCGATCGGGTGCCAAGGGTGTGACCCTGCTCGAGATCATCGACGGCACCGTCACCCCGATGGGAGCCCGTCTGCTGCGTGCCTGGCTTCTCTCTCCCCTCAGGGACCCGCAGGCGATCGATGAGCGGCTCGACGCCGTAGCCGTGTTGCTGACCGACAGCCTGGGCCGGGAGCGGGTGCGCCAGGCGCTCACCGGCGTGCGCGACCTCGAACGATTGGCCGGCCGGGCGGCGGCCGGGCGGGCCAACCCCCGCGAGCTGGCCGCGCTGCGCGATTCCTTCGCCCGTCTCCCCGACGTGCTCGAGAGCCTCACGGGGCTGGCTGGTGAGTGGGGCGGCGGGGCGGCGACCGATTCCCAGTGCCCCGCGCTCGCCGCCGTCGGCGACCAACTCGATCCGCTGACCGATGTGTGCCAGGCGCTCACCGCGGCACTGGCCGAGCGGCCTCCTCCCAATCTGGCCGACGGCGGTGTCATCCAGGCGGGGTTCGATGCCGAACTCGACGAACTCCGTGATCTGCGCGACGGCGGCAAGAGGTACATCGCCTCGCTCCAGGAGCGCGAGCGGACCCGCACCGACATTCCGTCGTTGAAGGTCGGGTTCAACAAGGTGTTCGGCTACTACCTCGAAGTCACCAAGATCCACGCTGCCAAGGTGCCGGCCGACTACCAGCGGCGGCAGACGCTGACCAACGCCGAGCGCTACGTCACCCCGGAACTCAAGGAATACGAGGCCAAGGTTCTGGGAGCGGAAGACCAGATCGCCACCAGAGAGACCGAGCTGTTCCAGGCGTTGCGCCGTGAGGTCGGGGCCGCCATCGATCGCATTCAGCAGACGTCACGGGCCCTAGCTCGATTCGATGTCTGGGCCGCGCTCGCCGAGCGGGCCGCCGTGGGCCAGTACGTCCGGCCCAAGATGACCGACGAGTTTCATCTCGAGTTCCGCAGCTGCCGTCACCCGGTCATCGAAGAGATGATGCCGCGGGAGAATTTCATCCCCAACGACGTCTGCTTCGATGAAACCCAACGCCTGTTGCTGGTCACCGGCCCCAACATGTCCGGCAAGTCGACCATTCTCAGACAGATCGGACTGTGCACCGTGCTGGCCCAGATGGGGTCGTTCGTCCCCGCCAGTGCCGCCGTAGTCGGTGTGGTCGACCGCCTGTTCACCCGAGTCGGGGCCAGCGACGACCTCGCCCGGGGCCAGTCCACGTTCATGGTGGAAATGAGCGAGACCAGCGCCATCCTGCACAGCGCCACCGCTCGGAGCCTGGTGCTGCTCGACGAGATCGGGCGCGGCACGTCCACCTACGACGGGGTGGCCATCGCTTGGGCGGTGAGCGAGCACCTGCACGACCGCATCGGCTGCAAGACCATGTTCGCCACCCACTACCACGAGCTGATGCAGCTCCCCGAAGAGCTGGAGCACGCCAGAAACTTCAACGTGGCCGTGCGCGACACGGGAGACAGCGTGGTGTTCCTCCACCGGCTCGAGCCCGGCGGGACCAACCGCTCCTATGGCATCCACGTGGCTCAGCTCGCCGGGCTCCCGGCGGAGGTGGTGCGCCGCGCCAAGACGGTGCTGGGAACATTGGAAGGGGATCACCGGGTTGCCAAAGGGCCGCCACCACCCAACCCTGACCCGGGCCAGTTCGGTTTATTCGGCGCCACTGCCAACCCGATGCTCGACGAACTCCGCGAACTGGACGTCGATTCCCTGACCCCGCTCGAGGCCCTGAACCGCTTGGCGGATCTCACCCGTCGAGCCAAGGACGACACATGACCCGCGCCGCCACAACTCTCGCTGCCCTCGCCGCACTGGCGCTGATCGCTTGCAGCCAGCCCGATGACGGGGTGGTCAGCCTGCCGCCGGACCAACCGGCCGCGGGCCGCAAGGAACTCCCGCCGGTGGCCCTGAACGCGGATTCACCCATCGAATACCCCCGAGCGTTGTTCGACCAAGGCATCGAAGGAACCGTCCTCCTCAAGCTCTACGTCGATGCCGCGGGCGGCTTGGTGCCCGACTCGAGTCAGGTGTTCGAGTCGAGCGGCTACCCGGCCCTCGATTCGGCGGCCCTCGTCGGTGCCGGCCAGCTGCGTTTCTCGCCGGCGGTGCGCCAGGGAGAACCGGTGGCGGCGGCGTTTATCCAACCAGTAGAATTCCGATTCCCCGGAGGGATCCAGCCATGAGCACCCCCTCCCCCACTCCGCCACACCCCACACCCTACGATTCGGTCCTCGACACCATCGGTTGGACACCGTTGATCCGCCTCGCACGGGTTGGCGCCGGCATCCGGACACCGGTCTACGGCAAGGCCGAGTTCGCCAACCCGGGTGGCTCCGTCAAGGACCGGATAGGTTTGGCCATCATCGAGGCCGCCGAACGCGACGGCACCCTCAAACCCGGTGGCACGGTGGTGGAAGGCACCTCCGGCAACACCGGCGTCGGCCTGGCCATCGCCGCGGCTCTCAAGGGCTATCGTTGCATCTTCACCATGCCCGACAAGATGTCACAGGAAAAAGTGCGACTGCTTCGGGCCTACGGCGCCGAGGTGGTGATCACTCCCACCGCCGTGCCGGCCGATCATCCCGAGAACTATGTCATGAAGGCCAAGCAGATCGTCAAGGACACTCCGGGCGCCATTATGGCCAACCAGTTCTTCAACGACGTCAACCCCGAAGCCCACTACCAGACCACCGGACCTGAAGTGTGGCACCAGACCGGGGGGAAGGTGACCCACTTCGTGGCCGGTGCCGGCACCGGCGGCACCGTGAGCGGCGCCGGGAAGTACCTCAAGGAACAACGCAGCGAAATTCGCATCATAGCCGGCGACCCCCAAGGATCGCTCTACGCCGGCTATGCCCAGACCGGGCAGATGGGCGAGGGCGAGCCGTACAAGGTCGAGGGCGTAGGCGGCGACAAGATTCCCACCACCATCTGGTTCGACTACATCGACGAATGGCGTCAGGTGTCCGACCGCGATTCCTTCCTCATGGCCCGGCGCGTGGCTCGCGAAGAGGGCATCCTGCTCGGTGGCTCGGCCGGCATGAACGTCCATCTGGCACTTGAGATAGCCCGCGAGATCGACGATCCCGACGCCTGCGTCGTCACCATCCTCACCGACACCGGGGAACGCTATCTCAGCAAACAGTTCAACGATGACTGGATGCGCGAAAACCAATACCTCGATATCCCGCGCGTCACCGTAGGAGACCTCCTGCAACGGCGGACGTCGGGCGCGCCGCCGTTGGTGAGCGTCGCTCCCACCGCGGCGGTCCGCCAAGCGTTGAACCTGATGACGACGTGGGACGTCAGCCAAGTACCGGTGGTCGACCAAGGCCGCTGCATCGGCAGCCTGGTCGAGGCAAGCCTGATGATCCGCTCGCTCGAAGAACCCTCGGTGCTCGATCGACCGGTGCGGGACGTCATGGACAAACCGCTCCCGGTGGTGGAGTCGACCACTCCGTCCGACCGGCTGGCGCCGATGCTGACCAGAGAATCGCCCGCCGCGCTCGTGGAGGAGGACGGTGCCCTGATCGGCATCGTCAGTCGCTACGATCTCCTGCAACAACTCATCGGCGGCCGCTGAGGTGCGGGTTACCGTCCTCACCGGCGGCACCTCGATGGAGCGCGACGTCGCCATCGCATCGGCCGGGCAAGTGGTCGCGGCCCTCCGCGAACGAGCCCATCAGGTCGCCATCGTCGATACGGCACGAGGTGACGTCTCGCCCGAGGACGAACCGGTGTTCCTGGGCCAAGCCGTGAGCGCCGAACCGCCGACCCCCGACAGCCTCCGGGTTCACGAGCGAGACTTCCTGCTGACGGAGTTGGCACAATCCACTGCGGTGCGGGAGGCCGATGTCCTGTTCCTCGCGCTCCACGGTGGCTGGGGAGAAGACGGGACACTCCAAGCCCTGCTGGAGGTACTGGGCACACCCTACACCGGGAGTGGTCAGCTGGGGAGCGCGGTGGCGATGGACAAGGATCTGTCCAAGCAACTGTTCCGCCACGCGGGGGTGGACACCGCCGACTGGCTGATGGCCCCGTCCACCCGGGCCGAGGTGGACCGGCAACTCGGCTGGCCCGTCATCGTCAAACCGTCGAAACAGGGGTCGACCGTGGGGCTCACCCTGGTTGACGAACCCGCCGGCCTGGCAGCCGCCATCGACGAGGCTGCACGCTTCGACGACGAAGTCATGATCGAAGCGTACGTACCGGGCCGGGAAGTCACCGTGGGCATCCTCGGCGGGGAAGCGCTCTCAGTGGGAGAGATCATACCCCAACACCGGATCTTCGACTACCAATGCAAGTACACTCCCGGCATGTCACAGGAGATCTTCCCCGCCGATCTCGATGACCGGGTGCGCGACGATGTTCGGCGGCTGGCACTGACCGCTCACCAGACGCTCAAACTCGGCGGCTACAGCCGTGTTGATTTTCGCTTGACACCCACCGGCCAGCTTGTCTGTTTAGAAGCGAATACCCTCCCGGGCTTGACGGCCACCAGTCTCCTGCCGCAGTCGGCCCGGGCGTCCGGCATTGACTTTGCAGACCTGTGTGAGCGGGTCTGCCGCCTGGCGGTGGTGCCGGAGAGTGCGGAACTTTCCTGGCCGGGGCCTGCGTTATAAGTCGTTAGAGGAGCGTCACATGAGCCGGCTACCATACCACAGCATGACCCCTTGGGTCTGGCGACTGATCATCGCCAATGCTGTGGTGCTGCTCCTGCTCATGACCCTCACCCCGGCCCTGGCCGGGTCTCTGGCATTCGACCCCCAGCAGCCGTTCGCTGAGCCCTGGACCTACATCAGCTACATGTTCGTCCACGGCAGCCTGTGGCATCTGGCGGTCAACATGCTGCTGTTGTTCTTCTGGGGCACCCCCCTCGAGGAACGCATGGGAAGCCGGGTGTTCTTATTGTTTTACCTGTACTGCGGCCTCGGTGGACCACTGCTCTCCTTGTTGGTGTCGGCCGTCGGTGTACCGGTGGCCCCGTTCGTGGGCGCCTCGGCTGCCGTCTTGGGTATCGGCGTGGCCTACACCATGTATTGGCCGGACGCGGAGATGATCATCTTCCCGTTGCCGGTGCCGATCAAGACGCGCTACATCGTCATCGGAATCATCTCGCTCGACTTCCTTGCCGCCATGCTGGGCGCCAACTCCATGGTGGCACACTGGGCCCACTTGGGCGGTGCGTTGGTCGGGTTCATCTACATGCGCGTCCAGAGCTATTCCCGGCCGGTTCCGATTCCGCGGAGCATCGTCCGCGAACGCGTGCTGGTGAGTCGTCCCCAGCCAGCCGAGGCCGCCGTCGAGCAGACACCGAAGCCGCGGCCCAGGCGCCGCGGCGAGAAGGATCTGGTAACGGTCGAAATGGATCGTGTGCTCGACAAGATCAGTGCCCAAGGCATGGACAGCCTCACGCCAGCGGAACGACAATTTCTCAGCGACGTGTCCGCCAAGCGGAAAAAAGACAGCTAACCCACCGGCGACGCTCCCAGCTCCCAGATCCCTCCTCCCGGGTGACCTATTGACCTCGCACCCCGACATTTCGTATTGTGTCGCGTGCTCATCAACCTCGTCCCCGAATTCCTCGCCGTTCTCAAGGCTCGCGATCGCCGCGCAGCGTATCAGCACTATCTCGACGCGCACCGGTCGGTACTCACCGCCTATTGGCACAACTACGTCATCGACCCCGACAGCCCTCAGAGTGAAGAGGTCATCGAGCGCACCATCACCGCCGACCGTACCGACCTCATAGCGCTGCTCGAGAGTGTGGACCTCACGGCTCTGCTGGAGGACACCCTGGCCCGCGCCGAGGACGTTCTCGAAATCGACCGCCCCAGCGACAGCTACCTCATGGTCGGGGTCGGCGCCGCCAACGCCGGAGAGCTCGTGGTCCACGGGCGCGGGGTCGCCTTCGTGGCCGTGGAGCACTTCACCGGCAGCGTCAATCCGGGAACATTCGGTATGGGTCTCGACCCTCGGCTCATCCCGTTGTGGATGGCGCACGAGTTGGCGCATACGGTGCGCTATACCTCACCCGAGAGCCTCAGCGACATCAAGAGGCTGATCGAAAGCAGCGGCGGACACTACGACGTGTGGCAGGCCGGGAGCCGGATCGCGCTCGACGAGCTGATGCTCAACGAAGGGCTGGCGGTCCACGCATCCCAGGCCGTGGTCACCGGGTTTGATCCGGCAGAATATTTTGGGTACGCCCGGCGGCAGTATCATCGCCTCCGCGAATTGGAGGCGTTCTTGCGGCGCTCTAGCGAGCCCGATCTCGACCGCGCCGCCCTCGGGCTCAGATTGCGGTACCTCACCGGCGGGATGAGTCCAGCATCACGCCTGGTGGGCGGCCGAGTGATTCCGGAACGGGCCGGCTATTACCTCGGCTACCGCATGGCCGCCGCCATGGTAAGCGAGCGGGGCGTTGCCTACGCCCTCCGGGCCTCGAGCAAGCAGCTGCGCCAGGCCGACGACGTCGCGCGAGGCATCAGGATGGCGTAAGGGCGGGGCTGCGGGGCTGCCCAAGCGTTTCTCAGGTACGTTCCGAAATCAAGCTACGATTCTTAACTACCACAGCAAAAAACACCTACTTGAGCCTGGACTCCCTGCGCCCTGCGCACTATCAACTCTCCCACACAT
>SMUY01126903.1_pt1 | contig 13068 bp, 15 predicted proteins | sample 2456441 | NCBI WGS metagenome assembly SMUY01 (sample SAMN11095931, study PRJNA526329) | marine sediment metagenome | biome: Marine sediment; feature: Surficial sediment; material: Deep marine sediment; isolation source: Hadal surficial sediment | place: Pacific Ocean | collected 2014-11 | depth...
CGCCATCATCGAAGAGCAAGTGGTGAAATACCTGCTAGGAACAGCTACAGTGACAGAAACACCACTGACTTTTCAAGAGTTGGTGCAATTGAACGCTGCGCCGACAGCGAAGGGATAACTAAATGCCGCGATTCACTGATCCACTAAGGACTAGGACCCACGATATTCTTGACCAAGCCAGCGCAACGGATGCTGTGGGGCTAGGCCTGATACCCATGGTCGTCGAGACTACTGGTCGTGGCGAGCGCGCCTACGACATCTACTCCCGCATGCTCAAGGAGCGCGTGGTATTTCTGGTTGGCGCGATCGAAGACCACAATGCCAATCTGGTGGTGGCCCAGTTACTGTTTCTTGAGTCAGAAAACCCTGACAAAGATATCCACCTATATATCAATTCGCCCGGAGGCGTCGTAAATGCTGGATTGGCGATCTACGATACCGTGCAGTTTGTAAAACCTGATGTCAGCACGGTCTGCCTAGGCCAAGCAGCTAGCATGGCCGCTCTGATTCTGGCCGGCGGCGCCAAAGGTAAGCGATACGGCCTACCGCATGCCCGAATGATGATTCACCAGCCGATGGGGGGGTTCGAGGGGCAGGCGACTGACATCGATATCCATGCCAAGGAGATCCTACGGGTACGCGAACGGCTCAATAAGATCTTGGTCAAACATAGCGGGCAGACCATGAAGAAGGTTCAGCAGGATACCGACCGGGATTACTTTATGGATGCGGAAGAGGCGGTGGCATTCGGCTTGATGGATGAGGTGATTGCAAAGCGTGCTTAGGCTGGGTATTTTTGATCTAGATTGTGCTATAAACTATCAGAAGGGGCGTAAACCTTGCAAAGTTTCGTGAAACGCCGCATCTCGTTCCACAAAGAGTGCGAACGGCGAGGTTAGAGAATGGCGGACGACGACAAAGGCAAAGGCGACAGTAAGGGCGAGAAACTTCTTTACTGCTCGTTCTGCGGCAAAAGTCAGCACGAGGTACGTAAGCTGATCGCAGGCCCGTCTGTATTTGTTTGCGACGAATGCGTTGAGTTGTGCAACGATATTATTCGCGAGGAAGTACAAGAAGAACGCAACGCAGCTCAGACTAAAGGCAAGTTCCCCACACCCCACGAGACCAATCAGATTCTCATGGAGTATGTGATTGGGCAGCCTGAGGCTAAGAAGATTCTAGCGGTAGCCGTTTACAATCATTACAAACGTATAGAGCATGAATCAAAGATTGGGGATGTCGAACTCTCCAAGAGCAACATTCTCCTAATCGGCCCCACGGGTTCAGGCAAAACTCTGCTTGCTGAGACCTTGGCGCGAGTGCTCAATGTGCCGTTTGCGATTGCCGATGCAACCACGCTAACCGAGGCAGGTTACGTTGGTGAAGACGTCGAAAATATTATCCAAAAGCTGCTGCAGAAATGCGATTACGACGTAGAAAAGGCACAGCGAGGAATCGTTTATATCGATGAGATCGATAAGATCTCACGCAAGTCAGACAATCCGTCGATCACGCGTGACGTTTCTGGCGAGGGCGTCCAGCAAGCGTTATTGAAGTTGATCGAAGGCACGGTTGCATCCGTGCCCCCACAGGGCGGACGCAAGCACCCGCAACAAGAATTTCTGCAGGTCGATACTAGCCATATCCTGTTTATCTGTGGCGGTGCATTTTCTGGTTTGGAAAAGGTAATCCAAGAACGTTCAGAAAAGAGTGGTATAGGATTCGGCGCGGACATAAGGGGCAAGTCGGATCAGAAGAAAATCGGCGATGTGCTACGCACGGTAGAGCCCGAAGACCTGATTAAGTATGGTCTGATTCCTGAATTTGTTGGTCGTATGCCAGTTATCGCCGTGTTGGATGAGTTGGACGAGAGCGCATTGATACAGATTCTAACCGAACCCAAGAATGCGCTTGTTAAGCAGTATCAACGATTACTGCGGCTCGAAGGCGTGGAGCTTGAAATTCGCGACGATGCGCTCGCTGCCGTCGCCACGCGTGCAATGGAACGCAAGACTGGTGCTCGCGGGCTGCGCTCGATTCTAGAGAACGCCCTACTAGATACGATGTTTGACCTGCCATCACAAGACAACGTCAAGAAGGTTGTCATGGAAGCAAACGTTATTACGGATTCGGTACAGCCCGTCCTTATATATGGGGACGATGCCGAGCAGGAGCAGAAAAGGGCCTCCTCCGGATCCTAAGTGGGGCAAGACCGTATCGAGCAAAATGGCCCCGCATTCGCTGGGGCCTTTCTCTATTGGGGGTGCAAGTGGCCGGTTGGGTCAATAATCGGCGTTTCGGCGTGTTGAAATCTGGTCGCCCAGCCACCAGACTATATAGAGTGGGTAAAAAGCACGGCGGCTCACTCCGCCGCGGCACCGCCTAACGACGACTTCAGAAGAGGGAATCTATGACTGAAGAGCATTCAGAGCAGAAACTAGAGATGATCCCGGGATCGGGCGCAACCTTGCCGGTATTACCGTTGCGGGACGTCGTCGTGTTCCCGCATATGGTTATTCCATTGTTCGTTGGGCGTAAGAAGTCCATCAAAGCACTCGAGCGTGCTATGGAGGCCGGCAAACAGATCATGCTTACCTCACAGAAGAGCGCCTCGGAGGACGATCCGACACCGGACCTTATCAATACGGTTGGCACGGTTGCCAACATATTGCAGTTACTAAAGTTACCCGACGGAACGGTTAAGGTACTGGTCGAGGGTGAACATCGTGCCACGGTTGAGCGGTATAAGGAGACCGAGGAGTATTTCCTGGCTGATGTTGTATTGCTTGCTAGTGAAAGCGGGGACGAACTCGAAACCGAAGCACTCACTCGTTCCGTCCTGAGCACGTTCGATCAGTATGTGAAGCTGAACATGAAGATCCCGCCAGAGATTCTGACATCGTTAGCGGGCATTGACGATCCGGGGCGTTTGTCAGATACGATCGCTGCCCATCTAAGTCTTAAGCTCGACGAGAAGCAGCAGGTTCTGGAAATTACCAACGTACGTGATCGTCTTGAGCGGATTTTGTCGGTGATGGAATCGGAGATCGATTTGTTGCAGGTCGAGAAACGAATCCGCGGTCGCGTCAAGCGACAGATGGAGAAGAGTCAGCGTGAGTACTATCTGAATGAACAGATGAAGGCGATCCAAAAGGAGTTAGGTGAACTCGAAGAGTCGCCTAACGAGATTGACGAGCTTGCCCAGAAGATCGCTAAGGCGGGTATGCCCAAGGACGTGCGTGAGAAGGCGGAGGCAGAGTTGAATAAACTCAAAATGATGTCACCGATGTCAGCCGAGGCCACTGTGGTTCGAAACTATATCGACTGGCTCATCAATGTGCCTTGGAAGAAGCGCACGCGCATACAAAAAGATTTGGCCAAGGCGGAAAAGGTGCTCGAGCAAGACCACTACGGTCTGGAGAAGGTCAAAGAACGCATCGTCGAGTATCTAGCGGTGCAACAGCGGGTCAATATATCAAAGGGACCCATTCTTTGCTTGGTCGGACCACCTGGGGTTGGTAAGACTTCGCTCGGGCAGTCTGTCGCGCGTGCTACGGGACGAAAGTTTGTACGCATGTCATTGGGTGGCGTACGCGATGAGGCCGAGATACGTGGGCATCGCCGTACGTATATAGGGTCACTACCCGGCAAGATCCTACAGAATATGGCGAAGGTGAAGGTGCGTAATCCGCTATTCATGTTGGACGAAGTTGACAAGATGTCTATGGATTTTCGTGGTGATCCTTCGTCAGCCTTGCTAGAGGTTTTAGATCCAGAGCAGAACCACGCGTTTAACGATCATTACTTGGAAGTGGATTACGATCTTTCAGATGTAATGTTCATCACTACGGCAAACACATTGAACATACCCGCGCCGTTGCTTGACCGCATGGAGGTCATTCGTCTATCGGGTTACACCGAGGATGAAAAGGTAAATATCGCGACCCGCTATCTCGTGCCTAAGCAACGCAAGAACAATGGCCTGAAGGTGGAAGAGATTTCGGTGTCGGAGAGCGCGATTCGTGATGTCGTGCGCTATTACACACGTGAGGCGGGTGTGCGAAATCTAGAACGTGAAATCTCTAAGATTTTCCGCAAGGTCACAAAGGAACTTGTGCTCGGCAAGCGCGGTGATAAAAAGGTGATCATTACACCTCGCAGTGCCGACAAATACCTTGGTGTGCGGCAGCATCGTTACGGCATGGCCGAGGAGAATAACGAAGTCGGCCAAGTGAAAGGACTTGCATGGACCGAGGCCGGCGGAGAACTGTTGACTATCGAAGCCGCAATTCTGCCCGGCAAGGGTAAGTTGACGATTACGGGCAAGCTCGGCGATGTAATGCAGGAGTCCATTCAAGCGGCCATGAGTGTGGTCCGTAGCCGAGGGGCTAGGCTGGGGTTAGCGCCAGACTTCTACCAGAAACACGACTTTCACGTGCACCTGCCCGAGGGGGCAACGCCTAAGGATGGCCCCAGTGCCGGTATCGGCATGTGCACAGCCATGGTCTCGGCCCTTACCGGTATACCTGTGCGTTGCGATGTAGCGATGACGGGTGAAATCACATTGCGCGGTGAGATCTTGCCGATTGGCGGGTTGAAGGAGAAACTAATAGCGGCGCACCGGGGGCGTATCAAGTCAGTGCTGATTCCGGAAGAGAATGAGAAGGATTTGGTGGATATCCCGAAGAAGATTAAGGATGATCTCGAAATCCGCGCTGTGCGATGGATCGATCAGGTCTTCGAGATAGCATTGGAAAGCATGCCCAAAGCTCTCGAAGAGAAGGTCGACGTCGAGGGCGATGCGAGCAAGAAGTCGGATGCCAAAGCCGATACGACCCAACAGGTGACGACACACTAAGCGCCGCTATCAGTAGAGCCGACATACCGAGGCAGCGGCTGATACATGGGTCGAACAGCATTTAACTTCATACAGATTATTCAAGTACCGGACGATGCCTTCTTCAGCTTCTTGTTCGATTCTCCTCATCTCCCAGTGCTGGCCAGCGACCTTTTCGTACTCAATGCCTTGGAGCATAAGGTCATGAAGCGCGCTTGAGATTTCCCGCAAAAAACCGAGTGTGTTGATCGTATAGCGAATTCCGCGCGATCGCATATACTTCTACCAACCTTTCTCGAGATAGCTCCTACGCTCAGTTTTATCCAGAACTCTCGCACAAGACTCCCAATCTACTTTCTCAACATTATGGTATCGAAGCTTGAAGGGGTGTTCCTTCGGGACAGCGTCGATTGTCTGTTTTGCCTGTTCAATCTCGCCAAGCGCCACATGCACCCAGACGTCTTCCAATATGTCGGGCAGCTGCCCAAAAAGAGTCGATATCGCTTCTAGCCGTTCTGACAAGATATCATGCACCCGATCTTCGACAGAGTCGGCATAGCGCATGTTATAGATGTCTACGACATCTCGAAGCTGGCCGATCCTCTGTATGCGGCCTTTGCGCTGTTCCAGCCTAGAGGGATTCCACGGGAGACGTTTAACTCCTTGCAAATCTGATCGACTCGCATGGCTTTTCCCTTGAAGCTGAAGCTGGTATTGCGGGCGATGACAAGCAGTTCCCGGAAATGGGATAACGCAGTGATGATGTCTTCGGTGATCCTGTCGCTGAAATACTCCTGCTCCGGGTCACCGCTCATGTTGGTGAAAGGAAGGACAGCAATAGATGGTTTGTCCCGCAACTCAAGCGCGGGTTTCACTGATTCAATTACCGCCGCTTTTTCCTTCGCCATCACGACCTTATACGCTCGCACCGGTTCCGAGATGTTCTTGACCTCCTGCTCGCCCATGTCCTCGTAGTCGAGGTCGAGTTTCTTCCCCACAGCGGAGCGCACAGCGTCAGAGATACAGATACCTCCAGGGTCAGCGAGACTCTCAAGGCGTGCCGCAATGTTCACACCATCCCCATAGATGTCGCCTCGGTCCTCGATCACATCACCCGAATTGACACCGATACGGAAGTGCACTTTGCGTTCGTCCGGTAACCCTTGGTTTCGGGTATTGAGTTCATCCTGAATGGCGACAGCGGTAGACATCGCATCCACCACCGCATCGAATTTGGCAAGCACAGCATCGCCCGCGTAGTGCATCACCTGTCCGCGATGGGATTCAGTTGTTGTAGAGATCAGGTCGAGGTATTCGCTCAGAGTCCGGTGAGTCGCGTCCTCATCCTCGCCCGTCAGCCGACTGTAACCGGCCACGTCGGCATAAAGGATAGCGGCAAGCTTACGCGGGAGCAGGTCTTCCATTCGGGGTGCCTTCTTAGAATTGGGGCATACGGGGAATACTATCGCGGGGGCCTGTGGGTGGCGAGTGAACGTCGGCAATCGGGGCAGCACCGGACGTTCAAATATCGGGTTTCGTGTGCGCCGAACGACTCCTTTTGGCCGCTTTCTGCCCGTCGCAAGAACACTTTTCACCGAAGGCGACAGGCCGCTTCTAGGCGAAAGCCGACATTCGTCAAAGGAGTTCATTCGCTCAGTCAGACCATCTTTGAATGACCGCTTCCGCCTATTAGCCGCCCTTCAACTGTTGGAGAAATTGTCTCCGCGATCGGCAGCAATCGGCCAGAAGCGGTCATTCGCGCGACTCTCGATCGCGGCCGACAAGGCGACAGACGCTGTCTACCGGTGAGGAAAGGGGAACCCAAGTGGCGGCCGTATGGGGTCGGTCGTGCGCGAGCCGCCACGGATGCAAATTTCAGACCTCCTGACATAGTGTGCGCCGAATTGAGACATGAGATGATTGGATGTTGCCCCGATGTCGCCTGAGAGCGTTGGCGCTGCCGGCGCCACCGAAAAATGTGTCTCACTATTTCTCCGATACCAAAACAACGCCAATTCAGGAGAATCAGCAAGTTGGAGCTGCAGTGACAGGAGGTCTGAATTTAGGAGCGGCGCCACACGGGTTGTGGACAAGGTCGGACTTACAACGGAGGTACCTGTGAGTGCGGACAAGCTAGGAAAGTTGTCAGACCGGCTACGGGATTACCTGATTGAATCCGCGGTGCAAGGAGATCCGATAACCTACCGGGAGCTCGCTCACGCTCTGGCACTGGAGCCTCCGAGAACGATTCATCGAGTCACGGAGGCGCTAGAGGAGCTGATGCACGAAGACGCAGTGGCCGGGCGGCCTTTCATTGCGTCACTTGCGATCAGCAAAATTCGGGGCGGCTTACCCGCCCCCGCATTCTTTGCTTATGCCCGTCGTCTGGGGCGATTCGTTGGAGATGAGGGTGCTTCGGACGCTCGAGCATTTTATGCTTCGGAGTTCAACGCGGCAGTGGCGTTTTGGGGCGGTGACGGTTGGAGCTAGCCGGAAACCCGACCGGGTGTAGCGCGGTCTCGCTGGTACCAGAAAGTTTGTGGATGATGGCGAGTGTCTCGACACCGCATTCTAAGCCCGTCCGTCGCTACAGATTGCACTTGCTGCGTATTGCGTTATAAGACAGCATTCCGGTTGGACATTAGGGATTACAAACGGCTCTGATTAGTTTCAAATAAGTAGAGGGTTGCAGAAATGACCGATATCGAAAAGGCGATGTTCGATCCGACTGCAGTCTTTCGAGCACCCGAAGAGGTGCTTTTGCGAGAAGATATGTCGCGCGAGCAAAAGATCGAAGTGCTGCGCCGTTGGGCATATGACGCACGGCAGCTTCAAGTCGCTGACGAAGAAAACATGGGAGGTCAACAACCAGATATCTTGGATGAAATTCTTCGTGCGCTCCATGCGCTTGACGCTTGACTTGATACTGAGCACTCAGCGCCCAGAAAGCAAAGGGGCCCATGACTTTGAACTACAAACACTCATAGATGCTTAAAACCCAAAACTCTGGGCTCTACAGCGCTCATTAGTGAATGTCCGAAAGAGGAGTGTTTTTACCCAGACATCGCCGACCTCCTGGTCTCTCATCAGGTGGTCGGTGAATCATCCATCCTCCAGAGACCGTAGGGATCAAGCAGTTACGTGCGACTATGGCACAAGCGTATTCTGCCTGTGACTGCCAGTGTGACTGAGCCTCTGCGGGGTAGTTCAGTTGGAGTAAGATACAGTACCTATCCTTCAACTAGTTCTGGCAGTGTTTCAAAAACCTCTTGCAATCTGCTGTCGCAAAGCGCCTATTTTGCAGACTCCAGGAAGCGTCAAAAGGGAGGTTCAAAAACAAATGTTTTTTGTCACTCCTTGCGACGTGCCGCAAGCAGCGCGCATCTGAACCGGCACGTTATGCGTACAAAGCTGAGGAATACGCATGTTCGGTAAATTAATTGAGAACTGGAAAGCCCTACGCGTTCTGAAAGCGGTACAGAAAGAGCCGATTTATCAAGTAGCAATACAAGTGATTGGCGATTACTTGACGGATGAAAGTCAAAGGCTAGGTAAATATGCATCACAAAAGTTTAAAGAGGAGTTAGCTGAAGATATTCTCAAGGAAGTAGGAGAAGTGGTTTTATCCGAAAATCGACTCCTAGCGAATCGCGAAAAACTAGCAACATATACTATCGCAATGGCTAAATATCAAGTACTTATTCTTCCAGCTGAAAGCGAGGATGAAGAAGAAGTAACTGGGTTAAGGGGTAAACCCGGTGTCACAGGGGAATTAAAAGCTCATAAAAGAAATTGCTGAAAAGGACAAGGAAATTAAAGAGCTTGCTTTCGGCTTAGATAATCCCACAGAGAAGGATATCTATAATGCGTGTGTGTTCCGTTGTTGGATGTACCACCTTAAAGCGAGTGTATTTGAAGCGATCCGTGATGCGTTGAACGACATTCACCCTAATACTGAAAAGGATTGGTATGAACCTTTTGTTCATGCCATGTGTGCGTCGGAAGAACATGATTTTAGAGAAGCCATTGGTATGCCAGATGTTATAGAAAAAGACGGTTCAATGGGTAGTTTTGGGGCTTTAAAGTATTCAACTTATTGGAACATAGTTATGAGTGGTGCCAAATACCCAAATCTTGAGTGGGAAGAAGCATGGAAGCAAGAAAATCTTGAAGAAGAGACATAAACACGCATAACAATCGCTTCCAACCGACGCGTTACCCGCGCGGCTGAAGCAAAACGTTAGATGCCTATGGAAAATAAGAGTAATACTTGTTGGATTTGCGGCGAATCTGCTACCACTGGCGAACACCAGCAAAAAAAGACTGATGTAAAAGCAATGTTCGGAAAGGGTTCTTATAAAGAAAGAGGGGTAGTTAAAAAAGACTTCGACAGTAAAAACAAATCTCCTGTCCAGGGCCCAAATTCAAAAGAGTTAAAATATAGTAATAACCTTTGTACAAAATGCAATAACGAAAGAACGCAACCGCATGACCAAGCTTATGAGAAATTTGCAGATTACATAAGAAATAACTTCTTAGAAGTTAAGAGAAGCAAGGAAATTAACACAAATTTAGTGTTTGGTAAGGACAAAGCTAAGCGTGAACAACAAAATCTATTTCGTTATTTTATTAAGGCATTTGGTTGTCAGCTTAATGATAAGGGCTTGCCTGTTCCAGAAACGTTGAAGAAAGCACTTTTGGGTAGTAATTTTGGAAATGAATTTAAAGTAAGTGTCTGCATTAACGCCGAATATGAAGAGTATTTACAGAATTTCCCCTTGGAAGGGGATCAAGATAACAATGGCAATCCTGTAGATTATTTTTGGGCTCAACACACAGGATGGTTCACAGTGGTTTACGCATATAATAGAGCGATTTCACATGAATTTGGTGATGAATGGTATGGTAAGTCCAGAAAATTTCGCACTGGCAAGTTAACGGCATCTAAAGAACCCAGTTGAAGGCGATAGCAATGGATATAGATATGGCCACCGCATACGAGGCAATAAAGAACGGTTTGAGTTTGTTTCGGGATGCCATCTCCGTTGCTAAGGGCGCAAAAGACCTACTCCCAACGGGAAGTGACAAGGAAACGGTCGAAAAGTCGTTAGAAGCGGCGGAGCGCGCTAGCAAGCTCGCTGAAGCACAAATTGCACAAGCGCTTGGGTATCACCTTTGTAAGTGTACCTTTCCACCGCAAGTGATGCTGAGTAAGGGATACAAAGGGCCGCAAGAACAGTTTCAGTGTCCAAGCTGCAAGAAAACATGGCCTCCACCGCCAATAGATATCCCACATCCACGTTACGGAGCGCCATGATGGGTTCTAATCGGGCCGTTACGAGAACGTAAGGACGAAGTGCCTGTGCTCATTTTGTGCTCAACCCCGTCACATTCCAGCCTATATGACGCTACTCGTTCCAACTTAGCCCGACCGCATAAGTCTTTGCTGGAGCTAGCTAAAGTGAGCTGGAGTAGTGTCGGATGGGAAAACAACAATTGATTCACACGGCAGGGGTCGCTGGTTCGAACCCAGCATCGCCCACCATATCTTTCAATAGGTTATCGGATCAGACCAACAACCCTTTACGCTGCGTGTGCTCGAAACTGTGCTCATTCGGCCATCCATACGGTTGGCTGAAAGCGTTCAGTTAGATTCATCGATCTCTACGGTAACTGCATCCCCCTCCCATACTGCGAAGTAGTCCTTCAAGCTCACAGCAGCGAACAGCTCAACCCGCCGAGGGACTGGGTTATGTGCGCGCCGAACGAGGATCGGCTGATGTTTTTTTTCGACGCGCGCGGTGCCTGCATAGTAGTAATAGGCCTTCCTCAGCTTCGGTATGTGTTGATATTGAGCCGGATATTGAACGTTCGCTGCATCTTCTGTTAGTGCCGGTGTAAATCTCAGCAGCGCGTTCAGCACACTGTCATCAACGGTGAGATTCAAGCTGCCGGGTTCCAAGGAGTTCCAACCGGTAGCATTCAATATCTGTTGAGCCCGCTGAGGATTAAGGCGCTGGACTTCGGCTTCACCGGGCGGTCCCGCGTCAGGTCGCGTGGAACTTCTGAAACGAACTCTTCCGTCGAACTTCATTAAGAATGAGCCTAACTAGGATTCCATGGGGCGCGTCCGGCGCAGGGCGCAAGGTTGGACGTCAAAGATCTTTTCTCAACTGGTCAAGGACATTCGTCAAGCCAACCAGATCAAAGCGTTCCTTGAAGACAAGACGGAAAATACCTAGGGCACAGACACCAACCTGCGCGGCTGTCTTGAGGCAGAGTCGAAGTGCTGCGCCATCGCCCATTAAGTAGATGACCTTAAGCTCTGTCTGTTTGACCCCCTTGTTCATTTGAAGGGCCTGCATCAATGCCCGTTCGTTCGGATGGGCACCATAGTCAATAGTACGGTCGTATAGTGTCCCGGCGGCCTTAGCTTCAATCTTATTCGCCGCTTTTAGCGCGTCGAAGAGGTTACGGATTTTGAACTCCGCTCTGACCTTGCTCTTGTGCTCTGCGCTATCGTGGCGACGCAGCCAAGTCTCCCGTGAAGCAGGGTTCTTGGAAAGGTAGAAGCCGTAGAGGGCCTCCTCAAGACTAAGCCGCAACGCCGCATATGCCTCTGGAACCTGTCCGCTTAACGCGAGGCGCACACCAGCTAGAAAAGATGAATGAGCACGGAGAACAAAGAAACCAGCGAACCAATCCTTCGTGTTCAGGAGATTGTCCACTAGCGTTCGATTAGCCGCATCGACCCCCAGTAGCTTTGCATATTCAGCCTTGAGATTGGCAAAGGTCGCATACGAGTTTGCGCGTGAAGCGTCCAGAAACTTTGTTATTTCGTCCCTTCCCCATCCAGGCGGTGGTTGCTGCTCCAACATGTCGTCTTTCCCCAATTAGTCAAGGTCTAGCGCCAAAAGGACACACATCGTGACCTATCGCGTCCGTTCTTGAAGCCATGGCCATCGCCCGCCATTGTAGGAACAAAAAACATTTGTTTTTGAACCTCTCTTTTTACGCTTCCTGAAGCCTACAAAATAAGCGCTTTGCGACAGCAGATTGCAAGAGGTTTTTGAATCACGCCGAGTTGGATGAAGACCAAGCACTCTATCTTACTCCAACTGCGCTGCCCCGGAGGGGGCCGGTCACAGCGCACACGCTAAACCTAGTTGGAAGCTGTGACCGTATTTGTGACTAGGCTACTTTGGAAATCGCGAAAAAACGACCAATTGAGATATGTTTTGAAAATCGGCAAGCGATGCAAGTGGTTGATTTCACTTAATGCGCCCATTCAACCCAGCTGGTTGGGAACCAGGTGGTCGGGAGTTCGACTCCTGAACTTCTTTCGATGACCTTGTCGCCCGAAGCGTCCTCGCATTTTAGCAGGGGGCGTGAAGGAACCAGGCTCCAGTCCCAACAACTCGCCCTGAAACTTCCTCTGTGTCAAAGAAGCCTCGAGACTGCCGTTTAGCACGATTTTCCTGTATAATCGATCCCAGATTTGAAAATCAGAGCTCCCCCTGGGAGCGCGGCGCGTACGAAGTTTATCGCGCCTGCCAGGAGGGGGTGCCGTTGTAGTCTGTGCCAAAAGGCGAAGCGGCGAAAACCCGTAGCCGAGCAATGCTCGGTGGTTTTCGCGCTTCGCCTTTTTTATGGCCTAGCGAATTACTTTTTTGGAGGCCTAACAAGGTGTAATCAAATGTTGGAGCCTGAGAACGAAAACGTTCAACCGGCCAACAATCTGCCGCCGCAGCTTCTTCCCTTCGTCGATGCGCTGGCTGAACTGCTCGTCTGCGCGTATCTGCAAGATACCGTTGTAAGGGTTACGGGTGATCTCCCGGAGACGCCGAAAAAGCAAAACGCGAGGATCTCTAAGCCTCTTATAGGCTTTCCGCAAGAGAACACAGGAACGGACACAGGCGAAGACACAGAAGGAAACACAGGCTTAAACCCACGAGGATGACTATTATGAGAGATATCTTTTCGAGCATCAGGCTTTCACAGCAGCTTTTTGCCATCCTGGATGACTACCATCCGAGAAATCGGATGTACGTATACCGGATGGTTAATGGCCAACCCGAGTCTCCCGCTCTGCTCAACTGCCACCCGTTTCCAGACCTACTCGACTACCTGCGAGATCATCATGGGGGTGGCGAGTTCAGACTGCTAATTCGTCGCGGCGACAAGATGCTACTGGCCGGGACGATAGCCATTACGCCGCTACCGAAAACCAC
>SMUY01293869.1_pt1 | contig 13051 bp, 8 predicted proteins | sample 2456441 | NCBI WGS metagenome assembly SMUY01 (sample SAMN11095931, study PRJNA526329) | marine sediment metagenome | biome: Marine sediment; feature: Surficial sediment; material: Deep marine sediment; isolation source: Hadal surficial sediment | place: Pacific Ocean | collected 2014-11 | depth 0-1...
CATTTTCCTGTAATTGTAAAAATTTTAATCCGGATAACAAATTGACTATTGTATCTCTGTTCCACAAGAACGAAATATGAGCATCCCACCCCCTCGAATAAATTTGCTCACCGTCATAGTTATAATAAATTTCCGAGCCAGCCGAAGAAATAATTGCTTTCGGTAACGGTAAATTCATTCTATTTAACAAATCATGTGTTGAACTTATGGAACGCCCGGTTGCCACAACGAATCCTATTTTTTTTGGCATATTTTTTACAACGTTGATAAATTCTTTTAACGAGCTGTTAACTCCAACTAATGTATAGTCTATATCCGATACTATCATCTTATCTATGCGAAGCAGCTGTTTGCCGGTCTTTTCAATTGAATGTACTTGATCTGGCTTGGTTATAGGAGTTGATTCACTTTTCTGTAAAATCTTTTTTGTTTGAATCTGTCGCGAGTAATTTTCGTTAACAGTATTTTTGCCAATATGAGAATGCTTATCCTTCAGTTTATCCTCACCAAATATATCTTTTACTTTACTGGGAATGTCTTTTCTATTTCTGTTTAGTTTTGTTCTCAACTCCTGCCATAGTGCGATATAAGATAAAGATGCTTCGGATGTTAAACTATAGCTCAATAGTGGTTTACGATAGACGCCCATTTTTTCCACGTCGGAGGCATACGGAATAAGGTGCTGAAGAAACCGTTTATCTTTTTCTACCATTGATTCGATTGTAGACTTGTGCAGTTTCTTTCGCATTTCAACCATAGAAAAAAAAGGTAATAGTTTAGAGCGATCTAATTTATTGCTTTTAAAAAACTTCAACATTTTTTTGTATGTCATCTCAGATAGCGTTGTAGGTATGAATGGTACCAGAATCTTATCTGCTGCGTGAAACACATTTTCCGATAGAAGTGTTAGATTGGGAGGACAATCTAAAAAGATATATTTATAAGTAGAAGCGAGCGGTTTTAAAATCTTTTTTAAGTGTTTCTTTGGATTTTTCAGATCGTTCAACTTTATGTCTAAATTTCTATAGGAAATATCAGACGGAAGAAGATCGAGATAATCGAAGTCTGTCCCCCTTATATATTTATCAATACCAGTTTTAATTCTCAAAAATTCTTTTGAATTATACTTCTTGGAGGCTTTTATTCTAAGATAGAAGGAAGCAGATCCCTGAGGATCAAGATCACAAAGCAAAGTGCGTGCACGTTCTCTGGACGCTAAATAGGCTAAATTTACAGAGGTTACTGTTTTCCCGACCCCACCTTTAATATTGTAGAGCGCAATGATCTTCAAATTTTTATTGTTGCTTTTTTATTATTTGATAATAATGCACGAAATAAATTCATATTAATTTTTGCACTAAAGTGTTTAAATTTTCCTTGAAAAGAATTCCTCACATTCTTTTATTCATAATTTAGTTCAGAAATTAAAACACCGACGGCAGCAGTTTCAAACACAGAATTCTTTTCATTTAAAATTAATTTATCCAGATAGTTTTTAACATTCTAATTTGAACAGAGTAATTAGTAAATAAACCAAGATTATTCCGTAATTTTTTTAACTGTTTACTTAATATAACTATCTTTTTAAGGAAAAAAGTGATGAGAATATCTCTAATAAACATCTGAGTTGTTTACAGACAAATCTTAATCCGTGTATCCTCTCATCAGGTGTATCACGAATGCTCTGGTCGATAATTAAAAATAGTTTATGCTTTTGCTTTACTCGTGCAGCTAATAGCACAGGGTAATTACCATCGGTAAAATCATGTAGAAAGCTTACATTAAAAAAAATTAAGGATAATGTCCATGATTTAATATGCAGCCCAGTGAGGGATTTTACACAGATATGCGTACAGATGCAATATGGGAAAAACTACCGGCGTTTTAGCAGAATTAGGTTGTGTAGCAAAGGTGTTTACCATAATCGAAGGATTTTTTGGCATATTAATTGATTTTTAAGATAGTGGTAGTGAAATATTTCGTTGGTTAAGTACAAAATTTATAATTGTGTAAAATGTTAATCTATGACCAGAATATCTAAGCAACTTGAAGCGAAACTCACATTAAGGATTGCACTTTTTTTAATTGCAATCTCAGCTTTTGTCTATTTTTATTTTGTCAATTCATATGAAAATGAAACTCTCGAAAAATTTAGATTTAAAGCGAGGGTCTTTTCAAATTATTTGAAACAAAATCCCCAAATCTTTAAGGATGGGAATTTTGGGGATCGATCTCAGATCATTAAACTAATAGAGCTCACTGATGCAAAGTACCTTGCTCTGGAGGATAGCAATGGTAATATGGTAGATGCTGTCAACATAGATCCGGCTGGGGGTAATTTCGATATTGCCACGAAGAGAGACGAGAATATATCACAAGATCATCAAGTTTATCGCATTTCATTACCAATTATAGCTAACAAACTGGAAATTGGAAAAATATATGTTGGATTTTATGCTTTAGATACTATTGCAGATCTTTATCAAAAGAAACTTCTTATAGCATTAATCAGCCTTTTAATACTCCTTTTGGGAATTATAATAACATTCGTTTTAGCCTCACAATCATTTAAACCATTATCTAAACTGAATTTAACTCTAGATAGGAGTATTGAAAAGAATAAAAATATAGAAATTGATTATACCGGTCATGATGAAATTGAATTACTTGCAGATAAAATTAATTCTGTTCTCTTGGAACTTGATGTTTCTTCCGAACGCGTTGAATCTCTAAATACAAAGTTAAAAGGGGATTTCAAGGAGAAAGTTCGCGAGTTGGAATATGAAATAAATCAAAAGAAACAGGCAAAAATATCACAACAAGAGAGTGAAGATCAATTCAGGCTGTTATTTGAAAATGCTCCAATTGGGATGGTTATAGTTTCGCCTGATATGAAAATAAAAAGTGTGAACAAATCTTTTTGTAGTACGCTGGGTTATGGGATAGATGAGCTTCTTGGTTTGGGAATAGAGCACCTGTTTGAAAGAGATACGTCCACCGATTCGATAAATGGAAATGCAAAACTCAACGCTGAGGAATTACAAAATCCAAGCTTAAATCAAACAATAGTAAAAAAAGATAAAACTAAGATTCAGGTTATAGTAAAATCAGATACTATTAGTGATGATAAAAACCAGCCCAAGCAGCACATTATGCAAGTATTAGATATAACAGAAATTATACGAGTGCAGAAAGAATTAGCAATTGCATTGGAAAAAGCAAAAGAAGCCAGCAAGCTTAAAGATGCATTCCTTGCCCAGATGTCCCATGAAATCAGAACCCCACTTAATGTTATTCTAACGTCAGTACCAATTTTAGCGGATGAAATCGGAGATAAAGATAAAGATACCCAGATTATTATAAGTTCGGTTGGCAGTGCAGGTAAAAGACTGCAAAGAACAATTGATATGATCCTAAATATGTCGGCTGTGCAAAGTGGAAACTATCAGGCAGATTTTGAACAAATTGATCTTGCTGAGGATTTAAACAAACTTATGGCTGAAGTTAAATCACTTGCTGATGATAAGGGATTAAAATTAGAATTTAGGAATTTAACTGAGAATCCAGTAATAAAGTTAGATAGCTACACGGTTAACCAGATATTTCAGAATCTTATAGGTAACGCCATTAAGTATACAAAAAAAGGATTTGTAAGAATTGTTATTAAGGACGCCCCGCAAGATAAACTCATGGTGTTTATAGAGGATTCAGGGATAGGAATGAGTAAAGAATTTATGCAGAATATATTTACACCATTCTCACAGGAAGATATTGGACAAAAGAGAGAATATGAAGGTAATGGTCTTGGGCTGGCATTGGTTAAAAAATATTCTGAAGTAAACAATGCCACACTTACAGTAGAAAGTAAAAAAGGAGTTGGATCTATTTTCTCAGTTACCTTCAATCGAGATGTTAATATTGTAAAGATAGAGGATGAGATAGTAAATCACGCTGTTGGTGGCTAATAAAAATCGTTCAACGCAGATCATTCCTTCACAAACTCCTTACCAAAGAACTGCCTGTACCAAAAGTTCCATTTGTTTCTTTGTGCATGAATCCATTTTGGGAACCTTACGCCATGTCTGGAGCTGGGATAAAGCATTAATTCAAAGTCTTTATCAAGGTCCGTAAGCTTATCAACTAACTGCAATGCATTTTGTACATGAACATTATCGTCAAGCATGCCGTGTGTTATTAGGAGATGACCTTTATATTTTTCCGCGTGAGTCATTGCTGAGCTAAATTCGTAACCTTCCGGGTTCTCTTCCGGAGTGTCCATAAATCTTTCAGTATAAATATTATCATAAAGGCGCCAATCAGTTACGGAATATTCTGCGATGCCGTGAGTAAAATAATCTGCACCGTACGTTAGTGCGAAAGCAGCAAGATATCCTCCGTAACTCCCGCCGGCAATCCCTACCCTTGTTGAATCAATGAATGTTTGTTTCTTTAACCACTTAATAGCTTCGATGTAATCATGTATTTCCCATTTACCAAGGTTCCGGTGCATCAATGATGTGCCCTTCTTCCCAAAATGTGCAGAACCTCGGTGATCAATAACAAAGTATATTATTTCGTTTTGTGCAATAAAATATCTGTTAAGATAAGCGGAATAATTATTTTTCACATCTTTTGCACCCGGTCCGCCGTAAACTGAAAAGATAACCGGATACTTTTTAGCTTTATTAAAATCGGGTGGAAGCACCCATTTAGCAAGTAGTTCAATTCCATCTTGTGTGGGTATGGTGAACAACTCGGTTGTTCCCAAATTATATTCATCGAAAATTTTGGTTTTACTATCAGAAATTACTCTAACAGTTTGACCATCGGAATTAAACAATTCAAGTTTTGGCGGCTGATTAATATTACTGTAACTATCATAAAAGAATTTTCCCCGTGGTGAAATGGTTGTATTGTGTGTGCCCGCAGATACGGTTAATTTTTTAAAGTCGCTTCCATCTAAATTGACCCGAAAAAGATGTTTATTTAGAGAATTATGGACCCAACCTTCAAAATAAATCACATCATTTTCTTCGTCAACATATTTAATTTCTTCAACTTGCCAATCACCATCTGTTATTCTGTTTATCAAAACTCCGTTCATATCATAATGGTATAAGTGCCTCCACCCGTCTTTGTCTGATCTAAGAATAAACCCGCTGCGGTTTCTAAAAATATAAATGTCTTCAAAAAACTCTACCCAGCTTTGTTGCGTTTCTGTATAAATATTTCTGTTTTTGCCTGTACCAGGATCAGCAGATAAGATTTGTAATGTATCCTGTCCCCTGTTTAAAACCTGGTAGAAAAGCTCTTTGCTATCCGGTGTCCAAAAAGGCCAGGCGGTGTATTGATCTTTGCTTTCATCTTCTTTAACCCAAACGATATTATTGTTTTTCAGATGAACAATACCAAGTTTAACATTTGCATTGGGATCGCCTGCTTTTGGGTAATGTTCCCATTCAAGTTCGCCGTGAACACCTTCGGAATTAAAGATGGGAAACTTAGGAACGGGAGAATCATCCGTATGAAGGAAAGCGATCATTTCGCTGTTCGGCGACCACCAATAAGCTTTATGCCTTGTTGATCTTCCTAAAATCTCTTCCATATAAACCCACGAAGCCCAACCGTTATAGATATCATCCGTACCATCAAATGTTAGCTGCGTAACTTCGCCCGATTCTATATCAACAACAAACAAATTATGTCCCTTAGTAAATACAACTTTTTTGCCATTGGAAGATAATGTGGGATTGTTTTCTCTTGCTTCATCTTGCGTTAGTCTTTTAAATTCATTCCTGGGAACTGAATAGTAATAGAGATCGTTATCTTTTGTAAACAAAAAATCATTATAATCATTCGTCACAGCTACACTTTTTGAAGCATCTAATCCATTTTCTAAATTTTCATTTATCATTGCGTAATCAACATAAATTTCCTCTTCACCTGTTTCAGCATTTACTTTCATTATAAAAGTCTTATCATTTTCCTTTTTTGTCTGAAGATAATGATTTTCGTCAAACCAGCCTTTTAATGAAGGTAATCTATCTAAAATTTGGGGCTGGCCGAAAAGATAAACCTGGTCAAATGTTAACTTTTTGTCCTGTGCAAAGCCAACCAGGTGAATGCTGATTGATAATAGTGTAAGAATGACAGTAAGAGAAAGTTTATTAGAGTTGAAAGACATTTGACTTTTCTCCGTGAAAGGTTAAAAGAATAATTTTCCCGCGAACAAATATTAATCTATAATTTATGTTATTCAATATAGTAATACTATTTGATCAACATTTATTCATATCATATACTTTTGATATATTAGCCTAATTAAGTTTGAACTTTTCTTTCTGTTTAGGGAACCATATATGTCTGCAAATATCGATCAGCTTTCTATAAACACAATAAGATTCCTGGCTGTTGACGCCGTACAAAAGGCGAATTCCGGGCATCCCGGGTTACCTATGGGATGTGCGCCAATAGCATACACTCTTTATACAAAATATATGAATCATAACCCCGCAAATCCCAACTGGCTTAACAGAGATAGATTCATTCTGTCTGCCGGGCATGGAAGTATGATGCTCTATTCAATTCTTCATTTATCAGGGTATAATATATCTTTAGATGATTTGAAGAGCTTCAGGCAATGGAAAAGCATTACGCCCGGTCATCCGGAATATGGCTTAACCCCGGGAGTTGAAACAACATCGGGGCCTTTGGGGCAGGGTTTTGCAAATGCAGTTGGCATGGCTATAGCACAAGATTATTTAGCTTCAATGTTTAACAAAGATGATGCAGCTATACTTGACCACTATATCTATGGAATATGTTCAGATGGCGATATGATGGAAGGACTTTCTCATGAAGCAGCATCCCTTGCCGGTCATCTTAAACTTGGTAAAATAATATTTTTTTATGATGATAATGGTATTACGATTGACGGACGTACATCATTGGCTTTTTCTGAGGATGTAGGAAAAAGATTTGAAGGATATGACTGGCAAGTGCTGAAAATAGATGATGTAAATAATCTTGAACAAATTGATGACGCTGTTAAATCAGCATGGAGTGAAAAATCAAAACCAACGTTGATAAGAACAAAAACACACATTGGTTATGGAAGCCCGAACAAACAGGATACTGCTGCTGTTCACGGCTCTCCCCTTGGAGAAGATGAAATAAAATTAACAAAAAGAAATCTTAACTGGCCGGGAGATAATTCGTTTTATATCCCGGAAGCAGTTAATAAACACTTCAAAGGTGTTATGCAGAACGGGAAGAAAGCCGAAGAAAAATGGAATAAATTATTTGATGATTACAAAGATAAGTATCCTAAAGAAGCGGAGCTGTTTACCTCATTTATGAATGGAAATTATGGCGAAGAATGGAAAAGCAAATTGCCGTCATACAATGATCCTTCAGAAAAAGTCGCAACCAGATCAGCATCCGGAAATGTTTTAAACTCAATTGCAAATTCACTCCCAACTTTAATTGGCGGCTCCGCAGATCTGACTCCATCAAACAATACAATGCTCAAAGGGTTTGAAAACTTTTCCGCAGTAGACAAAAGCGGGCGTAATTTTCATTTTGGTATAAGAGAGCATGGGATGGGAAGTATTCTTAACGGGATGGCAATTTATGGAGGAGTTATACCTTACGGTGGAACGTTCCTGATTTTCTCGGATTATATGCGTCCTGCAATTAGATTAGCTTCTCTGTCAGGAATAAAAGCCATATATGTTTTTACACATGACAGTGTTGGATTAGGTGAGGACGGTCCGACACATCAGCCGATTGAACATATTGCTTCATTAAGGGCAATTCCCAATGTGTTGGTTATTCGTCCTGCGGATGCAAATGAAACAGTTAAAGCCTGGGAAATTGCATTAGAACATAAAGGTAGTCCCGTAGCATTATTATTAACGAGACAAAAACTTTCAGTAATCGATAGGAAAAAATTTGCCGGTGCAGAAAATGCCAAGAAAGGCGCCTATGTTCTAAATGATACAGAAGGAGACCCGGATTTAATTTTAATGGCATCGGGATCCGAGGTTGAAATTGCGCTTGGGGCAGCAGAGCAGCTTGATGGTGCGGGCATTAGAGCAAGGGTTGTAAGCTTTCCTTGCTGGGAGCTGTTTGAAAAACAAAGCCAGGAATACAAAGAAAGAATTTTTCCCGCATCTGTTAAAGCAAGAGTTTCAATTGAAGCCGGTGTAAAACAAGGATGGGAGAAGTACGTTGGAGATTCCGGTGAATCGATCAGTATAGAAAAATTTGGTGCATCAGCGCCATATAACATAATATATGAAAATTATGGATTTACCATTGATAACATAGTTGTAACGGCTAAAAATGTTTTAAGAAAATCAAAAGAAACAGTTGAATGAAAAAAGTATTAATAGGATTAGTAACATTATTTATTGCCATTCAGTTTTTTTCTGATAGAAAAACTAATCCGCCGGTTAAGGCCGAGATAGATGCACCGACAGAAGTGAAATCAATATTTCAGAGGGCTTGTTATGATTGCCATTCCAACCAAACACAGTGGCCCTGGTATGCAAATATTGCACCCGTTTCGTGGTTAATTGCAAATGATGTTGATAACGGCCGAGAACATTTTAATTTTTCCGATTGGGAAAATTTATCGAGAAAGGATAAGGCAAAATTAAAAGAAAAAATATGGGAAGAGATTGTTAACGACGAGATGCCGCTATGGCAATATAAATTATTGCATCCCGAAGCAAAGCTTACACAAAAAGATAAAAGTTTGATTAGAGGTTGGGCGGGGAAATAATTTTAATAGTTTAATTGCATTGTAATAACTCTCCCAAGCATTTATCAGAGAAGAAAACACTAATATGAAAAAAGTAATTGTTTTAGGCGGGGGAATGGTTGGCAGTGTAATAGCAGCCGATCTTTGTAATGAATATGATGTTACAATTGCTGATAAAAATTCAAAAAGACTAGCGTACTTGGAAACTCAACACAAGCTAAAAACCACCGTTTGGGATTTATCCGATGAACCGGACATTGATAATTTGATAGGGGACTTTAACCTGGTTATTGGTGCCGTTCCGGGAAACATAGGGTTTGAAACTTTACGAACGATAATTTCTGCAAGCAAAGATGTTGTCGATATTTCTTTCTTCGGGCGCGACCCCTTTGAATTAGATGAACTTGCAAACGAAATGAACGTTACTGCAGTTATAGACTGTGGCATCTCACCGGGATTAAGTAATATAATTCTTGGCTTCCATAATGAATGGATGGAGATTGAAAGCTATAAATGTTATGTGGGCGGATTACCTTTCAAAAAATATTGGCCTTTTAATTATAAAGCTTTTTTCTCTCCAGCAGATGTTATTCAGGAATACATACGTCCCGCCCGAATTGTTTCCAACAGCAAAGTTATTGTTAAAGAGGCTCTTTCAGATCCGGAGATGATAGAATTTGATGAAGTTGGTACGCTTGAAGCATTTAATACCGATGGGCTGAGAACCTTAATTAAAACAATGAAGATTCCCAATATGATAGAAAAAACTCTTCGTTATCCGGGACATCGCGAACTAATGGAGATTTTTCGGGAGACCGGATTTTTTAGTTATGATGAAATAAATATTGGCAATCAGGTAATACGCCCAATTGATTTAACATCAAAATTATTATTCTCGCAGTGGAAAGCGAAAGATGAAGACGATGAATTTACTATGTTAAGAATTGAGATAAGAGGAAAAGAAGGAAATGAGAAAAAAAAATATGTTTATGAGATATTTGATCGATATGATAAAGACAGCAAAACAACTTCTATGGCGCGCACTACAGGATTTACCTGCACAGCAGTTGCACGATTAATACTTAAAGGCAATTTGAAAAATAAGGGTATTTTGCCTCCTGAATATATCGGTGCAATACCGGGTTATAAGGATAAAGTTCTGAATATATTAAAACAGAAAAATATTACAATACGATTCTCAGAAAATATGATGGGGCAATTGAACAGTTAGATATAACTTTGGAACTTGATCTAAACTTCATATCGGCAGTTGAAACATTCAAAGAATTCAACAAAAAAACAAGTGATCCGTTAAAAGGACAAACTGATTTGGGTTATGCGGACAGTATTGGTGGAAACATAAATAATGCTATTAAGTTATTAATTAAAGCAGGATTTAAAGAATAATTTAATAATAACTTTGATGATTAAGGTTTCATATATTATTGCTTTAAACATAATATTAATAATTCCTTTACTTGCAAAAGCCAAACCCAAACAATATTTATAACCGTTCATCATCATTTTAGTTCGTTAAATTATATAATTCTTTTGTTTTTCGAACCTTGCCTTTAGTCATTCGTCTTAAGTAATAGTAATCAAAAATTATTAGGAGAGTAGAGAATGAAATCAAGTCATACAATTATAATCAGCTTCATTATCCCCATAGCGGTTGTGTTAACTCAATTCGGCACCAAACTGAATGTATACCCGCCGGATAGCAACATTAATACGGCTTCATTAATAAATTATTTTTCAGAAATCGACACATTTGATTTTAATGAAGAAGAATTTGAAAGTGAAATGGAGCAGCTTCGTACAGAATTAGAAGCACTCAAATATCATAAGTTCAAGTTTGAATTCAATTCCGATGAGTTTAAGGAAGAAATGAAACAGCTTGCAGTAGAATTGAAAAATCTTAAAATGAAAGATTTGCATATTGAGTTGAATTTTGATTCCAAGGAGTTTAAGAAAAACATGGAAGAGTTAGCAGAAGAGTTGAGAAATCAACAATTTACTTTTCAAGACTTTGATTTTGATATGAGCGAGTTTAAAGAAGAAATGAAGGAATTAAAGAAAGAGATGAAAAAGTTTAATATTGATTTTAAGGATTTGAATATGGAAATGGGAAAACTTAATGTCTTTTTAAAAGACCTGAAAATCGAAATGAAAAAAGATAACTTAATTGATGATGAGGATGAAGAGATAAATTTAGAGCTGAATGAAAACGAAATGAAAATTAATGACAAAAAAGTTCCAGATGATATTTTCGCAAAATACAAGGATTTATATAAAAAACATTTTGGAATAGAGCTGAAAGAAGAAACTCATATCCAGATTAACTGAGGTTTATTCCAGAAGTAACGATACCCAAATAAAAACTTTAGCTGAAAGTTCGCCATTAAAACAAACAATTTAAAAAGATATTACCTCTAATACGCGTTCGTCGGGATATACCTTTCCTTCAATAACGAGTTCTTCTTTATGATGTCCATTGATAAGTTCCATACTTTTATCTGTTTCAAGATAAAACAAAAGCCAGCCGGTCATATCTGATAACTCGTTTCCATCTTTATCTGTTGCTTTGGAAACTTTAAGTGAATGCTTATGTCCGTACACTTTGCACTGCGCTCCGGCACCTTTTTCCTTTTTTAGAGAGCATCCAACGCAAACATTAGTTCCCGTTACTGTTGCTGTAACGACGTCGGAATCCATTGTTTGATTTGTTGTTACTTTTCCCGCATCATATTCCTGAGCTAATACCCCAGTAGATAATCCACAAAAGAAAATAAATAAAAGAGCGATTAAAAACTTAGAATAATTAATCACGTTTAACCTCCGAATCTTATAAAATATAATTTTACGTTAATTGATAATAATTTAAGTTAACAATGGTAATTTTTCAAGTGAATAAAAATACTGAGTGTAACACAAACGCAATTCTTTTGTAAATACAAATATATATTAGAGAGGAATTTAACATGAAAAATGTATCACACACTACATTATTCATTATTAGTGTTGTTTTTAGTCTCAACACGATTGTTTTGATTCTAACACTATATGCCCAGACAGAAATAAGCAAAATAGAAATTGAAAATGCAGAAAAATTATTTGGGTTTGAATTCACCGATGCCGAGCGTGATTCCATGTTGGATAATTTAATTACCAATCTCGAAAGTTATAAATCAATCAGAAGTATAAAACTCAGTAACAGAATAATGCCGGCTATTTTATTTAATCCACTACCAGTTGGTTTTGAATTTGAGAAAGTACAAGAACAATTGATATTCGGTAATTATTCTTATTCAAAATTACCGGAGAATATAAATGATCTGGCGTTTTACTCTATCGGTGAATTAGCAGAATTAATTCGAACCAAAAAAATTTCATCAGTCGAGCTAACAAAATTCTTTCTGGATAGATTAAAAAAATATGATCCTTTGCTCAAGTGTGTAATTGTTTTAACTGAAGAACGCGCTCTGGGAAAAGCAAAATTTATGGATAAAGAATTAAATGCCGGAAAGTACAGAGGATTACTGCATGGTATTCCTTTCGGAATAAAAGATTTATTTGCGACAAAAGATTATAAAACAACCTGGGGCGCAATGCCATATAAAGATCAGATTATAAATGAAGATGCAACAGTGATTAATAAACTTGAGGAAGCCGGCGGTGTGCTGGTGGCAAAATTAACTTTGGGTGCTCTTGCCTGGGGTGACGTTTGGTTTGGCGGCAAAACCAGGAATCCATGGGATATAACAAAAGGATCAAGCGGTTCATCAGCCGGGCCCGCTTCGGCAGTATCTGCTGGATTGGTTCCCTTTGCAATTGGTACTGAAACATGGGGTTCAATAGTTTCCCCATCTACCGTGTGTGGTGTTACGGGTTTACGTCCGACTTATGGAAGAGTTAGCCGCACAGGTGCAATGGCACTAAGCTGGTCGATGGATAAGATTGGACCGATCTGCAGAAATACCGAGGATCTTGCCATTGTGTTCAATGCGATTTACGGCCCTGAGGATATGGATCAAACACTATATGATCTGCCATTTTACTATACAAACAAAATCGATCTCAATAAAATTAAGATCGGGTATTTAAAAAATGACTTCGAACAAGATTATGATTTCCATAACAATGATTCAATAACATTGGCAAAATTAAGAGAATTAGGTGCTAAGTTAATACCACTTGAGTTGCCGGATATAGAAGTTAGCAATATTGCATTTATTCTTTCGGCTGAAGCCGGAGCTGCTTTTGATGAACTTACCAGAAGCAATA
>SMUY01093779.1_pt1 | contig 13047 bp, 15 predicted proteins | sample 2456441 | NCBI WGS metagenome assembly SMUY01 (sample SAMN11095931, study PRJNA526329) | marine sediment metagenome | biome: Marine sediment; feature: Surficial sediment; material: Deep marine sediment; isolation source: Hadal surficial sediment | place: Pacific Ocean | collected 2014-11 | depth...
GGATAGAGCAGCGGACTTCTAATCCGCAGGTCGTACGTTCGAGTCGTACCAGGCGTACCATAACTCGCGGTCGGGGCCAACCCGCTGGCAGGCAATCCAGGCGCCGATTCCTCCGCACTCTTCTTAGAGGTATTGGGTTTTTCGAGGCCCGGCTTCTCCCTCATTTTATTTAAAGGTTATGACTTGAGAATCAATCAATTGGAACAAATCATCGGAATCCTCCGGGCCAGAATCCGCGGAGAGTCCTTCCTGCCACCAGCAAACATCCCCAAAAGCGCTTGACAATTCCGAGTTTATATTACAATAATTGTATATGTAATAATATACGGAGAGTCTATCGTGCTAACGGCAAAAACCAAAATTGAAGAAACCATCGATCCCGAAATTTATGAGGATGAACCCGAAGGCCTTATCGGCCGGCTGCAGACCTACTGGCAGGACCACCTGACTGACATCATTCTTGTTATCATTTTAGCCAGCCTGACGGTATTTAATTTTTTTGCTGAAGCCAACTTGGCGACGCTTAATTTTTTCCATCTGGTGATTCTGCTCACGGGCTACACCCTCGGCAAACGGTTTGCGGTCCTCGCGGCTTTCTTAACCATCCTCATTGTGTGGGCATTTGTTCTTGCTGATAAAAGCCCGTACTTGATGTACCTCAGCAACGACGAGCTCAATATGCAATTGACGATTTGGAGCTGTCTGCTGATTCTGATGGGATGGACCGGAAGTTTTCTGGCAAAAACGTTTCAGAAGAAACCTGAGGAAGAACCCCAATCCTAAAGCGGTGCATTGAACCAACGATATCTCCCACTGGCCTGGATCTCCCGCACCGGGTGCCGCTTTCCCCCCGGCCCGTAATGAATTGCTCACCCGCCTGTTTTTGAGCATGAAAACGTCTCCGCCAACCGTGAATCATGGACCGGAGCGGCGCTGACGCTGAAACCGAGGGCAATAATCATCAATCCACTGATTACCCAAACTTTACGGTTCATAACAATCCTCTCATAGACGGTGATTCCTCCAGAAAACAAGGTCATCGTATCGCTCCCCACCTTACCAGGAACCATTTTTACAAGTCCATTTTCGGCCTTATATATAGAATGGGTTTTCTCACCCCTGACGGCGTGGCGGATTGTTTGATATAATCTCAGGGTAAGCTGAAAGGGGGCATGCCCATGGCACCATCAATCTTGAACGAAGCGGATGAACATTCCATGAGAAAAAACCGGTACCACATTGAAATGGAGGACATCTCACGCTTTCCCCTGGAACGGTCCATGGACTGCCAGGAATGGGAAGAAGTGTCGCACGAAGAGTTGAATGAAATCCTGGACCGGGTTGCGGAAAATAAGGCCAGCGTGTTTCTGGATGTGGTACGCGGAGGAAGTTTCTGCAAACTCGAAGGCTATTTTTACCGCATCCGCCCCCAATCCTGACCCGGCCCCCGGTATGCCCCACCAGCTTCAGGTCGTTTTGATCGAACCGGAAATTCCCACCAACACCGGGTCCATCGGACGGTTATGTCTGGCCACCCAATCCACCCTGCACCTGGTCGACCCTCTCGGATTTGAAATCAACGACACCCAGTTGAAACGTGCCGGTCTCGATTACTGGCAACATCTGGACGTGGTGCGGCATCCCGGCCTGGACGCTTTTTTCGAATTCCTGCCGGACGGCGCGCCTCTGGTTTTTTTTTCCAAAAAAGCGAAGCCGTCGTATCTGGAGCACCGGTTCGAAGCGGGGAGTTATCTGATTTTTGGCAAGGAGACGAAAGGACTTTCTAAAAAGCTGATCGAACACTATTCCAGTCAGGCGTTTCGGATCCCGTTATACGACCCGCGGGTCCGGTCGCTCAATCTGGCCAATGCGGTTTCCATCGTTTTATATGAAGCGATCCGTCAGCTGGGAGCCTGAACGCAATCAGGTGTGCTGAAAATAGACCTGCAGGAAGGCGTTCTCGCCTTCGACGGTGAAGGGTACGGTGAATTTGGGTTCCTCTCCCAGGTGCAGGGATTCTTTGCCATCCTCCCGGGATTCCGGCAACCCCATCTTGAAATGCATTTCGATTTCCTTACGCGGGTCGACCGGTCGGCCGCCGTTGATGAGCTTGAGAAGTTCATGAGGGATTTGCGCGGCTTTGATTTTCGCAATGCCTCCGATGATATTGCCCAGCTCCTTCACCACTTCACCCACCTGAGTCATATCCAGTTCCCCGAAAATGGTTTCATAGATATCGCACGCGATTTTTTTGGGAAAATAAATCAGAAGCACCACTCGAACTTCATGCTCCTCGTCGACAAAATCGACCGAGACCACAAAATCCCCGTCGGCCCCGTTCCCCGGTTGAGGCTGGCCGGGAATTGCCGTGACCAGGTATTGGCTGAACGCCTCCACCGCACTTTCAATGAATCCGGAAATGACTTTCGGATGAATGCCGATGTCATCCATGGACGGATCATAAAGAATGGGAGTCGGCTTGTATTTTTGATCGATGCGGACGCAATTCCCGGTCGGGTTATTACTGATGATATCCACCATCTGCGCCAGTTCATCGTTCAGAAAAGGCTTCGTCAAATAGCCGCTGGCTCCGGCCTCGGCCAGATCATCGATATAGCCCTCGGTGCGCTCTGCCGAAACCACCAGAAAGGGAATATGTTTCATCCTCTCCCGAGAGTCATTCCGCACCTTTATCAGCATGTCCAACCCGTTTTGGGCTTTCATATACAGGCCGGAGGTCACCAGATCGAATTCCTTGAGATCCAGAATGAGATAGGCCTGGTGGCCGTCGGTGGCAATAGAGATCAGTTCATCCTCGAATCCGATGTCCATGAGTTGGTTTTTAATGAGGCGGGCGATCCAACGGGAGTTGTCGACCACCAGTACTTTTTGACCCTTATATTTATTTATAACCTGAGGTTTTCCTGAAGGCTTGGTTGTTTTTTTGACCTCAGTTTTTTTCGCAGCCTTAGGCTTTGCCGCAACCCTGGTTTTCTTGGCGGCCTTAGGTTTTTTCGCAACCTTGGGCTTTTTTGTGGCTTTAGGTTTTTTGGTCATAAATCAAATAACTTTCAAAAATTGAAGAATTACCGCGCCGGCCACCCGATTAAAAATTATTAATTCCGGGTTAACGAAGGCTTAACCTTCTCCCCCTATATTAGAGGCAAAGAGTCAATCAAGATGCAACCAGGATAACATATATTGTCAATGTAAAAAATAAAAATCGGCTCTCTTTCTATAGAAAGGAAACCTTCATGTTATTCCAAAACCACAGCAAAAACCGACCCTGGAATATAAAACGGGTTGTTTTTATGTCGATTATTTCGCTGGCGGGCCTGGGCCTTGCCGCCGGGGCCCTGGCGGGTGGGGACGGTATGACCCTCAAATACCACACCCAGACCCTGGAAGCGGGAGGCGCCTCCAAAAGCGGTCCCTGCCCCCAGCCGCGAAAAACCAAATCGGCTCCAGCTTCTCTGGCCAAGACCTCTATTCCGGCCGCCGCGGATGGGGAAGCGGGCAAGAAAATCTTTCAGAAAAGCGCCAAGCCGATGGCCTGCAAAATGTGTCACGGCCCAACCGGTGAAGGCAACGGCAAACTGGGGAGGGTGTTGAACCCGCGTCCCCGGAATTTCAACTGCGCTGACACCATGAAGCACGTTTCTCCCGGTCAGATGTTCTGGATCATTAAAAACGGGTCCAAGGGAACCGGCATGGTGGCGCATGGCAAGACGCTGAACGACAAGCAGATTTGGGACGTGGTGAAATACATCGATACCAAATTTGTTAAACGATAAAACTTGAGTATCTCTCTCAATTTCGAGGAGGTGAGAACCATGAAAGCAATCATTAAAGCAGTTGGACTCATGATCTGTTTAACCCTGTGGTTCGCCCAGGAAGGTTTTGCCAAAAAGAACGCTTATCAGGTGTCTCCCGTAACCCACGGGGGCAACCTCGCCGGTTCTGTCTCTTTCAAAGGCAAGGTTCCCGATCCGATTCTTGAGGACCTGAACAAGGGCAAGAACGCGGAATTCTGCATTCAGCACCCGGATACCCAGGAAGGCGGCATTCGCCCCCGCACCAAAGTAGTGGTGACCGGCGGCAAGTTGAAAGACACCGTGGTGATAATTGAAAACATCACTCAGGGAAAAGACTGGCCGGCCGAGGCCACACGCTTTGAATTCAGAAACTGCGACATTTTTCCCAAGGTCACGGTTGTGCGCAAAACTCCGAAAGGAATAAAGAAAGGTCTGGTTCAAATTGAAAACCACGATCCGGATATTCTTCACAATCCGCACGGATATTCCAAAATCGGGGCCAGCGTCAAGACCCTGTTCAACAAACCGCTTCCCAACAAAGGCGACGTGGCCGACGTCACCAAAAATCTGAAGCGGCTTAAAATGAAAAAGGACAAACATTTCTTCCTGCAGTGCGATCAGCACAATTTCATGGAAGCGGATGCGCGGATCGTCTGGAATCCCTACTACACCATCACGGCCAAGGATGGGACGTTTAAGATCGATCAGATTCCCGCCGGAACCTACCGGATCACCGCCTGGCATCCTTATGTCGGCGAAGTAACCCGGGAGGTCACGATTCCGGAGGGCCAGAACGTTCAGATGGATTTTGAACTGACCGCCAAATAAAAACCTTGGTATGGTTCACAACGGCGGTACCGGACTTTCTCCGGTACCGCTCTGTTTTCCTACCTCTGCAGGTCAACGGGTCACCCTGAACTTGTCAAAGGGTGACCCCACCCACGCGATTTCCCCACTCCTCCTTACAGTACCGGTTGAATCCATTCGCTATTAAAGGTATAAACAGGATTCCAGGGCCGGACAGGCCCGCACCGTTCACCGCCAGGAGCAGGGGATGGCATTTGCATGGGTCAGGTTTGGGGCGCTCAGTTGTGCGGCCCTGCTGTTTGTGTGGTCCTGCAGCTCGTCCGACGATCCCGGTTCCCATCCTTCCCGCATCGAAAAGCAAAAGCAGGTCGAAGCCTTTATCGCAGCGGCCCGTCAGGGTCAATCCCATAAAATCATTTTATTGCTCGAGAACGGCCTGATGGATCGGCAGGCGGCCCTCGACCGGGGGCTGATGGCGGCACTGGCAGAAGAGCATACCGACCTGGCGGCGTTTCTTCTCAACCGGGGCGCGGATCCTAAAGCCAAAACCCGCGAAGGGTTCACCGCCCTGATGGAAGCGGCTCTGCTCGGCGATTTTCCCCTGGTGCGGCAATTGGTGGGTTTGGGAGCCGACCCCCACGCGGTCGACAGCGAAGACCGCACTCCGCTGATGAGCACCGTGGCCGGCGGCAATCTGGAAGCGGTGGATTTGATTCTGAGCCACAAGCCCCGAGTCGACGCGCGCGACAAGACGGGATTCACCGCCCTGATGTGGGCCGCCACCGGCAACCATCCCGGCATCGTCGAACGCTTGATCGAACACGGAGCCAATGTCAACCGGCGCGACCGCAACGGCTATTCGGCGCTCTGGCTGGCCACTCTGCGGGAAAATCCAGACACGGTCCGCATCCTGGTTGCCCATGAAGCTCGGATCAACCTCACCCAAAATGACAGGCGGTGTTTATTGATCGATGCCGCCTCCGGAAACAATACGGACATCGTTCAAATGTTTCTCGATGCCGGGGCCGATATCAACATCCAGGACCAACACGGCCGCACCGCATTGATGGAAGCCCTGCGCCGTGGCCCCGACGCCACCGTGCACCTGCTTCTGGAAAGGAAGGCGAACGTCCAGCGCAAAGACCGCGAGCGCAACACGGCATTGATGGCGGCGGTGGCCCGCGGCGACCTTGAAATCGTTCAAGCCCTGCTGGCGTTGAAACCCGACCTGGAGGCCCAAAACCGGAACCGCCGCACCGCGCTCAACGATGCCGCCCGGCTGGGTCACCTGCCCCTGGTGCGCCTGCTGCTGGACAAGGGGGCCGACCCCAATATCCCGGACCGGCAGGGGATCACTCCGCTCAACAGTGCCGCCGGAAAAGGCCATCTGGAAATGGTCCGACTGCTCTTGCAACGCGGCGCCAAAATCAAAATTAAAAAGGGATTTACTCCTCTCAACAGCGCCGCCTTCGGCGGCAACCTGGAGATCGTCCAACTGTTTCTGAGAAAGGGGGCCGACGCCAACGAGGCGGACGCGCATGGCATGACGCCCCTGATCAGCGCCGCGTTCGGCAACACTATTGAAATCGTCCGCCTGCTACTTGAAAAGGGAGCCGACATCAACGCCCGCACCCGCAGGGGTTGGACCGCATTGATGGGCGCCGCGTTCGAAGGCAATCTGAAAATCGTGGAATTGCTGATTGAGAAAGGAGCCGACTTGAACGCCGTAACCCGTGAAGGATGGACCGCTTACCAAAGCGCGGAAATGGCAGGCCACACCCGCATCGCCCGGCTCCTCTCGCCGGAAGAAGAAATGCCGCTGGCGGAACCTTTGGCTCAATAGATTGTTGCAGGCGAGCTATTTTACGTGGCCGTCTTTGGCGCAACGAAAGCCGAAGTTGGAGTTGCGCACATAGGGGTCCGACCAGTAGCGCGTGGCGGGGGTCAGGTGACGGTCGCTGGAATACCAGGAACCGCCACGCAGGGTCTTTTCGCTGCCTTCGGCCGGGCCTTTGGGATTTTTTGCAGGGCTTCTCTCGTAGTATTCCTTCTCATACCAGTCCGCCACCCATTCCCAGACATTGCCCGAGGTGTCGTAGACGCCGTACGCGTTCGGTTTGCGGGTACCGACCGGATGGGTGTGCTCTTCCGAATTGTCATCGAACCAGGCATATTCCAGGTTCATGTCTTCGCCCCAGAAGTACCGGGTTTGAGTGCCGCCGCGAGCGGCCTTTTCCCATTCGGCCTCGGTGGGAAGCCGCTTCCCCGCTTTGGTGCAATATCCCCGCGCCTCGTACCAGTTCACCTGATCGGCAGGATTCATCTCTCCCACAAATTTTGAGGGGTTGGCGCCGCGGAGACGTTCATAATCTTTCTGCACCACTTCAAACGTGTCGATGAAAAACCCGTCGAGGTACACCGTATGCGGCGTCTTGTTGCTCGACCCGGCCATCCCCATGACAAATTCTCCCGCCGGGATCCACACCATCCCTTCCGGCGCTTGCGGAGCGGCGAAGGCGATTGAAGAGCTGAATCCCAAAAACCCTCCCAACCAGAGCGTCGCCAGCAATGAGCCCAAAAGTAACTTTCTATTCTTTAAATCCCGTTTCAAATCCCGTAACCCTTCTTTATTTTGAAAAATTTTATTCATGGCCTGCAGGAACTGTTTTCTCCCTGCGCCAAAGGGTATATTATCATACCTGCACCGGTTCTCGTAAGCGGCACCCGAAACCCCCAATCCAACGGGACCCTGGCACAAGTGGCGGACGCATACATAAAATAGGTGTCATGCTGAGCCTGTCGAAGTATGACACCGTGTCCTCCTCTGACACGGTTACGCTAAAGTCTCCTATCCAACGAGTGAGCATCCTGAATGTCTTTGTGGAATCTATTTGGATCGAACAAGATCAGGGAATATGAGGCCCGCGTAGAGCGCGAACCGGACGATCCGCAATGGCGGTTCGAGTTGGCGGCGGAATACGATCGGCGGGGGCAATTCCCCCGGGCCATGGAAGCGTTTCATGAAACCCTGAAGCTGAGCCCCCGGTCGGCGGAAGCGCATTTCAATCTGGGGATCCTTTACGAGAAAGCCCCAAACGGGCGACAGGCCATCTTCCATATGGTGCAGGCGGGAAATCTGTTCTCCGAGCGCAACGATTCGGAGAACAAGGATAAGGCCCGCACAAAACTCAGACGCCTTTACAAAAAGTTTGACTCGGTCTCCGGCGTCCCCCCCAACCCGAACGACCACTGATTCCGGTAATCATGAAAATTTTAAAGAAAGCTCTTATTATATATATCAGGTAAAAATATCTACGGTATGACCATTTTTTGTTTGAAAATAATCGGTTCAGCGTTATAATAAAAGAATCTTTAAATTGATAAACTGAACATTTCTAATTGCCTAACACCATGAAAAGTCCCGGCAATATTGCCGATGCGTCGCTCAAGGGAATGAAAATCCTTATAGTGGACGATAGCCCTGAAAACATCGCTATTTTAGAGCGAACCCTGGGTCAGGAGGGTTTCGTTATGGCGGTGAGCACTTCCGGGGCGGAGACGCTCGACATTGCCCCAAAAATCATGCCTGACCTCATCCTCCTGGACGTTATGATGCCGGGACTTAACGGCTTTGAAACCTGTCAGCGGCTGAAAGCCGATAGCCTCACGAAAAATATCCCCGTTATATTTTTAACGGCTCGCACTTCGAACGAAGATACGATTAAAGGGTTTGAATGCGGCGCCGTGGATTATATCCAAAAACCGTATCAGGTGGAAGAAGTGCTGATCCGCGTCCGTACACAACTGAAAATGGTTTCCCTGCTGAACCACTACCAAAAATTTCAGGACATCCTCAATCAATATGTGAAGGACCTGCAACGCAGCAACTCCGACTTGAATCAGTTTGCCGCCATGGCTTCCCACGACCTGCAGGAGCCGTTACGGAAAATCAGCTACTTTTCCGATAAACTCGAGAAATTTCTAAACCTGGGTAACGAGAACCCCGGTGCGTCCAAATGGCTGGCGAAAATCCAGAACTCCGTCGACAAAATGGAGAGCCTGATCCACAGTTTGCTGCAGTTTTCCCGAGTGGGACAAGTCCACCCCTTTGAACAGGTCAATCTGAAAGATTTGGTATCCGAAGTCCTGATCGACCTCGAACCCAGTATCCGGGAAAACCGGGGAACGGTGCGTGTGGACTCCCTGCCTACGGTCGAGGCCGACCGGGTGCAGATGCGGCAGTTGTTTCAAAACCTGATCAGCAACGGTATTAAATTTCACAGAAAAGAGGAACCCCCCTGCATCCACATCAAGTCCAGCCGTTGCGAGCAAAGCAACATGTGGAAAATTACCGTGCAGGACAATGGCATCGGTTTCAACGAAAAATACCTGTCCAAAATCTTCAAGCCGTTCCAGCGTTTGTGCGGCAAGGACGAGTTTGAAGGCAACGGCATGGGAACCGCGATCTGCTACAGAATAATTGAAAACCACCACGGCGCAATCACCGCCCAAAGCGTTCCCAACCAGGGTTCCACATTCATTGTCAGCCTCCCGGAACGCCAGCTGAAAACCCATTGACCCTCCAAGATCCTCCCCCCGGCCTACCCGTAACCCAAAAGTTTTCAAGGCATTTGACCTCAATGTATTTCAATTGCCTCCTTAAAAAACTATGTTACCCTTAAAATATAGCCTAATAACGTCTGATCCCATGGCCCCCTTACATATCTGGGACCCAATTTATGAAAGTCTGCCTGATAGAACCTTCCAAATTTGTATCGCTGACCAATTTCGTATCCACCATCAGCATGCCGCCGATCGGCCTGGCGTATGTCGCCGCCGCCCTGCGCGAAGCGGGACACGAGGTCACTCTGGTGGACGGACCCGGCTCGGCTCCCCGCAACTTTTTTTTCTTTAAAGGCATCCGGGTGCGCGGTCTGAACCGGGAAGATCTGGTGCAGCGCATTCCGCAGGATTCCGAAATCATCGCGCTGGGATGCATGTTCACGTCCAACTGGGTGTATGTGCGGGAGCTGATAAAGGATATTCGCGACCGGTTTCCGCAGGCGAAGTTGATCATGGGCGGAGAACACGTTACCGGCTTTCCCGAGTTGTCACTCCAGCAGGCGCCCCTGGATGCGGTCGTCCTGGGCGAAGGCGAGGAAATCGTGGTGCGCCTGCTCGCCCATCTGGAACAAAATTTACCACTGTCTGAATTAGCGGGCGTGGCCTTTCGCACCGCCGAGGGCAACCTCCAGGTCAACCCCCGGCACCGGCGCATCAAGGACATCGATTCCATCGCCTGGCCGGCGTGGGATTTATTCGACATCGATCAATATAATGAAGTGAACCAGCCGCATGGTGCCTCGCAGGGACGCTTCATGCCGATGCTGGCGACGCGCGGATGCCCGTTCCAGTGCACCTTCTGCACCAGTCCCAACATGTGGACTACGGAATGGATCGCCCGCGACTACAAAGACGTGGTCGACGAAATGCAGCATTACCAGAAACTCCACAGAACCACCGATTTTCAATTCGAGGACCTGACCGCCATCGTGCGCAAGGACTGGATCATCAACTTCTGCGACGAGGTCGTCGCACGCGGCATGAATGTCACCTTTCAAATGCCATCGGGAACGCGCAGTGAGTCGATCGATGCCGAAGTCGCGCAGAAACTGAAAGCGGCGGGATGCCACGAATTCGCGTTCGCTCCGGAGTCGGGTGATCCGCGCATCCTGAAGGCCATTAAAAAGAAAGTGAGCCTGCCCGACATGTACCAGTCCGCGGACCATGCCATGCAGGCGGGAATTAACGTCGGCTGTTTTTTCATCATCGGTTTCCCGGAGGACACCTACCGGAGCGTCCTGAAAACCTACGGCGCCATGGTCAAGTGCGCGTTGAAAGGCTTCACCAACGTCAACCTCAACGCCTACTCGCCGCAACCCAACACCGAATCGTTCCGGGAACTGCAGGCCAGCGGCGTGATCACCGAACTGGACGACAAGTACCTGATGAGCCTGTTCACTTTTCAGGATTTCGGCGCGAAGAAAACCTCCTACAACCCGAAGTTCGGCGACTACGAACTGTCGTTTCTGGTGATTTTCGGCCAGGGACTGTTTTACGTTTTTTATTTTCTGAGAAAGCCGCGGAGAATTTTCGAGTTGATGGTCGACTTGGCTTCCGATTCGGCACGCAACAAGAGCAACAAGATGGCCAAGTCCGCCCTCAAGGATGCGTTTACGGTGGTTAAAACCCGCGTGAAGAACGTGTTCCGCGCGGCCTGATCCCTGCGGGGCAACGGACCTTATGAATTTACTCGCACTGCTGAAGGAAAACGAGCAGGCCCGGTGCCACTATTGGGACCACCGGGATTATTTCCTGGACCTGCGGCTCAAATGGCGGGCCCAGATGGCGCGCCACATGTTTCATCTGCTTCCCGGCGAAAGCATTCTCGATCTGGGTTGCGGCAAGGGCCAATGGACCCGGGCGCTTTCCGCCGTCAACCAGCACCGCAATCCCATCTGCGCCGCCACATTCGATCCCCAATGCCACGAACAACTCCAGCAACAGGATCTGCCGGAAAACATAGAACCGGTGCTGGTGAACTCTCTGCCTGAAGACTTCAAAGGCCGGCAGTTCGATTACGTGGTGGGCTGGCACATGCTCCCGGTAGAAAACTACGGTCAGTTTCTGCTGGCGGTCAAACAGCTGTTGAAACCGGGGGGCCAGTTTCTGCTGTTCGAGCCCAATCCCTGGAACCCGTATTACCTGCTTCGGAAAACCCTGGCGCGCCTGTTTCTCTTTTTCAGAAAATCCAAGCGCCGCGCCCAATTCAACCGCATTGAAATGCTGTCCATCCTTTCGGAAATCGGGTTTACGGAAATTAGAATATTGCCGTATGACTTCCTGTTTCCGCCGGTACCGAAATTCCTGTTGTGGCCCATGGCGAACCTCAGCCTGATTTTTGAAAACATGCCGTATATCCGAAACTTTGCCGGCGAACTGTACCTGTGGGGCAGGAACCCCGCACCGGAAGGATGGGAAAAGCCGATGGTCAACCTGGCCTGCCACGACAGTTTGAAGGGACGCGTCTCGGTGGTGGTCCCCTGTCACAACGAGGAGGCTAATATCGTTCCCCTGGTGCACAGCCTGCGTGGGTATTACGACGATTACCTGCACGAAATCGTGCTGGTCGATGACAACAGCTGCGACCGAACGGCGGCGGTGGCCGAGCAGCTGGGCAAAGAGGATTCCCGCATCAAACTGGTGCGGCGCAGTATGCCCAACGGCGTGGGACGGGCGTTACGCGACGGGCTGGCCGCCGCCCAGGGGGATTACATCCTGCTGATGGACTGCGATTTCCAGCACATCCTGCCCGAGTTGACCGGCCTGTTCGAGGCCGCCGATCAGGGCGCCGACGTGGCCATCGGCAGCCGCTTCTCGCGCGACAGCGTTCTCCTGAATTACCCCTTCACCAAAATCCTGGCGAACCGGGCGTTCCATATTCTGGCGCGCATCCTGTTCCGGAAACCCCTGCGTGATCTGACCAACAACCTCAAACTGATGAAACAGGAAGTGGCCCGCAAACTCCGTCTGGAATCGGACGATTTTGCGGCCAACGCCGAAACCGGCCTGCAACCGCTGTTGATGGGATACGATGTGGTGGAGGTGCCGATCTCCTGGATCAACCGGTCGGTGGACATGGGGTTTTCCAGTTTCCACCTGACGAAAACCGGTCCCAATTATCTGAAAGTATTTCTGCGCCTGTTCGGCCGGCGGTTGTTCGGAAAAGATATTGTGTTGCCAGCGGCCAAACAACCCAAACCCGACACCCCCTGACGAAGCCATCCGCTTCGCGCCCCGGTCCTTCTCGATTCAAAATACGCAACCCACTTTTTTACAGTATTTTGTAGCGCATCTCCCAGGAATCCGTTATATTTAAAGAAATCCAATGGTTAGATACTGAAAGCAAGTCATGACGGATTCCGCGTTCACGCCTAAAATCCTGGTGGTCGACGATGAGGTGAAGATGTGTTTCACCCTGACCAAATTGTTCGAGTTGTGCCATTATCCAGTCGCCGTCGCCCACAACGGCCTGGAAGCTCTGGATAAAATCGACAGCTTTCAGCCGAATTGCATACTGCTGGACATACGCATGCCAAAAATGAACGGCATCGACGTCCTCAAAAAAGTCAGACAGGAGCATCCGGAGATCGTGGTCATCATGACCACCGCCGTGGTCAGCGAAGAAAGCCGCGAGGAATGCCTGAAAGCCGGGGCCGCGGAATATCTCATCAAACCGATCGATTTCAAATCCCTGCTCGAAACCATCAAAAACCGGGTGCATCCCACCGTCAAAAACTGACCCCTTTATTCCTTCGTTTTGACATCCTCCGCATTCCCTTTTTTCCGGGATTGGAATATATTA
>SMUY01320697.1_pt1 | contig 13043 bp, 12 predicted proteins | sample 2456441 | NCBI WGS metagenome assembly SMUY01 (sample SAMN11095931, study PRJNA526329) | marine sediment metagenome | biome: Marine sediment; feature: Surficial sediment; material: Deep marine sediment; isolation source: Hadal surficial sediment | place: Pacific Ocean | collected 2014-11 | depth...
ACAAGCAGTCGGTCACACGTGCCCGCAAGATTCAACGCTTCTTGTCACAGCCATTCTTCGTGGCAGAAACCTTTACCGGCACGCCTGGCAAATATGTGCAACTTGCCGAAACGATTCGTGGCTTTAACGGCATCGTTGCCGGTGACTACGACCATCTGCCGGAGCAGGCGTTCTACATGATTGGCTCGATCGACGAGGCCGTCGAACAAGCCAAGACCATGCAATAATTAACAGAGCATTCTCTAATGGCTTCCATTCACGTCGATATCGTATCCGCGGAAGGCGAGATTTACTCAGGCGAGGCGAAAATGGTGTACGCGCCTGCCAGCATGGGTGAAGTCGGCATAGCGCCGCGTCATGCGCCCTTGCTGACTACATTAAAGCCGGGCGAGGTGCGCATCGAAGATACGGAAGGCAAGGAACATTTTTTCTACATCACCGGCGGCATGCTCGAGATCCAGCCGCACCTCGTCACCGTGCTTGCCGATACGGCGCTGCGTGGCGAGCAACTCGACGAGGCTGCTGCGTTGAAAGCACAGCAGGACGCCGAAGAAGCATTGAAAGGCGTTTCGGAAGAGACCGACCTTGCACGCGCCCAGCTGGAACTCGCCGAAGCGCGCGCCCGTTACCGCGCTGCCCAAAAACTCAAAGGGAAGCGCTAAGCCAATCTATCCGTGGTCAGAGCCGGGCTCTGACCCCAATTGCTCAAAATCAACCCAGGCATTGTCCTTCCGCGCCTGGAAGAAAAACACCATTGCGCCGGTGTAAGCCGCGACAAGCAGTACCAGCATAGTCGGCGTTACACTATTCCACGTTGGCATGATCCAGATCGATGGGGGCAAGATCCGACCCGGACTAACTGGCGACAAGCTTTACCTGCTGGGCGGCCAGCACCATGCGGTTAGACGCTCCGATAGTGGGCACAATGGTTGCCATCGAGAATAACGTGTAAAGACCTGCGACCAGCCGGGCCATGGTTCGCGATATTTTTGCTGCAACAAAGTATGACGCTACGAGCATGGCGAATAGCCCAACCATAAAGTCGTTAAGGCGAGCATACATGGTGTTGAAAAACTCATTGAACAAATAGATAAGCTCGAAGTCGGTCATCGGTCTCCACCCTTTTGTTTTTTTGGGTGGTGATCAGTGAAGTCTAGCAGGCTTGTTTTGACCTAACCCTATGAGCCGCCTATGCTTGACTCAAAGCACGAAAAACAGCCTCGGGGGCGCTATGAAAATCAGAAATAGGCTATGTCTTGTGGCGCTGGCGGTGCTCTCCTCGACCGCATTGGCGCAGGATGGACTGAAAATCTACATCTCGGCCGACATGGAAGGCGTTGTCGGCGTAGTCACCGACGCGCAACTCGGTCCGGGCGGCTTCGAGTACGAGCGATTCAGGCAGTTCATGACCAATGAGGTGAATGCGGCCATCGACGCTGCACGCGCTGCGGGTGCGAACGAGTTTTTAATCAGTGACTCGCACGGCAACGGTCAGAATCTTCTGATTGACCAGTTGCCCGACGATGTGACGGTGATCCGGTCGTGGCCGCGTGAGCTGAGCATGATGGCGGGCATCGACGAGACCTTCGACGGTGTGATTTTTCTCGGCTATCACGCGAGTACCAACAATACGCGTGGTGTACGTGCCCATACGATGTCGAGTGCCAATATCACGAGCCTGCGACTGAACGGCATGACCATGACCGAAGGCGGCATCAACGCTGCGATCGCCGGACACTTTGGCGTACCGGTCATTATGGTGTCGGGTGACGATATTGCAGTCGCCGAGAATCAGGTGATTATTGGTGATATCGAAGGCGCGGTCGTCAAGTGGTCCAGCGGATTTCACTCAGCGCGGACACTGACACCGGAAGCCGCCTACGAAGTCATCCGCACACGGACGAAATCAGCGATCGATCGCATTGATGACTTCGAACCCTATGTGCTGGATACGCCAATCGAACTTGAATTGAGTTTGAAGCACTACCAGCCTGTGGAACTGCTGTCGTACCTGTCGAATGTCGAAAAAGTCAATTCGCACACGATCAGGTTTGTAGGTGAAGACATCGTCGAGGTTTCAAACTTCCTGCAAGTGGTTACGGGTTACCGGATCGATTTGCAACCTTAGTATGATGAAACGTCGACTCATTTTGTTGTGGATGTTCCCAGCACTGCTAATGGCGTGCGCGGAGCCGGAACCATCCGGTATCGCAATTACCAACGTCACAGTCATTGATGCGGTCAACGGTGTTCGTGAAAATCAGGTCGTCGTTTTCGATGGTGATGAAATCACCAGTGTGGGACCAACAAGTGCGGCGTTGTCCGTTGCCGAGACCATAGACGGCACCGGAAAGTATCTGATCCCGGGTCTCTGGGACTTTCACGTACATCTGACCTATGACGATCGCTTCACTGAAAGCATGCCAGCGTTGTTTCTTTCTTACGGCATCACCAGCGTCCGTGATACCGGTGGGCTCATGCACAAGGTGCTGCCGGTGGTCGAGAAAATGCGGGCGCCTGGTGTAGCAGCGCCCCGGGTGTTCTATGCGGGGCCGCTGCTCGATGGAAACTTCGTCGTTTATGACGGGGAGTCCCGCCCTGAGATCGGCGTGCGCAATGCGACGCCCGATGATGCCCGAAAGACGATAAGACAACTGCATGAGCAGGGTGTCGATTTCATCAAGATCTATGAAATGGTCAGTCCGGCCGTGTTCGATGCGATGGTCGAGACGGCACAGGAACTTGGACTGCCCATTGATTCACACGTGCCGCTGTCATTGCGGGCAAGCACGGCAGGACCATCGGTCGATTCCATAGAGCATCTGCGCAACATCGAGATGGACTGCGCGAGCAATGCGCCGGAGCTTCATGAAACGCGGCTCGAACTTCTCAGGAATCCGCAGGGACTATCCGGCGCCGACCTGCGTTCTTCACTCCACTCCCTGCAGCGGCTACCTGCCATCGCGAACTATGACGAGGCGCGCTGTGATCGAACACTGGAAACCCTGATGTCGACAATACAGGTGCCGACACTGCGTCTCAGCGCACTGAACCTGGCACCGCCGTATGAGAAGGGCGACTGGCAGGATGCGTTGTCGCGATTACCTGCGGATGCCCGCGAAGACTGGACAGTGTCTGCGGCGGCAATGGCCGAAAATCCCAATGAGGAATTCACTGCTTTTGCGGAGTGGAGCCTCTTCCTGACAGGGCGCATGCATGAACGCGGCGTGCCGATCGGCGCCGGCACCGATACGCCGATTTTGATATCCGTGCCAGGTTACAGCCTGCACTCGGAACTCGAGATGCTGGTGCGTGCCGGGCTGTCGCCGCTCGAGGCAATCAGGTCCGCGACCGTAAGGCCTGCCGAGTTTTTCTCGCTCGCTGATGAAATGGGCACTGTTGACGTTGGCAAGCGAGCGGATCTCGTATTGCTCGACGCGAACCCGCTCGAGGACATTGCAAACACCAGGCAAATAGCGGCCGTTGTCAGCAGGGGTAAATTACTCACGCAAAATGATTTGTCCGTGCTCGTTTCAGCCGCCCACTCAGGGGAGCGAGGCGTACAATAGGGGCATACGGGAGACGACCATGATTCGGACTGCTAGTTTTCTGACGCTTGCCTTGTTGCTGGCCGCTTGCGGCGATTCCTCCGAGCCGCCGGCGGAATCAGGCGCAGCGGCCGAGCCGGTAGCCGTTGCATTGCCAGGGGCAGGATCGGTCGCGTACACGGACGCCAACATCTGGAGTGGCACCGGCGCTGCTGCCCTGCACAACGCCGTCCTTGTCGTTCGCGATGGCCGGGTTGAGAGCGTCAGTACCGCAGCAGCTCCGGAGGGCGCCAAAATCGTGGCTCTCGATGGTCAGTGGATAGTTCCGGGATTCATCAATGCGCACGGACATATTTCAGGCAGATGGGCGGCAGATGAGATTCAGGGCGATGCTGCTAGGGCAGCAGCTGATCTGGCGCTTTACGCGCGCTACGGCGTTACCACTGTATTGAGCCTTGGTGGCGCTCCCGCTGGCGCGTTCGGAATTCGTGCGGCGCAAGACAGCCCTTCCTTGTATCGCGCACGGCTCCTCCTTGCGGGAACCCCTGTATTCAGCCAGGACCCGGCCGAAGCCGCGGCAATGACCCGCGCAAATATCGATGCGGGCGTCGACTGGATCAAGCTGCGCGTGGATGACAACCTGGGTGCCGTCGAAAAGATGTCCTGGGACGCCCTGGATGCAGCATTGCGAGTTGCGAAAGAGGCGAACGTTCCTGTAGCCACCCATATTTTCTATATGGAAGACGCGGCGAAGCTGCTGGAAATGGGCAGCGGGCTGATCGCACACTCGGTACGTGACCAGGAGGTATCTGACGAATTCGTGCAGGCCATGCTCGATTCCGGCGTGTGTTATGTACCGACACTGGTGCGGGAAGTATCAACGTTTGTTTACGGCGAGCGCCCGGCGTTCTTCGACGATCCGTTCTTCCTCGAGGCAGCGAAGCAGAGCGAGATCGATCGTGTGAGCGATCCCGAATTCATGGCAAGAATGGCGGCGAATCCTTCTGCGGCGGTCTATCGAAAAGCACTGGTACAGGCACAGGAAAACTTGCGCATATTGATGCGATCCGGTGTCCCGGTCGCGTTTGGTACCGATTCCGGTCCCGCGGGCCGTTTCCCTGGTTATTTCGAACACATGGAATTCGATCTCATGAGTGAAGCTGGCATGACAGCAAGGCAAATCATGTTGAGCGCCACCTCGGTAGCTGCCAATTGTCTGCAGCTGGATGACGTCGGCACGCTCGAGCCAGGAAAATGGGCGGACTTTGTCGTTATCGCGCAAAATCCGCTGGCCGACGTTAGCGCACTGCACTCCATACAAAGTGTTTATATTGCCGGCAACGCCGTAGCGCGCAATTAACTACGCAGGATATTCGCTCAAACAGCTATGCCGGATGGCGCTCAAGAAATTCCCTGATTGCTAACTTGAACTGTTCGAATGCAGGCTCGTGCTCCAGGAGAATGTGATTCCTGCCTTCAAGGGTTTTGAATTCCGCGCCAGGGATCACGGATGCCAGCTCTCGGCCGGATGCATAGGGGATTCGCGCATCACCTCGAGCATGCAACACCAGGACCGGCACTGACAACTGCGCCAGCAAGTCAGAGACATTGAAATCACCAAAAGCGCTTAGCAAGCGCGCGGCACTTTCAGGCGTTGCGCTCTCGCGCATCAATACTTCGAACGCTAACCTTTGTTCCTCATTGGCGTCGGGGATGAACAGCGATCCGAACATCTGCACAAAAGCCGGATTGTCCTGGCCCCAGCCCAGACGAACGAGGTCAACCATTGCTTGCCCCCGTTCAAGGTCTTCGTCAGTCGCGTTCTGCGCCCAGCCTTCTGCATAAGCGCCGTACAGGATCAGTGCACCGACCTTTTCGGCGTGCCTCACTGCGTAGGAAATCGATACCGCCGCGCCCTGCGAGGAACCCAGAAGTGCAAAACGCTCGAAGCCAGCAGCATCAATGACGCATTCCAGGTCATTAACCATTGAATCAAGACTGAAGTCTTCAACGTCTCTGTCAGAAAGCCCGCAACCACGTTCGTCGTAACGAAGCAGTTGCATGCCATCGGACAAACCGCTCAGCCAATGCCGCCAGATGATATTTTGCCAGTCAAGCTCAAGATTGGTGAGCCAGTGCGCTGCTTTGACTATCGGTGGTCCGCTGCCGGACAACGCATACGCTATCCGCACGCCGTCAGGTGACGAGACAAAACGAATTTTTCCCTGTTCCGCTGATTGCTTTCCTTCAATAATGAACCCGTCGGGCGTCAGCTGCACCGCCCACGCAAGTACGACAGCAACAGGAAAACCCAGCACGATGACGATCGTGAACACCTGTGGCATCCATGCCGGCGCCTCGAACATCGGAAAAAGTGTTGCCGCAGCCTCGATCAATGCCCAGCCGACGACGACGTAGACGACCGATACTCGGATAACTCGTCGGCGCTTGAGTTCGCTGAAAAAGTTTTTCATGGGAGATTACTGTGTGCCAGTAAACCTGCGCCCCTCACCCGGTTGGTTAAAAAGATCCTCACCCAGGAGTTCACCCGGCATGCTGGACGGATCGTCGCTGAACTGCGCAGGTACATGAATGCCGATCGAATGGCGTGCATGAACACGGTCGTCCAGAATCTCGCGGCCGTCTTCCGAGACAAAAAACCAGTATGGAGGTAACGCGAGATCAATCTGCCTTTCATCCCAGTACGCTTCGTCCTGTTCGAAATGAACAAGTCGCGCATCGGCGTCACCGAGATGCAGGATCGTGCTTGTATCCTCCAGGGTTACCCGGAAGGTAATATGCTGCACGTCGGTGCGAGCGGTAGGCCAACCGGCGTGTGGTATGCATAGTGCTTCGATCAACAAGCCATCCTGGCGGACGAAAACCGGTGTGTCACCGTACTCGAGGTCAAAGGTCGTCACTCGTTCAAATATGGCTTCGTCATCCGGCGTCGCTGTCTCGCGCATTGCGGCGACGGCCTGCAACGGTGCATACAAGCGAATATCCTGCCGTTCCCGCAATAGCCGCATCATGTCACTGGCAGAGAAATGATCGCCATGACTGTGACTGATGAAAACTGCATCGACACCGTCATAAGGTGCTTGCCCTGCGAATATATCGTCACGCATTTGCTTTGGAACCAGCCGGTATCTGTTATAGCTGTTATTAAAAAGCGGATCGAACAAAATTTTCGTGTCGCCATGGACGATCATGACGCCTTCGTTTGCCAGGTACTGCACGGACGTCGTTTCCTGCGCTGCCGCAGTTACGCAAAAGGCGACGAGAATCACGCATTGCGTCACTCGTTTCATACTCACTCAGCCGGTGCCTGAAACGCTTTGGAATAGAACAAGGCATTCAGGAAAAGCTTGTTGGTGCCGAACCAGGTGGCACGAAAATTCGGATCATCGGCAAATAATATGACGCTGCCGCTGCCTTTACGTTCGGCGATCAGCGCTGCAGTTCCCTCGATAGCCGCCTGATTTTCTTGGGATGCGAATCCGGACAGGACAGGCGGCGTCTGGTAACTGATCACCGTCGCAAAGGGATTGACTGGCCGTTCCATGATGTCGCTCAGGTTCTTATGCAATGCAATGTTTCTGTCCGAATACCCGAAGCCGAGCGGGTGCGTGATGTCGAGATCGCCGGAAAAAATTGCTCCGCGGATCAGGTCTGCTGCTTCAATATCCTGCTTGTCGGCGTAATCGTACCGTTCGGTCTCGATTGCTTCCTCGTCCAGCAAATCGTCGTGACCTGTGCCGGTATCCGGATCTTCGTCAGTCGCGGGCACTTCACCCTCCACCGGTTCGACGTAATCGAGCACGTTGTCCCGCACCCAGTAAGCGCCCTGCCGGATACCAATAATCGTGCCGCCTTCTGCAACCCATTGTCGAATACGATCCGCATAAGCGGGCATGTAGTTTTCATACTCGCCACCGGGGAAGATGACGTGTGTGTATTGCTTCCAGTCGATGTCATCAAGCCGGTCACGGTCGCGCATCGATAACGTCATTTGCATGCGGTAGTCGAGCAAGTGCCATATCTCGCCAGCGTTATACAGGTCTGTGTCACGGCCAATGACCACCATTACTTTTGCTTGCTGGAGTTCTGCGAAAGAACGGCCGCCCACATTCACCCCGGCCGTGCCGATCGTGCTTTGACCAGACGTTAAGGAGTGCACAGTCACACCATCATTCGTGGCGACCGACTCCATGATGGCTTTTATTTCATCGGGGCTCTTCTCCTGCCGGTCGAATGGCACAACAATCGTGCCGCGAGCAAAAGACATATCGCCTCGCGAGGTTCGCACCGAAAACGGCTTCAGCGCGCCGCGCGCCATCAGGCCCGCACTCAGAACCCGGTTGAGAGCTCGAGGTGCATAGTAGTCGGACCAGGCAAAGGCATAGGCGTAATCAGGCCCATCCGGAGCTGCGGCCGTCGGCATTGCGACCGTGGACCGCTCGGCAAGCAGGCTTTCCTGAAAATTTCTGCCGGACAGTGCTTCGTAGTCGAGGTCATAGGCAAGTGGATAGGTCCACGCCGACACATCGTAGAATGTCGGGTCCGAAAATTCGCTGAAACGCTCGAAGATTACGCGAATCATCCGGTATTGCGGCTGGCTCATTGGGACAATTCTTGCTTCGCCGGCAGCGAATGTGCGTCCGTTCACATCGATGTCGCGGGCAAGATCGTAAACCTGTATGCGGTGATAGGTGAGAAGATCGAGAAAATGATACATCCGCGAATCGTCGCCCGGCGTCGCGAACACAAAAGCTTTGACCGTGTCGCTGGCTGCCTCAGTCAGCGCCGAGTCATAAAATTCCTTTTGATAGTCAAGCAGTTGCTGGCGCGAGGCAATTGCGCCGCGGATCATGCCGAGACTCGTGCGGAAGTGCTTACGAATGTTTTCACGGTAAGTGCGCAGGCCAAGTGGGGTTTGCAACTCGACACCCCGGGCCGCCGCGGCTTCGAAGAGAATGCCGATGCCGCCGTTAACGAAAGGCAGCCCGGATCCCTTGCCGAGAAAATAGGTATCGAATCCTTCGGCGTGATAATAGAGTTTGCCTTCCGCATCCAGAAATTCCTCCGAGAATCGGACGGATGCCTCGGTTAGCGCTTCTGCGGCGGCAGGAATAATCGGATTCGTCCTGGCGGGTACGCCCGGGTGAAAATAATAGGTGCTGTCCGAACCCATCTCGTGATAATCCACTGACACGTTCGGCCGCCATGCATGCCACTTGGACATCCAGGCACGCGATTCGGGTTGCGTCACACTGACCCACTGCCGGTTCAGGTCGAACCAGTAGTGATTGGTGCGCGCAAATTGCCAGTGCATATCGTGCTCGGCATGTTGCGGATCCGCGTTCGGAACCTGGCCGCCGTATGCGTCCAGCCACGCCGCGCGCTGTGCATGACCATCGGGATTGAAAACAGCGGTTACCAGGACGACGCTGTTCGCCAATTCGTTTTCTATCCTTGTACCCTGTGCCGCGGCGAGGTGATAAACAATCGGGAGCGATGCATCCATACCGCTTGATTCAGCGCCGTGCACGCCATAATTGAGCCAGGTGACGACGGGCATGCTGTCCGATACTTCCTGGCCGGAGCCGGGCTCTGTCAGCGCATTGTGCTGCGCTCTTATTTCATCAAGACGGGCATGATTCCCGGGCGATGTGGCGATCACGAACAGGATCGGCCGCCGCTCGTGCGAGAAGCCTGCAATTTCGAGTTTGAGGCGATCCGACATTTTCGCAACCGTTGTAATGTAGTCCACGAGTTCGTGATGCCGGACGGGCGCCGCGCCAAGTGGCCGGCCCAGGAAAGCCTCTGGCGTCGGGATTGCTGCGTCGTAGGATACGCCGGCGGGAAACATCTCCGCATCGGCGTCGTGGACCGGGTCCGCGGGCAGTACGCTACCGGACAGCATAGCGAGTACAAGGCACCACCAAAATCCTGCTTTTGAGTTCACACTTTTCTCCCCCATAATTGCGCAACTACTCCACAGCAGCGAAAGCCTGCCAAAAGCCGGTCATCTCCGGTGCGCCTTCGACCGATTCGTTTACGATTGTCACGCTTTTGGAATCGAAGAGCGGGTGGCAGGAATCCCGGATCGCGCGCGCCCGCTGTATGCCGAGTGTAAAGGGTATGACCTGCCGATAGGAAGCCCGGGAAGCCGTGCTCAGCGCCCGGCACCTGCAAGAAATACTATTTCACTGCACGGTGCGGTGATATTCCTTGTAGTGATGCTCGAGCCAGTCCTCGCCGTAGTCATTAAGTGGGTCACGCATGACGGAATGATCGTGATTCGGGTTTTGCCGGTTGTATACGATCAATAAGCGTGGGTCCATGCACCCGAAAATAAAACTCGCCGTGCAGGTCGACAGGGCTGCGCCAGGAGAACCAGAGTGCATCCCAGCCGGCTTCGTTGATCAGCTCGAGTTGCGCTTCGGCACTGTCAAAATCTACGTTGCCGACGAATTCAGCGACCAGTGCGCGCAGCAAGCGCATCTGAGCGACCGATAACTCGTCAGCCTGCAAACCTTCGAAGCCCGCCAGGCTGGCGCGCCTGCCAGGGCCCTCAAATACATCATCCAAACGCATAATTGCGGATATCTTGGCGTAGCCCTGGCTGGACATGGAGGCGCGCAGCAGATTGTGTAGCGCCGCCCGCTGATCGTCGTTCATGTCACCGACGAGCAGCCCATCGGGCTGCACCATAATGATCGGCAAGTTGGACCAGGTTGCACGCTCATCAACATGCAGCGGCAAGACAGTGGCTTCGCGCTGGCCCTCATCAAGTGTCGCGACAAATGCGCTGGCAGCTGCCGTCATCTGCGTGGCGCTTTGTGAGTGAGTTGGCAGTGCTTCAGCAGCGAAAGGCACTGTAACAAGACAACACGACAAAGTGGTGGAAGTGATTAGAATGCGCACTCTTTTCACACCATGCATGTTGTCCCCCTTTTCTTGCCTATCGTAGGCAGAATCCGGAGAGTCTGCTGAGAAAACAGACTCGAATTGCAACCGATCCCGCGATATCCCGGGGGAGAGTTAGTTCGGAGTGACGATCCTCGCATAATTCCAGGAGCCGATGATTTTCATCTGCGGTTTGTGCCCCGGCAAATTGTTGCGCCGCCACTTTTTGAAAGCGGACCTGTCGAGGTCACGCGGCAAGTCCCAGTGCCGCTTCCTGAAATACCTTGCGACGTACTCATCCAGGTAACCCGATGCTTGAACACTCGCCAGCTCATCCAGGTATGCATCGCGCAGCTCGGGATTCTCCGCCTGCTGTTCGAGCCAGGTATCCAGCAGCAAACGCCTTGCGGTTATTTCGCATTTAAAAGAGTCTTCCCGGGCAGGATTATCGCCGCCGATTTGTAACTGGCAGACGCTCCTGGTCAGGCTGTAGGTCACCCAGCTCTGCAGGACCGGGTCCATGTCGGTATGGGCGCGCTCGGCCAGGTAAAAAGTGTCGCCATCTGTGACACTATCGCGCAGGTATACGTCGCCGCTGCAGCCGGCGATGGCGAGTGTGGTCAACAGTACTATCAGTGGATGATTTCGCATCAGCCGGCCGGTCACCTGGGATGGACAGCATACGGATAATTTGATTAACAGTGCCTGAAGCGCTTCTCAGTTCAGGCACTGTTTTCGTCAATCGATGCTGTATCATTCCGGTCGAATCGTCGTTCATGGATTGAATGCCCTGAATCAGGTGCCGGTAATGGGAACAAGCGACAAGAAACAGGAAGCCGAAGCAGAGCGGGCACGCCAGCTGCGACTGGTCGATGCACTGATGGAGCAAGGCGTCAGCTTCGCTGACCCGGCGCGCGTGGATATTCGCGGCGAGCTGACCTGTGGCGAAGATGTATTCATTGATATCAATGCCGTGTTCGAGGGCGAAGTCAGCCTGGGCGACAACACGCGAATCGAACCGAATAACGTGATTCGTGACAGCGAGATCGGCAGCGGTACCGTTATCCATCCGAATTGCCATATTGAAAGTTCGAAAACTGGCAGTGACTGCGAAATCGGCCCATTCTCGAGACTGCGGCCGGGAGCTGAACTGGCGGACCACGTGAAGATCGGCAATTTCGTCGAGGTCAAAAAAAGCACTATTGCGAAGGGTAGCAAGGTTAATCACCTGGCCTACATTGGTGATACGACGATCGGAACCGGCGTAAACATTGGTGCCGGCACCATCACCTGTAACTATGATGGCGCGAACAAGTATCGGACGATCATCGGTGACAACGCCTTCATCGGATCGGGCGTGGAACTGGTCGCACCGGTAGAAATCGGCAAAGGCGCGACGATCGGCGCGGGCTCGACTATTTCCAAATCTGCCCCGGCCGGCAAACTAACTCTCGAACGCGCCCAACAGGCGACCATATCGAGTTGGAAGCGGTCGACAAAGAAGACATAAAACATAGTAAAAACAAATAGTTAATAGGTCGCATTCCGAGATGTGACCTGCCGCTTGGTCAATTGTGCGAACTCATGCAATCTGGCCGGCCGCAAAAACTGCGACAATCAAGCGGTCGTAATTACTGGCCGCCAGTCTTGAGCGGCCGGACCATCCAGGGAGAGCTTGTCAATGTGTGGAATCGTCGGCGCGGTCGCCGAGAGAAATGTTGTCCCGATACTCATGGAGGGCCTGCGCAGGCTCGAGTACCGAGGTTACGATTCCGCCGGTATCGCGATCTACGATGGCCAATCGATAAAGCGTATCCGCACGGTTGGCAAAGTTCAGGAGTTGCAAAACGCACTTGGTGCAGATCCATTGCGCGGTGTTATTGGAATTTCACACACGCGATGGGCAACACACGGCGTGCCGAACGAATCCAATGCGCACCCGCATATGTCGGAGGACGCCATTGCGATCGTGCACAACGGCATCATCGAAAACTACGAAGAATTACGAGACGACCTGCTAGAGAAAGGATTCGAGTTTGAATCACAGACCGATACTGAAGTCGTTGCACATAAAATCAATTACCACCTCAGGGAAACCGGAGAATTATCGGCGGCAGTAACGGCCACTGTCGCCGAACTCGAGGGTGCTTATGCGCTTGCGGTAATGAGTGCCAGCGATCCCGACAAACTGATTGTCGCGAGGTCCGGTTGCCCCGTCGTCATCGGTCTCGGCATTGGAGAAAATTTCGTTGCCAGTGACATCGCCGCGCTGCTTCCCGTAACACGTAAGTTCATGTTCCTGGAAGAGGGTGACATTGCTGTCGTACAGAGGGAGGACGTTACGGTTTACGACGCGAACGGCAACGAGGTGGCGCGTCCGGTCAAGGAAAGTAAATTGTCGGCAGATGCTGCAGAACGGGGCGAATTTCGGCATTACATGCAGAAGGAAATTCACGAACAGGCACAGGCAGTCCGCGCGACGATCGAAGAGCGAATCGCGAACGGGCGGGTTCTCGATGCTGCGTTCGGGCCGGAGGCCAACGAGGTACTGGACAACACCAGGGGCGTGCATATTGTCGCCTG
>SMUY01328486.1_pt1 | contig 13038 bp, 11 predicted proteins | sample 2456441 | NCBI WGS metagenome assembly SMUY01 (sample SAMN11095931, study PRJNA526329) | marine sediment metagenome | biome: Marine sediment; feature: Surficial sediment; material: Deep marine sediment; isolation source: Hadal surficial sediment | place: Pacific Ocean | collected 2014-11 | depth...
TCGTCATCGACATTCCGGACATGTACGCGGAAGGCATGTTGTTGAACGGCCTAAAACTCTATGAAGAGGGCGTGCGCAACGAGTCGCTGTGGAAATTTATCCGCGATAATACGCGCGTTCCAAACCTCGTCATGGGCGATCTTGAAGCGCAAATTGCTTCCGCCGAGCTTGGAGTGCAGAGGTTTGAGCAACTCTTCGCCAACTACGGCGGCGACACGGTGATTCAGGCGGCGATGCAGTTAATGGATTACACTGAATCGATGATGCGCCGCGAGATTATGAAGATACCCGATGGCGAATACACAGCTGAAGGTTTTCTTGACGACGATGGTCGCAATCGCGGTGTTCACTTGCCGATCAAAGTTACGGTTCGGATCAAGGGTGGAGAAGCCGAGGTCGACCTGACCGGGTCGTCGCCTCAGGTTTCAACCGCGTTCAACGTTCCTTTCGATGGATCGACGAAAGTTGCGTGTTTTTTTGCGTTTCGGGCGCTTCTTTTGGATACCTACACTCATGCGGAAAACAATCCGCAAAACGAAGGTTCATTTCGGCCGATAAAAGTTACTGCTCCGAAAGGATGTATTTTCAACCCGATTGCGCCGGCTGCAGCCGAGGCGCGATTTGCCCAGATTCAGCGTGTGGTTGATCTTATCATCAAGGCGCTCGCACCTGTGCTGCCAGACAAATGCACCGCTGGCAATGCGGCGGTATTGTCATTTGCCGCATACTCAGGTGTGAGAGACAACGGAGATTATTGGGTGTTCTTAGAGGTCAATGAGGCTGCAATGGGCGGCAGGCCCAAATCCGATGGCCCCGACACGATCGAAGAGCTGATGCGCAATACGCGCAATAACCCGCTAGAAGATCTTGCAATGCACTTTCCGCTGATTTGCGATCGTTACGAGATTCGCGACGACGCGCGGCCGGGGGCAGGCAAGTTTCGCGGCGGTGCAGGAGTGGTGAAGTCCCAACGTTACTTGACGGCTGGACACATGACCCATGAGGCGGACCGGCACGACGACATACCGTGGGGTGTATTCGGCGGCAAGCCCGGTGCAGGGGGACGCGTGGTCGTGCACAACATCTACACAGGGGCAGTGGCAGAACATCCGGCCAAATTCTCGGGACTTCGCACGGAGGCCGGCGATGTGGTGACATATTATTCGCCGACAGGCGGCGGCTATGGTGACCCGCTGGAGCGCGACCCGGGAAAAGTACTGGATGATGTGCTCGATGATATCATCGCGGTTGAGGATGCGAGGAATGACTACGGAGTGGTACTAACGAACGTTGATGACGGATATGGGTGGGCCGTTGATCCGGCCGGAACAGAGGAGCTCAGGGCACAAATGAGCGGCTGATAAATTACATGTGCATAGCAGCGTCAAACTGACGAAACCGTGGCCGCGGGCGATCACCGTGGAAAGCGGGTTCGTGGGCTCCAGCGCAAAGGGGCATACGAATTCGAATTCGCCGACAATACTTAACCGGCGCCACACTACCATCGTTGGCGCCCTGCGCATGGCTAGCAAAATGCAATCCAACAAGGAGAATATCATGACTAAGTCAAACCTAATGCAAAAGAACAAGTCTTCCAGATACAGGACCACCAGGCGTGCCGTCCTAACCGGCGGCGCAGCAGTGGCGGGCTCGGCCCTTGTTACCGGGTTTCCAATGGTCTGGGCGCAGAACATAAAGGATGTGAAGCTCAACCATACGGGCATGTCCTATTCCACTCTGGCCGACATCGGGCGTATGGCAACCGAAGATCTGGGCTTTGAAGTCACCATGTCGGTGGTCGATCATGCAGGTATGACGAACCGCATGATCAATGACCCAGGCGCCATCGATATTGCTGATATTGAAATCTGGCAGTGCAAAGTAGTCGTGCCTCAGGGCGCCCTGCAAGGAATTGAGATTTCCAAGATCAGGAACTGGGACAAGCTGACACCGCTCTACACACAAGGCGTTTTCGCAGGTCGTGAGGTTTCGCGCCAAGGCGACTCACCATTCGAATTTCTCTATCGCGATACTATTGATTCGAACAACTTCGCCTCATCACCGACCGAATTTGTCAACATGGTTCCAGGCGTCTACAATGCCGATACGCTCGGCATACGTCCGGACCTTGTCGGCCGGGATATCACGTCTTGGGCTGATTTGATATCGTCAGATTTCTCGGGCAGGGCGGCGATCCAGAACATTCCGACCATCGGTATTATGGATGCCATCATGGCCCTGGAAGCAGCAGGCGAAGTGTCCTACGGAGACAAAGGCAACCCGACGAGGGACGAATTGTCGGCGACGATCGCTAAGCTGATCGAACTCAAGAAAGCTGGCCATTGGCGCGCGCTGTGGAACACGTTTGACGAGTCGGTCAACCTGATGGCCACCGGAGAGGTTGTGATCCAGTCAATGTGGTCTCCGGCCGTGACGGCAGTTAGGGCTCAGGGCACGCCCTGCATTTATCAGCCACTCAAGGAAGGCTATCGCGGCTGGGGTAACGGATTGGGAATGATGGCGCATCTGGAAGGTTTGAATCGCGATGCCGCTATTGAATACCTGAATTGGTACAATGACGGGCGTGTCGGTGGCTTTATTGCCAAACAGGGCTACTATAGTGCCAATCCGGAATCCGCGAAGGCCAATCTGTCCGAAAATGAACGTGGCTTTTTTTACGAGGGCAAGGCCGCGACCGAGGCCATCACCAGCCCGACTGGAGAGAAGACAAACGACGTTGGCGAAGTGCGCGATGGCGGCTCTTATGAAGAGCGCTTCATCCAGGTCGGAGTGTGGAACAACCTTATGGATGAGGCTGAGTTCCTGTTCTCCAAATGGAATGAGTTCAACGCCGCATAACCGGACTAAACAACAACGATCCCGGGAGGCGGCGGCTACTGCCGCCTCCCGTACATTCCTCAATTCGATCCGGATTTTAATATGAATCAGCCAAAATCTTCGACACCCCAACTGCAAGTCGCACCGCTGGCTGTGGTGCTGCTGCTGTTTTTCGTCGTACCAGTTGTGCTGGTTGTGATCGTTAGCTTCTTCCGGTATCAGTTGCTGGTCGGTCTAATACCCGATTTCACCTTTAAGAACTACTACGACTTACTGTCAAATCCGACGACGTGGGCACTTTACCTGTCGACGGTCAAATTTACGATCATCGTACTGGTGATAACACTCGTGCTCGGTTTCTGGTTGTCCTATTTTCTTGTTTTCCATGTCCGCAACTTGATAGTTGCCATCGGGCTATTTCTTTTGTGTACTGTTCCGTTTTGGACATCCACCACCATTCGCATGATCTCCTGGCGCCCGATTCTGGGCCGTGAGGGTCTGGTTAACCAGGGGCTTCAGGCAACTGGTCTAACTAGTCAACCGGTCGACTGGTTGTTGTTTTCAGATTTCTCGGTCGTTGTCACCTACGTCCACCTTTTCACACTATTCATGATGGTGCCGATATTCAATTCCATGGCGCGCATAGACAAGTCGCTTCTAGAGGCCGCCATCGATGCCGGTGCCACACGGTGGGGCGTAATTTGGAATGTTGTCCTTCCACTCTGCAAGACTGGAATAGCGCTTGGCACTCTGTTCGTTGTCACGCTTGTGATGGGAGATTTCGCTGTGGTCAGAGTGATGAGCGGCGGCCTGTCAGGCTCTGCTACAACCGGTATATTCAACGATCTTCAGTTCCTCAATTATCCGCGTGCTGCAGCCAACGCGGTGATTTTACTTATCATCGTGATGTTGATTGCCATTGGAATATTCAAGCTAGTCGATGTGCGCAAAGAACTGGTGAGGTAGATTGATGTCATACGACAAAAGACCTTGGACATTTTATCTGCTGGCGGCATTTTTTACGTTATTCGTCTTATTTCTCTACGGCCCTATGTTTTCGGTGCTTGTACTGGCATTCCAGGGTCCATCGGGTTCGCTGAACTTTCCGCTACGCGACGCGTCGACCATGTGGTTTTCGGAAGTGTTCAATCCAAGCCGGGTTGGTGATGTTCCGGGAGCATTCAGCCGATCCTTCCCGCTGGCGATCTTGGTGATGCTGATCACAATCTTGATATCGGTTACAGCCGGCTTCGGCTTCCGACGGCGATTCCGAGGATCGTCGGTCCTTTTCTTCGTCAGCATTGCCAGCCTGATCATACCAGGTCTAGTTCTGTCGATTGGTACCTTGGTGACTGCGCGTTTCCTGGGCATAACCGCAACTTGGTATACAACAGCACTCGGTGCACACCTTTCCTGGACGCTGCCTTTTGGTTTGCTGATTATGTTTGCGGTGCTCGGAAGACTTGATCCGTCTTACGAAGAGGCGGCATACGATTTGGGCGCCAGCCGCTGGCAGGTGGTTAAGGAAGTGGTGATTCCCATCGTCTTCCCCGGCATCATCGCCGTCGCGCTATTCGGCTTTACGCTATCCTACGATGAGTTTCCGAGAAGTTGGCTAACGGTCGGGACGAAGAACACATTACCATTGGAAATCTGGACGATGACGACGAACGTCACATCGCCATCACTCTATGCCCTTGGCGCCATGACGACTGCGATATCGCTTCTCGTCATCGCGCTGGCTCTGGGCTCAATTTATATCATACAACGCAGGCGGGCAGGTTAGATGATTGCAAATACGAAAACTGATTTCAAGGCCGACGCGGTTTCTCACACCGCGGGTCCCGGTCAGATTCGGCTGGGCAATCTATCGAAACACTTTGGCCAAACCAAAGCGGTTGACAACGTCGAATTAACTATTCCGCATGGCTCTTACTGCTGCATGATTGGTCCGTCGGGATGCGGCAAAACGACGATCCTGAGAATGATCGCCGGACACGAGACTCCCACAGCCGGCGAAATTTTTATCGGTGACGAGATGGTTGTCGGCCTGCCGCCGGTCAAGCGCGGAACAGCAATGATGTTCCAGAGCTATGCCTTGTTTCCACACCTGACGATTCTGGATAATGTCGCCTTCTATCTAAAAATGCGCTCGGTCGCCAGAGATGAGCGACGCAGACGTGCCGATGAGATGTTGGAACGCGTGCATCTTGACCATTTTCGCGACCGGATGCCTGCACAACTCTCCGGCGGGGAACAGCAACGCGTCGCGCTGGCACGGGCACTTATCGCCAAACCCAAGGTGCTGCTTCTTGACGAGCCGCTATCAGCGCTGGACGAATTTCTCCGGCTGCAGATGCGTGGCGAACTGAGAAGTCTGCAAAAAGAACTGGGTATTACATTCCTGCACGTGACGCACACTCAGCCCGAGGCGATCGCCCTTGCCGATATGGTTGTAGTCATGGACAACGGTATCATTGAGCAGTCCGGTAGTGCTCGGGAAATTTTTGACGCGCCGAAAACTCCCTATGTCGCTCGTTTCATGGGTGCCCAGAATGTTCTGACGGGGGTTATGGGCGAAAAGAACAAAACGACCGCTATCCTTGTGACCGAGCAGGGCGACGACCTCAAAATACCTATTGGCAATTCCGCAGCGAACAAAGGAGACAAGGTTTCGATCTCCATTCGACGGGACATGATCAAGGTTCACTACGCCAACGGCGCGGAGGCACGGAAAGATCACAACACGTTGGAGGGCATTGTCGAATCTTGGGAATACCAGGGTAACTTTGTCAAGGTCAGCATTGGAATCGAGGGTGCAGGCACTTTCATCGCCAACTTGTCAGATCAGGTCTATTTTGCTAACCCTGTAAAGCAAGGGGACAAGGTGACCGTCAGTTGGAATGCTGAGGATGTCCATATCCTTTCGAAAGCAGACACTGGTGACGTCAGATCACCCTATGGGGAATAAGACATGGACGCGAACTTGTTCCGCTCGTCTCAGGTTGTCTCGTGAGGGGTGAGGAAACACAGTAGTGGGTGATGTGAAAAAAATTGCCTCCCGGAGTGCCACAGAAATTGGGCTTGCATTCAGAAACGGGGAAACTAATCCGGTCGCCTTGACTGAGTACCTTCTCGAAAGGATCGGCAACGCTTCAGGCAGCAATATTTTTATCACCGTCATGATCGAACGAGCTCTGCGCGAGGCGGAGGCTTCCGCGAAGCGGCATGCTGAAGGACGTCCGGCGTCGCCGCTCGATGGCGTGCCCGTTGCTTGGAAAGACCTGTTTGACGTTGCCGGATCGCGAACTACTGCCGGATCGTTGCTTTATCGGGATGCACCGATCGTAAAACAAGATCAGCCGTGTGTGGCTAATGCGGCCGCCGCAGGAATGGTATGTATGGGCAAGCTGAATTTGACTGAGTTCGCTTATTCTGGCCTCGGTATTAATCCACACTTCGGCACTCCGGTTAACCCCAATGACGCCAAAGTTCACCGGTCACCAGGCGGTTCTTCGTCGGGATCTGGCGCTGCGGTGGCGGCTGGGCTTGTTCCTTGCGCAATCGGATCTGATACCGGCGGTTCGGTCCGCATACCCTCGTCGCTCAACGGAACATATGGCTACAAGACCAGCGAAGGGCGCATCGACAAAACAGGCATGGTCCCGCTTTCGCGAACGCTGGATACGATAGGTCCTCTCGCCCGTTCTGTGGAGGACTGTATCAACATTGACATGGCCATGCGGGGAGCCGCGACCAACGGCGTTAAACGGAGGGACCTCAAAACGCTGAAAATTGTGGTCCCCGAGAACATCGTGTTTGATTCCTGCGATTCAGCGGTCGTAGATAACTTCGAAACCTCGATCGCCGCGTTAGAAGACGCTGGTGCGTCTGTTGCGCGAAAACAAATCGATACTTTCAACGAGGTGATGGAGCTGACCAGCCAGCACGGTTCGCTTGTCGCAGCAGAGGCATTTCACGAATATGGTACGCTGCTGGACAGTGAAGATGGAAAGAAAATTGACGACCGGGTTGTTCATCGCATCGTCGAGGGTGGCAAAATGAGCGCCAACGATCTGCTACACGTGCTAAATACCCGCCGGCAGGCGATGACAAAAATGGCTGTCGATTTTGGCGATGTACTTATTGCGATGCCGACAACGCCAATCACCGCCCCTAAGATCGCGCCACTTGAAGCTGATGTTGATCGTTATCACAAAGTCAACCTGCTGGTTCTTCGAAATACCATGATCGGAAACTTTCTCGGGTTCTGCGGATTGACCATTCCCAACGGGCGAGACCACAATGGTCTGCCGACGAGCATCCTGTTTTCAGGACCGCTGGGTCAGGATGATATTTTGCTCGATCATGGGCTGGAGATCGGACGTGTTTTGCAGGATTTGTTCTCGCCTACCTGGACCGCTCAATGATTTGGCGCTCGTTGCTGCCGCGGACTGATCCGGCGGAGATCACACTGTCGGACAGATCCAGGCCTCTAGAAAATGTCAGTCTTGGGAGCGAGGCAGACCACACGGAAATACATCGGTTTTTCGCAGAATTGGACGAACAGGCCGATGATCATTAACTAAGCCCGGTCCGTTCCGGACCAAAAAAAAGAGATAATGATGGCTCGTATCGTCAGGACGGCAGCGGCACAAATGGGCCCAATTAGCCGGTCGGAACCGCGCAAGGAAACTGTCGGACGACTATTGGAGATGATGCGAGAAGCCAAGGCGTGCCAAGCGGAACTCGTTGTTTTTCCTGAACTCGCTCTCACCACGTTTTTTCCGCGTTGGTTGATTGAGAATGAAATGGAACTGGACAGCTACTTCGAGGCGGAAATGCCCGGCCCTGAGACAAAGGCACTGTTCGAGGAGGGCAAGAATCTCGGCATCGGGTTTTGTTTGGGCTACGCTGAAATAGTGAATGATGTCGGCGTGAAAAGGCGCTTTAACACGTCGATACTGGTCGATCGTAACGGCCAAATTGTCGGAAAATACCGTAAGGTACATTTGCCCGGCCATGACGCGCCGCAGCCAGGCCGAACCCATCAGCATCTGGAAAAACGCTATTTCGAACCTGGCAATCTTGGCTTCGGGGTTTGGCGGGCATTTGACGGTGTGATGGGTATGTGCATATGCAATGATCGCCGATGGCCCGAAACCTACCGGGTTATGGGATTACAAGGTGTTGAGATGGTCATGCTCGGTTACAATACGCCCTATGATCATACCGGCCATAAAGATATTGACAGCCTTACACAGTTTCACAATCACCTTTCCATGCAGGCGGGCGCTTACCAAAACGCGACATGGGTAGTGGGCACTGCCAAATGCGGGGTCGAAGAGGGATCCAATATGGTCGGGCAAAGCGCCATTATTGCCCCGTCCGGCGAAATTGTTGCCATGTGCTCAACCCTTCAGGACGAAGTGATCACGGCGAATTGTGATCTAGACTTGGGCAAACGCTACCGTGAAACGATTTTTGATTTTGCGCGCCACCGCGAACCGGAATCTTACGGCCTGATCGTGGAAAGAAAAGGTGCAATACCGCCAGCGATGTAGTGGCGACGGAGCCGATGGAGGCCGATCCGAAAAAACAAATTAGTGGATTCATCTGACTGGGGAGTGTTTGAATGTCGACAATTATCAAGAATGGAATCATCGTCGCTGCGGATCGCAGCTATAAGGCTGATATTCTGATCAAGGGCGAAAAGATCGCTGCCATCGGGCCCGATCTTACAGGAGACAAGATTATTGATGCCGAGGGCGCGCTGGTGATACCGGGCGGCATCGATCCCCATACTCACCTCGAAATGCCGTTTATGGGAACGACTGCGGCCGAAACTTGGGAAAGCGGAACAATTGCGGCGCTGTCGGGTGGAACGACGCTAGTGGTTGATTTCATTATTCCGGACGAGGGCGGGATGATAAAGGCCATGGATGCGTGGGAAGAGAGGGCATCCAGGCAGGCATCATCGGATTATTCCTTCCACATGGCGGTGACAGGATGGAACGAGCAGATCTTCAACGACATGAAGACTATCGTCGATCGCGGTCTGAACACTTTCAAGCATTTCATGGCATACAAGGGTTCACTCATGGTCAATGACGACCAGATGTTTGCATCGTTCCAACGCTGTGCGGAGCTCGGTGCGCTTCCGCTCGTCCATGCCGAAAACGGAGATGTGGTCGCTGCTCTACAGCAGAAATTGATGGCAGAGGGCATATCTGGACCCGAGGCACACGCCTATTCGCGTCCTCCGGAAGTGGAAGGCGAAGCAACTAACCGCGCGATCATGATTGCGGATGCCGCGGGGGTCCCGGTCTACATTGTTCACACGTCCTGCGAACAGGCACACGAAGCGATCCGGCGGGCGCGACAAAAGGGAATTCGCGTGTTCGGCGAACCGCTGATCCAGCATCTCTTGCTCGACGAGAGCGAGTACATGAGCAAGGACTGGGTGTATTCGGCGCAGCGTGTCATGTCGCCCCCGTTCCGGGACAAATCCCATCAGGACAGCCTGTGGGCAGGCCTGCAATCGGGATCCTTGCAGGTCGTCGCGACTGATCACTGCGCTTTCACCAGTGAGCAGAAGAAGTTAGGGCTTGACGACTTCACAAAAATTCCGAACGGGACTGGCGGGCTTGAAGACCGGCTTTCCTTGCTTTGGACGCACGGGGTTATGACGGGCCGGCTCACCGAAAACGAATTTGTTGCAGTTACTTCAACGAATATCGCAAAAATCCTTAACATCTATCCGCAGAAAGGAGCAATCGTGCCTGGCGCTGACGCTGATCTTGTCGTGTGGGACCCGAAAGTGTCGAAGGTGATCGATGCAGCGACACAGAAATCGATCATCGATTACAACGTTTTTCAGGGCTACGAGGTAAACGGTATATCGCGCTACACATTGTCGCGCGGGGAAGTGGTCTGGGGCGAGGAAGGCAGCAACGAGCCGCGCCCAGGCCGCGGGCGATTCATCAAGCGACGAACTTTCCCGGCGGTCAATCGTGCATTATCCACATGGAAGGATCTGACAGCGCCCAGAGCTGTCACACGATCGGCCGAGCACATGCCAATCGGTGTGTGAAACCAGGGCAAAGCAAGGCTCAGTCGAGGATCGGCCGACCGCAAACACGCTGGCGAAATTCTCGAAGATCCTCATCTGCCAGAGTCGCAGAAATCGCACTGTGTGTATTGATTTACTGGAGCGTCGTTCACGCCTTGGCCCCGTTCAGCAATTGGTGTGCGATGCGCTGTTGTATCTGTGAGTTCCCGGAACAAGAACTGGCCATATCGCCGACAATACTAAAACAGTCCAAACGTGCCTAGGCGGTTATAAGGTATTGGATCACTTTTGATGCGATTTATTCAAATTATTAATATTGAAATTGCTATCAATAAGAAAATCTATCCAGTTAAATACATATTTTTAATAAGTAATTGCACGGATCATATGTTGTCGTTATGATCATATTTATTGGCTGGAAATTGTCGTGCGAGAGGCGCGGACAACGGCACTGGGGTATGCTCAAAAGGCGACTCCACTCTCGAGAGCGGCGATTTTGGGTACGGTAGAGTCTACCGTTGGCTGCTTCTAATCTTGGGCAATAATCCGGGATCTGACTCGGTTATCTGGGGTAGAATGAAGGGATCGGAAAATGGCGAAAAAGGAAATATTCTGCGCATTCGGGATCGACGTTGATTCAGTCGCTGGCTGGCTGGGTTCATACGGCGGCGAAGACTCGCCTTCGGACATTCAGCGAGGTATTTTTGCCTCGGAAGTCGGAGTTCCGCGCCTCTTGCGGATGTTCAAGAAGTTCGATATCCCGACCAGCTTCTTCATCCCCGGCCATTCACTGGAGACGTTTCCTGACGAGTGCAAGATGATCGTGGACGATGGACATGAAATTGGCGCACACGGTTACTCGCACGAAAATCCGGTCTCCATGACGCCGCAGCAGGAAGAAGATGTTCTCGCCAAATGTGTCGACCTAATCGACAAATTGGCCGGCAAGTCGCCGCGTGGCTATGTGGCACCTTGGTGGGAGATGTCGTCGTCGACGGCAGCGCTCCTGACAAAATACGGATTTACTTACGATCACAGCCAAGGCTACCGGGACTTTCAACCCTTTTACGCCCGAGTCGGTGATGAGTGGACAAAAATCGACTATTCCAAAAGGGCCGAGGATTGGATGAAGCCGCTGCGGCATGGCAAAGAAATCGATCTCGTCGAGATTGGCGCCAACTGGTATGTCGACGATCTGCCGCCCATGATGTTCATCAAGAAAGCTCCCAACAGCCACGGATTCGTCAATCCACGAGATATCGAGGAAATGTGGCGCGATGAATTCGATTGGGTCTATCGGGAGTTGGATTATGCTGTGTTTGCATTTACGATTCATCCCGATGTCAGTGGTCGGCCACAGGTCTTGCTCATGCTTGAACGGATGATTGAGTACATTAACGGCCATGAGGGCGTTCGTTGGGCGACGTTCGAGGACATTTGCGATGACTTCCGCAAGCGTTATCCCTTCGAAAGCGGCAAGCGGCCACACGTTATCTGATCACAATGAAACTAAGCTGGCAGCGGGCCTTGTCCTGCACCTGCCGGCCATCGCATAAAAGAAGGTAATTTACAGCAATGTGCGCCAATTGTGGTTTTCCCGCTGCGCCCGGACACTGGACAGAAGCAGGCATTGATAAGACCGTCGACCGGCTGCAATCACGGCATAGGCGTGCGAGCATCCTTCGAAATGCTCTTCAGCCATATGGGTTAACCGCCCATGACGACGGCTCTACGCCGGGCATAGAGATTTCAACGCTGACTGGAAATATCGAGTTGGCGGAAAATCTCGCGGCGGTGTGGGAAGTAGCCGAGCGACTATGCGGCAAGCAGATCGATCCGCTCTCGCCAGCATACCTCTGTGCCGAAGAGGACGGATATTATCAATCCGCTGAGAACTAGATAATGAGCATAACTGCCGAGCGGCGAATTCCTCTGACCTTGCTTGGTGGATTTTTGGGATCCGGTAAAACGACTTGGCTGCGACACCAACTGCACCATGGTAAAATGCCGGACGCGCTAATCGTAGTGAATGAGGCCGCCAATGTTCCGGTCGACGATTTGTTATTGTACAGGTCTTTGAACGTGTGGGTTTTAGCTGGTGGATGCGCTTGCTGCGAAGGCCTCGAAGACCTTGTCCAACTATTACGGGAATTTTGCGATCAGCGGGTCGGTTCCGACTATGCGGCGAGCCGTTTTCGCCGTGTAATACTTGAAACCAGCGGTCTGGCCGACCCCGCTCCGATTGCGGAGGCAATCCAAACGGATAATATCCTGCAACATCATATCTTTGTACGCGAGATAATCGTTGCCGTCGACGCGGTTCACGGCCTTGGATATCTAGCAGCGGAACCACTCGCGCGCTGCCAGGTCGAAACGGCCGACCGGATAATTATAACCAAGACCGATGTTTCAGACATTCCGGAAACCGGGCGTCTGGCCGCCACGCTTCATCGGCTCAGTCCCGGCGCGTCGATATCGTCCGCCGTCATGGGCAGTCCAGTCGATATGCCGGATCATTCGCAATTTGAGCCGGAAATACTTGCCGACCACGCCGGAAGCGATGACCGACCGATATTGTCGACAGTCCTGAAACTGGATTCAACTACGGACTGGACGGCGTTCGGCATCTGGCTCAGTGCGCTTTTGCACACCAGGGGCGATGACATCATCCGGGTCAAAGGTGTGATCAGGACACCATCGGGCCGACTTTTGCTGCAAAGTGTACGTAAGTCCGTCCAATCACCGGAAATCATCCCTGATGACGTTGCGGCCAGCAACGACGACAATAGCGTCGTTTTTATCGGAAGGGGTTTCCGGCCGCGGGATCTCGGGCCTTCGTTGCGACGATTTTCCGGCATTGTCTAAATGATGGGAAGAAGTAATATTTCCGAACACGCGATTACTCGATTTCGACATATTACGACAGGGAGCGGCAGTGTCAGAGGGATTCTGCTTGAGCCGGGTGGAGCGGGTTTGTAGCGTACCAAGTTGACGAAACGTGATCCATTCAAATACTTTCGAACCTCGCCCGAGATCATTCGCCTAGCGGTGATGATGTACGTCCGTTTCCCACTCTCCTTGCGAAATGTCGAAGACCTGCTGCACGAACGCGGTATTGATATCAGCCA
>SMUY01192711.1_pt1 | contig 13037 bp, 11 predicted proteins | sample 2456441 | NCBI WGS metagenome assembly SMUY01 (sample SAMN11095931, study PRJNA526329) | marine sediment metagenome | biome: Marine sediment; feature: Surficial sediment; material: Deep marine sediment; isolation source: Hadal surficial sediment | place: Pacific Ocean | collected 2014-11 | depth...
AGCGTATGGGTAAAATGAAAATGAATACGATTGGTGATGTTGCTCTGGGCGATGCTAATTTGATGCAACTTAAAATTAGTCACCCAAATATCACGGGCCTTGGGGCAAACGTCAGGACCGGCGTTAAACCACCCCCTCATTTTATTAAAGAACTTAAGATAAGCTATGATGGCAAACTGGTGTTGAAAGCAATTCTGACGTTTGCTGTCAGTCAGGATCCAAGTTTTCGTTTCTTTTTCAAACCAGAAAAGGAAGCTGACATGGTCGTTGAGGCTGTTGATACCAAGAATAATAAATTTAAAGCAACACATTCAGTTACGCTATAAATTCCATGTAATTTCATAAACCGTGAACCCCGCAAAAAAGGGTGGCTTTGCCACCCTTTTTTATTGTTAATGCTTATGCCTTGACTACATTAACTCTCCAACTTACTTGAGGGTACCTCTATTAATTTTATTGTAACTTTTGCTCCTCATCGTACCTTTTGTATCTTTTATCCCCTGTCAGGTCTGTCGGCGCCACAATCTGCACAACCTGTTTACAATGGCCATTGGCCGTCTCATTAGCCGCCGCCAGTTGTTTCGATAATCTTTTGCCGGCCTTGTTATCCCTGAAGACGCTGCCCTTTTCACCTGTCATCCTTTTATTACGGTCATAGGTCACTGCCCAACCATATGATTCAAACGACATGGCTGATGCGACTGAGTCGATCCGGCATGAACATGTTTGTAAATCGTCCATGGAGTTTCTACCAAGATCCTGAAGGCAAAAAAGCACATACTCAACCCGGTCACGTGTCGGAAAATCATTAGCACTAACCACCGATGAAAAACCCAACAGTAGTATAAAGGGAACAACTTTAATTAAACGCATTTCTCATATCTCCAAATTTTACATTATTTATATCCGAAAATTATCCGATACTGACTGTATCACCTAAGGAATTTCGGACATTATACCCAGTTAGAATCCTGATGTACTCTAAGCCACAGAAGTCCGGAAAAAATCCCGTAATAATTTCATCACATTTTCAACATTTCCACGGTTTTTCAAAACGATATTCCTGCCTCGTTCACCAGTATTATGCCTTAAATTCGCATCGTCCAGTAGACCACAAACCCTGCTGGATAGTTCATTTGCACAGGAAACTTTCCATGCAGCTCTTTCGTCTAGCAATAGTTGGCTGATTTCCTGAAAATTAAAAACATGCGGTCCCATAATCACTGGCACCCCCAGGCTAGCTGGCTCTAACATATTATGACCACCGATTTCCGTAAAACTACCCCCGACAAATGCGACATCAGCTGCTGCATAATACATTGGTAATTCACCCAGCGTATCAAGGATGAAAACCTGTATACTTTCATCACACACCGCGTTTTCGGTTTTACACAGCACTTTAAGATTTCGTCTATTGCATAATGTCTTGATACCTGGTGAGCGCTCAGGATGTCTCGGTACGATCACAAGTAAACACTGCGATTGTTTTTCTAGAATTTTAGCAAAAGCGTCCAGTATAATTCTCTCTTCACCTTCATGGGTACTGGCTGCTATCCAGACGGGTCTGTTCACTGAAAGATATCTTCTTATTGCTTGTGCTTGTTCGGAAACACTATGAGGAAAATTTATATCAAATTTCAAATTTCCGGTAACTTTAACTTTCTCTCTGTCCGCACCGAGGGCTATCAATCTTTCCGCATCCTTTTGTCCCTGAGCTATAATTAACGAAATATTTTTAAGCGTTGACTGTGTTAATGATGACAGGCGTCGGTAAGCTTTAGCTGATCTTTCAGACATGCGTGCATTGACCACAACGACAGGGACATTATTTTCCTGACAATAGTGAAACAAATTTGGCCACAATTCCGTTTCCATTACGATTAATATAATCGGGTCAATAATGGACAGAAAACGTTTAACGGACATCGGCAAATCATAAGGAAGATAACAGTGTTCAACAGTCTCTGCAAAATATTGTCTGACGCAATCAGCACCCGTCGGCGTCATGGTGGTGATTAAAATCCTGAAATCCGGATACTCTTCCAGCAAAGCATTCACCAGTGGCCTCGCTGCCTGTACTTCCCCAACAGAAACTGCATGCAGCCAGATCATCTTGTCGTGAGATATGATTTTATCCGGAAAACCAAATCGCTCTGTCCAACGACTCCTGTAATCAGGATTCCGGGAGCCAAGCCAGAATAATCGGAATACGACCAGAGGAGCTAGCAAATAGAGGACAATAGAATAGGCTATTCTCAATGGGTTGATCTCGGAGTAATTCTGAGTTGAATGTCTCGTTGTATTTATGTATTTAGAATATCGAGATATCGTTTCACACCATCTTCAACAGATAAAAAATCATTTTTGTAACCCATTTCCCTCAACGAATTTATGTCTGCTTCTGTGTAACTTTGATAACTGCCTTGCAGATGTTCTGGAAATTCAATGTACTCAATTTCCCCCTTGTCATGCCAGGCAATAATCGCTTTGGCAACATCGTTAAATGGTCGGCTCACGCCCGTCCCCACATTGACAATGCCACAACATCCACTTTCCAACATCCAGAGATTAACATTCACAACATCATCAACGTGGATAAAATCACGGCGCTGTTCACCATTTGCGTACCCATCGCTCCCTTCAAATAATCTGACCTTGCCTGTCTCTTTGATCTGCTGGTTTAAATGCCAGGCAATGCTGGCCATCGATCCTTTATGCTGCTCCCGTGGCCCATAGACATTGAAGTAACGCAATCCAATCACCTGACTTTTTGGCACCTGACTTTCGGGATTGATTTCAATTCGCCTGACGTATTCATCAAATAAATATTTTGAGTAGCCATAAACGTTTACTGGTGTTTCGTTTTCCTTCGTTTCCTTGAAATTCTTACCAGTACCATAAACCGCGGCACTGGAAGCATAAATAAAAGGGATCCTAAGTTTCAAACAGTAATGCAGCAATTCCTTTGAATATGTGTAATTATTTTCCATCATATAACGACCATCCCATTCGGTGGTCGTAGAACAGGCACCTTGATGAAAAATCGCTTCAATCTTCTCCCCAAAATTCTTTTCCTGCTTTACAAATTGTAGAAAATCATCTTTGTCAAGATAATCCATCACCTGACAATCAACTAGATTTCTGAACTTGACCCCATCCGTCAGATCATCCACAAGCAATATATCTGTCTTGCCTTTACTATTTAAAGCCATGACAAGATTGCTTCCTATAAAACCTGCACCCCCAGTAACAATAATCATCGGTTTTATTTCTCTCCAGTCCTGACACTCTCAATAATGTGGCTGGTCGAACAACCTTTAAGTAAGGGGAGTATTCGAACTTCACCCTTATTTTTTATTACTGAGTCAGCACCTGCGATTTCATCCACCTGATAATCTCCACCTTTCACCAGAATATCTGGCAAAACCTTATTTATCAGATCTTCCGGGGTATCGTCGGCGAAAGAAATGACCCAATCCACTGATTCAAGCGCATCTAATACAAGCATGCGATCCTCTAATTTATTAACGGGGCGATCATTGCCTTTCATCCGGGATACAGAAGCATCGTCATTCACGGCGACCAACAAGTAGTCCCCCAACTGTTTTGCCTGCTGTAAATATTGCACATGTCCTGCGTGCAGAATATCAAAACACCCATTCGTCATAACCAGCGTTTCACCCTGTTTTTTAATTTCATTGACCACGCTCATTAAGCGAACATTATCCAATATGCCTTTATTTTTAACATGATGTTCCATGACAGCATGATTTAATTCATCCACTGTCACATAAGCTGTCCCCAGTTTTGCAACAACAAGACCCGCAGCCTCATTAGCCAAAGCAGTTGCATGAACCATGTCATGACCCGACGCGATCGCAGCGGCCAATGTCGCGATGACTGTATCGCCGGCGCCAGTCACATCAAAAACATCCAGTGCACGAGAGGGAAAATGGACGGCCGACTCAGCCGGACGAATCAATGTCATCCCATCCTTACCTCTTGTAATCAACAATGCTTCCAGGCTGAGTGTCTCGCATAAATCTTTACCCTTTGAAACAATTTCATCAACGCCACCACACCCATTAACAACAGTCTCGAACTCTTTAAGATTTGGCGTTAAAACATTCGCTCCCTGATACCGTGTAAAATCAGTGCCTTTTGGATCAATCAGAACGGTACATCCATTATCTCTTGCATGCTGAATAAGTTTTTCTATGCCCAACAAACTTCCTTTAGCATAATCTGACAGGACAACGACATTTGTTTCTTTTAATTGCTGAACAAATAATTCGCTAATTTTTCCTACATCAATTTCAGACGTATTTGACTCATAGTCCAGTCGAATCAATTGTTGATGCTGACTCAAGATTCTTAATTTCGTCACTGTATGAAAGCCGTCTTGACGAATGAACTGACATTCAACACCCTCATCGGACAGGCATGCTTCCAATCTATCAGCTGAATCATCTTTCCCGGTGACACCCACTAGACATGATTGCACCCCTAATTTCGAAATATTTAGCGCAACATTACCTGCCCCACCCGGGCGCTCCTCAGTTTCTTTCACATGAACCACAGGAACCGGCGCTTCGGGTGATATTCGTGTCGTCTCACCATAGAGATACCTGTCCAGAATGACATCTCCGGCTATGAGCACCCTGGCTTTGTTATCTGGTGTAAATATCTGCTTCATTTGTTGTTGACAACCATTTACCGTTATAAAGTCTCACTAATCTTTCATTTGAGGACGAATATTACCATCGAATGCTTGTCTTAGTACCCCATTGCAACTGTTTACTATGAAAAAACCAATACATATATTTCTGATAATTTTACTGGCCTGTGCTTCACAGTTACGCGCAGAAGAGAACCTGCCACCGCCTTTTGAAGCGTCTTATACGATATTCAAAAAAGGTATAGAAGTAGCAAAAATGCAACGCAGTTTAAGTCGACTTGATAATGGTGAATATATTTATCGTTCAGAAACAAATTCAACAGGTCTGGTATCAATCTTTTATAAACTTCATATTTTGGAAGAATCACACTGGCGTCTACGAGACCAGCGACTAGAGCCCATGGATTACAGTTATCATCGCATCAAGAAAAAGAAAGAAAGTCACAAAAAAACTGTTTTCGACTGGGAAAACCATCAGCTGAACTCCGTTGTAAATGGGAAACAATCAACTCTGGAACTAAAATCAGGGATGACCGATAAACTACTATACCAGATTGATATAATGCGCCATCTTGAAATGGGTCATCACCCAGTTTCTTATACTGTTGTAGACGGAACAAAGATTAAAATTTACAGCTTCGAATATCTTGGTGAAGAATTTTTAGAAACGCCAATCGGAAGATTGAATACCGTGAAAATTATCCGCCATAAACCTGGCGAGAAAGAGAACATAATCTTCTGGTGCGCAGACGAACTTAATTATCTACCTGTCAAGGTTGAAACCACAGACAGTGAAGGTTCAATAACAACAGCAATGATCACTACGCTGAGCGGGTTTACTCTACCAAATGACAGTCATTCATCTCCCTAGTTCTCTGAGTAACTCTTCAGGAGGCATATAGCCCGATAATGCGCGACCATTTTCAAGAAATATCGCCGGTGTGCCCCGGACGCCCAATTCCTGACCCAGGGCGTGCTGATTTTCTACCGGGTTTTTACAATTATTTGCTTCGACTGATCTACCACTCTTAGCGTCTGTCAGTGCCTGCTGACGATCTTCAGCACACCATATATCTCCCATTCGTCTATGAACTGAGGATCCGATGCCTGCTCTTGGGTATGCCAGGTAGCGGATAGTTATCGCATTATCATTAAGTTCGGGAACATCTCTGTGTAACTTTCGACAATAGCTACAATCGACATCCGTAAACACGTAAATAATGTCTTTGCTATCCTTAGAGGCAAATTCAATATACTCACTTTCCGGTATATTTTTTAATGAATCGGCCCTAAATTTCGAACGCAATTCCTCACTGAAATTACGTCTTTCCTTCATGTCAATCAAATCCCCTTTCAGGATAAAACGCGCATCTCCTGTCATATAGATAACGTCCGGACCTATCATTACCTCATATATATTTTCAATCGGTGTTGAATGCACATGGGTGATCTCGACGTCTGGAAATACCTGTTGCAGACTTTTTATCAGGCGCTCTTCAACCTGTTCCGCTGCCTCGACATTGAATGTAGACAACACCAGGGTCATATTCAGTAACAAAGTAACAACTCTCATCAAATGCTCCATTATTCGGCTAAGTCAGGATTGCCAGGTCAAATTTTAGTTCATCATCCAGAACCATGCTCGCCATGGTATCAGACACGGCAAATCCCTGTCTGTTCCCTATGGGGTCTGTTCCGTACAGACCACAATTCCATATTCATACAATGGGTGCTAAAGTCATCTGAACAGCTCACTGCGGAATTAATCAATGCAAAAACAAGACATTACATCCTCAGGAAATGAAAAACTGACGCTGGATTATGTCCTGAAACAGTTACTGCAAGATGACCTCATTATCGAACAGCAAATTACACAGTTTAGAAGTTCACATAAACCTGATGACAGCGATCAAACTCACCCTCTTGTTACGATCTCCAACGAGGGCTGGAATAGTCATGGGGAACGATCCCACCCACTGACACTTGAGAGGCTAACTAAATGGTTAGCGGAGAAAACCAGAATACCCTATGTCCGTATTGATCCTTTAAAGATAGATGTCAATAAAGTAACCAGCCTTGTCTCTCAGGCTTATGCTGCAAACCTAAAAATTCTACCGCTGGAAATAAATACCAAGGAATTGACCGTTGCAAGCTGTGAACCTTTCTTTGATTCATGGGTGTCGGAGCTATCACGTATTGTCAATCTCAGAATTAAACGCGTTTTAGTGAATCCAAATGATATCGAACGTTATCTGGTAGAGTTTTACGGAATTAGTCGTTCCATACTTGGGGCTGTGATTGACTCTGGTGAAAGCAGATCAAAATTACAGAATTTCGAACAACTTATCGAAGTTGGCAAGATGGGGGAACCTGATGCAAATGATCAACACATCGTAAGCATCGTTGATTGGTTATTACAGTTTGCGTTTGAGCAACGTGCAAGTGATATTCATCTGGAACCACGCCGAGAAAAAGGTAAAGTCCGCTTTCGTATCGATGGTGTATTGCATCTGGTTCACGAGTTCCCGATCATCCTGATGGGCGCAATATCCAGTCGACTTAAATCTCTGGGACGCATGGACGTAACGGATAGGCGCCGTCCACAAGATGGTCGAATCAAAACCAAAACACCCACTGGGGACGAAGTCGAGATGAGACTTTCGACAATGCCAACGGCATTTGGGGAAAAACTGGTAATACGGATATTCAACCCTGAAATGTTGTACAAAAGCTTTGCGGATCTTGGCTTTAGCCAACATGATGTTAAGTGCTGGAAAAGCATGGCTCAACATCCACACGGCATCATTTTGGTCACAGGTCCAACAGGCTCAGGGAAAACCACAACGCTTTATTCAGCTCTAAAACAATTGGCTCGCCCGGAATACAACATTTGTACTATTGAAGATCCTATCGAAATGGTCGATGACCAACTCAATCAGATGCAGGTACAACGCAAAATTGGAGTTGATTTTGCGACAGGTGTGCGCACTTTATTAAGGCAGGATCCAGATATTATAATGATTGGCGAAATTCGTGATTTTGAAACGGCAGATATCGCTATCCAGGCGGCGCTAACCGGACACCTGGTACTCTCCAGTTTACACACGAATGATGCACCCTCTGCAATCACAAGACTCATTGATATTGGGGTTCAACCCTTCCTGATTAACGCATCATTACTGGGAATTCTTGCGCAACGCCTGGTGCGCACACTTTGCTCACACTGCAAAAAATCAACAACGCTGGATGAGGCTGCATGGAGCAAACTGACAGCACCCTCCAAACTGAAAGTGCCCAATCGCTGTTTTAAAGCTGCGGGCTGTGATGAATGCAAACATACAGGCTATCTAGGGCGCATCGGTATCTACGAAATATTGCCTATGAATACAGAACTGCAAAAAATGGTAGCAGATTATAAGGAGCTCAACACATTGCGAGCCGTCGCTCTGAAGCAGGGTATGCGTAGTTTGCGAATCAGTGGCGCACAAAAAATTGCAGAGGGACTGACGACACTTGAAGAAATCTTCTCTGTCATCCCTGATGATCTGGATAAATTTTAAGCTTCCCTCCTGTTCAAGCTTCTGGCTAACCTCTTGGATGGTGTTCTGCATGGAGATTTTTAAGGCGTTCCTGGGCAATATGTGTGTATATCTGTGTAGTCGAAATATTACTATGGCCCAAAAGCATCTGAACAACTCTCAGATCAGCACCATGATTTAACAAGTGTGTCGCAAAGGCATGCCTTAATATGTGTGGAGAGATCGTTTTGTTAATGCCTGCGATAACAGCATAACGTTTTATCAAATACCAAAATGCCTGTCGTGACATCACCGACCCACGTCTTGTTGGAAATAATGTATCACAGATACTTTCTTTTAATAGCTCACTCCTGGCATCTTGCAGGTAACGATCTAGCCATTCGATTGATTCTTCACCCAGGGGCACGAGCCTTTCCTTATTGCCTTTTCCCAAAACACGAACAACACCCTGTCGCAGATTAACTTGTCCAGATTGAAGTCCGATTAATTCTGTTACACGCAGACCGGTTGCATAAAGAATTTCCAACATTGCTCTATCTCGCAAACCAAGTGCAGTCCCTGTATCAGGGGCATTGAGTAATGCCTCTACTTCGACTTCCGTTAGGAATTTTGGTAATTGTCTTCCTAATTTTGGCGCCTCTATGCGCGTACTAGGGTCATATTTCATTATCCCCTCGCGCACAAAATAACCATACAAACTCCTTAGACTTGATAGATGCCGCGCCATCGTTCTTGCCGTTCTTCCTTTCATGCTAGACAAATAGCTTCTTAAATGACCCTCTTGTGCATTGGCCATCTCGAATTTGTTTTTATCCAGCCAAAGCGCGTATTGTTGGAGATCACTTCGGTAAGCAGCCAGGGTATTATCACTGACGCCTCGTTCCATCCAGAGTGTATCGAGAAAACGATCAATATGGTTCTTTGAATCCGTCAAAGTTGGGCTCATCGATTCAGAGGATACCTTCATGCTGCAACAACCATCGTTTTCGTCCTACATGCCGGTAACCGCCCATAAAACCACCGAGGCCTTTTGCGGCAACGACTCTATGACAAGGAATAAAAAGTGGGATGTTATTTCTGCGACAAGCCTGGCCCACTGCACGACTACTGCTATGACATTCTTTTGCGACATCACCGTAGGTCCTAACAGACCCAAATGGAATCGTTTTTAAAGCCTGCCAAACTTTTAGCTGAAATGGGGTGCCCTGTGGCCTTAGGGAAATTTCAGACTCGAATAATCCTGAATTAAAATAATTATCCAGAGCTTCACTCACCATTTTCTTCAGGCAATCATTTGATACATTACCTTCAGATATTTTTAACAACTCAGAAGCTTTTTCCTCCAACCAGACAATTCTGGTGATACTTTCGCTGTCAATACACACCCCCAACTTGCCTATCGGGGAGTCGTATAAAAAATCATATTCTGCTGATGGTAGCGCCATATCAGACAATAATAACGCAGTATTTCTTCGAAGGGATAAAAATAGCTGTCCGATACCTATCTTTCGCGGCATTGCCTGCATGGATGCAGGTACTTAGTATTTGTCAGGAACAAAAATCCTGACCGTCGTCCATGTATCGCCTCCCTCATAAATCAAAGGTCAGTATCTCTTCTCCCAATGAATGTCTGCTTAATGCTTATTCTGTTGAAAAACTCCATTTTTTGAGAGGACAAGAAATCTATGGCCGTTTAAGCGATCTAATTTCTAATTAGATATGAGGGGGCATAAAGAAGTCTTGAAATATCGATATGGATCCCCTGGTTTGCTTACACATGACAAATGGATAGCACTTCCGAGGAGAATGGCTCTTGGCTAAAATTATGCATCTTTAAATTATCGAGTTTTCAACAGAATATACTGAGAGCAGACGTCCAGGTAGAAGTAATGACAGGTAAGGTAAATAGCTGCCCGAAGCGAACATTTTATAATACACATATCTTGTCTATACTCTATCCACGGAGAAAAGATAATGATAGAGGGATCTATATCATTTTTATTGTTTCGGTAATGAGGAGGATATGATGATGGAAAGGACAGCTGTAGTTCTCGATTACACTGTTGGTGAATCCGTTTCAGCTTTTTTGGCGAAGAAACGGCAACTTCTGATCGGCGGCGAATGGGTCGATGCTGCTTCGGGAAAGACCTTTCCGGTATACGAACCGGCGACCGGCGAGGTCATCGCCCATGTGGCCGAGGGTGAGAAAGAGGATATCGACCGCGCCGTAAAAGCCGCACGCAAGGCTTTCGAATCCGGCCCGTGGCCGAATATGACGCCGTCGCAACGGGGCAAGCTGATCTGGAAGCTCGCCGATCTTCTCGAGCAGAACCTCGAGGAGTTCGCTGAGCTCGAGACGCTGGACAACGGCAAACCCATCACCGTGTCCCGGGCCGCCGACGTTCCCCTCGCGGTCGACATGTTCTGTTACATGGCAGGCTGGGCAACCAAAATACACGGTGAAACGATCCCAATCTCGGTGCCGAATATGCCCGGCGCCGAGTTTCATGCGTACACGCTCCGGGAACCCGTCGGCGTGGTCGGTCAGATTATTCCTTGGAACTTCCCACTCTTGATGGCGGCATGGAAGCTGGGCCCGGCGCTCGCAACAGGGTGTACGGTCGTTTTGAAGCCCGCCGAGCAGACGCCCTTGACGGCGTTGCGTCTCGGCGAGCTATTCCAAGAGGCCGGGTTCCCACCGGGCGTCATCAACATCATCACGGGTTTCGGCGAAAGTACGGGCGCACCGCTGGCAGCGCACCCGGATGTCGACAAGATTGCATTCACCGGGTCGACGGAGGTCGGCAAGCTCATCGCCAATGCGGCGACCGGCAACCTGAAGAAGGTTTCGCTCGAACTTGGTGGTAAGTCGCCAACGATCGTTTTTTCGGACGCCGACCTTGCCGTGGCAATTCCGGGTGCGGCAAGCGCGATCTTCTTCAACCACGGTCAGTGTTGTTGTGCCGGCTCGCGACTGTATGCACATAAGTCGGTGTTCGATAGGGTTGTTGACGGGGTGTCTGCGGAGGCCCAGAAGATCAAGCTCGGTCCCGGCATGGATCCGACCACCGAGATGGGTCCAATGATATCGGAAGAACAGATGACCGTGGTGACCGGTTATATAGAGTCAGGGCTCTCCGAAGGTGCCAAGGCAGTTGTCGGCGGAAAGCGCAGTGGCGACAAGGGCTATTTCGTCGAGCCCACAGTCCTGGTGGACACCAATCCACAAATGAAGGTCGTCCGAGAAGAGATCTTCGGCCCGGTTGTCTGTGTGCAGCCGTTCGATGATGACGACCTCGATCGCATCGCCCAGGAAGCCAATGATACCATCTACGGTTTGGCAGCGAGTGTGTTCACGACCAACCTCAGCGTGGCGCACAAGATCGCAAAGAAGATCCAGGCGGGCACGGTTTGGATCAATTCCCACAACGTGTTCGATGCGGCGATGCCGTTCGGGGGCTACAAGCAGTCTGGCTGGGGCCGCGAGATGGGCAAAGAGAGCCTGAATCTGTATACCCAGGTCAAGTCGGTCGTGGCCACCCTTTAAGATCGCTCGTATGAACCTCACAAGGCGGCACGGGTATAACCCGCGCCGCTCTTGACCCACAGGGCCAGACGACATGAAACACTGACAAACGGGATCGTCTCCAACTTGCGCTTTCGCCTGATTGTCCAGTTTGAGATAGGTTTTGTAGAGCACAAGGCGTGCATCGAGTAGCGGTATCAGGGTTTTGGCTAACGTCTTGTTTGGTTCAATCGACTCGCGGACTGCTACATCAAATATCCCATGCTTGAGCATGCGGGCAGCTTAATGCCAATCAGGCGAATCAAATCTCGAATTTCAATTTCCAGGTCGATGCATTTTTTTAAGACGGCTTTAATGAGATTTATGAAGCTTTATTAATAGCAGGTGAGAAAATATATAATGAAGCTACTATTTTATTTAATATGGAATAACAACATTATTAAATGTCCGGTTGCGCACCCGGACAAATATTTGTAGCAGCGTGGTTCCAATGAGAACACCAATGGTTTGCTGAGACAGTACTTTCCAAAAGGAACTGATTTATCGGTACACTCGCAAACAAACACAATGCAGTGGCTCGTCAGTTAAATGAACGGCCACGCAAGACATTAGGATTTGAAACACCGGCAAAAATGGAGCGCAACGGAATTTTTGTCTGTGTGCATGGTGTTGTGAAATGCTTTATCCTCCCATGTGAAGAAGAAAGTGCATCCCACTCTTCGCACACAAGTCGTGCAGTTCCTTGATCTGCTGGTAATTCAAAAGGTCTTTCCTGAAGTCTGAAAACGTGTAACTGACGAAAGATCCAAAGGGGAGTGACGAATTGCTTTTTTTAACCCGGCGTAGTCCTGCACGATGACTTCAGGTTCAGGTTGAGGATGATCTCTGAATAAGATGATTTCGGTGAGCACATCATCGTCGTTTTTCCATCCGATAAAGTAGTTCTTGCCAGGTTGTTTTCTTGCATCTAGCATCGTTTTCTGGGTCACTGTGATCAGATCTCGGATCCACTCGTACGTCACGGGGACCGTGTTTTTGGGGAGATCGGAAGACTCTTGTGTCACAGATGCCATGCTTTGTGGAGAATCACAAGAAGCGACGATCGCGACAACGCCAAGGAGTATCAACGTACTTATTGCTTTCATAACATTTAACGCTGAGTTAAGCGGCGTAGAAATGCGTAGCATTTCTACGTCCGGTGGAGGGTCGCAGGCCCGGAACGAACTTTAACGCCTTGTTAGCTCGCACGCCCACTGCCTCTCTTTAGTTTGCTAGCGCGGAGTCGTTGCTCACT
>SMUY01062475.1_pt1 | contig 13019 bp, 8 predicted proteins | sample 2456441 | NCBI WGS metagenome assembly SMUY01 (sample SAMN11095931, study PRJNA526329) | marine sediment metagenome | biome: Marine sediment; feature: Surficial sediment; material: Deep marine sediment; isolation source: Hadal surficial sediment | place: Pacific Ocean | collected 2014-11 | depth 0-1...
TACGTTATATTCAATTAGTCCTCCCGTAAGACCACGAATTCAATTTAATAACAATAAATAAATAATTAGTTACTGTACTATAATTTATTAAGACTATTAATATATTCTAAATATTAAGATTTAAATAAGAATAGAGTATAAAACCATTGTTCTCAATAGTTAATCTTTAGAATATGCATTCTAACTGCCTGAGATACCCAAAAACCAACCACCCCTGTCATTGCGAGGAGCAATTCCATAAGTTTCTAATTTAGTGTTGCGACGTGGCAATCTCGTAGTTAATGTGTCACCAAAAGAACTCATTAATTTAGCGGGGCAACTAGGTTCAGGCCTTGGTATTTAGGTTCTTCAAATTCAGTTTTCAATCAATAATGCCAAAATGCCACATTTCCTGCCTATACCCCTGAGAACTTGGCATTATGGCATTTTCAACCAAGCACATTCAATGTTCCGATTAAACTATCACCATTATCTGCTCTAGCCCCGAAAACTTTGATAGTTTGATAGTAACTGGGATTTTCGTACTGTTAGTCTCTTAATCTCACTCTCTCAGACCCTATGCCTAAAACTATGAGATTATGAGATTAACTCTGAGTTTGGGTCAAAGGGTCAGCGGTTTTACCCTATACCCTTGACCCGATGACTCTAAGTGTTGAATATGATCTGTAATAACAAAAAAATTTAGCTTTATTAGCTTTTCTAACATTCCTTAATTATTAACTAAATATACCATATACAGTATAATAGACGAATATATATACAATATCTAGTTGACAAATGAGCAGGATTTGGTAAACTAATATTTATATAATTACCACCAATCTATTACCTAACAAGCCTCTATAGGATGCTATAGGGGAGTTCTATTATTTGAATCTGGCAATTTAAATAACCAACTAAATATATATCCTTTAAACAAATAACCCCCCTCTTTTTTTATCAACTAAATCAGGAGTTAATTTCATAATCTCAAAGGCATAGGGTTTGATCGTTGATCGGTTGATCGTTGCGCGGAGAAACTCATTGAAAGTGCCATAATGCCAAGTTTTCAGGGTATACCCTCAGAAGGTGACATTTTGGCATTTTGGTCGAATAGTTAGAAGAGCAGATTTCTCACATGCGTTCGAAATGACATAACAAGGGAAGGGAAAAACTTGACCTCATTTCTCATTCCGATAATGTCAGAATTCATACTTTTCCTTGATGAAAAGTATGCAAAAATCACCGGCTGGTATTGAAATCGCTAAAAATAACAAACATTTTCTAAAACGATTGAATTCTGCCCACATCCCTCAATCATTTCTTAACGAAAATATTTATGATTTTCTTCACGCGATTGTAATAAGGCCGGAATACGAAAGACTAAATACTAACAACAATAACCAAACAACCACAAAGCCTGACCCCACTTCACCCTTCGAGCAGCAATACTTCCGGGTCTTCTATAAGCTCTTTTATTTTTACTAAAAACAGCACTGCTTCTTTTCCGTCTACAATCCTGTGGTCGTAACTAAGCGCCGTATACATCATGGAACGAACTACTACTTCTCCATTTACGGCAACCGGTCTTTCTTCGATTTTATGCATACCCAATATTCCAACCTGAGGAGGGTTTAGTATCGGGGTACTCATGAGTGAACCAAACACCCCGCCATTTGTAATTGTAAAAGTGCCGCCTCTAAGGTCCTGCAGTGAAAGCTTCCCATCATTTGCTTTTGTTACAAGCTCTCCCACAGTTCTCTCTATGTCGGCAAAAGTCATTCTGTCGGCATCTCTTAAAACAGGGACCACAAGCCCGCCTACTGCGCCGATAGCCATGCCTATGTCAAAGTAGTTTTTGTATACGATATAATCTTGTTGAATCTCTGCGTTTACAGCGGGAAATTCTTTTAAAGCTCCTATTACGGCTTTTACAAAAAAAGAAGAAAACCCGAGCTTTACTCCATGTTTTTCAAAAAAGGATTCCTTGCGTCTTTTTCTTACTTCCATCACAGGACCCATATCTACTTCATTAAATGTAGTTAGGATTGCGGCCCCGGCCTGAGCCTCCAGCAATCTCCTGGCAATAGTTCTCCGGCGGGCAGACATCCTGACCCGGTGTTCTCTATCGTCGGCTTCTGGGATTACCACCGAAGTTGCAGGGGGCTTTGGAGCAGTGTCCACTACACTTGGCTGCTGCTCGCTTACTTCTTCCTGTAAGCCTTGGCTGTTTGTCTTTAAGTAATTTTCTACATCTTCTTTTGTGATTTTATTGTTTGGGCCGGTGCCCCTGATATTTGCAGCATCTAATTTATTGTCGTCTATTAGTCTCTGGGCAACAGGGGTCACTTTTATATCTGATAATTCGGCAGGTTCTTGTTCTTTTTGTTCTTCCTGCCTGCTGTTTTCTGAGAGTTTTGTTTGCTCTGATATATCTGCAGAGGCTGTGCCATTTTCATTTATCATGCCAAGCACATCACCAATCTCGACATCTTCATCAGGGTTTTTAAAAATCTTTTCTAAAACGCCTGCCGTTTCGGCCGCAACCTCAAAATTTGCTTTTTCAGTTTCAAGCTCTACGAGTGTTTCACCCATAGAAACAGCTTCACCTTCATTTTTTATCCAGCGTATGACCGTAGCCTCTACAACCGATTCTCCCAGTTCTGGAACCACAATGTTTTTTGACATATTTTTTTTAACTCCGATTTTTAACTAATAGTTTCTAGTCCGTACCAAAGAATTCCTTTTGTATCTTTTTTAGTTTTAAGATTAAATGTTTCTTTAATTATTGCTTCCTGATTAACCTTATGCCATGAAGACGAACCCTCGGCAGGGCTTGAGTTTGGTTTTCGTCCAATATAATGCATTTCAATCTTTGATTCATCAAATACCTGTTTAAATCTGGGCCACAAAAACATAATTGAGCCCATGTTAGAAGGTTCTTCCTGTACCCATACTATTTCCTTAATATTGTTATAGGTTGCTATTATCTGTTTGATTTCCTTTTTGGGGAATGGATATAGCTGTTCGATTCTTACGATTGCAATATTAGTGCTTTTATCCCTCAGATCGCTTCCGTCTAAATCTAAATATATTTTACCACTGCAAAATACCAATCTTTTTATTTTGCTCTTATCTTTAACTCTTGGATCATCAATAACATTTTGCCACGTCCCATTTGATAAATCGAGCAGAGAACTAAAGGAAGCAGGATTTCTAAGAAGACTCTTAGGAGTCATAATCACGAGCGGAAGTGGATCTTCTCTTAACACCAATGCATGCCTTCTCAATATATGGAAATACTGACCGGAGCTGCTGCAGTTGGTTATTCTGATATTAGCATCGGCAGCCAGTCCAAGAAATCTCTCAAGCCTGCCACTGCAGTGATCCGGGCCCTGACCTTCATATCCGTGAGGCAGCATGAGTACCAGTGATGGAGTAAGTCCCCACTTTGCCCTTGCAGATACTATAAATTCGTCGATCATGGTCTGAGCGCAGTTAATAAAGTCTCCATACTGAGCTTCCCAAATTACTAATCTGTCGGGGCTTTGAATGTTATAACCATATTCAAATCCTAAACAGGCATTTTCTGTAAGCGGGCTGTTTTTTATTTCAAATGAGGCCTTAGCCTGCCTGAATGATTGCAATGGTATAAAAGTTTCACCAGACTCAAAATCATGAAAAACAGAATGCCTGTGGCTAAATGTTCCTCTCTCAGTGTCCTGGCCTGTAAAACGAATAGGGGTTCCTTCTGCAAGAATTGAGGCAAAAGCCAGATCTTCTGCCAGTGCCCAATCAATGGTTTTTTCTTGAGGATCATTGAGTGCCTCGATTCTTCTTTTTAAAGGTCGTTTGAGCTTATGATGTAAATTAAAGTTATCGGGAAATTTGCTCAGTTCGGTGTGATATGAAATCAATTTTGCTTGATCTACCGAAGTGTTAATTTCACCCGATCTGCTTGGGGGTGGCAGCTTTTGTTTTAATTCTTTTATTTCTGCGTCTATTTCAAGAGATTCAAATATACTGTGAAGTTTTCCCATCTGTTTATTAAACAAATCTTCAGCATGACCCTGATCAATGATATTTCTTTCAACAAGTTTCCCTGCCCATATTTCTCTAACAGAAGGATGGCTTTCAATATCTTCATACATTTGTGGCTGAGTGAAAGAAGGTTCGTCTGCTTCATTGTGACCGTGCTTTCTGTATCCAACAAGGTCTATTAGAAAATCTTTTTGAAACTTCCTAATATAAGTAAACCCCAATCTTATAGCCTGTATACAGGCTTCAGGATCATCAGCGTTTACGTGAATTATAGGGATTTCAAAACCCTTAGCAAGGTCGCTTGCATAAAGCGTGCTTCTGCTGTCTTCAGGTGTAGTGGTGTAACCAAGCTGGTTATTTGTGATGATATGAAGTGTGCCGCCGGTACTATATCCTGGCAGTCTGGATAAATTGAGCGTTTCTGAGACAACACCCTGCCCCTGGAATGCAGAATCGCCATGTACAAGCACTGGTATTGAAACAGATGGTTTAAATATGGGTTCACCTTTTTTATCGGCAATTGTGCTGGCAGCCCTGGCCATGCCTTCAACCACTGGGTTTACTGCTTCAAGATGGCTTGGATTTGGCGCAAGCGAAATCATCATATTAATTTCTTTTCCATTACCATTAACGGACTTACTAAATCCAGCGTGATATTTTACGTCTCCTCTCCAGCCAATATCGTCTCTGAAATCTCTTTCATGTACCGGGTCTTTGAAAACTGAAAATGTATGATAGTAAGGTTTGTTCAGTACATGGGCGAGTACATTTAAACGGCCCCTGTGTGCCATTCCCAAGATTATATTACTTATGCCCTGTTTTGATGCTTCGTCTATAAATTCGTTTAGCATCGGTATCAGCATATCGACCCCTTCAATAGAGAATCTGAATTTCCCGGGAAATATTCTGTGAAGAAATTTTTCAAATACATCAATTTCGGTAAGTCTGTTTAGTAGTGCCAGTGGGTCTATAGGTATGCTGACTACATTGTATTTGCCAGATTCTGTACACTCTCTAAGCCACTTTCTTTCTTCGGGTATATGAATATGGTCGTAATCAAAACCTGAAGTCGATAGGTATACTTTTGATAGTTCTTTGATTGCTTCTAATGCATTTTCTGCTTTTGTCTCTATTGGACCACCAATAAGGCTTGAAGGTAGCCCGGATAAATCTTGTTCTGTGATCCCGTGTGTAGCATATTCTAAAGAAGGGTCTCCCTTTCTTTTATAGCCCAGTGGATCTATGTCTGCTGCGAGATGACCATATGCTCTAATGCTTCTTGCCAGTCTTACAACCCCTCTGATTTTTCCTGTATCCAGTGTTTCTTTTTGGGATATGTATTCAAGCTGCCCATCGGCTTCAGGTTTCCATAAATCAAACAGTGCCTTAGTTGAAGAATCTACAGATTCCGGATTTTCTTTGTAACGATCATAGAGCTCTAATATATAACCAGAATTTGGCCCGTGAAACTCTTTCCAAATATTCATTTTACTCCTATAGGAATCATTTAAGTGGAATGTGAAATTCAGGCACAAATTATATCATATAAAAATTATTGTGAAATATACAATTAAATAATATATTTTCTCTAATTAATTATACTGTAATAAAATTATTTTAATAACTAATTTAAAGTAATTTATGAATTATTTTCAATCTTTAGGTAAGATTAAATTTTCATTTCTTGACAATTACTTACGAATTATTAAGTTTTATGCAATTTCATATCTATTTACTCAGTTTTTTGGATGATAAAAGTACAGAACCTAACCAAAAAATACGGCAACATAGTTGCCATAGACAATATATCTTTCCAGGTTAACAAAGGAGAGATACTGGGATTCTTGGGTCCAAACGGCGCCGGTAAGACTACCACCATGAGGATGATTACGGGTTATATGCCTGCAAGTGAAGGGAGAGTTGAAGTTTCGGGGTTTGATATTGCCGATGATCCTATTGCCGCAAAAAATGAAATAGGATATCTGCCCGAAAACCCGCCTCTTTACGATGATATGAAGGTAACTGACTTTTTGGATTTTGTTGCCGGTATTAAAGGCGTGCAAGAGGGCAGGGCAGCCAAAATCGAGGATTCGATGAATAAATGTGGAATTTCGGATGTAAAAGGCAGGCTGATAGGAAACCTCTCAAAAGGGTATAGACAGAGAATAGGGATCGCTCAGGCAATTCTAAACGATCCGTCTGTTCTTGTTTTAGACGAACCCACAATTGGTCTTGATCCAAAACAGATTATAGAAATAAGAGAACTAATTAAGCAGCTTGGTTCTGAGAGAACCATAATTCTAAGCACTCATATTCTCCCAGAGGTTATGATGACCTGCTCTAAGGTTGTAATAATTAACAAAGGCAGAATTGTTTTAGAAACCACTCTTGGAGAACTGAATGAAAAGTTAGATGGTGATAATGAAATACACCTAAAACTGGAAAAGTACTCAAGTGATATCAAAGCAAAATTAAGCGCTTTGAAATCAGTGCAAAATGTTAATGACTTGGGAAGTGGTGAGTTTATTATTAAACCAAGGCAAAGAAATAATATCGGTGATGAAATAGCCAGAGCCGTAATAGATAATAATTGGGGCCTTAAAGAGCTCAGGCCAAAATTAAACACACTCGAGGATGTTTTCTTAAACGTTATATCTTCTGAACTAAAACAGTGAAAAAGACTTATACAATATTTAAAAGAGAACTTATGTCATATTTTGTATCGCCAATTGCCTATATAGTGCTTTTGGTTTTTACGGTTTTATCGGGGGTTTTCTTTTTTATATATCTAGAGGGTTTTGCACAGGTTCAGTTTGATACCCGAGCACAGCTCTTTCAGCAATCGTTTAGTTTGACGGAGTTTGTCCTGCAGCCATATTTTGGAACTATCAGTGTTTTGCTCTTGCTTATAATTCCCATGCTTACCATGAGGCTTCTTTCTGAAGAAAAAAAACAGCATACCTCAGAACTCCTTTTTACCTCACCAATTACAGTAATAAATATTGTGCTGGGAAAATACCTGGCATCTTTGGCCCTATTTATTTTAATGCTCCTTTTTTCTTCAATATTTGTCATAGTGCTGTACTTAAAAGGCAATCCTGATCCAGGAGTTATACTCTCAGGTTTTATGGGTTTGTTTCTGATTGGTGCAAGCTTTTTGGCAGTCGGGTTGTTTGCTTCTTCTCTTAGTCAAAACCAGATTGTTTCTGCTGTAATTTCATTTGGTTTACTACTGCTTTTCTGGATTATTGGGGCTTCTTCTGATGCCGAGACCTCGGTGGTCGGGTATCTGTCCATCATAAATCATCTCGATAATTTCATTAAAGGAGTTCTAGAGGTTAAAGACTTTGTTTATTATATCTCATTTATATTTATTGGTCTGTTTTTAACCCATATAGTTTTAGATTCGCAGAGGTGGAGATGAGCAGAAAGAGGCTTTTACTTCATGGCACAAATGCAATAATACTTATTGCTATAGTTTCTGGGATAATAGTTTTTGCAAACTACTTTGCACTGAAAAACGGCGGAAGGATTGATTTAACAAAGGATAAGCTGTTTTCAATATCAGATCAGACAAAGCAGATTTTGGGTACAATTGATGACGAAGTGCAAATAATAGGATTTTTTAAAGAAGTAGGACGGGATAGAAAAGAGTTTTTGACTCTTGCAAAACAGTACGAAAAATATTCTGAAAAAATAAAACTACAGATGGTTGATCCTGATAAAAGTCCCGGGTTAGCCACCAAGTATGGCATAACCGAGTATTCAACAGTAGTACTTGTAAGGGACAACAATAATCTGAAAATAAACCTTACTGATCCACTTTCTGATGGTATTAGAAATACGGCTGAGGGAGAAATTACAAATGCTATAATTAAGCTCTCAGAAGATACCAAAAAGACTCTTTATTTTCTAATAGGTCATGGTGAAAGGGATATTAGTGATGTGTCCGATGTTTCGGGGTTTGGTCAGCTTGTGCGGGCTGTAAAAGATGAAGGCTATGAGGTTTCAGAACTGCTTGTTAAACAGAATCTTGACCTGCCCAAACATGATTCTATATTGATTGTTGCGGGGCCCAAAAAAGCGCTTTTAGATTCGGAGATAAGCATTATCAAAAATTTTATAGACCAAGGCGGAAGCACAATTTTCATGCTGGAGCCAAAAGGCTCACCGGAGCTTGTTAATTTACTGGCTGAATACAACATACTGGTAGGCAGTAACATAGTGATAGATCCTTCATCCAAACTTGTCGGTGGAGGAGATGTTGCCCCTATAGTTGCTCAGTATCCGCCGCATAAAATTACGACAGGTTTTAATTTTGCCACACTTTTTCCTTTTGTGCGGTCTGTTAATCCTCAATCAACAGAACCTTCAAATATTCAGTCTATTGCTCAAACAAGCACAGATAGCTGGGCAGAAACCAATCTTGCTCTTTATGATCAGGGAAAGGCCGACTTTGATTCAGGTGATACAAAGGGTCCGATCTCTGTAGCGGTTGTAGGGCAGCTTGAACAAGGCAACAAAATTGCAGTATTTGGAAGCGCAGATTTTGCTTCGAACAGATTCTTACTGTTTTCAGGAAACAAAGACTTTATTCTTAACACTATAAACTGGATATCAGGTGACGAAAACCTTATAACTATAAGGCCAAAAGTTGCCGAGATGGGAAAATTTGTGCTTACCAATACCCAGTTAAAATTATTTCTTGCCGTTACCGTTATTTTTGTTCCGCTAATGATAATATTTGTAGGTGTGGTGATTTGGTGGAAAAGAAAGAATATGTAGTTTGTTTACTTCATTAATAATGCATGATCTTATAAAAAAATTTTCCTCTACGGCAGTAGCTTTTTTAATACTTATTTTAATTGTGGGGTATTTCTTTGTTTTTGAAAAAGGAAAACCTGAAAAAGAAGAGCAAAAATCAGCGCTTTTTCCAGATATAAAAAAAGAGGAAATTATTTCACTTAAGTTTAATTACCCCGATTCCACAATCATTCTTTCCAAGGAAGCGCAAAACTGGTTTTTAATAAAGAACAACAAAAGATATAAGGCTGATAGTTTTACTATAAATTCTATAATTGATAATTTTGTAGGCTTAAAAGTCGACGGCGATGTATCTGATGATGATAATAGTTTGAGTGAATATGGACTTATAAATCCAAAGGTAGAAGTAATTGCAAGTATAGAAAACAAATTGTATTCAATAAAAATAGGAAGCAGGAGTCCTATAGGGTCAGGTTTTTATTTAAAAGAAGGTAGCGTCCCCGGAGTAAAACTTATAGCCGCAAGCCTTGTCTGGCCTTTTTTGGACAGGACATTCAATGAAATAAGGGATAGAGAAATTATCAATCTCGATGAAGACCGTATAACTGAAGTAAAGTTTGAAGCAGGCTATTTTAATCAAACATTTATCAAGAAAGATGGAAGATGGGTAGGTGATAACATTGCCGAAAATGTGGATATAAACCATCTGGAAATTGAAGGAATAGTCAGATCGTTTTCAGATTTAAGGGTGGTTGGTTTTGAAAGTGATGAGCCGCAGAGTCTTAGTAAATATGGTTTAGACGAGCCATCGGCTGTTTTGACTTTAACCGAGGGGGAAAGAAAAATTGAATACTCTTTTGGCAACAAAAAAGAAAACACCGATTATTATATGAAACTAAGCCTGGGTGAGCCGGTATATTTAGTATCAATCCATAACTTCGATCAACTTCCTCAAAAGATAGACGATATTAGGATAACAAAGCTGCTTAATTTTAGAGAAAATAAAATTGCTAATATAAAAATAGTGAATAACAAAAATACTATTATACTTTCAAAAAACGAAAATGAGTGGTTTATAGAAGATTCTGAAGATCAGATCGATCAGTCTAAGATTAGTGCATTACTAGCCGAATTAATACAGCTAGAAGTATCTGAATTTGTCGATGACAATCCAAAAGATTTGGCTAAGTATGGACTGAATGCTGCAGATATTTCAATTACTCTTGGCAAAAATCAATCAAATTCATTATTTTTGGGAAATGAAAAAGACCACCAGGTTTATGCTAAAAAAGCCGAAAAGAACTCTGTTTATTTAATTGATAAATATATATTGACTTTTCTTCCAGAAAGTAAAGATGACTTGTTGTTAATAACTGAAACCGATAGTGAAGTAGTAGAGTCTAATTAATAAAAAGCTGTTATTAATCTTCACTTTTTTTCTTTTTAACACTTATCCCAAGCTCAAGCAGCTGATTTATGTCCACTTCTGATGGGGCTTGTGTAAGAGGGCAAAAGCCTTTTTGGGTTTTTGGAAATGCTATAACATCTCTTATGGAATCTGCTCCGACAAGGATCATAACAAGCCTGTCCAGCCCAAGCGCTATGCCACCGTGTGGCGGCGCACCAAAGCTTAGAGCATCCAGCAGGAATCCAAATTTAGATTTAGCTTCCTGCTCACTCATTCCGATAGCTTTGAATATTTTTTGCTGAATATCTTTTCTGTGCACCCTGATACTTCCTCCGCCAATTTCTACTCCATTTAGCACTATGTCATAGGCTCTCGACCTAACTTTTATGGGGTCAGAGTCCAGAAGTTCCAAATCTTCAGCGTTGGGCGAGGTAAAGGGATGGTGGAGCGCTACATATCTTTTTTCTGTTTCATCATATTCGAAGAGAGGAAAATCGGTTATCCATAAAAAGTTGAGCCTGTCCTCGTCGATCAATTTAAACTTCTTGCCAAGTTCAAGACGAATGTTCGAAAGAACCAGATTAACAATTTTACGACTGTCTGCGGCAAAAAATATAATGTCACCGTCTTCCATATTAAGAGAATTCTTTAAGCCTTCTTTTTCCTCTTCGCTAAAAAACTTTATTATTGGAGACTGCCATTCATCTTTGGATACCTTAATCCACGCCAGACCCTTAGCTCCCAAAGAACTTGCATACTCGGTGAGGCCGTCTATATCTTTTCTTGATAAGTCATTTCCCCTGCCCTTAAGATTAAGGGCTTTTAGTATACCGCCCTTTTTTATTGAATCCTTAAAGACCTTGAATTCTGAATTTCTAAAAACCTCGGTAATATCAACCAGTTCCAGACCAAATCTGGTGTCAGGTTTGTCTGTGCCATATTTTAGTACTGATTCATTATAAGTAATCCTTGGGAGAGGGACTTCTATTTCTTTGCCGAGCGCTTCTTTTAAAATGGATGTTATAAGTTCTTCGATTGTATTTATCACGTCATCATCATTTACAAATGCCATCTCCATATCAATCTGGGTAAACTCCGGCTGCCTGTCTGCTCTTAAATCTTCATCCCTGAAGCATTTAACAATCTGGTAATATTTATCAAAGCCCGAGATCATAAGCGTTTGTTTCAGTAGCTGGGGAGACTGTGGCAGGGCATAAAACTCACCCTCGTTGAGCCTGCTTGGGACAAGGAAATCCCTGGCGCCTTCGGGCGTTGATTTTGTAAGGAACGGAGTCTCTATTTCTATAAATCCCTCAGAATCAAGATACTTTCTTGTTGTGCTTGCAATTTTGTGCCTGAAAATGATATTATTTTTCATCGTGTTTCTTCTCAAATCCAGGTAGCGGTATTTCATTCTTATCAGTTCATCAACGTTAATATCGTCTTCAATGAGAAATGGTATAACCTCGGATGTGTTAATGATTTTTGTTTCATCTACAAATATTTCTATTTCCCCTGTTGGAATGTTTGGATTTACAGTTTCACCTATTCGTGGTCTTACAAACCCCTTAATTGCGATTACCCATTCGTCTCTTATGTGTTCGGCTTTTTTGTGAGATTCATTGCTTATTTCGGGATTAAACACAACCTGAGTGATGCCTGTTCTGTCTCTAAGATCAATGAAGATTACCCCGCCATGATCCCTGTGAGACTGAACCCATCCCATAAGGGTTACTTGCTCTCCAATGTTTTCTATTCTCAGGTTCCCGCAATAATATGATCTGCTCCAATCACCTAAATCTTCTAACATAAATTTAATTACTCCTTTAAGATACTAATTAAGGCTGGAAATGTTAACCTAATTCAGATTGATAGCAAGCATCATTTTATAAAAGTAAGTTAATATATATAATGGAAGATATGAACGAAAGCGAAAATTTTAAATCAGGATATGTTTCAATAGTAGGAAGGCCAAATGTCGGGAAATCTACATTTCTCAACAGTGTTTTGGGAATGAAAATAGCAGCGGTATCTAACAAACCTAATACCACAAGAAATAAGATTCAGGGCATCAAAAATCTGGATAATGCCCAGATAATATTTCTCGATACTCCCGGTATGACTCAGGGAAAGGGTGTAATAGGAAGATCGATGGTAAACGTAGCGATGTCTTCAATGTATGAATCTGATATTTTGCTTATGGTAGTGGATGTAAAGGATGCGTTTACAATAAGTGATAGGAAGATCATAGAAAGTTCAGATAAGCCGATGATCCTGCTTATAAATAAGATCGACGCTTTCAAGAAAAGCAGGATTTTAAGAGTGATTGCCCAGGCCCAGGATTATAGTGATAAATTATTGGAAATTATTCCGGTTTCGGCTCTTAACAGTGATGGATTTGATATTGTTTTGGAAACGATATGCGCAAATCTGCCCTATGGCCCAAAATATTTTTCTGAAGATGTTATTACTGATCAGTCTGAGAGGTTCATTGCATCGGAAATAATAAGAGAAAAGATATTTCAATTAACCCAAAAAGAAATCCCCTATCGTGCGGCTGTGGTGATTGATGAATTTGAAGAAAATCCCCAAAAGCCAATCATAAATATAAGCGCTACAGTATATGTGGAAAGACCAAATCAGAAAGGGATTATCATAGGCAACAAGGGCAGCATGATGAAAGAAATCGGAACGCTTGCAAGGAAAGATATAGAGGAATTGTTAGGCGTAAAGGTGTTTTTAGAGATCTGGGTGAAAGTAAAAGAGAATTGGACCAGCAAAGAACACCTTATTAAAGATTTTGGGTATTGTAATTGAGATCTCTCGA